>Ga0079224_100000563_pt1 | contig 37086 bp, 41 predicted proteins | sample Stecom2015_FD_80414 | JGI IMG/M metagenome (GOLD analysis project Ga0079224, IMG submission 80414) | Agricultural soil microbial communities from Utah to study Nitrogen management - Steer compost 2015 | ecosystem: Environmental > Terrestrial > Soil > Agricultural land | place: USA: Utah... | reverse complement strand
GTGGTCGGAGATGTCGGCGTCGTCAGGCTCCACCGAGGAGCGCACGATCGACGCGCCCCTGGTGTGGCAGCGGGCGCACGAGTAGGCGCCGCCGGCGAAGCCGCCCTCGATGCCGAGGTTGCAGAGCGTCTCGCCCACGACCGGGTCCTCCCAGTCGATCGAGGCGCTCTCGCTCAGCCCGAGCTCCTTGCGGAGCTGGGCCTCGACCTCGGCCTTGGCCTCGTCGGAGGTGATCTGGATCGACCACATGTAGGCGATCAGCTCGTCGATCTGCTGGGAGGTGAGGGGGCCGCCGCCGGCCTCGCCCCACGCCGGCATCGGCGTGCCGGGCCGGCCGTAGACGAGGATCTCGCGCACCTCGTCTTCGCTGAAGCGCAGGAGGACGGTGTTGAGCGCCGGGGCCTGCCAGGAGACGTTGGCGACGAAGTTGTTGTCCTTGTCGTTCAGCGTGAACGCCGCCACGCCGCCCACGCCGTTGGCGCCGTGGCAGCCGGCGCAGTCGTAGCCGCCCTCCGCCGTGGGCGCGAAGAGCGCCGCGCCGCGGTTGATGAAGGTCTGCTCGAACATCTCGACGGCGCCCGACTGCCGGCCCGGCTCGTTGAGCCAGTAGAGCGGCAGGCCCACGGCGATGACGCCGAGGAGGACGAGGCCGGTGGAGAGCACCCGGGTGAGGCGGGGCCCCTCGAGGGTCTCGTCGTCGTAGTACGGCTTGCGGTTGGGGGCCAGCTCGATCTCGGAGCCGATCTCGTCGCGGCCGGCCCGGATGTTGACGGCCACGTACCAGACGAAGCCGATGACCGTGATGACCGCGATGACCGCGCCGATGGACTTCACCGTGCTGGCAGCCAGCACGGAGGCCTGCAGGTCGACCATGGTTGCTAGTGACCCCCTCCTGCGCTGACGCAGTTCGGCCCTTCGGCCTCTTGTCCGGTGGTGTTGGTGCCGATCGGCGGGCCCTGGATGATCATGCCGGTGTCCACGGCGATGTTGCTGCCGCTGACCTGGATCGGGAAGCGGTCGAGGCCGCGGGGGGCGGGGCCGCCCTTCTTCTCACCGACCCGGTTGTACTGCGAGCCGTGGCACTGGCACTCGAACCACTGGGAGCTGACGCACTCGGGCACGCGGCAGCCGAGGTGCGGGCACTTCTGGTAGAGGGCCACGTACCCGGCCTCCATGCCGGGCAGCTCGGCGCCGTAGACGGCCCGGGCGGCCGGCAGGGCGGACGCCGGGTAGTGGGTGACCCACATCCGGCCCTCGGGGTAGTAGGCGAAGCCCTGGCCCTCGGCGATCTTGGCGTCGATCGAGGTGGTGCTGCCGATGCTGATCACCGAGCCGAACCCGCCGCCCAGCTTGGGCCACAGGAAGGCGATCACGGCGGCGCCGAAGCCGGACAGACCGAGGGCGAAGAACGTGATGATGCCCCGGTTGAAGAACTGCCGGCGGGTGACGCCGAGGACCTCGGGGTCCGGCGGCACCCACGGCGCCGGCGGCTTGGCCTCGAGGGTGGCCACGCCCTTCGACGCCTGCCGCAGCTCGATGGCGGCGGCCGCCTCGACCTCGCGGCCCGACACCGGCGCGGCCTCGGGGGCCGACGGGGTGATGCGGCCGCGGTCGCGCTTGCGGGTCTCGCGAGCCAGCTCCCCGATGACCTCGCCGGTGTCGCGGCGCCGGGCGGACGCCACGAGGAGGACGCCGGCGAGGACGACGAGGACCGGGATGGCGATGAGCAGTGCGGTGGTGGTCGTCATGGTTGCCTCACAGCTCGACGAAGAGCCCGTCGTTCCACGGGAAGATGAAGTTGAAGCCCGGGCCCCGGAAGAAGGTGCCGATGATCACGAGCACCGCCCAGTACATGAGGAACAGCGTGAACAGCGAGAGGGCGAACTTGCGGTCCTCGGGCTTGTTCGACGGGTTCCGGTCCGTGTACGGCGCCAGGATCAGCGCGACGAGGGCCATGCCGGGAAGCAGCACGCCGGCCACCATCGGGTGGAACCACTTGAGCAGCTCCTGCAGCCCGAGGAAGTACCAGGGCGCCTTCGACGGGTTGGGGGTGAGGTTGTAGTTCGCCAGCTCGAGGAGCGGGGCGTTCACGAACGTCGAGAAGACGAGCAGGAACGCGGTGACGGCGAGGGCGGCCACGAACTCGACCACGAGCAGGTGGGGCCACACGTGGACCTTGTCCTGGGGGGTGGCCTTGACGTCCTGGATCGAGCCGCTCTTGACGACGGTGAGCAGCCGCTGGGTGTGGCCGCCGGGACCGGCGCCCACGGGCACGCCGGCCGCCGCCGCGGGCGGGGTGGCGGCTGCGCCGCCGGTGGCCGCCACCTCGGTGGAGGGGGCGTCGCCGCCGCCGGCCGCCTTGGCCTTGGCCGCCTTGGACCGCTCGAGGAGGTGGGCGGGGATCTTGCTCGCCGCTTCGCTCTTGGGGGCGTCGCCGCCGGCTGGCGCGTCGCCGGAGGCGGCCTCGCCCTTGGCGGCGGCCTTCTTGCGAGCCTCCTCGGCTCGCTTACGAAGGTGCTCGGGGATCTCGGTCATGTCGTCGTCAGCCCTCGATCACAGCGGTCCGGAGATGCCGCCGTCCTTGCGGACCCGCCAGAAGTGGATCGCCATGAAGATGACGATCGTGAACGGGAGCATCAGGACGTGCAGGACGTACCAGCGCAACAGGGTGTCGGTGCCGATCTCCACGCCGCCGAGGAGCACGAAGCGCACCTCGTTCCCGAAGACCGGGGTGTAGCCCATCATGTTCGTGCCCACCGTGACCGCCCACAGGGCCAGCTGGTCCCAGGGGAGCAGGTAGCCGGTGAAGCTGAGCAGCAGGGTGAGCAGCAGCAGCACCACGCCGATCACCCAGTTGAACTCCCGGGGCGGCTTGTAGGCGCCGTGGTAGAAGACCCGCGCCATGTGCAGGAACACGGACAGCACCATGAGGTGGGCCGCCCATCGGTGCATGTTCCGCACCAGCAGGCCGAAGGTGACCGACGTCTGCAGCGTGTAGATGTCGTCCCAGGCCTGGGCGGCGGTGGGCCGGTAGAAGAACATCAGGAAGATGCCCGTCACCGTCAGCAGGATGAAGAGGAAGAACGACAGGCCGCCCAGGCAGAGCGTGTAGCTCACCTTGACGGCGTGGCGCTTCACCTTCACCGGGTGCAGGTGGTACAGCACCGAGTTCATGATCACGTAGGAGCGGTTACGCGGTGAGTCCGTGTAGCCGTTCCGGAAGATCGACCCGGGCCGGAAGATCGAGTTCCAGGCCTGGCTGCTCTGGATGGTCTCCGGGAGCTTCTTCAGCGAGTCGCCGAGGCGCTGCCCGGCGCTCTTGCCGTCCATCGTGTCTGCCACGTGTCTGTTCTCCTACCCCAGCCTCATGCCGTAGCCGTAGCCGTGGGTGTTGGTGCGCTGATGGAGGTCGCCGCCCGGTGCCGGGTCGCCGACCTTGCCCAGGATGATGACGCCCGTGGGGCAGCGATCGACGCAGAGGGCGCAGCGGGTGCACACGTCGTCGTCGATCAGGAACACCACGTGGTCGCTCGGATCGAGGCCGGGCTTGTCGACGTCGACAGCCTCCTCGATGGCGTCCGGGCGGACCATGTGGATGCACTTCCACGGGCAGATGTCGACGCAGCCCTCGCACATGATGCACTCGGACTGGTCGATGTGGATGAACTGCTTCGGCTTGACCGCCTTGCCGAGCCAGGCGGCGTCGACCTCCTGGAGGACGTAGTCGTCCCGGAACTCGGGCATGGGCGGGTTGGCGTCGGTGCGGGCCATCGGTCAGCTCTTCCGTGCGAGGGGACGACCGTAGGTGGTGGTGGGCACCACCTCCGCCTTGGGCTTGGCCCGGTCCTGCCACTGGGCCCAGTGGAAGATGTGGAGGCCGAGGGCGACGCCGTAGATCAGGAGCACGACGAGGTCGCGCAGCGCCGCGTAGGAGATCGTGAGCGGCTGGAAGCGGTTGGCCTCGAAGATGCCGCCGGGGCCCACGAAGATGCGGTCGGCCCGCCAGTTCCACTCGTTGTCGGCCAGGGTGATCCACTGGTGGGGCACGACGCCGTACCAGAGGTTGAACAGCAGGAAGGCGAACGTGGCCGCGGCCATCGCCTCGCCCCAGCTCAGCGGCGTGCCCGGCTTGCGGCGCTTGCTGTAGAGGACGACGGCGAGGTTTCCCAGGAGGGACAAGATCAGGGATGTGGCGAACGCGATCACTCGCGGCTCCCTCTCGTGAAATCTCTCACAATGGCCCGGGGGCTTGTTGGGACCACCCGGCGGACGCCGACCGGTCTAGCACGCGCCCTCACCGGCCATCACATCCGGCGATCCGCCCCAGGCCACAGGGCTGGATGGGCGATCGCGGGGCCCCGCTTGGCTTGGATGGGGACCGGCCGCTGACCTAGGTTCGGCGCACCACGCCCCTGCGCTGCGGAGGACCCAGACGCGTGACCGAGATCCCCGAGCACCTGCTGAAGCGCTCCAAGGAGCGCCGCGCCGCCATCGGCGGCGAGTCCGCTCCGGCCAGCGACGCTCCTGCCGCGGCCACCCCCGCCCCCGCCGAGGCGGCGGCGACCCCCGCGCCGGCCGCAGCCGCCGCCACCCCCGCCCCGGTCGAGGAGAAGCCGAAGCCGAAGCCGGTGCGCCCCGAGGTGGCCGCGGCGATGCGCCGCAAGAAGATCCCGTTCTGGGCCCTGCCGGTGCTGCTCGCCCTCCCCCTGTGGGCCTACGCCTACCAGGGGACGCTCGAGCCCCCGCCCGCCGATGCCAGCACCCCGTTCGCGCTCGGCCAGGCGGTCTACGGCGGCTGCGGCTCCTGCCACGGCGCCGGCGGCGGCGGCGGTGCCGGCCCGGCCCTCACCGGCGTGCTCGAGAACTGGCCGGACTACCGCGACCACATGATGTGGGTGAAGCTCGGCTCGAACGGCTGGCCGGCCCCCACCTACGGCGCCAACGAGGTCCCGCTCCTCAGCCAGGGCGGCGCCATGCCCCCGCACCCCCAGCTCACCGACCAGGAGCTGGCCCAGGTGGTGCTCTACGAGCGGGCCGCCTTCGGCGGGCTCGAGGAGGGCAGCGAGGAGTACCTCGAGCTCGAGGCGATCGCCACCGGCGAGATGACCTTCGCCGAGGCGGGCCTGGGCGAGCTGTCCGAGGCCGCGGGCGTCCCCGAGTCCGAGCTGGGCGGCTGACCCGGGTCCGGCCCGGCCGGGCCGAGGGACCTCCGGCAGCGACCGCGCTCGCGGTCGCTACTGCCGCGCCCGGGTGCGGCGCAGGAGCGGGTCGGCGGCGGCCAGAGCCCGGTCGGCGATCCGCAGGACCCGGCCGGCGGCGCCCGGCGTCTCGTTGTCGACGAGGTTGCCCATCACGGCCAGGGTGATGTTGGCGACCGCCTGGGTGCCGACGGCCACCCGGAGCCCGTTGCGCAGGATCCAGGGGTGGCCGATGAGGAACGAGAAGCGGCGGCCGGTGCGCAGGAACCCGTCGAAGCGCTCCCCCAGCGCCGCGTCGTAGCGGTCGGGGGCGGTCGAGGGGTCCTCGAGGAACCGGTCGGCGGCGAGGGTGCCGGACTCGAGGCCGTAGTCGATGCCCTCGCCGTTCATCGGGTTGATGAGCCCGGCCGCGTCGCCCACGGCCACCCAGCCGGGGCCGTGACGGCGCAGGGAGCTCATCGGCAGGCGCCAGGCCCGGGGCCGCTCCTCGATCGGGCCGAGCCCCCACTCGTCGCGGACCATGGCGTGGTAGTCGGCGAGGAGCCGGTTGAGGTTCAGGTCGGTGAAGCGGCGCATCGTGGACAGCGCCCCGACGCCGATGTTCACGGTCCCGTCGCCGCAGGGGAACATCCAGCCGTAGCCGGGGACCGGGGTGCCGTCCTGGGTCCGCAGGGTGAGCGTGGCCTCCAGGTGGCGGTCGGCGTGGCGGGGGGACTCGATGTAGGTGCGGATGGCCAGCCCGAAGGGCTCGTCGGGGTCGCGCTCGGCGCCCACCCGGGCGGCGGCCTGGCCCTGGGCGCCGGCGGCGATCACGGTCATGGCGGCGTCGAATCGCCGTCCGCCGGCCTCGACGCCGACGACCCGGTCGCCGTCGAGCACCGGGAGGGCCTCGGTCTCGTAGACGACCTCGGCCCCGGCCTTCTCCGCCAGCTCGATCAGGTGGGCGTCGAGGCGACGGCGGGGCCACACCGCCCCGTGGGATGGGAAGCGCCCGTGCTGGGGCCAGGGCAGCTCGCGGCGCTGCCGCCCGGCGATCATGCGCAGGCCGTCGATGCGGTGGGCGTCGTCGACCGACACGTCGAGCTCGCGCAGCGCGCCGACGGCGCGCGGGGTCAGCCCGTCGCCGCAGACCTTGTCCCGCCCGAAGCGCCCCTTCTCGAAGACGACGACCCGCGCCCCGCCCCGTGCCGCCCGCATGGCGGCCGCCGCGCCGGCCGGCCCTCCACCGATGACCGCCAGGTCGACGCGCTCCGCAGGGCTCACCCCCCCATTGTCGCCGCCCCCACCCCCCTCCAGCGATTCCACCCACCCCGCCACGCCCCGAGCGGCGGGCACCGAAAGGACCGAGCCGGTGCAGCAGCACGGAGGCGGCGCACCGCAAGCCGCCGGCGGGGGCGTGGGGGCAGAGGCTCCGCCGGAGCCCCCACCCCGGGGTCGATCCGGCTCCGCCGGTCGACCCCGACGAGCCCTCAGCGCGGCGGCCGCAGGCCGCCGCACCCCTGCCTCGCCGCAGGCGTCCGAGGACGACCTACCCGATGGTGAGCGTGCCGGTCATGCCGGGGTGGATCTCGCAGTGGTAGGGGACCTCGCCGGGTTCGCTCGGCGCGGTGAAGGTGGTGGCCTCCCCGACGGCCACGGTGCCGGTGTCGAAGCTGCCGTCGTCGGCGGTGACGGTGTGGGCCACGGAGTCGTCGTTGCGCACGGTGACCTCGGCGCCGGGCGCGACGGTGGCCGAGCTGAGCGCGAAGTCGGCGGCGACGATCGTGCCCGGCTCGGCGGCGGCGTCGCTGCCGGCGTCCTCGGCGGTGGGTGACGGGCCGGAGGCCTCGGTGTCGCCGTCGTCGCCGCAGGCGGCGAGGAGCAGGCCGGCGACGGCCAGCGAGGCGAGCCCGGTCGCCGCTCGGCGGCGCGGGGCGGGTCCGGTGCGGTCGCGTCCCCCCACCCGGTCATCAACGCGCCGTTCGGGCGGGGGCGCAACCCCGCCGGGGGTCGGGCTCAGACGGCGACGGGCGTGGCGCGGGTGGAGGCGTGCTCGGTGGCCGGCGCCGGCCGCGGCGAGGGGGCCGGGTCGGTGAGGTCGATGATCACGTCGACCTCGTCGCTCGGGGCGGGGGCGGGCCGGCGGCGGGGCGCCAGGTGCTTGGCGTCGTAGGGGTTGGTGGCCACGGCCCAGAGGGAGAAGAGGCAGGCGAGGCTGAGGGCGGTGCCGATGGCGGCGGGCGGGCCCATCACCGAGGCGGCCACGCCGCCGATGGCGGCGCCGAGGGCCTGGCTGCCCATGAGGACGCCGACGGCGATGCCCATGGCCGAGGCCCGGGACTCGCGTCGCAGGCGGGTGCCGATCACCACGTTCGTGGGGATCGAGATGGCGAACATGCCCCCCGAGATGAGGCAGGCGACGATGGCGCCCCAGGTGCCGACCTGGAGGAAGAAGAGCGGCGCGGCGAGCGCGGCGGTGATCGCGGCGCACCACGACGAGCCGAGGAGGAGCCGGCGGTGGTCGCCGCTGGTGGGGATGATCGCGGTGACGAGGATCGTGCCGATGGGGACGGCGGCCTGCAGCACCCCGAGCATGCCGTCGGGGATGCCCACGACCTTGGCGTAGGGGACGACGAGGGCCTCGTCGACGGTGCCGAGCGCCCCGGTGATCGTGATGAGCACGAGGGCCCGGCGCACCATGCGGTCGTCGACGAGGTTGCGGTAGCCGTCGCGCAGCGACCCGCCGATCCCGGCGCCCTCGGCGGAGGGTGCGGCCGCCGGGGTGCCCCGCAGCTGCAGTACGATGAGCGCGGAGACGAGAAACGACGCGGCGTTGAGGGCGAGGGCGGTGTTGGCGCCGAGCCAGACGAGCATCCCGCCGCCCATCACGCTGCCGACCACCACCGCGGCCTGCACGGAGATGCCGGCGAAGGCGAGGGCGTCGCCGTAGTCCTCCTCGGGGACGAGGTCGGGGATGGCGGCGGAGCGGGCGGCCTCGAAGGGCGGGGTGGCGAGGCCGGCCACGAAGGCCAGGACCAGCATGGCGCCGACGGGGGTGCCCGGGATGAGCATGAGGCCGAACATGGCGGCCCGGACGATGTCGGCCACGAGCATCACGGAGATGCGTCCCCGCTTGTCGGCGAGCGTGGCGAGCACCTGGCCGAGCCCGACGTAGCCGGCCAGCGACACGGCGGTCACCCCGGCCGCCCACGCCGGCGACCCGGTGCGCTCGAGGACGATGACGGTCAGCGCGAGGCGGGCGGCCCAGTCGCCGAGCAGCGACACCATGTCCGCCACCCACAGGTGGCGGAAGTGCCGGTTGCGCAGGGTCGCCAGCAGCGCTGCTGGTCGCCCGCGCCGCCCGCCGCCCTCGCCCTGCATGGCGGTCACGGTACGACGAGGCGACGGTCCGCACAAGCGGTACCACACTGCGTGGCCGGAGGGGTCGATGCCCCCACGAGATCCGGTCGGACGGCCACGGAGCGTGGTCGTGCGACGTCGAGGCCGGCGGGTCAGGCCTCGGGGGTGGAGGCGTCGGTGGGGGCGTCCACGACCGGCGGCTCGGTGCCGCTGACCATGCCCTCGGCCAGGTCGGCCTGGAGCCGGGGCCGCACCGAGGTCCACACCCAGACCGCCACGCCGACGAGGACGATGCAGAGGTACTGGGCGCCGGTGAGGCCGAGCACCCGCTCGTCGTTGACCCGCACCGCGTCGGCGGCGAAGCGGAACACCCCGTAGAGGGCGCAGAAGATCGCCATGGCGGTGCCCGGCCGGGCCCGCCGCGCCGGCGGGTAGAGCACCCCCACCAGCACGACGAAGATCACGAGCATGTAGAGGATCTCGTAGAGCGACCGGCTGTGGAAGCTCATGCCGGGCACGAGGGGCTCGTCGCCGATGAAGCCCTCCCGCACCGAGCCGCCCTCGTAGCGGGTGGCGAGGAAGAAGTCGGACGCCTTGCCGAAGTGCTCCCCCACCGCGTAGCAGCCCACCCGACCGATGGCGAGGCCGATCGACAGCCCCATGGCCAGCCCGTCGAGGCTGTTCCACCGGGTGATCCGGTTCCAGTGCCGGAACACCGGGTACCCGAAGATCACGGCGGCGATGAACCCGCCGGAGAACTGCAGGCCCCCCTCCCAGATGGCGAAGGCCTGCCAGGGCGTGTCGAGGTCGTCGAGGTGGGTGAGCACCCAGGTGACCCGCGACCCGATGACCCCGGCGAGCACCATGCGCATGGCCAGGCTGTAGGTGGTGTCGCGGGGGATCCCGTGCTCCTCGCCGTAGCGAGCCGCCACCCAGGCGCCGACGAGCACGCCGAGGGCCACCATGAGCCCGAAGGTCCGCAGTTCGAGGATCCCGAGGTCGAGGGACGGGAAGGTCGTGTACGGGATCTCAGCCAGGAGCACGGGGGCCATGCTCCCATGTCCGATCCGTCCCCCGACAGTCGCCGGACGGGGGCGGGGCCTGGCGCGGCGCTACAGGGGCTCGTGCCAGCCGCCCACGCCGGAGGCGAGGGTCTCGGCGGCGCTCGGGCCCCAGGTGCCCTTGTGGTAGAGGCTGACGGGGTGCGGGTCGGCGAGGGCGTCCTCGAAGATCCGCCACTGCTCGTCGAGGGCGTCGGCCCGCCCGAAGCGGCGGGCGTCGCCGTCCATGGCGTCGCCGAGAAGGCGCTGGTAGGCCTCCTCCCGCTCCCCGAGGACCTCGCCGAAGTCGACCTCGAGGTCGACGGGGCGGGTGTGCAGCTCGTCGCCCGGGGCCTTGGTCTGGAGGTGGAGCATCACGCCGTCCTCCTTGCCGAGCCGGAACCGCAGGTGGTTGGGGTGCGGGGCCCGGCGGCCCTTCGGGGTGAAGAGGTGCTGGGGCGGGGCCTGGAACTCCACGACCGCCTCGGTGGCGGTGACCGGGAGGCACTTGCCGGTGCGGATCAGCCACGGCACGCCGGCCCAGCGCCAGGAGTCGATCTCGAGCCGCAGCGCCACGAACGTCTCCACGTCGGAGTCGGGGGCCACGCCCTCCTCCTCCCGGTAGCCGCGGTACTGGCCCCGGACCACGAGCTGCGGGTCGACGGTGCGGATCTGGCGGAAGAGCTTGGTGCGCTCGTCGCGCAGGCTGTCGGCGTCGCTGTCCACCGGCGGCTCCATGGCCAGGAGGGCGACCACCTGGAGGAGGTGGTTCTGGACGACGTCGCGCAGGGCGCCGACGCTCTCGTAGAAGCGACCTCGCCCCTCCACGCCGAAGCGCTCGGCCAGGGTGATCTGCACGCTCGACACGAAGCTGCGGTTCCAGATCGGCTCGAGCATCGAGTTGGCGAACCGGAACACGAGGAGGTTCTCGACCGACTCCTTCCCGAGGTAGTGGTCGATCCGGTAGATCCGCTCCTCGTCGAAGGCGCGGTGGAGGATCTCGTTGAGCTCGCGCGACGACTGCAGGTCCCGCCCGAAGGGCTTCTCCACGACCACCCGAGCCTCGCGGTTCAGGTCCTTGGCGGCGAGGCCGACGACGACGTCGTCGAAGAGCTCGGGCGGGACGGCCAGGTAGAAGAGGGGGTGGTGGGCGTCGCGCTCGTCGAGCGCGGCCCGCAGCGCGTCGAACGACGCCGGGTCGCGGTAGTCGCCCCGGACGTAGCAGATGCGCGCCGCCAGCTCGTCCCACACGGCCTCGTCCACGTCGCCGCCGGCCTCGACCGCCTCGCGGGCGTGCTGGCGGAGGCGCTCGGTGTCCCAGTCGGAGGAGGCGAAGCCGATGACCGGGACCTGGTGCTCGCCGGCACGGGCCATCTCGTAGACGGCCGGGAAGATCTTCTTCTTGGCCAGGTCGCCGGTAGCGCCGAAGAGCACCAGGGCGTCGGAGGGCGGGAGCTCGTCGGTCACGTGGCGGCCTCGTCGGTGCGTGTGACGGGGGGCTGGCCCTCGCCGGGGGCGTCCTCGGGCAGGACGGCGTGCCCGCCGAACTGCTCGCGCAGCGCGGCGATGGCCCGCATCGCCGCGCCCTCGGTGTCCTGGCTGGTGAAGCGGGCGTAGAGCGCGGCGCTGATCACGGGCACCGGGACGCCCCGCTCGACGGCCTCCTGCACCGTCCAGCGGCCCTCCCCCGAGTCCTGGGCGACGGGGGCCAGACCGGTCAGGCCGGGTCGCTGCTCGAGCGCCCGGACGAAGAGGTCGAGCAGCCAGGAGCGCACGACGCTGCCGTGCCGCCAGGCGCTGAGCGCGCCCTTGGCGTCGATGTCAAGCCCGGAGCGGGCGAGCAGGTCGTAGCCCTCGGCGTAGGCCTGCATCAGCCCGTACTCGATGCCGTTGTGGACCATCTTCGTGAAGTGGCCGGTGCCGACCTGACCGGTGTGGACGAAGCCGCCCTCGGGGGCGAGGGCGTCGAAGACGGGTTGGGCCAGCGCGACGTGCTCGTCGGCGCCACCGACCATGAGGCAGTACCCCTCGGTGCGGCCCCAGATGCCGCCGCTCGTGCCGGCGTCGACGTAGCCGATGCCGTGCTGGCCGAGGTGCTCGGCCCGGCGGACGCTGTCGCGCCAGTTCGAGTTGCCGCCCTCGACGACCACGTCGCCGGCGGCGAGCAGACCGCCGAGCCCGACCACGGTGTCCTCGGTGGGCTGGCCGGCCGGCACCATCACCCACACCACCCGCGGCGGGTCGAGGGCGGCGACGAGCGCCTCCAGGGAGTCGACGTCGGCGTCGGCGCTGAAGGGGTCGTAGCCGACGACCTCGTGGCCCTTGTCGCGCAGGCGGGCGGCCATGTTGCCGCCCATGCGCCCGAGCCCGACCATCCCGACCTTCACGTGCGGACCTCCTCGTCGCCGTCGCTCATCGGGCCAGCAGCTCGTCGAGGGAGACCCGGCCGGCCCGGATGCCGCGGGCCTGGAGCGTGCGCAGGTCGCCGGTGGCCTGGGCCTGCTTGAGGTGCCCGAAGCCGAAGTCCCGGCCCGGGATCGGGATCTCGTAGGGGTCCGGCGGGGAGACCTGGACGCAGACGATGCTGGGCGGGCCGCCCTTGTGGAGCTGGCCGGTGGAGTGCAGGAAGCGGGGCCCGAACCCGAGCGACACGGCCACCTGCAGCTCGTCGCGCAGGCGGGTGCGGACCGCCTGCAGCTCGGTGGCCATCGGGCTCTCCGGGTCGAGGAAGGCCTGGATGGCGAGGTGGTCGCCGGGGCGGACCTGGGCCAGCAGGTCGTCGAGGGGGACCTCCTCGACGGAGGCGTCCCCCTCAGCCAGCACCTCGGCGGTGGCGGCCTTCGCCGCGGCGACGTCGGGCTGGTCGAAGGGCTGCAGGCCGAGGGCGGCCCCGGCCCAGGCGGTGGCCAGCTCGGCCACGACGACGGCGTGGCCGAGCGAGGCGGCGCCGGCGTCGACCGGCAGCCAGGTGACGGGGAGCCCCGCGGCGAGGAGCTGGGCGGCGGCGCCGGCCACCGTGCCCCGGGCGTCCTCGGGGACGTCGTCGGGGACCTCGTCGGGTCGGCACCCGGCGACGAAGAGCCGGTCGGCGCCGTAGGTGCCGAGCCCGAGCGGCTCCCCCACGATCGGCACCACCCCGGTGCCGTCCTTGCCCAGCGACTCGGCGACGAGCTGCTCGACCCACAGGCCGAACGCGTCGACGGCCGGCGCCAGCACGAAGGTGGCCTTGTCCCGCCCCCGCCGGACGCCGGCGGCCAGGGCGGCGGCGACGGCGAGGGCCGGGTTGGCGGCGGGATCGACCTCGGGGCCGCACTCGCGCAGGGCGCGGCGGGCGCCGTCGAGCAGCGCGTCGACGTCCACCCCGGCCAGCAGGGCGGGGACGAGCCCGAAGCACGACAGGGCCGAGTACCGGCCCCCGATGTCCGGCCGGTTCTCGAACACCTCGGCGAAGCCCCGCTCGCGCGCCAGGGCCGCGAGCTCGGACCCCGGGTCGGTGATGACGGCGAAGCGGGACGGGTCGCCGCTGCGGGCCCAGGCCCACTCGAGGTGGCTGCGGGTCTCGATCGTGGAGCCCGACTTGGAGGAGGCGACGTGGAGGGTCCGCTCGGGCGGGCAGGTCCGGTCGATCCGGGCCACCGCCACCGGGTCGGTGCTGTCGAGCACGTGGAGCGACGGGCAGCCCTCGTGAGGCCCGAACGTCTGGGCCAGCACCTCGGGGAAGAGGCTGGAGCCGCCCATGCCCATGACGAGCACGTGCTCCACGGGGGCGGCGGCCAGGAGCCGGGAGCAGCGGTCCCGCAGCTCGCCGAGGGAGGCGACCATCTCCTCGACGACGGGGATCCAGCCGAGGCGGTCGGCCAGCTCGGTGGGGTCCTCGCGCCAGAGCGTGTGGTCACCGGCGAACGTGCCGGCCACGGCGTCTCGGGCGACGAGGTCCGCGGCGACGGCGTCGGCCTCGTCGCCGAGCGGTCCGAGGGCGGCGATGGCGTCAGGCGGCAGCGTCATGGCCCGTCCACCTTCCCACGTCGACGGCCCCGCATCCCGGCGGTTCAGGCCGCGACGGCGGCCGCAGCCTCCCGGGCGGCGGCGACGACCTCGTCGACCACCTCGTCGGTGTGGGCCAGCCCGGGGAACAGCACCTCGTAGGCGCCGGGGGCGATCGCCACGCCCCGCTCGAGGAGGGCGTGGAAGAGCCGGGCGTAGGTGGCGGTGTCGGTGCTCTGGGCGCTGGCGTAGTCGGTGGGCGCCTCGGGGCCGAGGAAGAGCCCGACGAGCGTGGCCTCCTGGGGGACGACGGCGGGGATGCCGGCGTCGGCCAGGGCCGCTCGCAGCCCGGCGGCCAGCCGGGTGGCGGTGGCGGCGAGCTGCTCGTAGGCGGCGGGGGTGAGCAGCTCGAGCGCGGCGAGCCCCGCCGCGGTGGCGAGCGGGTTCCCCGACAGGGTGCCGGCCTGGTAGACGGGCCCGAGCGGCGCCACCTGGCGCATGACGTCGCGGCGGCCGCCGTAGGCGCCGATGTTGAGGCCGCCGCCGATCACCTTGCCGAAGGTGGTGAGGTCGGGCCGCACGCCGGTGCGCTCCTGGGCCCCGCCGCGGGCGACCCGGAAGCCGGTGATGACCTCGTCGAAGACGAGGAGCGCGCCGACCCGGTCGCACTCGGCCCGCAGCCCCTCGAGGAACCCGGGGGCGGGCGGGACGAGGCCCATGTTGGCGGCGACCGGCTCGACGATGACGCAGGCCACGGTGTCGTCGAGGTCGGGCACGACGTTGTAGGGGACGACGCGGGTGTCCTTCACGGCGGCGGCGGTGACGCCGGCGGAGCCGGGCAGCCCGAGGGCGGCGAGGCCGCTGCCGGCCTCGGCGAGGAGCAGGTCGCCGTGGCCGTGGTAGTTGCCGGCGAACTTCACGACGACGTCGCGGCCGGTGAAGCCGCGGGCGACGCGGATCGCGGACATCGTGGCCTCGGTGCCGGAGGACACGAGCCGCACGAGCTCGATCGACGGGACCCGCTCGGCGATGGCCTCGGCGAGGAGCACCTCCCGCTCGGTGGGGGCGCCGTAGGAGGTGCCGTCCACCGCCGCCCGCTGCACGGCCTCGACGATGGCGGGGTGGGCGTGGCCGGCGATGATCGCCCCGTAGGACTGCACGAGGTCGACGTAGCGGCGGCCCTCGACGTCCCACACGTGGGCGCCCTCGGCCCGGGCGACGAAGTAGGGGGTGCCGCCCACGCTGCCGAAGGCCCGGACGGGGCTGTTGACGCCGCCGGGGATGACGGCCTGGGCGCGGGCGAAGAGCTCCTCGTTGGTGGTCATCGGTGCCTCCAGTGGCGGGGTGTCAGCGGCCGAGGCGCTCGGCCAGCTCGCGGGCGAGGTAGGTGAGGATGAGGTCGGCCCCGGCCCGCTTGATGGCGGTGATGTGCTCGAGGGCGACCTCGTCGCCGTCGATCCAGCCTCGCTCGGCGGCCGCCTTGATCATCGAGTACTCGCCGGACACGTGGTAGGCGGCGAGGGGCAGGTCCACCTCGGCTCGGGCGGCGGCGATCACGTCGAGGTAGGCGAGGGCCGGCTTCACCATGACGAGGTCGGCGCCCTCGGCGACGTCGGCGTGGATCTCCTCCATCGCCTCGCGGAGGTTGGCGGGGTCCTGCTGGTAGCCCTTGCGGTCGCCGCCGCCGGCGATCGTGACGTCGACGGCGTCGCGGAAGGGGCCGTAGAGGGCGGACGCGTACTTGGCCGCGTAGGCGAGGATCGCCGTGGCGTGGTGCCCGGCCTCGTCGAGGGCGTCGCGGATGGCGGCCACCTGGCCGTCCATCATCCCGCTGGGGGCCACGACGTCGGCGCCCGCGTCGGCCTGGGCGACGGCCGCCTTGCGGTAGAGCTCGAGCGTGGCGTCGTTGTCGACGTCGCCGTCGGGCCCGACGATCCCGCAGTGGCCGTGGTCGGTGTACTCGTCCACGCACAGGTCGGCGATGAGGACGACGTCGTCGCCGACCTCGGCCCGCAGGTCGGCGAGCGCCAGCTGCACGATCCCCTCGGGGTCCCAGGCGCCGGAGCCCTGGGGGTCCTTGGTGGCGGGCACGCCGAAGAGGATCACGGCGGGGATCCCGAGGCCGGCCAGCTCGGCGACCTCCTTGCGGAGGCTGTCGCGGGTGTGCTGCACGACGCCGGGGAGGCTGGCGATGGGCTGCGGCTCGGCGATCCCCTCGCGCACGAAGAGCGGGGCGACGAGGTCGTCGACCGACAGCTGGGTCTCGGCGACGAGCCGGCGCAGGGCCGGGGTGCGGCGGAGGCGGCGGAGGCGACGCTGGGGGAAGCCCATGGGGCCAGCGTACGGGGGCGGTGTCGGCGGGGCTCAGTCGCGGGCGGCGACGAGCGACTCGAGCAGCTCGACGTGGACCTCGAGCAGGGTGGGGACGACGAGGTCGACGTGGCTGAAGTCGTTGTGGCGGGTCAGCTCGCTCGGCACGGCGACCACGGCCATGCCGGCCGCTTTCGCGGCGGCGGCGCCGTGGGCGGAGTCCTCGAGGGCCACGCTGCGGGCGGGGTCGGCGCCGAGGTCCTCGAGGGCCCGCAGGTAGACGGCGGGGGCCGGCTTGCCCCGCCCGCCGACCACGTCGGCGCCGACCAGCGTGCGGAAGTACGGGGTCAGGCCGAAGCGCTTCGTGTGGCGCACGAGCCAGTCCCGGTTCGACGAGGAGGCCACCCCGCAGGGGACCCCCTCGTAGTGGAGGGCCTTGAGCAGCTCGGTGACGCCCGGCATGAGCGGGATGGCGTCGAGGTCCCGGGCCTGGGCCCGGTAGGCGGCCTCGAAGTCCTCGAGCGAGAAGCCCTCGGCGCCGGCCGCCTCGCAGATGGCCGGCCACCAGGCGTCGGCCTCCTCGCCGCTCACCCCCACCCCGGCCGCCCAGGCCTCCATGGTGAGCTCGTGGCCGTGGGCGGCGAAGGCGCCGGCCGCCATCTCGTAGATCACGAGCTCGCTGTCGATGACGAGCCCGTCGAAGTCGAAGACGACGGCGTCGAGCGGCGAGCTCATCGCGAGCGGGGGGTCGGCGCGGTCACTGGCCCACCATCATGCCGGGCGGCCGCACCGATCACGACCGGGGACCGGTCTCGCCCCACGCGGCGAGGGCGGCGAGGAGCCCGTCGATCGTGTGCTCGGCGGCCTCCACGTCGACGGTGAGGCCCAGCCGGCGGGCGGTGGCCGTCGTGATCGGACCGATGCAGGCGACGACCGGCGGCACCGCGTCGCGCCCGAGCGCCTCGACGAAGCGCTCCACGGTGGACGACGAGGTGAACGTGACCACGTCGGCGGCGGCCGCGGCGGCCCGCTGCTCGCCGTCGATCGCGGCCGGCACGGTGCGGTACGCCTCGACGACGTCCACCTCCCAGCCGGCGGCCCGCAGGCCGTCGGGCAGGACGTCTCGGGCGACGGCGGCCCGGGCGAGGAGGAGGCGCCCGCCCTCGGGCCGGGCGGCGGTGAGCGCGTCGAGGAGTGACTCGGCCACGTACCGCTCGGGGACGAGGTCGGCGACGATGCCGCGGGCGGCGAGCGCGGCGGCGGTCCCCGGGCCGATGGCGGCGACCCGGGCGGCACCGAAGGCGCGGGCGTCGCCGCCGGTGTCGGCGATGGCGGCGAGGAGCCGCCCGGCGCCGTTGGGGGAGGTGACGGCGACCCAGTCGTAGGTGCCGAGGCGGCGGGCCGCGGTCCGCAGGGCGTCGCCGCCGTCGGCGGGGTCGACGACCTCGATGACCGGCACCTCGATCGGCTCGGCGCCGAGCTGGCGCAGCCCGGCGGCCAGCGCGGAGGCCTGGCTGCGGGTGCGGGTGACCAGGACGCGCCGGCCGAGCAGCGGACGGTCCTCGAACCAGCGGAGGTCCACGCCGGCCACCTCGCCGACCACGATGACCGACGGCGCCTCGAGCGGCTGGTCGGCGATCGTGCCGAGGGTGGCGCGGATCGTGTGCTGCTGCGGGCGGGTCCCCCACCGGACCGCGGCGGCGGGGGTGTCCGGGGAGCGCCCGGCGGCGATGAGCCGCTCGGCGATCCGCCGGATGCGGGCCACGCCCATGAGGATGACGACCGTGCCGCCGACGCGGGCCACCGCGTCCCAGTCGACGGTGCCGTCGTCCCCCACCGCCGGGTCCTCGTGGCCGGTGACGACGGTGAAGGAGGTGGAGCTGTGGCGCAGGGTGACCGGGATGCCGGCGTAGGCGGGGACGGCGATGGCGGAGGTGATGCCGGGGACGACCTCGAAGTCCACGCCCGCCGCGGCCAGCGCGGCCGCCTCCTCGCCGCCGCGGGCGAACACGAACGGGTCGCCGCCCTTCAGGCGCACGACGGTGCCGCCGGCGCGGCCCTTGGCCACGAGCAGGTCGTTGATCGCCTCCTGGCGCATCGTGACCCGGCCCGGGGCCTTGCCGACGGAGATGCGCTCGGCGTCGGCGGGGGCGAGGTCGAGCAGCGTCTCGACGGAGAGCCGGTCGTAGACCACGACGTCGGCTCGTGCGAGCACCTCGGCGGCCCGCACGGTGAGCAGCCCCGGGTCGCCCGGCCCCGCTCCCACCAGGTACACGGTCATGGGGCGAGGTTACGGGCCCGGGCGCGGCGCGCCGGCGGCGGCCGGCCGGTCACCGCCGGAGCAGCTCGGCGCCGCCGTGGTCGAGGAGGTGGCGGGCCACGGCGCCGCCGTCGGGGCCCTCGTGGCGCAGCACGGTGGACCCGTCCGCGGCGGCGAGCATCCCCCGCACCCGCACCTCGCCGTCGACGATCGTGGCGTGGGCGGCGGCCGGCAGGGAGCAGTCCCCGCCCAGCTCGCGCAGGAACGCCCGCTCGGCGTCCACGCAGCGCCGGCTGTCGGCGTGCTCGATGGCGGCCAGGCGGGCCCGGAGCGCCGCGTCGTCGTCCCGGCACTCGACGGCCAGCGCCCCTTGGGCCACCTGGGGCAGCACCTCGTCGGTGCTGAGCACCTCGGTGAGCTGGTCGGCGAGGCCGAGGCGCTCGAAGGCGACGACGGCGACCACGATCGCGTCGTGGTCGGCGGCCTTGGCCAGCCGGGTCTGCATGTTCCCCCGCAGCCCGACGAAGCGCAGGTCCGGGCGGAGGGCGGCCAGCTGGGCCTGGCGGCGCAGCGACCCGGTGGCCACCTCGGCGCCCTCGGGCAGGTCGGCGAGGGTGCTCCCGACGAGCGCGTCGCGGACCTCGCCCCGCTCGGGCACGGCGGCGATGACGAGGCCGGGCACGGTGGTCGACGGCAGGTCCTTGGCGGAGTGCACGGCGAGGTCGGCCCGCCCATCGAGCACGGCGGCCTGCACCTCCTTGGCGAACACGCCCTTGCCGCCGATCTCCCAGATCGGGCGGTCGAGCTGTCGGTCGCCCTGGGTGTCGACGATGACGAGCTCGACGGCCACGGACGGGTCGGCGGCCCGCAGCAACGAGGCCACGTGCTCCGCCTGCCAGCGAGCGAGGGCCGATCCCCGGGTGGCGATCCGGATGAGCGTCGACGGGTCGGTGCGGTCGGGGGCCGTCACGGCGCAGGCGCGCGCAGCGGCGCGGTCACTCGACGCCGAAGAGGTCGCGCAGGCTGGTGAGGAGGCGCTCGCCGCGGGCGGTGCCGGCTGCCTCCTTGAGCGCCACCGTGGGCTCGTGGAGCAGCTTGGCGACGAGGCCCTTGGTGAGGGCGTCGACGGCGGCCCGCTGCTCGTCGGTGAGCTCGGCGAGGCGCTTGGCGTGGCGCTCGAGCTCGGCGGCGCGGAGGGCCTCGGCCCGGGACCGCAGCGCGACGATCATCGGGGCGACCTCGCGGGCGGAGGTGGCGACGAGGTAGCGGTCGAGCTCCTCGTCGAGCAGCGCCTGCACGAAGGCGACCTCGCCCCGCCGGGCCTGGGCGCCGGCGTCGGCGAAGGCCCGGAGGTCGTCCATGTCGAGGAGGGTGACGCCGGGTAGCGTGCCGACCTCGTGGTCGACGTCGCGGGGCACCGCGATGTCCACGATGAGCAGCGGCCGGTCCGGGCGGAGGGCCATGACGGCCCGGGCCCCGTCGGCGTCGAGGATCGGGGTGGTGGCGCCGGTGGAGGACAGCAGCACGTCGACGTCGGCGAGCGCCTCGACGAGGTCGCCCAGCTCGACCGGGCGTCCCCCGACGGCGGCGGCCAGGTCGACGGCCCGCTCGTGGGTGCGGTTGGCGACGGAGATGTCGGCCACGCCGGCCTTCACGAGCCCGAGGGCCATGGCCTCGCCCATCTCGCCCGCCCCGAGGACGAGGACCCGACGGCCCCGCAGGTCGCCGAGGCGGTCGGCGGCGAGGGCCACCGCGGCCTGCGACACCGAGGTGGTGTGCCGCCCGATGGCGGTGTCGGTGCGGGCCCGCTTGCCGGCCTCGATGGCGTGGCGGAACAGCAGGTTGAGCGTGGGCCCGGCCGCGCCCTCCTCGCGGGCCAGCTCCCAGGCCTGCTTCACCTGGCCGAGGATCTCGCTCTCGCCGAGGACGGCGGAGTCGAGCCCGGCGGTGACCGAGAACAGGTGGGCGACGGCCGGCGCGTCGTAGTGCGTGTAGAGGTGGTCGGCGAGGTCCTCGGGCGCGAGGAAGGCCGTCTCGGCCAAGAAGTCCCGGATGTCCTGGTAGGCGCCGTGGAACCGCTCGGCGACCGCGTAGATCTCCGTGCGGTTGCAGGTGGACAGCACGACCGCCTCGGACACGTCGTGGCGGGAGATCAGGTCGTGCAGGGCCTTGGGCAGCGCACCGTCGCCGATCGTCACCCGCTCGAGCAGGTCGAGCGGCGTGCTCCGGTGGTTCAGTCCGATGACGACGACGGACAAGGCGTTGGGGCTCCTTCGCGGCTGCCCGGGCCGGTGCTGGCGGGGCCCACGACACTGTCGAGCAGCGCCCTGGCCTCGGTCAGGCGGCCGTCCCGGATCAGCTCCAGCATTCCCGAGTCGAGGGCCTGCCGCCAACTCGCCGCCGGGGCGCGGACCCCGGCGGCGGCCAGGGCGGCGCGGTGCTCGGCCAGGAGGTCGAGGAGCTGCTCGTGCTCGGGGCCGATCGCCTCGGCCAGCTGGTCGCGCAGCCAGGCCGCGAGCGCGGGGCTGCGACCGGCGGTGGAGACGGTGACGAGGAGCGGGCCGCGGTCGAGCCGAGCCGGCAGCGTGTAGGTGCAGCGCTCGGGGTCGTCGGCGGCGTTGACCCAGATGGCGTGGGCCTCCGCGTCGTCGTGGACGGCCTGGTTGACGGCGGGGTCGTCGGTGCAGGCGACCACGAGCCGGTACCCCTCGATGTCGCCCCGCTCGTAGGGTCGGCGCTCGACCGCCACCGGCAGCGCGGCGAGGTCGTCGACCACGTGGGGGGCCACGACGGTGACCTCGGCGCCAGCGGCGAGGAGGCCCCTGACCTTGTCGAGGGCGACGGTGCCACCACCGACCACGAGGACCGGCCGGCCCTCGAGGAGGAGGTTGACCGGGTACGGGCGCGGGTGGACCGGCACGGTGCCCTCGCTCAGTCGGCGGCGGTGAAGTCGGAGCGCACCGGGCTCCCGCTGCGGCGCTGCTGGTAGAAGCTGAGGATCTGCAGCTCGACGGCGAGGTCGACCTTGCGCAGCGACACGTCGTCGGGCACGGAGATGACGGCGGGGGCGAAGTTGAGGATCGACCGGATGCCGGCGGCGACGAGCCGGTCGGCCACGTCCTGGGCCGCGGCGGCCGGCGTGGCGATGATCCCGATGGCCAGGCCCCGCTCGGCGGCCACGGCCGGGAGGTCGTCCACGTGGCGCACCTCGACGCCGTTGACGCGGGCGCCGACGACGCCCTCGTCGGCGTCGAAGAGCGCGACGATCGGGTAGCCCCGGTCTCCGAAGCCGCCGTAGTTGGCGAGCGCCTGGCCGAGGTTGCCGAGGCCCACGATGGCCACCGGCCAGTCCTGGGTGAGGCCGAGCTCGCGGCTCATCTGGAAGAGCAGGTACTCGACGTCGTACCCCACGCCGCGGGTGCCGTAGGAGCCGAGGTAGGACAGGTCCTTGCGGACCTTCGCCGCGTTCACGCCGGCCAGCTCGGCCAGCCGCTCCGACGAGATCGTGGTGAGCCCGGCCTGCTGGCTCTCGAAGAGGCTGCGCAGGTAGAGGGGCAGCCGGGCGACGGTGGCCTCCGGGATCTTCCGACGAGGTCGGGCCGGACCGCTGGGCGGCGGGGCGGAAGGCGTCGACGGCATGGTGGCCGCCATCCTACTGCCGCTCGTTCACGAGCTCACGAACCCCGTCGGCCGGGGGATCCCGGGGGTCAGCGCAGCGCGGCGCGGAGAATCTTGCCGGTGGCCGCCTGGGGGATCTCGTCGACGAAGACGACCTTCTGGGGGCACTTGTAGCGGGCCAGCCGGGCCTCGCAGTGGGCGACGAGGTCGTCCTCCTCCACCGAGCTGCCGGGGGCGACGACGACGAACGCCTTCACCGCCTCCCCCGAGTGGGGGTGGGCCACGCCGACCACGGCGGCCCGCTCGACGCCGGGGTGCTCGAGGAGGACCTCCTCGACCTCGGCGGGGAACACGTTGAAGCCGGCCACGATGATGAGGTCCTTGACCCGGTCGACGAGGTAGAGGTGCCCGTCGTCGTCCACGACGGCGATGTCGCCGGTGTGGAGCCACCCGTCGTCGTCGAGGGCGCGGGCGGTGGCCTCCGGGTCGCCCCAGTAGCCGGCGAACACGTTCGGGCCCCGCACCCAGATCTCACCGGGGTCGCCGACGAGCGCGTCCTGGCCGTCGACGTCCACGAGGCGGACGTGGACGCCCGGCAGGGGCTTGCCGATGCTGCCCTCTGGGGCCTCGTGGAGGCCGCTGCCGCTGGTGACGACCGGGCTGGCCTCGGTGAGCCCGTAGCCCTCGATGAGCTGGATCCCGAAGCGCTCGGCCATCGTGCGCTGGATCTGCGGGTCCAGCCGGGCGGCGCCCGACACCGCGATCCGCACGGAGGCGAAGGCCCCGGGGCGGGTGCCCGGCAGCGTGGTCCACGCGCCCCACATCGTCGGCGCGCCGCTCACGACGGTCACCCCGTGGTTGGCGATGCTCTCCAGCGCCGTCTGCGGGTCGAAGCGCTCGACGAGCACGACCGACGAGCCGGTCATGAGCGTGAGGTTCAGGACCACGTTGAGCCCGAAGATGTGGAAGAACGGCAGGACGCCGAGGACGACGTCGTCGGCTCGCTGGGCCCGGTCCGGGACGGCCTGGGTCTGCTCGAGGTTGGCCCGGAGGTTGCCGTGGGTGAGCATCGCCGCCTTGGCCGACCCGGCGGTGCCGCTGGTGAAGGCGAGGACGGCGAGGTCGTCGTCGCCCCGCTCCACCACCGGGACCGGCTCGGCGGCCAGGAGGTCGTCGAGCAGCACGCCGTCGGGCAGGCCGGTGCCGTCGGAGCAGACGACGTGCTCGAGCTCGGGCAGGGCGCCGCGGTCCAGCTGGGCGATCGTGGCCCGGCCGGTGGGGCCGACGACCACGGCGCGGGCGCCCACGGTGGCCAGCTCCGCCTGGAGCTCGCGGGCGGGGCTGGTGGGGTTGAGCGGCACGGCCACGCACCCGGCCCCGAGCGCCGCCAGGTAGGCCGCCACGAAGTACCAGTTGTTGGCGGCGACGATGGCCACCCGATCGCCCGGCGCGAGGCCCAGGCCGACCAGCCCGCCTCGCAGGTGCGCCACCTGGTCGCGCAGCTGGCCGTAGGTGGTGGGTCGCCCCCGGGAGATCAGCGCGACGGCGTCGTCCGGGTGGGGATCGATCATCGAGGCCAGGTTCATCGGCGGGTAGTCCACCACAGGTCGGCCCGCCCGGCTCGCCCGCCCGCCGGGGCCGGGGCCCGATCCGAGCGCCGCCGTCGCTCAAGCGCGACGCTGGGGGCCCCGATCATGGAGGTGATGCCCGTGCCCCGCCGTGCCGCCGTCGCGCGCCGTGCCGCGGTGGCGCTCGCCCTGGCGGCCGTCGGGGTGGCCGCCCCGGCCGGGGGCGCCTCGGCACCGGTCCCAGCGGCCCCGCCGGCGGTGGTGGCGCCGGCCGTGGCGGCGTCGCCCGCGATCGAGTCCCAGTTCGTGGCCCGCATCAACAGCCTCCGGGCCGGGCAGGGCCTGAGCCAGCTCACGGTGTCGGGGGAGCTCACGGGCGTGGCTCGCCGGTGGACGGATCAGATGGTGGCGGCCGGGCAGATCTCCCACAACCCGAACCTGGGCTCCCAGGTGGGTGGGGCGTGGACGAAGCTCGGCGAGAACGTGGGCGTGGGCTACGACGTCGACGGGCTGATGCAGGCGTTCATCAACAGCCCGAGCCACTACCGCAACCTCGTCGACCCGGCCTGGACCCACGTGGGCGTCGGGGTGCGGGTGCTCGGCGACGGGACGATCTACACGACCCACAACTTCATGGCGCTGCCCGGCGGTGCGCCCCCGCCGCCTCCGCCGCCTCCCCCACCGCCGCCGACCACGGCCCCGGGCCCGCCGCCGGGGGGCACCGCGCCCACGACGGCCCCGCCGGCGCCGGAGCCGACCACGACGACCACCGAGCCGCCCCGCCCTGAGCCGACCCCGGAGCGGGTGGCGGCGGTGCTCGATCCGCTCCGCTCCCTCGAGGAGTGACCGCCGGCCGCGGAGCGGCGGATCTCCAAGATCGCTCCACGTCCCCTCCAAGCCTCCTTCGGGTCCCCGGGAGCACCGTGTCGGGAACGACCCGAGCCGCCCTCCGGCGGCCGAGACCCACGAGGAGGACCCATGGACCCGATGTACCTGGTCGCCCGGACCGCGCCGCGGCGGCTGTACGACGAGACGACCGGCCGGCACCCGGCGCGGTGGCGGCGCCGGCGCGACCGGACTCGCCGCCGCCTGCTCCGGCCGCGCTAAGCCGCCGCCCCTCCCCCGGACCACCCCCGTCGGCCCGCTCGCACCTGAGGGGCGCGGGTTCCGGCGCACTGCAGGTGCCGGTCCGCGCTCGGAGGTCTTCGGGCGGCGGGGTCGGGGCGGTGTCGGGCACCGGTGGTCGGGGCTGGCGCTGCTGGTGGGGCGCCATCGGCCAGCATGGGGCGGTGTCCGCCGCCATCGAGGCCGTCGAGCTCACGCGGTCGTTCCCGAGCGGGGTGGCCCTCGACGGCCTGACCCTGTCGGTCGACCGCGGCGAGGTCCTGGCCCCGCTGGGCCCGAACGGGGCGGGCAAGACCACCACGGTGCGCCTGCTCAACGGCATCCTCCGGCCCGACCGGGGGCGGGCCCGCGTGCTGGGCGTCGACCCGGCCGTGGACGGTGACGCCGTGCGGCGCCGCACCGGGGTGCTGACCGAGCACGCCGGCCTCGACGAGCGGCTCACCGCCCGGGAGAACCTCGAGCTGACGGCTCGGATGCGGGGGATCGACTGGGCGGCCGCCGCCCGACGCAGCACCGAGCTGCTGGAGCGGTTCGGGATGGCGGACCGGGCCGACGTCGCGGTGCAGGGCACCTCCACGGGGCAGCGCAAGCGCCTGGCCCTGGCCCGGGCGCTGCTCCACGACCCCGACGTGCTGTTCCTCGACGAGCCCACCTCCGGGCTCGACCCGGCCGCCACCCGCGACGTCATCGAGCTGATCGGCTCGCTGGCCGCCGAGCACGGGCGCACCGTCGTGCTGTGCACCCACTTCCTCGGGGAGGCCGGCCGGCTGGCCGACCGGATGGCGGTGCTGCACCGCGGCGTGCTCCACGCGTTCGGCCGGCCGGAGGACATCGCCGCCGAGCTGTGGGACGGGCTCGACGCCCGCCTGGACGTGGGCGGGCCGCTGGGCGACGACGCCGCTCGGGCGCTGCGGGAGGTCCCCGGGGTGTCGGGGCTGGCCCCGCTGCCCGAGGGGGCGATGGTGCGGGTGGCCGACCGGGAGGTGCTCCCTCGCCTCGTCCGGGTGCTCGTGGCGCGGGGCGTCCCGGTCTACGGGGCCGACGCTCGCCCGCCCTCGCTCGAGGACGTCTACTTCGCGGTGGAGGCTCGCATCGCCGCCCAGGAGACGGCCGTGGCCTCGCCGACCGCGCCGAGGGCGGCACCGGAGGCGGCCCGATGACCACCGCGGACCCCGCCGCCCCGGCGGCGGCGCGCCCACCGGAGCCGGCCCGCGTCCGCCGGGCCCGGTGGGCGGTGATCCGGGCGATCGTGGCCAAGGACCTGATCGCCGTGCGCCGGGCCAAGGCGGTGGTCATCCCGATGCTCGCCGTTCCGGTGCTGCTCATGGTGGTGCTGCCCTTCGGCGTGGGCCTGGCGGCCCGGGGGCAGGACGGCGGCACCGACCTGCGCCGCATCCTCGACTCGATGCCGGGGGACCTGGCCGAGCCGATCCTGTCGCTGCCCCAGCACGAGCAGCTGGTGGTGCTCGTGAACGGCTACCTGCTGGCCCCGCTCTTCCTCATCGTCCCGCTCATGGTGTCGGCGGTGCTGGCCGCCGACGCGTTCGCCGGCGAGAAGGAGCGCAAGACGCTGGAGTCGCTCCTGCACCTGCCGATCCCGGACCGGGACCTGTTCGTGGCCAAGCTGCTCACCGCGTTCCTGCCCGCGGTGGCCGTGTCGTGGATCGGCTTCGCGGCCTTCTGCCTCGTGGCCAACGGGGTGGCGTGGCCGGTGATGCACCGGGTGTTCGTGCCCACGCAGCTGTGGCTGGTGATGATCTTCTGGCTCGGCCCCGCGGTGGCCATGCTCGGCCTGGCCGTGATGGTGCGGGTGTCGGCCCGCACCAGGACGGCCCAGGAGGCGAACCAGCTGGGCGGGGCGGTGATCCTCCCGCTCATCTTCCTGTCGGTCGGCCAGGCCAGCGGCATCCTCCTCGTGACCCTCCCCGTGGCGCTCGCCATCGGCGCCGCCGTCTGGGCCCTGGCCCTCGTCCTCGTCCGCGGCGGCATGAAGCGCTTCACCCGAGACCGCCTCGCCGCCCGCGTCTGACCCCGAAGGCGAGCACCGAAGCCCTCGGTGGCGAACCTCCGGTTCGCCACCGGCCGAGGCGAAGCCGAGCGAGCACTCGGGCTCGAACCTCTGGTTCGAGCCCGACGAGATCAGCGGGCCAGGAAGAACAGCTGGAGCGCGGCGGCGCCGAGGATGAGCGCGAGGAGGATCGCGATGACGATGGTGGTGCCGGGTCTCATGGCTGGCTCCGGGGGGTGAGGGTGACCGGTTGGACGGGTGGGCGGGGCCCGTCGTCGTCGCCGGGCTCGAGAAGGCGCACCTCGGTGCCGACCGCGAGGCCGAGCTCGCCGGCGGCGCTGCGGCGGTCCATGCAGATGGCGAGGAGCCCGTAGCTGTCGGTGACGAGCCCGACGGTGGCGCCCTCGATCCCCTCGAAGGTGTCGGAGCGGACGGCGGTGCGGGAGTCGTCGCCCCACCGCAGCTGGATGCGCTCGCCGAGGTGGGCCACCTCGTCGGGGTCGACGTTGAGCTGGCAGTTGCCGTACCGGTCGACCCAGAGGATCTCGGCCACGATGGCGCCGTCCTCCTCGCGGGGCAGGGGGAGGAGCCCGGGCCGCAGGGTGTTGGGGTCGATGGCGGGTCCGAGCTCGTGGAGGGGCACGCCGTTGCAGAGGTGGGCGGCGGCCGGCGCGAAGACGTCGCGGCCGGCGAAGGTGGCGCCGGGGGCGGGCAGCTGGTGGTCGGCGCTGGTGAGCTCGACAGCGGCGGTGGCGCCGCCGCAGATGGCGACGGCGGAGGCGAGGAGCCCGTTGTCGGGGCCGACGAGGTAGCTCTGCCCGTGGCCGACCTCCACGGCGATGGCCCGGCGGGCGGTGCCGACGCCGGGGTCGACGACGGCGAGCACCACCCCGGGGCAGAGGTACTGGGCGGCCCGCCCGAGGGTGAGGCTGCCGGCCCGCACGTCGTAGGGCGGGACCTCGTGGGTGAGGTCGACCACCGTGACGTGGGGGGCGATCGAGCGGATCACCGAGTGGACGACGCCGACGAACTCGTCGCCGGTGCCGTAGTCGGAGAGGAAGGTGATCGTGTCGAACCGCGGGGCCATGGTCCCCGCGACGCTACCGGCCCCGGTCGGCGGGCCCGCAGTCGTGGGCTGACGGCGGCCGGAGGTCAGCCGGCGTCGCTGAAGCGGTCCTGGAGGTAGGCGTCGACGTCGTCCTCTCGGATCCGGTACGACTTGCCGATGCGGGCGGCGCGCAGCTCACCGCTCTTGATGAGGCGGTAGACGGTCATCGAGGACACGCGCAGCAGCTCGGCGACCTCGGCTGGTGTGAGAAAGCGCGAGCGCGCTGAGGACGTAGCCATGGAAGGCACCCTTCTCCGCGGGGATCCCCGAAGCGTAGGCGCCTGTTGCTGCTGTTGCTAGTGGTGCGGGCCGGCCGGCGGCGACGACCCGAGCTGGCGGGCCCGGTCGGCGGCGGCGGCCACGGCGTCGAGCAGCGCGGCCCGCACGCCGCGCTGCTCGAGCACCCGCAGGCCGGCGGCGGTGGTGCCGCCCGGGGAGGTGACGGCGGCCCGCAGCGCCTCGGGGCCCTCGTCGGACTCGGCGAGCAGGGTGGCGGCGCCGAGGAGGGTCTGGATGGCGAGCTCGCGGCTGACCGGTCGGGGCAGGCCGGCGAGGACCCCGGCGTCGATGAGCGCCTCGGCGACGAGGAAGACGTACGCCGGACCCGACCCGGAGAGGCCGGTCACGGCGTCGAGGAGCGGTTCGCTGACCCGCGCGACCGTGCCGACGGCGCCGAGGAGGGTCTCAGCCCAGGCGAGGTCGTCGTCGGTGGCGGCGGTGCCGGCGGCGATGGCCGCCGCGCCCTTGCCGACGAGGGACGGGGTGTTGGGCATGGCCCGCACCACCGGGGTGCCGGGGGCGAGCGCCGCCTCGAGCGCGGCGATCGTCACGCCGGCGGCGATGGACAGGACCCGCCCGCTGCCGGCCCGGGCGGCCGCCTCGCAGGCGGCCGGGACGTCGGCCGGCTTCACGGCGATGATCGTGCCCTCGGCCTCGGTGGGCTCGGTGGCCAGCGCCACGCCGGGGAGCGCAGCGGCGAGCTCCTCGCGGCGGGCGGCCACGGGCTCGACGACGACCACGTCGGCGGCGGCGACGGTGCCGGCGTGCACGAGCCCGCCCACCAGCGCCTCCCCCATGCGCCCTCCGCCGATGACCTGCAGCACGACCATGGCCAGGACGCTACAAGTCCGGCCCGTCCTCGGGGTGCTGGCGGGGCCCGCCGGCCGCGGGTGGGGCGGGCGGCGAGGCGACGGCCGCCGACCCGGCGGCGCCGGGGCGCGGGCTCGGGACGGCGGTGCGCTCGTCGCCGAAGCGGCCGAGGGTCTCGGCGGCGACGAGGCCGCCGGCGGCCACGGCCCCGAGCACGAAGGTGCGGCCGGTGCCGACGGCGCCGTAGACGCCGCCCACGACGAGGGGCCCGATCGTCTGGCCGAAGCGGGCGGCGCCGGTCCACACGGCCACCACCGCGCCGCGCTGGTCGGGCGGCGCGGCGGAGGCGACCACGTCTTGGAGGGTGGGGATGAACATCCCCTCGCCGAGCCCGTAGAGCGCGCTGCCGAGCACGAGGAGCACGAGCGAGGGGGCCAGGCCGATCGAGACGAAGCTGATGACGAAGAGCGCCGACGCGGCCTGGATGACGGCGACGGCGCCGTGACGGGCCCGCCAGTGCCCGAGGCGCAGCGCGGCGATCGTGGAGGTGACCGCCGGGGCGGCGAGGATGAGGCCCCGGGCGCCGGCGCTGAGCCCGAACTCGCGCTCGAGGTGCACGGGCATGGCGGTGAGGAACAGCCCGAAGATGAGCAGGAACACGACGGCGCCGATCGTGACGCTGCCGAGCACGTCGCGGTGGCGGATGGCGTCGTTGGCGGCGGCCAGCTGGTCCCGCATCCGGGGCGGGGCCGCGGGGCGGGCCGGGTCGAGGCGCCGCCAGATGAGGGCGGCGGTCACGAGGGCGAGCGCGTAGGGGGCGAAGGAGAGGCGCCAGCCCCCAAGCTCGGTGAGCCCACCGCCGACCGGCGGGAAGACGGCGAGCGACACGGTGAGCACGGCCGAGTTCTGGGCGACCCGGCGGGTCCGGTCGATCCCCGACCAGTGGTCGCTGATGATCACCACGGCCAGGTTGATGAGCCCCGCCGCGCCGGCTCCCTGCAAGAGGCGCAGGACCAGCATCAGCTCCCAGGTGGGGGCGAAGGCGTTGAGCACCCCGAAGAGCCCGAAGGCGACGAGGCAGGGGACGAGCACGGCCCGGCGGCCGTGGCGGTCGGCGAGGACGCCGATCACGGGGGCCATGACGACGCCGGGGAGCGTGCCGGCGGCGACGAAGAGCCCGGCGCTGGCGTCGGGCTGGTCGAACGCGTCGAGGATGTCGGGCAGCGCCGGGACCACGAGGGTGTTGGCGAGGATCCCGGTGATCGTGACGCTGAAGACCAGCGGCAGGAGCCCGGGGGGCGGGCTGGCGGTGGGGGCCGGGCTGGCCGGCGGTGGAGGCGTGGGCTCGCTCACCGCTTCCCCGACGGCTCGGAGCACCACGCCTCACCGCACCCGATCACGGTAGACTGAAGGTCATCGAGAGGCAACGAGGTACCTCAGCCCTTGAACCGGGACGCGAAGCCGATGCGCATGGCGGGCCGGAAGAACTGCTCGGTCCACTGGTAGAGCGAGCCGAGGATCCGGTCGAGCTCGTCGTCGTCGACGTGCTCGGCCGCCAGCTGCCCCACGAGGAACACGGCGTCCTCCTCCCCGATGGCGAACGCGGCGCCGTAGAGCTTGAGGTTGCGGCGCAGCAGGTGCTCGTAGAGCGCCCCGGCGTTCTCCTCGGGGGCCGGCATCACGTAGGTCTCGTAGTGGAGGGTCCGCTGGCGCAGGTGCAGCCAGATCGTGAAGACGTCCTTCTCCTCGCCCCGCACCCGCAGGAACCAGCGGCGCTCGCCGGAGGTGTCGTCGCGCTCCACGGCGGCGACGACGGGGTTCTCCTCCCGCTGGCGGGCCGCCCAGGCGTCGATCCGGGCCTCGAGGTCGGCGAGCTCCTCCGGGGTCAGCGCGTCGGACATGGGCGTGACGCTACCGGCGGGACCGCGCGCCCCGGCCGGCGGCGGGCGGCCGCGGCGCGGGCTCAGGCGCAGTCGACGAGGGCACCGGCGGTGAGGTCCCCGTAGATCCGGCGCAGGCGCCCGGCGGCCGTGGACCAGGTGTAGCCCCGGGCCCGGGAGGCGGCCTGCGCGGAGAGCTCGGCGGCCACCGCGGGGACGGTGAGGATCTCCCGGGCGAACCGGGCGAAGTCCCGTGGGTCCCGGCCCTCCACCAGGAAGCCGGTGCGCTCGTGCTCGACGAGCGTGCGCAGCCCGCCCACGCTCGAGGCCACCACCGGCGTCCCGCAGGCCGCGGCCTCGAGGGCGACGAGCCCGAAGGACTCGGACCGGCTGGGCACGAGGCACAGGTCGGCGGCCCGGTAGTAGGTGGACAGCAGGTGGTGCGGCACCGGGGCCACGAAGCGGACCTGGTCGGCCAGGCCCAGCGCGGTGGCCAGGTGGCGGACCCGGGCCACCTCGGCCTCGCCGTCGGGGCCGCTCGCCCCGCCGACGACGACGAGGGTGGCGGTGGGGTCGTCCAGCTCGGCGAGGGTGCGGATGGCCACGTCGACGCCCTTCAGGGCCTGGATCCGGCCCACGAAGAGGAGCATCGGGCCCTCGCCGAGGCCGAGGTGGCGGAGCGCGTACCGGGCCCCGGCGCGGTCCCCGGGGGAGAAGAACGCGTGGTCCACGCCGGGGGCGACGATCTCCACCCGCTCGGGGTCGGCGCCGTAGAGCTCGACGAGCTGCTCGGCCTCGGCCACGCAGGAGGCGAGGATGGCGTCGGAGCAGCGGATGACGTCGGCCTCGGCCCGGTCCCGGCGGGCGGGCTCGGGGTCGCCGGTCACGGCCTTCACCCGGGCCAGGGTGTGGAAGGTCGACACGAGCGGGAGCCCGAGCTCGTGCTTGAGGCGGTGCGCGGCCACCCCGGACAGCCAGTAGTTGGCGTGGAGGGCATCGACGTCACCGAGGGCGACGAGGTGCTCCTGCACGCCCTGGGCGAACTCGTCGACGACGTCGGGGAGGTCCTCCTTGGCCAGGTCGTGGCGGCCGGCGTCGACGTGGACCACCCGGAACCCGGGCTCCACTTCGACCACCTCGGGGCTGGCGTCGTCCCAGCGGCGCACGAACACGTCGGCGGCCACGCCCGCCTGGGCGAGGGCGGACACCAGCTCGCGCACGTAGACGTTCATCCCGCCGCTGTCGCCCTGGCCGGGCTGGACGAGCGGGGAGGTGTGCAGCGAGAGGACGGCGAGGCGACGCATCAGCGATCGGGGGGCGCTCGGTGCGGTCAACGCTCCACGTCGACCAGTTCTTCCCGACCCGGCTCGGGCGCACCCGCGCGCTCGGCAGCCAGCTCGTTCTCGTGCCGGAACGATCGGTACACCTGGACGAGCGTCCGCTTCTGCGCCTCGGTGAGGTGCGGGTCCCGCCGGATCTCCTCCACGAGGTCGACGCCGTCGCGCTCCTCGAGGATGCCGGCCCGGACGTAGAGGCTCTCCGAGGAGATGTGGAGCGCCCGGGCGATCTGCTGGAGGATCTCGGCAGAGGGCCGGCGCAGGCCCCGCTCGATCTGGCTGAGGTACGGGTTCGAGATCCCGGCCATCTCGGAGAGCTTCCGCAGGGAGAGGTGCCCGCTCCGGCGCTGCTCCCGGATGTACGCCCCGAGCTCGCGCCAGCGACCCTCGAGCTCCTCCTTCATGGCCCTCACGGTATGCCACCGCCGCGAGCAGTCGGGAACCGGGCGCGAGCACCGACCGCCCGGCGGGGCGCTACTGGAGGAGGGAGTCGACCGAGGCCTCGCCGTCGCGGTAGCGGCGGGTGATCTCGGCCTGCAGCGCGTCGATCCGGTCGAACAGCTGCTGGCGCTGGGCGGAGACGCGGCGCTCGAGCTCGGCCAGCTCCCGACCGATCCGGCGCAGCTCCTCCTCGCTCTGGGAGGGCAGGTCGGCCATCTGGCCCGGCGACACGATGCGGTCGAGCTCGGCCTCGAGGTCACCCGGCATCTCGCCCGGAGCCATGAGCTGCACGAGCCGACCCGCCCCAGAGGGGCCGGTGCGGTCCGACAGGACGTCGGGCAGCGCGGCGATCAGCGCCGGGAGGTCTGCGGGGTCGCCGCCCTCGGCCCGGCGGGCCAGCTCGACGCCGACGATGTCGAGGCGCCCCTGGACGACGCGGCGCAGCAGCGACAGGCCGGTCTCCACCTCCTGGCACTCCGCCCGCATGCGCCGGATCTCCTCCATCGAGCGGGCCCGGAGGTCGCCCAGGTAGCCAGGCTCGAGCAGGTGGTCGAGGTCGACGGCCATGCGCGCGAGCGTACCGCTCGAGGTCGGCGCCGGCCCGTAGACGCCTCCCGGGTCCGGTGGGTACGGTCGAGGCCATGGCTTTCACCCTTCCCAACCTCCCGTTCGCCCCCGACGCGCTTGCCCCGCACCTGAGTGCGGAGACCTTCGAGTACCACCACGGCAAGCACCACAACGCCTACGTCACGAAGGCCAACGAGCTCACCAGCAACGAGTTCACGAACGACGACCTCGAGAAGCTGATCCTCGAGACCGAGCCCGGCCCGCTCTTCAACCAGCTGGCCCAGCACTGGAACCACTCCTTCTACTGGCAGTGCATGAAGCCCAACGGCGGCGGTGAGCCCACCGGGGAGCTGGCCGACGCCATCAACAGCGCCTTCGGCTCCTTCGCCGACTTCAAGGAGCAGCTGAAGCAGGAGGGCGCCACCCACTTCGCCTCCGGGTGGGCCTGGCTGGTCCACGACGGCTCGGGGCTGAAGGTCACCTCCACCCACGACGCCGACCTGCCGATGAAGCACGGCCAGAAGGCGCTGCTCACGATCGACGTGTGGGAGCACGCCTACTACATCGACTACCGCAACGCCCGGCCCGACTACCTGACCGCGTTCATCGACAACCTGATCAACTGGGACTTCGTGGCGGAGAACCTCCGCAACGTCTGACCCGGTGCGCGTCGGGCGCCTCGGCGGCGACCGACCACCACGTCTGCGGCGCCGGTGCCCGGTCGGGCCCGGCGCCGTTGCGCGCCCGGGAGCGGGCGGCGCGGCCGCGGCGGCTCGACCGGTGCGGCGCACCGGAGCGGGGCGCCTCAGATGATGAAGCCGACGCCGTAGGCCCACAGCGGGCCGGCGAGGAGCAGCGAGTCGAGTCGCCGCAGGCCCGACGCGGGTGCGCCGGCGGTGGGCAGGAGGGCGGAGGCGAAGAGCTGGCCGAGCGGGGCGAGCACGAGCACGGCCCCGCCGAACGCCCAGGCCTGGCCGAAGTCGAGGGCCGAGATCGGCAGCGTCGAGACGATGAACGTGATGACGACGATCGCCGAGCCCCCGGCGGCCGGGCCCTCGTAGGGGTTCCGGGCGCCGGAGCCGACGAGGTAGTCGCCGGTCTCGTAGGCCGACACGAGCAGGAGGAGCGCGATCGCCGAGCCCTGGTCGAGCCGAGCCAGGAGCACCATCGACATCGCGGCGATGCCCGGCGGCATCGCGCACTGCAGCGTCCAGCCCGCGTCGGCCACGGCGGGGTGCTTGGAGCGGGTGTCGCCGGTGGCGGCGGCGTAGGCGAGGATCGTGCCGGCGAGGAGGGCGAGCCCGGAGCCGCCGGCGCCCAGCACCGCCCCGAGGCCCATCGCGCCGGCCACCGCCATCGCCACGTGCTCGTTCGGGCGGGCCCGGCGCCTGCGCCACGCCCGAGCCGTCTGCCCGGCGGCCACCGCGGCGGTCGTGCCGTAGAGGAGGGCGACGAGGAGCGGGCTGACGGCGATCGCCGCCAGGGCAGCGAGGAACCAGAGGATCCCGAGGCGCACCTTCGGGCCGCTCGTGTCGTAGACGACGGCGTAGCGGCGCGTGGGGCGGGCCCTGCGGGCGGCCCGGACCCGGTTGGCGACCCGCCGGGCCTCGTCCTCCTCCACCTCCTTCCACACGGGCCTGCGGGCGGCGCGGCCCGCGGCGGTCCGTGAGGAGCCGGCCATCAGGCCGCGCCCCCCGACACCGGGGGCAGGACGGCCACCTCGTCGTCGGGGCCGACCGGGTCGGTGGGGCGGGACGGCTCGCCGTTGCGCCACACCTGGCAGCGCTCGAGGGTGGCGGCGAACGCCGGCCCGAAGCGCTCGCGCGCCGCGTCGAGGACCTCGGCCACCGTCGCCCCGGGGACCTCGGCCGACGCCGTCCCCGCGGCCTCCCGGGCCCCGGCGAAGAGGCGCAGGTGCGCCATCGCGTCAGGCCGGCCCGGCCACAGCGGCGGGGCGGCGCTCCGTCCGTCGGGGGTCTCGCATCGGGGCAGAGCGTAGCGACGACCCCGCTCAGCGGCCCCCTCGGTGGGGACCCGCGGGTGGGCGCCGGTAGGTTGCCTCGCCATGACGCGCGCCCTGCTCCTCCGTCACGGCCAGTCCGAGTGGAACGCCTCCGGCCGCTGGCAGGGCCAGGCCGACCCGCCCCTCACCGAGCTGGGCCGCCACCAGGCACTGCACGCCAGCCGCTCGATCGGCGCCGTCGACGCGATCTTCGCCTCCGACCTCGACCGGGCGCTGACCACGGCGATGATCATCTCCGAGCAGCACGGGGTGGGTCCGGTGGTCGTCGACCCCGACCTGCGGGAGCGCCACGCCGGCGAGTGGCAGGGCCTCACCCGCGCCGAGATCGAGCGGGACTGGCCGGGCTACCTCGGTCCCCCGCCGCCGGTGGAGGGCCAGGGCCACGAGGTGCCCACCACCGCCACGCCGGCCAGCGAGCTCGGCGCCGCGCAGCGCCGCCCGCCGGGCTGGGAGTCCGACGAGGCGCTGCTGGAGCGGGCCCGGGCCGCCCTCGCCCGGGTCCACGAGGCGGTGCCCGACGGCGACGTCCTCGTCGTCACCCACGGCGGGCTGATCTACGCCATCGAGCGGGCGCTCGGCGCCGAGTTCGTGCGGCTCCCCAACCTGGGCGGCCGCTACGTGGAGCTGGGCCCCGACGGCCCGGTGGCGCTCGGCGAGCGGGTGGTGCTCGTGGACCCCGACGAGCTCACCGTCCCCACCCAGATCTGACCCGGCGGTCGGCCCCGCTGTCAGCGGGCGTCGATAGCGTCGCCCCCGTGGACGCGCTCTGGTCAGGCTCGATCGGCAGCTGGACCGAACCGGTCTCGGACCGCCCGGCCCGCGGGCGCCGTCGCGGCGGTCCCGCGGCGGTGCCGCCGGCTGCCCCCGAGCGCGAGCCGGCGGGCGAGCCGCGGCCGGCCGGTCGGGCCGAGGAGCCCGTCGCCGACTCGAGCGAGGAGGCGCCACCGCCGCTGCCCGTCGAGGTGGTCCGCTCCCCCCGTCGGCGGAAGTCGAGCTCGGCCCGCATCGTGGACGGGCGCATCGTCGTGCGGGTGCCGCAGTGGCTGCCGCACGCCCAGGTGGACGAAGCCGTCGAGGCGCTCGTCGCCCGGCTCGAGCGGCAGCGACGAGCCGAGCGGGTAGACCTCACCGAACGGGCCCGGGTGCTGGCCCGCCGCTACGACCTCCCGGAGCCGGTCCGCATCCGCTGGGTCGCCAACCAGCGCTCCCGCTGGGGGTCCTGCACGCCGGGCACCGGGGAGATCCGCATCTCGGACCGCCTCGCCGGCTTCCCCGCCTGGGTGGTCGACGCGGTGATCGTCCACGAGCTGGCCCACCTCGTCCACGCCGACCACTCCCCCGCCTTCTGGGCCCTGGCCCACCGCTACCCCAAGACCGAGCGGGCCCTCGGCTTCCTCATCGCCAAGGGCATGTCCGAGGACGGCGAGGCGGACCCCACCGCCTGAGCGCGGGCCGGCGCGAGCGCCTCAGCCGGCCGCGCGCGAGGGCGGCTCGGCCTCGTCGGCGGCGGGCGCCGCCGACGGCCGGGAGGGCGAGGGGCCGGGCGTCGGGCCGCCGGCGTCGGGCCCGTCCGCGTCCGCCGGCGGGGCGGGGACCGGCGGGGCCGGCGACGCGGGAGCCGGCGCCGGTGAGGGCTCGGCCTCGCCGACGCCGTCGAGCCCCTCGAAGCCGTCGTAGACGCCCTGGTCGATCTGCTCGAGGGCCCGCTCGACGGCGTCGAGCTCCTGCTCGATGCGCACGGCCGCGGAGAGGTCCGGCGGCGCGGACGTCGGTGCGGCCTGGGGCTCGCCGGTCTCGCTCATGCGGGCCACGGTAGTGGCGGCGCCGCGGCCCGCCGCCGCCGGACCGGGTCGATCGGGCGGTGGAGGGGCCGCCGGTCTCGTGGGGGCGGCGAGCCTCGAACTCGCGGCCGACGGATTAAAAGTCCGCTGCTCTACCAGCTGAGCTACGCCCCCGCCGCACGATAACCGCCGCCCACCGGCCGCGCCCGACCGTTCTCGGGCCAGGAACCCGGCCATGGTCCGAGAACCGGCCCGAGGACGCGCGGTGCATCGGGCGCCTGGCCGCGCCGATCGGCGTGCGGCCCACGGGGACCGACGCCGACGGCCGTGGTCAGCGGGGGCGGCGGCGGAGGGCCGGGGCGCGCTCGCCGGTCGGGGTCAGACCGACGGCCGCCGCGATGGCCACCGGC
>Ga0079224_100000561_pt1 | contig 37143 bp, 29 predicted proteins | sample Stecom2015_FD_80414 | JGI IMG/M metagenome (GOLD analysis project Ga0079224, IMG submission 80414) | Agricultural soil microbial communities from Utah to study Nitrogen management - Steer compost 2015 | ecosystem: Environmental > Terrestrial > Soil > Agricultural land | place: USA: Utah... | reverse complement strand
GGCGGTATGTGCATTTAACGTAGCAGTGAACGAAACCTGGACAGACCGGCAGACCAACGAACGGCGCGAAAAGACTACCTGGTATCGCGTCAATGCCTGGAACCAGCTTGCCGAAACCTGCAACCAGTATCTGGCGAAAGGCCGGCAGGTGATGGTTGTGGGTACGGTAGAAGCACGCGCCTACATCAACAACGCTGGCGAGGCAGCGGCCAGCCTCGAACTGCGCGCCCGTGACGTGCGTTTCATCGGCGGGCGGGATGGCGGCGCCGGAGGACGTGGCGAGTATGGTGACTTTGCGCCGCCGCCAGATGACATAGGGGATATTCCGTTCTAGACCGGCTGAGGCTGTGCCGGGCACTACAAGCCGGCGCTGAGCTGCTATCGACAAAAACGTTTGTCTATTCGCTGCTTTCGTCAGGGGTCTGTTCGCGCCGGTGCTGGGCAAAAAACTTCCAGATTTCCTGCGAAGCATCGATGTCGAGGTTGATTTCACCGGCGATTGCCGGAGAAATACCCTCGGCTCTGCCCGGCCAGTTGTGCCCGCCGTCAATGATGGCATACAGAATTACGGGCGCATCTTCCGGGCAGTCGACAGTCAGGACACGCACACTCGACCCCGGCGACAGGCCAAGCCGGGGCAGTTGAGTGGTTTCTGCTTCCGATTGGCAGCCGTTGAAATTGGCCCAGAAGGCCAGCGTTTGCGGTACAGGATAGGTTATTATCACACTCAGTTGGCCGCGCTGGGCAATAAGGCCATTCCAGGGAATGTTGTTATCCGCCGTGCCATGAATCAGCAGCATCGGCGACGAACCGGATTCCATGCACACCAGCGACATCCCGTAGAAACCTGCCGCCGCCACCGACGCAAAGGCCGCGAACCGGGCTGGATTCTCGCAGGCGATGCGTTGAGCCATGAAACCACCGTTGGAAAACCCGGCAATATACACTCTGGATAAATCGACAGGATAGACTGTCGCGATATGATCGACCAACGTGGTTAAAAAGGCCGTGTCATCCTGTGTTTTGTCGTAGCCGGGAATATCCTTGACAAAATTCCATTCACCGTCGAGCGCATCCGGGTAGAGCGCGATAAAGCCTTCCCGATCCGACAGTTCATCAAAACCGGTGTAGCGTGCGATGCCGGCCCCGGTTCCGGTGCGTCCGTGCAGCAGCAGCACCACCGGCGCAGGATCGGTCAGATTGTCCGGCACGTGCAGCGTATACGTCCGTTCCAGCCCATCCACCATGATCGGCTGCGGTTCCGGGGTCGGCTGCGGCGGTCTGTCCTGAGCGTGAACAGTCGCGGCAGCCAGCAGGATCAGCGTTATAAAAAACAGAGAACGCATAATTTATCATCCGGCCTGTGACTATTCTCCACAGGTGAGTTACCCAAGCGTAAACGCTTTGGGCTTGCTGCTTCAGCGGGGCCTGATTTTCGCCGCACTCGTGGTCTGGAGTATAGCACAAATGATCCCGATGGGCTACCATCCTGAAGCGGCTACAGCACGTGAAGCCTGAATTGGCCGCGTGTGGGTAGGGGGTGGCTGCGCGGGCTGTAGCGCGGGCTGTAAGGCGTGTGGCCTGCACCGGCCCCTGCATCCAACACAGTCCGCTATAATAAGCTCCCGATGCCAAACCATCAGGAGCTTTGTATGTCCCAACCTCAGAAGCGCCAACTGAAAGTTGAACTGCCCGCTAACCTGAGTGCGACCTATGCCAATGCGGTCATGGTCAGCCAGACGAATGCGGAGGTGGTGCTGGACTTCATCCAGATATTGCCAAACGACCCGCGCGCCCGCGTGCAGTCCCGCGTTATCATGACCCCCACCGGCGCGAAAGCCTTTCTGATCGCGCTCCAGCAGAACCTCGAACGCTACGAACAAAAATACGGCACAATCGACCTGCCGACGCCGCCGGCCTCACTGGCTGACCAGTTGTTCGGCGGCATCAAGCCAGAGGATGACGACAGCGATGAATGACCTGACCTCTATCACGGAGCAGATTCAGGCTGCCTTTACGGCCAAAAACAACGCCCGCGACGACGCCATCGCCCGGTCACGAGAGCTGATTCGCCGCTGCGCCGAATCGATTCGCGCAATTCACCGGCACGAATGGGAGGCAGCAGACGAAAAGCTGGCTCTGGTGCGCACCGGGGCGCGCGAACTGCGGGAAGTCGTTGCCGACTACCCCGATCTGTATCACACCGGTTACACGCAGGACGCGCTCAAGGAAGTGGTCGAGGCGCACGCCACCTATGCCATGGTACGCGGCGAGGCGCTGCCGACGCCGGAAACGCTGGCTGTTGAATACGCAACTTACCTCAACGGTCTGGCAGAAGCCGCTACCGAACTGCGCCGTTTCATCCTCGACATTCTGCGGCGCAAGGACGGCGACAGTGACGAAGCCGAACGCCTGCTGAACTGGATGGATGCGATTTACGACGAACTGGTGACGTTCGATTTTCCTGACGCGATTACCGGCGGCCTGCGGCGGCAGACCGACGTGGTGCGTGGGGTGCTGGAACGCACGCGCGGCGACCTCACGCTGACCCTGCGCCAGCAGCGGTTGGAAGACGCCCTGCGCCGCTTTGAGGAGCGCATGTTTGAGGGGGATGACAGCGCCACCTGAACAACATTGCTAATCCACCCCCCGCGCATTATACTGGTCGGAGTGCTCTGTTCCGGCAGACGGGGAATCCAACCTACCGATGGCGAGCGTTTTTATCAGCTATCGGCGTAAGCCCAGCGCCATGCTGGCGAATCTGATCGCCAGAGAACTGCGCGAACGCCACCGCATCGAAGTCTATCTCGATACCGAGCGTATGGACACCGCCGGGGATTTTCCCACCCGGCTGACGGACGCTATTCGCAAGAGCGATGTATTCCTGTGCCTGGTGGCCGAAGATACCTTCGAGTCTGACTGGGTACAGCGCGAGATCGAAGCGGCTCATGACCTCGGCAAGCCGATGGTTCCGGTCTTTCAGGAAAGCTACAATCCGCTCGAACCGCGCGACTCACTCCCGCCCCACATCCGCACGCTGCTGGAACACGACGGCGTGATGGTCTTCGACATCAAGAACGTGTACATCGACCAGTCCATCGAGTTTCTGGCGCGGGTGGTCGAAAATACCGTTTCGTCCCTGCGCCAGAGTCCCACCGCGACGATGGAGCCGGTCGATCAGTCGATGATCGGCGTCAATATCCGGGCGCTGGCCGGCCAGCAGTGGGGCCAGTACGAACTGCGCGAATTGATCGGCATGGGGGGAATGGGGGCTGTCTACCGCGCCTACCAGCCGAACTTGCAGCGCGACGTGGCGCTCAAACTGCTGCCGCCGACAATGGCCTCCGAACCCAGCTATGCCGAGCGTTTCCGGCGCGAAGCGCAGACCGCTGCCAGACTCGAACATGCGCATATCGTCCCGGTCTACGACTATGGCAATCACGGCGGCATTTTTTACGTCGTCATGCGCATGTTGACCGGCGGTTCGCTGGCGCAGCGGCTGGAACATGCGCAGCAGACCGACGGTAAACTGCCCTCGCTGACCGAAACCGCCGAAGTACTCAAGGCGCTGGCGCGCGCGCTCGATTATGCCCACAGCCGGGGTGTCATTCACCGCGATATAAAAGCCAGCAACGTCATGTTTGACGATCAGGGCAGCCCGTTTCTGGTCGATTTTGGCATCGCCAAGCTGGTCGGTTCCAATACCAACCTCACCGGCACAGGCATAACGATGGGCACGCCCTCGTACATGGCCCCGGAACAGTGGCGCGGCGAGAGTGTCACGGCGGCTACAGACCAGTACGCGCTGGGCGTGATGACCTACACGATGGTCACCGGACGGCTGCCATTTGAAGGGCAGACTCCCTATGCGCTGATGCACAAGCATCTTTCTGAAGAACCAACTCCGCCCCAAATCTGGCGCAGCGGTTTGCCGGAACCCGTCAAGGATGTGCTCTACAGCGCGATGGCAAAAGCGCCGCGTGACCGCTTCCCATCCGCGCGGGCCTTCGCGGAAGCCTTTGCCGAAGCGGTCATGGATGCAGAGGGCGAGCCAACCGATTTTTTTACCCGCCCCCTGCCCGTTCGTCCTATCGTCGTGCCGCAGGTTACCGGCACACAACCGCCCGGCAGCGGCGAACAGGCCGAAGCAGTCGAGTACACACCGCCGGAATCGGTAGCCGCAGCCGCCTACCAGCCCACCACTTACGCGCCGGAAGCACGCCGCTTCCCCATCACCCTGATCGGTGGGCTGATCGCCGCCGGGCTGATCGTCGTTATCATCGTCGCGCTGCTGCTGTCCGCTTCTCAGCCGGGGGCAGCTATCGTGCAGGACGCACCGACAGACACCCCCACTTCGACTGCTTCTGATACCCCTGCTGCGCCGAGCGCGACCCCCACCCTCAGGGCCGCAGTCGCCCTTGCCCAGCGCGAGATAACCGTGCGCAGCGGGCCGAGCCAACAGTACCCGGAAATCGGCACGCTGCCGGCGAACGAAGAAGTTCCGATCATTGGCATCAGCGAGGATGGCAACTGGTATCAGGTGCAATGGGCGGCTGACTCTGCCGGCTGGGTCACATCATCGACTGCACTGGTGAACGCTGCCGGCGATCTGTCCGCTGTGCCGATTGCTCAGGCCCCGACCAATACACCTACCTGGACCCCTACAGTGACGGAAACAGCGACGCCTACGCCAACCCTCACGCCCACCGACACCGCAACCGCAACGGCGACTGCGACGGACACGCCAACAGCGACAGCCACCGATGCGCCGACTCATACGCCGACGACAACACCCACGCATACACCAGCCACGCCGTTTGTCGAGGCTGTACGCGAGATGGTGGTACGCGGCGGTCCCGGCTCGCAGTACCCGGAGGTCGCCCTGCTGCCGGCTGACTGGCGGCTTAATCTCACCGGAATCAGTGATGACGGCGCGTGGTATCAGGTCGTGCTGCCGGATGGCACACTGGGATGGGTCGCTTCGGCGGCGGCGCTGGCGCGCACGGGCGGCAACGTTGCGGCGCTGCCGGTGGCGCCGGCTCCGACAGACACACCCACCTGGACGCCAACCATCACACCGACCCACACCCTGCCCGCCCTGCCGACCATTGCGCCCACTGATACACCGCAGCCGGTCGAAAGCTGCCCCGGCGCGCTGCCTTCGCGGCTGCTCCCCGGCCAGCGCGGCTTCGTGCGCGAAGACGACCCGCTGCCGGTCAATGTACGCTCCGGGCCGGGCACAACTTTTCCGCGTGTCTCGCAGATACCGATCCGCAGCATTTTCGACGTACTGGAAGGTCCGGTCTGCGCGCAGGGACTGGCATGGTATCGCATTCTCACCCATACCCGCGTCGAAGGCTGGATTGCTGAGGGCGACATCGTCTATTTTGTCGATCCGCTGCCGCCGGAAAGCACGCCGACCCCTACCTCCACCCCGGCAGCACGCCCGCCGGTACAGTTTCGCCGGGTGCTGGCCCCGGCATGCGAACTTATCATGCAGGATGAGTTTGCCAACGGCGAAACCGCGCACGACTGGTTTGTCGACGAACGGCCCAGCATCCAGGCTAATGAACGGATCATCAACGACTTCTATGAGATCAGCCTGAATTTCCTGCCTGCCGGGACCACCGAGGCAACTTCGTGGGGCAGCCTGCGCGACCCGATTTTCAGCACGCTGCGCAGCGCCCGTATCGAGGCGGTGATCGCTGTCGAGCATTTTGTCGATCCGGGGGTGCGCACCGGCCTGTGGGTGCGCTACCAGAATGAACGCGAATTTCTGGCCTTCATGATTAGCAGCAGCGGGGCCTATCGCATCGCCCGCTACCAGAACGGTTATGCCAATCTGGTCGATTGGACGGCCAGCGACGCCATCTTTATCGGCGATGGCGCGCTGAACACGCTGCGCATCGACATGCGGGACGATACGTTCGATTTCTTCATCAACGGGCGCTACATCACCAGTGTCACGGATAACACCTGGCCCGCCGGACGTATCGCCTTCTGGGGGTCATCATCCATCATCCCGAATCGCTTCCTGCTCGATTACATCCGCATCTGCCAGATTTGACCTTGACGGGTTGCGCCCTGCCGCTATAATGCCCCCATCACAACTGAATGCGACTTGCCGCAGACAGCAGGTGTTTGCTCAGAAGCAGCTTAATTTCCTGCCGAGGTGAGGGACAAAGAAACGTGTTAACAGGACGATTCTGGCGGCCCTTGCTTATGTGCGGGCCGCTTTTTGTTGCTGAAATTTTTCGGAAAGGAGGATAGACGCTTGGCAATCACGAGGCAACGCAAAGAAGAGCTGGTCGCCCAGTATTCCGAGATTCTCCAGAACACCGCCGGCTTTATTATCACCGAATATCGCGGCATGACGATGGGGGATTTCAACGCCCTGCGCAATAAACTGCGCGAGACCGGGAGTTCGTATCTCGTCACCAAGAACACGCTGTTCACCATCGCGCTGCGGGATCAGGGCTGGCCTGTGCCGGAAGATTTGCTGCTCGGCCCGGTAGCGACCGCCTTCGCTGATGGCAATTTCCCCGGTCTGGCAAAGGCGCTGCTCGATTTCAAAAAAGACCACGAGGAGCATTTTGTCATCAAGGGCGGCGCGATGCCCGGTAGCCTGCTGACGGCGGAGGAGATCGAGGCTATCTCGAAGCTGCCGTCGCTGGACGAACTGCGCGCCCAGCTTGCCGGTCTGATCGTTCAGCCGGCAACAGATTTGGTCAGTGTGCTCAACGCCGCTACCAGCGACATTGTCAACGTGCTGCACGCTTACGTGCAGAAAAATTCTGAGGGCGAAGCCGCCTGATAACCACCTGTCTACACGATCACGATTACGAAAGGAAGCAAAATGGCTGACCTGGAAAAAATTGTCAATGAACTGAGCGAGCTGACCATTCTGGAAGCCGCTGAGCTGAAGAAGATGCTTGAAGAAAAATGGGGCGTCACCGCCGCCGCTGCCGCCCCGGTGATGATGGCCGCCGCTGCCGCTCCTGGCGCGTCCGCTGCTGCCGCTGAGCCGGAAGAAGAGCAGACCGAATTCAACGTCGTTCTGGCCGATGTTGGCCCCAAGAAGATCAACGTCATCAAGGTTGTTCGTTCGCTGACCGACCTGGGCCTGAAGGAAGCCAAGGACCTGGTGGAAAGCGCGCCCTCCACGCTGCTAGAAGGGGTTGCCAAGCAGACCGCCGAAGACGCCAAAGCCAAGCTCGAAGCCGAAGGCGCGAAGGTCGAAATCAAATAGCATTCGTCTCAGGATGTCTGCTGGAGGGGGCACACAACCGTGTGTCCCTTTTTGTTTTCACAATTTCCGGGGTGGTTCGTGCTACAATGCCCGTGAACAGATTGAGCACTGAGGAAATCATGCGCCGGAACACTGCGATTCTTGCCCTTATCGCCATCACCCTGCTGCGGCCGGCAGCGGCACAGGATGATCTGCCCCTGTCCGAGATCATCAGTTATGACGACATGGTATCCGATACCCTCACCGAGCGCGCGTTCTGGGACTGGTGGCATCTTCAGGCGGAAGCGGGCGACGTGCTGGTGATCGACATGCAGGCTGGCGAGGCGCTGGAACCGCTGATCGGTATTCTCAACCCGGAAGGCAGGCTGCTGGCCCGCAGCGACGATGGCGCGCCGGGTGGGCGGGTGACGCTGGAATATACAGTGCCTGAAACCGCCGAATACACGATTGTTGCCACGCGCGTCGGCAACGAAAACGGCACATCCACCGGCCCGTATGATCTGCGTGTGCGGCGCGCCAACGAAGCGGTGGTTCGCATCAACCCCTACCAGCAGGTGACATTCCGCTGCCGGGATTACGAAGTCACCAATGCCGCCACCATCACATTTGCCGAAGACCCGGAACAGGCGACCTATTATCATATCGTGATCTACGGACTCGATGGCTTCCGACCTGTCATCCGTGTCGAACTGGCAGCGGTGAACCTGACGGACTGCTCGCGCGATACGCAGGGCATGGCCGGCAGCAGCTACACACTGCCCGGTGAAGACCCGATTGTCCTGACCGACCCGGACACATATGCTGACAGCGCCGCGCAACTGCTGATCGCTTCGGCTGCGCCCGTCGGTAATGTGACCCTGACCATCGGCAGCGCGGACGGCGCGCCGGGCCGGTTCATCGCCGTGATCGACGGGTTCATGATCGGCGAGGATGATTTGGATTACATCCGTATCGGGCAGGGGCCGCTGGCATCGGCTGCGCCGCTGACACTCTACATGATCGCCGACACCGGAACCCGGCTCGACCCGGCGATCCTGCTCGCTGATGAAGAGGATGAAGCCCTGATCTGCGATGATGCCGGGCGGCGCGGCTGTGAGGGTATGCCATCGCCGGTGGGTTTGTCGGTCTACCTCAGCGAATCGAACCGCGAGATCAGCGCCGGCCCGTTCGATGCCGGTCTGGTGCTGCCCCCCGGCCCGCCGCAACTGCGCGAGGTGATCCTGAGCAGCTTCCGCAGCCGCACCACCGGGCCTTATGCGCTGGTGCTGATGGGTGAGCTGCCGCCGCGCGAATAATGCACAAGGCTGAGTGTAGCCAATGCTGCCTGCCGGTTGTATAATCGCCCCCTGAACCATCGCCAGGTAGAGACCTTACCGTTTGTGGGGGAGACAGCATAATGGCTGACAGTGATCTGCAAGGCCTGCGAGCACAGATTGACGAGATTAATCTGCAAATTCTCGATTTGCTGAACCGGCGGGCACGGCTGGCTTCGGAAATCGGCAAGATACAGCAGAAGATGGGCACGTCGTTTTATGACCCGGAGCGCGAAGCCCAGATGCTGAACGACTTGCAGCAGGCCAACAACGGGCCGTTCAGCAACGAGACGATCAAGGCCCTGTTCCGCGAAATCTTCCGCGCGTCGATGGCGCTGGAAGAAAAAGAGGCTCGTCAGAAACTGCGCGTGCAGCGGCAGCGGTCGGACGAGCGCACTGTGATTACTATGCCGGATGGCACGCAGATCGGCAACAGCGACTTCACAATTATCAGCGGGCCGTGCGCGGTCGAAAGTATCGAGCAGATTGACGAGGTGGCGGCGGCGCTGCACGAACGCGGCGTGCGCTTTCTGCGCGGCATGGGCTGGAAACCGCGCACTTCGCCCTACGATTTTCAGGGTCTCGGCCTCGAAGGGCTGCGCATCGCCCGGCAGGTCGCCAACAAGTACGGCATGTTCGTCGTCAGCGAGATCATGGATATGAGCCTTGTCACCCAGATGACGGATTACGTCGATATATTCTGGGTCGGCGCACGCAACATGAGCAACAGCTTTCTGCTCAAGGCGATGGGCCAGGTACGCCAGCCGGTGATCCTCAAGCGCAGCTACGGCGCGACCATTCAGGATTTGATCTACGCCGCCGAATACATCGTCGCCAGCGGCAACCCGAACGTCATCCTGATCGAGCGCGGCATCCGCACTTTTGAAGGCTGGACGCGCAACACGCTCGACATCAGCGCCATTGCCCTGCTCAAACAGGAAACGCATCTGCCGGTGATCGGGGATATTTCGCATTCCGCCGGGCGGCGCGACATCGCTATCCCGCTGGCGAAGGCTGTGAAAGCGGTGGGCGCGGACGGCCTGATGTTCGAGTGCCACCCGAACCCGCCCGTCGCCATGAGCGACGCCAAGCAGCAGCTTAGCATCCCGGAAATGCACGCGCTGCTGGACGAAATTACCGACACGCAAAAGGTACTGGCGTAGGGCAGTCTACAGTCTCCATCAGGATAAAAAGAAGAAGGGGCACGCCTACTGCGATTGTGCCCCTTTTTTGTTACGCTCGAATCTGGCTGAAAACTGCCGGCCGACAACCTGCAGCCGGCATCAGCACCCGCTGAGAAAGCGCGCACCCTGCAAAATGCCTAGCTGCGTGGCTTCATCGGTTTTGTCGAAATAATGATCTTCCAGTTCGACGCAGATCGCGCCGCTGTAGCCGTTGTCCTTCAGAATCGTGCAGATTTCTATCCAGTCGGACAGACCGTGACCGGGGATGGTGTAGCGCCAGTGCATTGATCCATAGGCGAACGGCTTGCCGAAGGTCGGTTCCTGCAAATTGCCGTAGCGGTACAGATTTTCCTGGATGATGTAGCAGTCCTTGCCGTGTACGTGATACACGCGGTCTACGAATTCGCGCAGGAATCGCAGCGGGTCGATGCCCATACGCACCAGGTGCGACGGGTCGTAGTTGACGCCCATCGCCTTCGAGGGAACCTGCTCGAAGAACGCGCCGTAGGTTTCCGGCGTGCAGACCAGCGAGCCGGGGCCGGGCCAGCCTTCGATCACCAGATGGGCGCTGCTGGACTCAAAGGCCGGGGCCAGTTCGCCGTAGCTTTCGACCATGTAGCCGAAGTTTTCCGCGCGCGGGCGGCTGGCATCCGCCGGCAGCATACACATGAAAAAGTTACGCACCCCCAGGGCCGCTACATTTTTGATGTATTCGGCATTGCGGGCCACGGCTTCGCGGCGCTTGCCTTTGTCCGCCGAGATCATTTCCTGCCAGACCGGCAGGTCTGCTGAACCAACCTTCAGCCCGGCATCAACGACGGTTTTGGCGCTGGTTTCGCCATCGCGGCCCACGTCGATGACTTCAAGCTCGTTGGCCTTCGCCCATTCAATCATGCTGTCGAGGTTCTTCTCCCAATCGAAGTTGCGGCGGCGCCAGCCGATGGGGAAATTTCCGGTCCGTGTTTTCATGGTCAGTGGTTATCCCTTCTTTGTGATACAAGCGCCACGATGATTAACCCACCTGGCTCAGGAGCGCAAGGAACCACACACTAATGGATTCGAGCACTTGTTGCAGCACGCCGGGATTGTAGAGGTCCCAGATGCCCAGCGCGATTGTTGCTGCCCCCAGCACCAGACCGATCAGGCCCAGCAGGAAACCGAACAGGCGTCTCACTTTGCCCCAAAGGCCGCGGCGTGGGTGATCCGGCCCGACCATAGCGGCAACGCTGCGCAGGACAAAGATCACGCCAAGCGGAGCCACTATCAGACCGGGCCGCGCCCGTAACATTTCGAAAAGCGCCTGCTCGATCCCCAGCACAGCAGCCACCGCGCCGCCGATGACTGCCAGCCCGGCGAGCATAAGCATCAGCCCCCATGACGCTGCTGCCAGCCCGCGATAGCTCATCATGATCCGGTGTTCATCCCGAAAACTGATCTGCCGGCTGAGCAGCGCCTGAAGGCCATAAGTGACGGTGCTCAGGCCGATCAGCGCAATACCCGGATATTGCAGGTCAGACCGGCGCAGTTGATCGCCGCCCAGGATTAACACCGCGCCACCGATCAGCAGCGCGAACTGGAAAAGCCTGATTTTGTTCAATAATGATGATGATCTTCCCATGCTTCGGTTTCCTGCTGGTCAGGCCGGCACCGGGGCGGCGGGGTCGATTAGGTCGGCCTCGCGCAGGTCGTGCCAGAAGGCGCGGGGAATCGGCGTGCGCAGGGCTTCGAGCGTTTCGGCAAGCTGCTCGGCGGACTCTGCCCCGATAACCAGCGCCGTCATAGCCGGGTGCGCCTTGACGAACTGCACCGCAGCGGCCTTGAGCGGGACCCCATGTTTTTCGCAGATTTCTTCGATGCGCCGGGTTTTGATAAGCAGTTCTTTGGGAGCCTGCTCGTACTGATACCAGACGACATCGCTGGCGCTGCCCCGCGCCAGAATGCCGGTGTTATAAACTCCCGCACCGAAGATGCTGATTCCCCGCCCATGAAAATCATTCAGCGCGTGCAGCGCGCCCTGTTCCAGCAGGGTGTAGCGCCCGGCCAGCAGGAAGCAGTCGAACTCGCCATCAACCACGTAGTTCACCAGCGGTTCCCAGTAATTTTCGCCCACGCCCACCGCCTTAATCATGCCGCGTTCGCGCATATCGTTCAGCAGCGGGTAGGCTTCGTCGATAGCCTGCCGATACTGATCCGGTGTTTCCGGGGCGTGGATGTGCAGAATATCGACATAATCAACGTTCAGGCGTTCCAGGCTGCCATCAATGCTGCGTCGAACGGCGTCGCGGGAAAAATCGAGGATGGGCTGTTTATCCGGCGTGAACAGGCGGCCTACTTTGGTCGCCAGCACGTAGCTTTCGCGCGGGACCCCGGCCAGCGCCCGGCCCAGCCGTTCTTCGACAAGATAGGCATCGTACCAGGGGGCGGTGTCCAGAAACGTAACCCCATGTTCAAGCGCGTAATGTACTGTTTCGACTGCTTGCGCTTCGGACACATCCGACCACATATAACCCAGCGGTGCAGTGCCGAGGCCGAGGATCGGCACATGCAGGTTCGTCTGGCCGACGCGCGCGGTAGGGAGCGACATCACATCCTCATGGCTAAATGGTGGGTTGTTATTACGATTCGTGGTCAGTATATAGCATCGCAGGCGTAACTGCCAGCAGGCGGGTGGCCGGGATGGCGATGATATGCTCGGCGGCGCAGAACCACCCGGATTCAGATGAAAAACGGGGTCCTCGCCTAGACCATCGCTTTGACAATGACGGCGTAATTGGTGGGAATTTGCCCGGCCCAGCCGCGTGCCTTGTTGCCACCCAGCACAACCGTTCCGGGTTCAAACACTTTGCTGTACAGACGCAGCGTGCGCGGGGCGCGCCAGCCGTCGTCAATTTCGAGGGAGGTATCGTCGCGCTGCCAGTCGCGCAGCCAGCGGGGACGCTCGATGGCGTTGCTGTCGTAACCGACATACACACGCGCCGGCACAGCGATGTTGAACCGGAGGTAGCTGGCGGATTCGTTTTCTATGTCCGCCGCTGCCAGCCGGATCGCGGGCAGGCCGCTGAGATTGGCGGGCATCATATTGATGGTCCACGAATCATCGCTGTAGGCTCTCTGGTTGGGGCGCAGATAGTACCGCTCGAAAGGGCTGCCGCTGGCGACTTCGATACCATCCAGCACACGATGGGTTTCCGTTTCGTAGCGCACGGCGTAATCAGGCACAGGGCGCTCGTTGTTGTGCGCGATCACGGCCATGCCGCCCACCACCGAAACCAGCGGCGCAAGTTCGCGCAGTTTGTCCTCGCCAAAGATGCGCGCCAGCATGTTGACAAACGCCGGAACTGCCGATGACCCGCCCGTGCGCAGCACCACATCAATATCATCAGGCGTGAGTCCGGCTTCCTCAACGACAGCGCGCACCCCGGCTTCGGCCTCAGCCACTTCGCGCGCGATGAGCTGCTCGAAGCGTTCGCGGGTGATGACCTCGTGGATTTTGATGGGGCCATGTTCAAAATCGAGCTGTGCCATCGGCTGCGACGACAGAACGCGCTTGGTCTGTTCGATAACGCGGAACAACTGGTAACCCAGGTTCTTCGTCACCAGTGTCTCCAGGGCGCGCATCGCTGTTTTATTATTGCTTTCGCGCTGGAACTGTTTGATGCGATCCAGAAACTGCGGGCGCGACAGGTCAGACATAGTCTGCCACGTCAGCAGCAGTTCGAGCATGTCATCAGGGAAAGGCTGGTGATCTCTGCCCACGATGGCCCCGCGCCCGAAGTAGCGCGTCAGGTGTTTCATGATGGCTTTGTCGAGATCGTCGCCGCCGACCAGCACGCCGCGATTGGCGAGAATTTCCGGCGTCTGATCGCCACCGACGCGCGCGACTGTCAGGTCCAGCGTGCCGCCGCCAAAATCAAACACGAGGCTGGTGTTGCGTTTCGGGCTGTTGACGTGGTGCAAGTAGGTTACAGCCAGCGGCTCAGTAGCAAAGGTGATGTTGCGGAAACCTGCCGCCCACGCCGCCGTGTAAATGATCTCCTCGGCACGCTGGTCGGTGCTGGCATCATCGGAAAACTTTACCGGGCGGCCAATGACCACTGCATCGCACGCTTCGCCAAATTGGGTCTCGGCACAGTTTTTGAGGGAGGCCAGCAGCATCTCGATCAGCGAGTCTACGGTATAGAAGCGGTCAAAGATGCGTGTGCCATCGTAAGTCGGGCTGCGCAGGATGGTCTTGACTGATTGCAGCAGACGCCCGTGCGCCGCCACATCGACCAGCGCGTAGAGGTCCTCGCCATAGGTGATGGCATCGTCGCCACGCCCGGCCACCACGATTTCCACTGTACCCACATGCTGGCGCTGCCACTTGACCGGACGGCCTGTGTCGTGTTCCAGATAGGCAAAGGCAGCTTCGATGCCGACAGTGGCGTTGTGTTGGCGGTCAATGTAGATGAGGGATGGCAGCACGTCGGGATTTTCGTTCAGGGGGTTGGTGCGCACGGCATAGAGCCGCTGCCCGTCATAAAAGGCGATACCGGAATTGGTCGTGCCGAAGTCGATACCCAGGCGCATTGACCTTCTCCTGTATGGTTTTGGAAAGTTCAGGAAAGATCGATTTTATCAAAGTGGGGCCGATCAGGGCAAGGGCGAAATTGGCGCGGAACCAGATGGCAGCGGATCACGTCTGATTATGAGACTTTGCAAGCCTGTTTTGCGTACAGAATATTGCAGCCTGTCAGAGGAGGGATGGACATGCTTCGCACGACACTGCTGATCGTGGTTTTGCTGATCGCTGCGCTGCTGGTCGGCGCTATTCTGGCCGATGAGCCGCCGCCTGCTGCCCCTTATTCGTTCCAGGCAGATGCATTCTAGCATTTCCGCACTGGCGCTTACGCGTTATAGTTGGGTGCAGGTCCGCTAGAGGAGGCAGCCCAAAATGGCGCAGCTCTACACCACGCTAGGCCCAAAAACAGCCGATGAACTCGGCCTGATTCTGCCGCACGAGCATATCTTCGTCGATCTGCGCACGCCGGATCAACCCGGCTTTGCCGAAGCCGAGGCACAGGAGGTAATCGACCTGATGGCCCCGGAAATCGAAAAGGCCAAAGCCGTTGGTGTCACGGCGCTGGTCGAATGCAGCCCGGTGGGCGTGGGGCGGCGCGTCGATATGGACAAAGCGGTTTCCGAGGCTACTGATTTCCCGGTGGTGATGGCGACGGGCATCTACCGCGAACCCTGGATTCCAGCGTGGGCGCAGCAGGCCAGCGAGGACGCACTTTACGAATGGATGCTGGAGGAACTGACCGGTGAGATCGAAGGCAGCGGTGTGCGGGCGGCGTGGATCAAACTCAGCGCCGGTGACGACGGCCTGACCGAAATCGAGACGAAGATTCTGCGGGCAGCGGCGCGCGCAGGCAGGGATACCAACGCCATCATCGGCAGCCACACCATACGCGGGCGTGTGGTCAGGGATCAACTGGCGGTGATCGAGCAGATGGTCTACACGCCCGAACGCTACATCTGGATTCACACGCAGGCCGAACCGGATGTTGACCTGCATCTGGAGCTTGCCCGGCGCGGCGTGTGGATCGAGTATGACGCAATTGGCAGCGTCGAACGTTTCCCTGATGCAACCTGCATTGATTACATTCGGCGGCTTCTCGATGCCGGGCACGACAAAATCATGCTGAGCCATGACCGGGGCTGGTTCGACCCCGGCAATCGTGACCGCAAACCCATGCCGTTCACCTATCTGAGCGAAACTTTTCTCCCGAAGCTGCGCGCCGCCGGGTTTGACGAAGCCACCATCACACTGCTGACCCATACCAACCCCTTCCGGGCATACGCGCGCTAGAGCATCCACGCCGGGCATGGAAGCGCCTGCCTGCCCGGTGCAGGCAGTTCAGGTCTCTCCGGTGGTCAAAAACAGCTTCACGATTGCGTTCGCACTGGATTCTAATAGAACTCTTGTGCTAAATTTATCGTCAGTTCAGCAGAAATATGATATGATTGACTGGAGTCAATGTCGGTTAGTATCAAATCAGTTCGTTGTAAGAGTTTTAAGGATTTGACATGACAGACGATGACCTGCGCCGTGACGACGAATACCTCGACGATGAGGATGATGAAAACGAGGATTATGACGAGCAAGTAGATCGTTTTCAGAGTCGCCGTCCGCCGGTCAAACCGTTTTCATCAACGTCGGGATCGAGCTTTGGTTCCGGGCGGGATACCTCACAGCTTCCGGGCAATCGTCCCGGCGGTTTTCAGTCGCGTTATGGCAGCGGCAGCACATCGCCCTTTTCATCATCATCTTCGTCTTCTTCCGGTGTATCGCGTCCGGGCAGCCCTAACGTACCGGGGTCATCGCGTCCGGCCTTCAGTCCGCCCGGCGGTGTGATTGGCGGACGCCGGGACACGGATGAGGATGACGACGAACCCGAAGAGCGGCGAGACAACCGGCCGGCGGCTTCGAGCAGCGGCGGTTTAGCATCCCGACCCGGCGGCATAGGCACATTCCGGTCATCCGCGCCATCCGGCGGGGACCGCCCCCCTGAGCGCGGCAGCGACAGACCCGCTTCGTCGTCTGGCGGGAGCAGGTTCGGCGGTTTTGGCTCCAAACCGTCCAGTGGCGGCGATAAAAAACCCGGCACCCCGGCGAGAAGCAGCGGTGGCGGCATCAAGCAGGGCGTTGGCGGCCTGCTTGGCAAACTGCCCATTGGTGGCGATAAAAAACCCGGCACCCCGGCGAGAAGCAGCAGCAAAGGTGGCGGCGGTGGCCTGTTTGGTAACATCAAACAGCGCGCCAGCGGCCTGACTGGAAAACTGCCCGGCAGGGGTGAGAAAAAACCGGCCAGCGCCAGCCGCACATCATCAGGTACTTTTTCGAGCAGCGGACTGGGAAGCCGGCCTGCGGCGAGCAGCGCGCCGGCTGCCAGAAAAGACAGTAAAGCGGGCGGCAAATTCCCCTTGCGCCTGCCGTTCCTCGGCAAACGCGACGAAAAACCGCGCGCGGCATCCACCCGTGAAAAAATCGAACGGGCCAGCAAAGCGCCGCGTGTCGATGAAAGCGGCCTGACACTCGATAACAAGCTCGATATTCTGGGCGTCAGCCTGCTGCTAGGGTCGCTGGCGCTGTTCTTCAGCAGCATGTCATCAACCAAAGGCCAGCTTACCGAGGCGATCAACACCTTCCTGTCGCAACTGCTGGGCGTTGGCGCAATTGCCGTGCCGCTGGCGATGTTCGCTGTCGGCGTATGGCTGATCGTGCGCCACTTTGGCGACGACGCCCCGGTCATCGATCCGGTGCGGCTGTTTGGCGCGGTGCTGATCTACGTCGGCGGCCTGCTGACTTTCCAGTTCATCGAATCATTCAATCCGGCCTATGCCGGGATCAACCTGCGCAACCTGGAAGAACTGCGCCTGCAACTGGAAATTTCGTACATGCTGGGGCGCGGCGGCGGCTGGGTTGGCGCTGAATTGTATTACCTGCTGGTGACCAACATTGGCGAGGCTGGCATGGTCGTGTCCATGCTCGGCCTGATCCTGATCGGCGCGATGCTGCTGCTGCGTATCACCGCGGCGGAAGTCGCCATCTTCTTCATCAGCCTGTGGCGCAGCTTCAGCGACGCGCAGCGACGCCGCGCTCAGACCCGCGAGGCCCGCGCCCGCCTGCGCGCTGCCGAACTGGCCGCAGCGGCTGAATCGCGCGTGAGTGTCAGCAAACCAGCAGCGCCCGAACTACCCGGCGGCGCATCCCCGGCGCTGCCTGCCGCCGTAACCAGCAGCGCAGAATCGACCGAAGAACCGCGTCCGATTCCGATTACGATGGGCGGCAGGACCATAACCGCCTTCTTCGAGGGCGCGGAGACGCCGGCGGCAGAAGGCGAACGCCAGCCGGCCAGCGGCAATCAACCCTCGATTGCGGCGCGCCTGTTCAGTGCCGTGCCGGCGCTGGGGCGCTCATCCGGTGAAACGAAGTCAGGCTCCAGACCAGCCGGAGGACTGAGGGCCGGCGGGATGCTGGGCAGCCTGTTTAATCGCGGCGCAGCGGAAAAAGCACGAGCCGAAGGCCAATCCCCGCCGGCGCAGCTACCGGCTGCCAGCGCGTCGTCGTCTGACCCGCTTGCTGCCCCGGCAGCAGCACAGGCTTCGCTGTCGTCGCCAGCCGCCAGCCACGAGACCACCGCTGCGGCACAGGCAGATACAGGCGAAACAACCACGCAGCCGCAGGAGGGAACCGTCCGTGTGGGCGATCTGATGCGGACGCCGGGCCGGGCCTCAGCCTTCAGCCGTCCGGTGCATAATCTGCCGGTGACTGACGACGAAGACGAGGATGAGGACGACGAACAGGTGCTGCGGCGGCCAGCGTCACAGCCGGGAAGAACCATTCCCACACCATCCCGTCCAGAGGGTCGCAGCAGCGTCTGGGCGAGGCCAGCAGCCCATGCCGGTGACGAACCGCAGGGCCTGTCAATCGAAGAACGGCGCGAGCGTCTGAACGCGATCCGCAGCGGGCAGGCAGTGCGTCCCTTCAGCGGTGGCAGACCCACAGCCACCGATGGCGAGAGACCGGACGCCTCGCCGCCATCACCGCAGCGGCCGGCCGCATCAACAGCACGGGTGACTCACGAAAGCGCGCAGCCGTCTGCTGCTGCGCCACAGCGCCAGCCGATCGTTTTCCGCGATACAACCGACGATCAGAACGGACACAGCACGGCCACCAGCCAGCCAGCCGCCCGCCCGCAGCCGGCCCCATCGCCCGCCTTTGCGCGCCCTGCCGGGCCGCCGGCTGCTGCGCCACCACCGCGCAAGCGCCGTGACTGGAAACTGCCGGATTATCGCGCTCTGCTCAGCGCCGGGTCGGAATCCGATTTTGACCGCGAGGTGCTGCTCCGGCAGGCACGCACGATTGAGGAAACACTGCAAAGTTTCGGCGCGCCGGGCCGGGTGGTCGAGGTGAACACCGGGCCGGTAATTACGCAGTTCGGCGTCGAGCCAGACTATCTGGTCAGCCGTTCCGGCAAGAAGAGCCGCGTTAAAGTGGGCGCGATTGCCCAGCTTGACAAGGACCTGCAGCTTGCGCTTGGCGCTAAATCCATCCGTATCGAAGCGCCGGTTCCGGGCAAGGGCTACGTAGGTATCGAAGTGCCGAACGAAGAAGCCTCCATCGTCAGCCTGCGCGACGTGATGGAGTCCGAACAATTCCAGAAGATCAAGGCCAAATCCGCCCTGTCACTGGCGCTCGGCCAGAGCGTGGACGGCACGCCGGTTTCGGCAGACCTCGCCATCATGCCGCACTTGCTGATTGCCGGTACGACAGGTTCGGGTAAATCGGTGCTGGTGAACGCCATCATCTCCTGTCTGCTCATCAACAACCCGCCGGATCGGGTCAAGTTCATCATGGTTGACCCCAAGCGAGTCGAGCTGACCGGATACAATGGCATCCCCCATCTGGTTGCGCCGGTGGTGGTCGATCTCGAACGCACCGTTGGCGTACTCAAGTGGGTGACGCGCGAGATGGACGAACGCTACAAGCAGTTCAGCAACGCCGGCGCGCGCAATATCGAAGACTTCAACAAGCATCTGCCACCCGACCGCGAGCCGATGCCCTACATTGTCGTGATAATCGACGAACTGGCCGACCTGATGATGATGGCCCCGGACGAAACGGAGCGCGTCATCACCCGAATCGCGGCGCTGGCCCGCGCTACCGGCATCCATCTGGTGATCGCCACGCAGCGGCCTTCGGTGGATGTCGTCACCGGCCTGATCAAAGCCAACTTCCCGGCGCGTATCGCCTTTGCGGTGGCCGGCGGCGTGGACAGCCGCGTCATCCTCGATCAGCCGGGGGCCGAGCGCCTGCTGGGGCGCGGCGATATGCTCTACCTGAGCGGCAATTCGCCCGCGCCGCTGCGCTTGCAGGGTGTATGGGTGTCAGAACAGGAAATCAACAACATCACCCGCTACTGGAAGCGTCAGAACGCCGACCAGCCCGAACCGCACATCATCAAGTCGCTGGCGGTGGACGACGAGGTGGAAGAAGCGCGCGAGGTACAGCCGGCCAGCAGCAATCGTTTCGCGGAGCAGGCTCAGGCTGCATTCTGGGATGTGGATGACGACGATGACGATCTTGATCTGCACGACCGCGTGAAGGACGAACGCGACGAATTGTACGATCAGGCGGTTGAAATGGTGCGCCGGCTGAACAAAGCGTCGGTGTCGCTGTTGCAGCGCCGCCTGCGCATCGGCTATACGCGGGCCGCCCGGCTCATCGACATGATGGAAGCGGAGGGCATCGTCGGTCCGGCGCAGGAAGGCAGCAAACCCCGCGAAGTGCTGCCCCAGAGCTAACCAGACGCAAAACAGGCGGCCACACAGGGCCGCCTTTACGTTTTTACACTCAGAGCGTATGACCTGAAACTGCGCTACGGCGCGAAGAACACGCTGACCCAATCCGGGCGCGGTGGCACAACCCCGGCGGCGAGGGCGTCGCGCCATTCGTCGTCATTCAGGCGGTTGTCAATCGGCTGGATAAACTCATAGTAGCTGTAGACCGTGCCGCGTGTTACCTGCAAGCCGTTCGGGCTGTGGGTAATCACGTAGATGTAATCGACATAGCCTGTGCCCACCTGAAGGGTTGTCCCGGCGTCGGGGTTGCTGGCGACATCGGCCACAACAGCGGCAACTTCCGGCGGGTCTGCCAGCGGCAGTTGCGCCAGATAGCGCGTATACCACAGTTTCTGGCCGAAATCGTACTTGAGGAATAATTGTTCATCGTCCGTCAGCGGCTCGCCCCACAGTTCCTTGCGCGCCATCTCGGCCAGCATGGCGCTCAGTTCGGCCACGTTCTCGAAGGCCCCACGCAGGTGATACAGGCCGGGCGGCGGCTCCGATGAAGGGGCATAGTCCCCCATACCCCGCACTCTCAGCCCGTCAGCAATCGCCGCTGAGACCAGCGCAACGCGCGAAAACACCAGCGGATTCGGCTCGATCAGGCTGTACGTGGTTACGGTGCGCGGGCCGCCGCCGCCGAGTCCGCCCATCGGCTGCACAGTGTACAGCAGCGTATCGTGCTTGAGTTCTGCCCAGCTGCCCAGACCGGCCTGCAAATCGCGCAGCAGCCATGCCTCAGTATTCAGCAGCGGCGGGTACGGTTCAGCAGGGCGCGCCCATAGCGGCTGCAAAGCCCACAGCCAGCCGCCATACGCATTTTGCAGCCAGTCCGGCCCGTTCATGGCACTGGCCTCGCTGCGCAGTTCGAGCAGGTTCTCGATGTAGTTTTCGTAAGCGGTGTCGCCGCGCCCGTCGAGCAGCCGGTAAGCGATGTCTGACCCCATCACGGCGGCGACATCCAGACCCGAAGGCAGCGGACGTTCGTTGCCCACAACGCCCACTTCCGGGTAAATCAACCGCTGCATAGCGTAACCATCAAACGTGAACCGCTGGCCGAACAGGCGAAAGCCGCGTGTCGCCTCGTCAAGTTCTTCCGCCTGCGTGCCCAGAGGCCGCACCACATTATGAATCAGCGGGCCGGACAGCGCCTCCACCTGCGCCCGGAAACCGGCCAGCATGACCGGATCAGCAAAATTAGCGGCGGGCAGTTCCGCCCCGAAACTCTCCTGCGCAATAGGCAGATACTCCGGCGGGCCGAGGTTGTCCGCCGGGCCGATGAGGAACGTCAGCAGATCGCTGATACTCTGCCAGTTTTGGTACTCGCCCGACAGGCGCAGCGCCCGCAGCGCGAACAGGCTGGCCTGAAGCGATTCGTTGTCCCGCGCCAGAAAGGTGATGCGTCCCAGCCACATCATGGCCCGGAAATACTGTTCCTGCTCCGGGCCAGTGGTGTAATGACCGCGCGGTTTGTACTGGCTGAAATCTTCCTGATAGCGTGGCAGGAAGGGAACATCCAGCCGCCCCTGCGCTTCCAGCGCCGCCTCGATCAGCGCGTCGGCATCAGCGCGATACGGGGTGCTGACTGCCGCGTCATACGCCGCTGGGTCGAGCAGGCCCAGTGCAACGGCATAGTAGATCACCGCAGCGCGGGCCGCCGGTTCAAGGTCGGTCTCAAGCTGCGCCTCGTGGTCAGCGACAGCAGCGGCATAACTGGCCGCCAGCACATCGCTCAACTGGCTATGCAGGGCTTCGACTTCGATAAATTGCAGCAGATTATCGAAGGCCACATGCAGCGAATGCAGCAGCGCGTCCGTCGTCACCCAGTAGCTGTGCCCGGTTTCCGGGTTCCAGTTATCGTCCCAACGATAAGCGTCCTCGAACTGCGCCATCCCGCCCGGCACAACAACAAAGCCATTCTGCGCCAGCAGATCACGCTGGGCCGCATTCAGGTCGAGTTCGTCCACAAAACGCACCTCGCCGAGGTCAAATGGTCCGGCGGGAAAATCGGTTCCCTGATAGCGTTCCGGCAGGGCCACCGCCAGCGGATCGGAGGGGTTGTAGAAGCTGTTCATGGATTCGAGAAACGCTTCCCAGTCCCAGCGGATAAAGTCCGTTTCCAGCGTCGGTGGGTTATCGGCCAGCAGCACCGGTGATGGGCCGGTCCGCGGCACAGGTGGGAGCGTCGCCGGCAGGCGGCTGCTGTCGAACGGTTCGACCATGTAATCGCGGGAGGTGCTTTCAGCGATCCAGCCGGTGAGCGAAAACTGCTTGACCTGCCACCAGTTCAGGCCGTCCACGCAGATCGGCCCATCGACCACCTCAAAGAATTCGCCGTTTGCCAGCCGGATGATTTCCTCGCTGTTCAGGCCGGGTTCGGAACGCAGGTTAAGAAAAAAGCCGGTCGCCACAGTGACGATTCCCTGACCGCCGATTTCGAGGCGCGGCGGCAGTACATTTTCACACTGGCCGGCCTCCTGCGCTGCAGCCGGAATCGCAAGGGCGAGCAGTATAATCAGCGCCATCAGCATTTTCTGCATGAAATCCATCCCCCATAATAACAACCAGTATCATCATAAGGCTTTTTGTAAGACAGCGGGGACGCTGATTGACCATTGCTTGCCTGACGAATGGCATACGAGGTTACAGGGGGAGGCGAACAGGCGGGTTCAATCCCCCGCCACGACCTGAGCCGCCAGCGTCTGACGTTCGCGCCTGTCGTAGAGCAGCAGGCCCTCATGCGTCACGAATGACAGCAGGGCGACCAGGAACAGATAGGCGCCGATGCTTTCCAGCCCGACCTGCACCGCGACCCACGCCGCCAGCCCCGGCAGCAGCGCCAGCCCGATCCCCGACGCCGCGATTTGCAGACCAACGGTGTTGGCCGAATGGCGCAGCCCGGCACGCTTCGGCGTATCTGCCAGCAGGGTCGGCAGTACCGGCCCCAGCGTGAAGCCGATCACGGCGATACCCAGAAAGGTCAGGTTGTTACTGATATTGGCCCACAGCAGCAGCGTGCCCACAATCGTCAGCAGCATATTGATGCGCATGAAGCGATCATTACCCACGCGGGCCACAACCATGCCGGTGAACATCCGCCCGACAGTCAGGCCGGCCCAGTAGATGCTGATCCACAGGCCAGCCGTTGCCGGGTCAACCCCCCGGCTGTCGGTGAGCAGGCTGTTGGTAAGCTGGCCTGTACCGATCTGGATGCCCCCGTGCAGGAAAAACAGTGCCATACCGAACAACGCCAGAGCCAGACGCAGCGTTTCGCTCAGCTTGGCCTTCGGGCGTTCCGGCTCTGTGCTGCTTCGCTCGCCAAGCTGCCATTCGTGCCGGGTGAGGGCAAACACCACCGTCAGCGCGATCTGCATGACGATGAACACACCATAAGCCCAGCGCCAGTCCAGCCCCAGTTGAATCACCACCAGAGTCACCACCAGCGGCCCCAGCGCCGAGCCGAGTCCGTACCAGGCGTGCAGCCAGTTCATCGTGCCGGAACCGTAATGCGCTGCCGCGTGATTGTTGATGCCAGTGTTCAGCGCCGTAACGCCAAAGCCGAACACCAGCGCCGCGAACACCAGCAGCGGCCATGAGGGGGCCAGCACATAACCGAGCAAACCGGCCAGCATAACCACACTGCCCACCGCCATATAGCTGCCCAGACCTATCGCGCCGATCACCCGCCCGCTGTAGACACTCATCACCAGCCGACCGATGGTAATGGCGGTCAGAATCACGCCGATGGAATCGAGCGAAACGCCGAAGGTCGTCTGCATGTGCGCCCACGCTACTCCCAGCCCGGCGGCGGGCATCCCGACGGCGACAAAACCGATGAAACCGATCAGCAGCAGTTTGCGGTTGGTGCGTTGGGGCATAGCGGATCAGGCTTTCAATCTGTGCAGTACGTCACAATCGTAGCACACACGCATAGACCAATTATGTCCAGGTTTTGCGACCCGCGTGCAGATCGTTTATGCTGGTTCCGGTGATAAACCGGAACAGAGGGGGCAGACGCATTGAACCCGCATCCTTTCTACGACACCGCCGCCGAAATCGTGCAACTGCCACCGCCAGAACGCCACGCGCAGTTGGCCGCGCTCCACAGTCGCAGCCTGGCCGCCTATCAGGCTGTTCTGCGCCGGCTCACCGAGGCTGACTCCCGGCAGCGGCTGAGCAGCGGCGATGATGCCCGCACCGTCGCGCAGATTGTCGGGCATATAGCTGAGTGGGATCGCTTTTCCATGCTGGGCGCGCTGGATATACTGGTCGGGGTCGATCCGCCGCGCACCATAAACGATCTTTCCGGTTATATCGAACCGGATGGCCGGCGCATCGACTTCGACAGCGTGGACGCCTTCAATGCTTATCAGGCGGAAAAGCACAGCCGCTGGGCGTGGGCTGATCTGCAGGCCCTGGCACTGGACACAGCCAGCACGCTGCACGCGCTGTTCGTCCACCCGGCCCTGCTCCATGCCAGCCGGCTCGAAGCTACCCGCCGCGCGCCGCTGCATCTGGAAAACGGCGTCACGATTCCTGATGTCGCAGTGGGCTGGAAGCTGTGGATTCTGGTCATCGAACATATGATGGTCGATCATGTTCAGGAACTGGGAATCGACCTGTGACGGGCTTACTAAAACATCCGGGCTTTACGCCCTGATTCGTCAATTATCTGACTGCACCAAAGGAATAACCTTATGCCCCCTCGCAAAGGTGAAACGTGGAACGAATCCGAAGCCTATAAAGACGCCTGGACTCTGCGGGAATGCCGCCGCGTGACCACCCTGGGTGAGATCAACCAGACGCCGAACTATCACACCAATATCGGCTTTACCGCCGACAGCGAATTTCTCGTGTTCTGGACCCTGCGCGAAGGCAAGGGCGCGGTCTGCAAGGTACATGTGCCAACAGGCGACATCACCCAGTTGACCGAGCCGACGGCGGATTATGGTTTTCAGCCGCATATTCAGGGCGGACCGTACCCGCGCATGTGCCTCGCGCCGCACAGCCGCTGGCTGGTCTATACCGAAAATCGCGCACTGAAAGCCGTGCATCTCGACACGCTGGACGAAAAGACGCTCATCGCGGATGCCGGGCGCGAATGGGAGATGGGTTATCCCAGCGTGTCCGCCGATGAGCAGCAGGTGATTCTGCCGCTGTCACCCATGCACCCGGAAGTCGCTGCCGGAACGCGGGTCACCAAGCACTATTATGAGCATTTCGCCAGCGGCGATGGGATGCGGCTGCGGCTGGTGCAGGTTCCACTGATGGGCGGCCCCGCTGAGGATGTGTATCAGGAAAGCGGCTGCCGCTCATTCCACAGCCCACACTCGCCGGTTGACCCCGATCTCGTGCTGCTGGATCGGGATTTCCCGCCGCGCTACTGGGGCGGCAGCGATGGCAAGACCACACGCATCTGGGCGCTGAAGCTTTCGAGCGGCGAGTTAACCGAACTGGCATCTCAGAACGCCAACCGCTTTCAGGTTCATGCGGTGTGGACATGGGACGGTGAGCAGGTGCTGTATCATGGTCGCAGCGCCAGCGGAGGTTACTTCATCGGCGTGTGCGATAAACACGGGAACACTGTGCGTGAATGGGACTTCAGCGCAGCGGGTCATTACGGGCATGTCGCAGCGATGGCCGGCCGTCCCGCTATCATCCTCGATGGCAACGTGAGCGATAATCTGCTGACATGGCTGTATTACGATGGCGAACAGCCGCGAATCGAAGTGATCGCCGCGCACAATACGCAGTGGGCCACCGTATTGGGTCAGGCTTCACATCCACACCAGTTGTGTTCGCCGGATGGCCGCTGGATTTCGTTCAATACGGCGCAGCGGGGCCGCACCGAGGTTCATCTCGTGCGGGTGTAGCAACGGCCCTCAACGCTGGCTTTCTTCGATATCGGCCAGCAGCCAGGTGATGGCAGCCTGGAGATCGGCCCGCAGGCGCGTGTGGCCTTCGGCCTCGTTCTGGTAGGGGATGTAGCGCAGGTGGCGGATGTCGAAGGGCACACCTTCGGGAGTCTGCGCCTGAGTGATGATGATGGCCGGTTTGTTCAGCGTATGGGCGATGCCCAGTTCGTAGAATACGTTGTCGTTGCCGCCGGTAATATCAGCGATCACCAGCCGGCAGTTGTTCAGCGCCGCCCACACCTCCTCGATGATCGAGCCGCGCTGCGAAGCAAATTCATCGCCGCGCACACCACGCAGGTTGAGATCGGCCAGCAGCGGCTGGATCACGCCCCGGTAAACCGGATCGAATTCGGCGGCGAAGGGCATAATCACAAACAGGTCGCTCTGAAACTGGCTGGTCGTCAGCGGCTTGCCGAAGACCAGTTCGCCCGGCTTCAGCCGCATCGCTTCCTGATACCGCATCGTCTGCCGGGCCAGTTCGACCTGCGCCTGCTGCTGAGAATCGCGCAGCCGCTGAAAGACCCGATCAGCAATCCGGTCAGCCAGTCCATCCACATCAAACAGGCGCTGCCACCAGCGCCCCAGCCTGCCCGCCGCTGCTTCAGGCCGGGAGCCGCTTTGCCCCGGCGACCAGCGATACAGCAGATCAGCCACCTGTTCGGAAAAATCAGCTTCGTCGGCGAACCATAACACGGCATTCTCGCGTTCGAGCCGCTGCCTAAACGCCCGCTGTGCCTCGCGGTACACCGGATTCTGATCGACCGCCCGCTGGCGCAGATCGTCGGCCAGTTCGCTGTCTGATCTGGGCATCAGAATGGCGATAGGTTTGTTCATGGCCTGCGCCAGATCGTATTCGACTTCGGCCAGAGACTGCCCGCCGAAACTGGCCGGCTCCCAGCCGCGCCGGAAGGTAATCATGGCGATGAACGTATCCGCCGCCCCGATTTTGGCGCGCACCCGCCCGCGCAGCCCGGCGTCATCCTGCCGCGCGTCCTGACTCAGTGTGACAGGTTGCAGCCCTGCCTGCCGGATCTGTTCCAGCAGCAGGCCGCGCACAGAGGCCAGTTCGCTGCCGGTATCGCCAACGTAGACTGAATAGACCATCCTGTACCCGTTTCGCGCTACCCGCCCATAATGCTGTCGATAATCACCTTGCCAACCACGTCGTCCATTTCGTTCAGCGGCACCTCATCGAGCAGGCTGCGCACTGCCGCCAGCACCAGTCGGGTTTCTTCCGGTTCCTCTGATGCGGCGGCTGTGATATGCAGCCACAACAGCGGTTCCTGATCGGGCGAACGATCCAGCGCCTTTGCCAGCCGGTGAACCACCACCGGGTCGATTTCCTCGGTATCGCTGTAATAAACCAGCAGGTCATGCTCTTCGTCAGCCAGCTCGACATGCCAGCCGCGCAGCGCCCCGATACCCGTCAGCGCCAGAAGCTGCTGCTCGGCGACCGGGATGCTGCTGTGCGCCAGATGATTTTCGACTGCTTCGAGGGCGCGGCGGTAGTTTTCTGCCGGGGACAGGCTCGAATCCGGCTGATAGCCGCTGGCAGTCAGCAGCGACTGGGCCATCTTGACGACGGCTCTGGCGAGCGCATGGTCACGATGTTTGCGGATGGTTCGGTAGCGCCCCAGCCGGTCCGGGTCGCTGGAAGTTGCCATTGCGCGCAGTTGCGCAATTTCCTGTTCGTACATGACACACCATCCTCAGCATTTGCTGTCACCCTGATTGTAACCTGGAATGGCCGGTTTCAGGGTGTCGCCTCGGCGATAATGCGCGTAAGCTGCTCCAGATGGCGGGTATCGTGGGTTGCGACCTGCATCAGGGCATCCCACAGGGTAAAATGGCCGCGTTCTGCGTGGACGCCGGCCCGCTTCCATTGTTCGATGCTGAGGCTGCGGAATAACTCGACAAAGCGCCGGCGCGACTCGACCAGACGAGCATATACCTCGGCTTTATCCTGCTGGTTATAGGCGCGTTCGACCACCAGCGCATTGTGGTCGTAATCTGGAAGCTGCGGATATTCCTGCTCCAGTATCATCAGAGCGCGTTCATAAAAAATCTGGTCATAATCGGCAACGTGGCCCAGCACTTCCAGCGCCGTCCAGCCGTTGGGGGCATCGTTCTGGTCGCGCCAGGTCTGCGCCTGTTCCTGCGTGATGGTACTGATGACGTGGCCGTAGATTTTGACCGTGTTTTCGATGATCGACAGGCAGCGTTCACGAAGCTGCTCCGGTGTGGGGAAAGTTGTTTGTTTCTGCGCCGGCGGGGCCGTGGCTGGCTCTGGCGGTGGCTGCTGCATCACCTGGCGAATCTGCTGGCGCAGGGCATTCACCTCGATATTCTGACGCCTGAGGATTTCGACAGCCACGCTGTCCGACTGCCGGGTCACACCCAGCAGCAGATGCTCCGTGCCAATGTAGTGATGCCCCATACGGCGCGCCTCATCGACAGCCAGTTCGAGCACCTTTTTTGTTCCGTCAGAAAGATCAAGCTGGCTTCCGGTAGACAGACTGCCTGCGTGCGAAAGTTCTCTCGCCAGCGCTTCGGCGGACTGCTCTTGCAGCCCCATCGTCCGCAGCACATGGCCGGCGACTCCGCCGCTCTCGCGCAGCAACCCGAGCAGCAGATGTTCGGTTCCGATGTGGCCGTGCTGCAATTGTTCAGCAGCCTGCTGCGCCAGCATCAGCACCTGCCGGGCGCGCTGCGTAAATCGCTCCATTTTGTTTGGCACAATTTTATCCTCAACGACTATTCCTCATATGCGGGCGGACGTGAATTCAGGGGGCTGGTTGGTCACAGGTTGAAGCTGCGCTCATGCTGTTCGCTCCACGACCTGATAATAACAGTTTTTGGTTCACCCTCAAACTGATGTAACTCTTGAGGCCGTTTTCGTAACGAATGTTGCGCACTGCCACAGGGTCGGAGAGCGACTTCACCCTTGGATTTCGCTCAAAACTTTCGGCTTTCAGCCTAGATATAATGAATGTTGAGGATTATATCCTGAGCATGGTTACCATATTTTTTACCAAAGATATTGATACCCCCAACATTACGTGCATCTGGCTTCACACCGATGCGAACCGAAATAAACTCCCGATCATTGATGCCCAGCGAGGACAGGCGGATGTCAGACACTTTTGTGCCATCGATAAACGTGCCTTTGTGATCGACGCGCCAGACCTTCAACAGGCCATACTGAGAACTGTCGATACTCACCCAATCCGGGGTTAGAAACCCGCGTTCCCCGCCAAAATCTGCCGGGCTGGTCCATGTGCCAATTTCGACATCATTAATCCAGACGGTGATGTCTGACAGCCAGTTGTAATGATGCATGGGGGCTTCGGAACAGGCTTCAAAACTCAGATGCAGGCTGTCCGGTGTGGTCTGCGGCGGCAGCCGGTTCGGGAAGCGATACTCGACAAAGCCATGATGAAACCATAATCGCTGCGCATGGATACGATCCGGTTCATAGAAGGAAGAGGGTCGGTCCAGATAACCGATGATGCCCGTCTCGCTATGCAGGCCGCAGGTGGGTGCAATCTGGCAGTCTGAAAATGCGCCTACCGGCATGGACAAATCGACGGAACGGTAATTATTGGCGTCGGTGCTGCGAAATGGAATGGTGATCGTTGTGTAGGCCCGGGCACAGATTTTCTGCGTGCCGCGCGTACCCGGTCGCCAATCGGTGATGAGCAGGCCGGCTGCTTCGAGCACATTGAGATGAAGGTTCGTGGTGGAAAGCGGTAAATTCAGTTCCTCGGCAATCTCGCTGACATTGTGAGGTCCACCGCCCAGGAAACTGAGAATACGCAGCCGTGTTTCGGAAGCCAGTGCCTTGAGCACCTTGGTTGCCTGCTGGTTGTTGAGATTCAGCTCCAATATTGGAACGCCGTAAGGAAGTTCATTACTCATTGGATGCCATTACCTTCTGTTCATTTTTACCACACATTTTATTCGTAAAAACCCGAAACAAACAGGTGGTAAAGAGCAATTTAGCGTGTAGGTTTGCGATTGAACTTAATTCCATTTTTATGCTTTCTTTCAAGTATCACAAAGTTTCATAACGATTTTTGAAGGTTCTTAAAGGTTATATAGCTCTGGCCGGGCTAATTTTCATAAAAATAGCGTTGAGGTTCTTTGACAGTACTTACCAAAAAAATTATAGTTAATTATGAAATAAACTGTATTTGGAGGCAACCATGATACAGCATCACAAAACACAACTCCTAACCATTGTATTGCTGGTCATTGTACTGCTGTTGGGTTCGCTGACGCTATCCGCACAGGAACCCGTCACGATTTCGTTCTGGAGTCCGTTTACCGGCCCGGACGGGCAGGTTATCGAGGAGATGGTCAATAATTTCAACCAGACGGCGGGAGCAGAAGCCGGTGTCAACATCGAGTTGTTGATCGTCCCCTGGGATGAATATTATACCAAGCTTACCGTCGCTATGGCTTCCGGCCAGGCCCCGAATCTGGCGATTTCACACTCGCACCGCGTACCAAGCTTTGCTCAGGAAGGGACCTTGCTGGAATTTGCGCCGGAAACACTTGAGGCGCTCGACATCAAGGCGGAAGATTTTATTCCGGTGCTGTGGGAAGCCGGCGAGTATGAAGGCAAGCGATATGCGCTGCCGATTGACGCATTTCCGCGCAACATATACTACAACAAGACCGTGTTCAGGAACGCGGGCCTTGACCCAGAGTCGCCACCAACCAATCTGGAAGAGTTGGTTGCCGCGATGGATGCCATCAAAGCGAACAGCCCAGAGAGCGTGATACCCCTTTTCTTCGAAACCAGTGGTTCGTGGGCTTTGCGCGACTTCCTGTCGATTTACTGGCAGTTCGAGCCTGATCTTCTGAATGAAGATGGCACGGGTGTTTCAGAAAACTTCGAGCAGGCAGCAGCGGAGGCACTCAGAATTACTACCGGCTTCATTGAGAACGGTTACGCTTCGGCTACACCGGGCGACTGGTCGGCGTTGTTTGCCCAGAATCAGGTGGGTATCGGTTTTGCGCAGATTACCCATTTACTGTCTTTGGCGCAGATAGAAGATCTGGAATTTGGCACGGGTGTATTCCCGGTGCTGGGCGAAGAGCCGGCGACGTTTGCCCTCGGCCACAACTTCGTGCTGCCCGCCGGCCCCACCCAGGATGAGGCGCATCTGAATGCCAGCCTGACCTTCATCGGCTGGTTTGGCAACAATGCCTTGGAGTGGGCCGCCGGTGGCAAGGTTCCGGCTACATTTGCTGTCATCAACGACCCAGAGTTCGCATCGCTCGAAGCTCAGGTCATCACCACAAGCCAGATGGATTATATGAAGCTGCCGCCGATCATTCCTGAGCAATCCGAAATTGATCGCATCCTCCAGGAAAATATCGAGGCAGTCTATGCAGGCCAGAGTTCGATAGAAGATGCTGTCAGCCGCATGGCTGGCGAGATCAACGCGCTGCTGGGCTAACGAAACAAATGCCCGTCTCTCGTGCGGTCTTACCGGGCCGCACGAGAGATTAAGCGTCATTTTACTGGAGAAACCTCTGCTGAAGATTGAGCTATCATGAAGCGTTTTTCTCTCTTTCCCTATCTGCTGTTAACGCCCTATCTCATTTTCTTTATCATCTTTTTGGCCTATCCCATTGTCCGAGGGGTTTATATGAGCCTGTTCGATTGGGGCATTCTGGGGCCAAGGGAATTTGTGGGATTAGGGAATTACATCAATCTTTTCAGCGATGACCGTTTTTGGCGTGTGCTGGGCAACAGCCTGTTTTTTGTCGTTCTTTATGTACCTCCCGTTGTCATCATTTCGCTTTTGCTGGCTGTGCTGCTGCACGGGCATATGCCCGGAATTTCCATTTTCCGTTCGGCATTCTTTCTGCCAATCGTTATTAACGTTTCAGTCTCGGCGATTGCCATCCAATGGATTATGGACCCTCAGATTGGGCTGCTCAATCGGGTGCTGCAAAGTCTCAATTTGCCTACCCAGGCCTGGTTGTCTCAACAGGGCTGGGCGATGGTTGTGGTCAGTATGGTGGTCATCTGGTCATCGGCTGGCTTCAACATCATCATTTTTCTGGCCGGCCTGGAAAATATCCCCTCAGAACTTTACGAAGCAGCTCAGGTAGATGGCAGCACCCCCTGGCATACGCTCATCTACATTACCGTACCGCTGCTCAAGCCGGTCACACTGCTGGTGGCCGTGTTGAGCATGATTGGGGCGCTTCAGGTTTTTGGCGAAATTTTCCTGTTGACTGGAGGCGGGCCATTTGGAAGCACGACGGTACTGGCCTACTATCTGTACGAGCAGGGATTCAACAACTTCAGATTTGGTGTTGCGGCGGCGGTTGGAGTCGTGATGACTGCGCTGATCGCTGTGTTGACGCTCATCCAGTTTCGGTTCTTCCGAACCACAACGTAACCTGGGAGGAACCATGAGGTTGACCCGAACTTTGCGCTACATCACGATTATTGTTCTGGCTTTGATCTGGGTTACCCCACTTCTGGCGATTTTTGTTTTTTCCTTCGCCCCCAATTCCGACATCCTGCGCATGTCGCTGCTGCCAACATCTCTGACCCTCGAAAATTACAATACAGTTCTGTCAACGACGGTAAGAGGGGTCAACATTCCGCGTTCGCTGGTGAACAGCGCCGTGATCGTGGTGATTCAGGTGATTGGCATCCTCATTCTCGATACGCCGGCTGCCTATGCGCTGGCACGGCTCAAGTTCCCGGCCAGAGAGGTCATTTTTGGATTAATCCTGCTGACCATGATGATGCCGGGGCACATTATTCTGATGTCGTTGTACGAACTGATGGCGAAGTTATCGCTGGTAAATACGCTGCCAGGAATCTTTCTGCCCGGCCTGCCGCGCGTGATCGGTGTGTTTCTGCTGCGGCAGTTCTTCCGCCAGATTCCCAGCGAACTGGAGGATGCAGCCCGGATTGATGGGGCCAACGACTGGCAGATTTTCCTGCGAATCATGATTCCCCTGGCTGGATCCGCACTGACGACCCTGACAATTATCACAGTGCTGTATAGCTGGAATAACTTTTTGTGGCCGCTGGTGATTATCAATTCGCCAGACATGATGACCGCGCCCATTGCCATGGCGTATCTTAATTCGGGAACGAATCCGACCCAGAATTATGCCGACCTGCTGGCTGCTGCTTTTGTGACCACATTCCCAGTTATTGTGTTCTTCTTTGCGGCTCAGAGACGGATCATCCAGGGGCTATCGCCAACTTCGGGAATCAACATGTAGTTTTGATGGAACTGAGAGGAAAGCCAACGATGAGCCACATTCTTGACATCAACCCTGAACCGCGCTTCGAGCTTTCGCCACATCTTTATATGCAATTCATGGAACCGCTGGGGACAACAGATTCATCTGTCGAGGCCGCCTGGGATTTCACAAAAAACGTTTGGCGTCCGCAGTTTGTGGAAGTTGTGCGGGACCTTGGACCTGGGTGTATTCGATGGGGCGGTATTCTGACGAGCTTCTGGAAGTGGCGCGAAGGGGTTGGCCCCCGCGACCAGCGCACACCGATGATTAATTATCTGTGGGGCGGCATTGAATCGAATCAGATAGGTATTCATGAGATTCTTGATTTGTGCCGGCAGGTAAATGCTGAACCGCTTATCGGGATTAACTTCGCTGCCGATGGTCGCCCCGCCTACATTCACACAGCAACCGGCGAAAATCGCGCCGGAACTGCGGAAGAAGCGGCTGATCTGGTCACTTACTGCAACGACCCTGACAACAAAGAGCGCCGGGATAACGGTCAGCCCGAACCCTGGAATGTGAAGCTGTGGCAGATTGGCAATGAAACTTCCTACCCAAAGGCGGGTGAACGCTTTACCAGCCAGGAAAATGTACACAAGTATCTGGAATTTGCGCGGGCCATGCGTGCGCGAGATAGCTCCATCCGGCTGATTGGATGGGGTGACGAAGAGCGCGATGGTGATGCCTGGTGGGTCACGGACCTGCTGGCGACAGCCGGAGATGAGGTGGACTACGTAGCGGCCCACATGATGCATCAGCGCCCACGACGACCCAATACGGTTCTGGTTAGTCGGGAATACGCCCGTGACTATGACTGTGCCTGGGAAGAACTCGATGAAATCTACCAGGCGGTCGTCACAAAGTTGGACACATTGCGCCAAAAAATCGAAGCGAGCGGCTTTGCTGTCCCGCTGGCTCTGACCGAAGGACACCTTTCGCTAAGGCCACACAACACGAATCCCCTACTGCATGAATGGTTGGCCGGGCTGTACCATGCGCGGGTGATGAGTCTGTATGAGCGTAACGGTGATCTGGTGAAGATTGCGACGCTGGCAGATTTCTTTGGCACACGCTGGACCGTAAACGCGGTGATGCTGGGTGGACCGTATCAGAATGCTTACCTGATGCCGGTGGGCGTCATCATGCGCTTTTTCAAGACCTACAGCGGCGATCAGGGCATCAGCGTGCCGCCATCGGTTGGCTCGCTGGAGCTTTCAGCCAGCCGTCGTGGATCCAACCTCTTTTTGCATGTGGTCAACACGGGTTTGCATCGCTCACAGCAAGTTGAGCTGCGGGTTTCGCAGAAATCAATTCTGGATGCGCATGTCCATGAAATCGCGCCGGATAGTCTTGCAGCTTACGTTGACCACGAGCGGCCAGATACCTTTACACCGGTCAGGCGGGAAGCCGACGTGGTGGATAACGGTGTCACCTGGACCTTCCCGGCTGCTTCGGTTTCGGTTGTGGTCTTGAATATCGCCTCCTAATCGTGGAGTGGTGATTCCGCTGATCTGGCCGGACGTGCCGCCCCGGCTCTGATTGCTCAGGGCATTGTCCAGGCAGTGGAAAGCATTCGCACCACTCCGGGGGGACAGGGAATCCGGCAGGGCGACTGGCTGAATCAAAAATCGTGCTGCACCGGCAGGCGACAGCACGATTCGAGCGCGCAGCGGGACGATCAGATGACCAGCAGGCCGGTGTTGCTCACCAGCACCGCCATCATCATCACCCCCAGCACCAGCGGCAGTGGGATGACATGACGCTCACGGGTGCGCAGGTGGGTCAGCACCGCGCCGCACATGACACCGGCCAGCAGCACCGCGCCTGGTGTCACAAGCTGCCCCTGCGCGCTCAGCGTGCCGGCCAGCACCAGCCCGGCCCCGGTGATTTCGGTCAGGCCGGTGACCCGACGGAACCACTGTGGATACTCCCAGCGCCGGAAATTTTCGACATGAAACGGCACACCGATCAGCTTGGTCGTCCCGAACAGAACGAAGGCGATCCCCAGCAGTGCCTGCAAAATCTGAATCGTGGTGTTCATGATTCCTGACTCCCTTCGATGATTTCGATTTCGTGTTGAATTTCGGTAATGTATTCCGCCGGGCTGCCGCCGTGCATCGGCCCGCGAAAGTAGACAAAGCGCACCGTATCGCACAGCCGGTAGCCGTTCTCGATCACCCAACGCTGCACCAGCGCCAGCTTTTCGTTCAGCGCATCGTAGTCGCCCCGGTGAATGTAGGTGGCCGCCAGCGCGAACCCGGGGAGAGTGCGCAGGGTCATCGTGCCCATGTATTCCAGCGGCACATCCTGCGTATGGGTTTCATCCACCGGCAGAATAAATTCGATGTCGATGTCCTCGCGGGTGAATTCGTCACCGTAGAGGTTGTTCATGGGCTGGCCGGTGGGACGCACCAGCCCCCTGGCGATAGCAGACTGAATAGCGTGGCCGATTGCATCCGCATCCTGCTGGGTCGGGCATACCCGGCGCAGCGTGACCGCCCGCAGCGGCTCGATCTGTTTGACGACAATATCCAGTTCTGGCATGGTTTCCTCCATTTTGAGCATGTTCAAACGAAACCGTACCTGAGCCAGCCGCGCCTGTTCGTCGCGGACGCGCTGTTCCAGTTCCGCCTGTTTGAGCGTGAACATGCCCTGAATCTGCTCGGCGGTCATATCTTCGCGCAGCACATCGCCGATCTGTTCCAGCGACAGCCCCAGTTCCTTCAGCGCGACAATGCGATGAATGTGCGGGAGCTGGTCAAGCGTATAGTGGCGATAACCGGTAAACGGATCGATATGCGCCGGTTTGAGCAGGCCCATGTCATCGTAGATGCGCAGGGCCTTGATCGTCACCTGGCTGAGACGCGAGAAATCCCCTATTTTCAGCAGCATGAACGCCTCCGGTTGGGACACGATTCTGGCGGATACGATGGTGAAAGCGGCTTTCATGATGACAGTATGGAGTCTTCCCCTGGGGTAGAGTCAAGGGGGCAAATTGAGCCATTGTGTGTTGGTGTAAAAACTTGCACGCCCATTCCGGCTTTCATACAATGAGCCGCGTTGTTGGGCGACGGAGGACAGGACGATGCGTATACTGCTGATCGGCGGGCCAAAATTTGTCGGGCGGGCAATGATCGATGCGGCGCTGGCTGCCGGACACGAACTCACCATGTTCAATCGGGGCCAGACCAATCCTGAACTGTACCCACAGGTCGAAAAGCTGCATGGAGACCGTGACGGCCAGCTTGATGCGCTGAAGGGCCGCACGTGGGACGCAGTCATCGACACCAGCGGTTATGTGCCGCGCATCGTCCGCCAGTCCGCTGATCTGCTGGCGGATTCGGTGGGGCGCTACATTTTTATTTCGACCATCTCGGTCTACCAGGACACAGCGCAGGCTGACGAAGAAACCAGCCCGCTGCACCAGCTTGAAGATGAAAGCGTGGAAGACATCAGCGGCGGGACTTACGGCGGCCTGAAAGTCCTGTGCGAACGCGTTGTACAGGATACCTACGGCGAGCGTGCCACGATCATCCGCCCCGGTCTGATCGTCGGCCCGTATGACCCGCTGGATCGTTTCACCTACTGGACGCTGCGCACCGCCCGCGGTGGCGATATGCTGGCCGCACACGGCCCTGATTATCCCATGCAGTTGATCGATGTGCGCGATCTGGCAGCGTGGACGGTGCATCTGGCGGAAACCGGAACCGCCGGCATCTTCAACGCTACCGGCCCCGCCGAACCGCTGACATTTGGCGGGATGCTCGCAACGGCGCGGGCGGTCGCCGAAAGTGACGCCAATTTTG
>Ga0079224_100000560_pt1 | contig 37149 bp, 41 predicted proteins | sample Stecom2015_FD_80414 | JGI IMG/M metagenome (GOLD analysis project Ga0079224, IMG submission 80414) | Agricultural soil microbial communities from Utah to study Nitrogen management - Steer compost 2015 | ecosystem: Environmental > Terrestrial > Soil > Agricultural land | place: USA: Utah... | reverse complement strand
GTCACCCATGGGGAAGCCGAAGAGGGAACCCGTCAGCACTTGGATCAGCAGGGAGAGCGCGAAGCCCCGGTGGTCGCCGAACACCACGGCGGTGCGGGCGGCCTCGGGGTCGTCGGTCGGCTCGCCGTGCGCGTCGACGAAGCAGCCGTCCGGCAGGCGGGTGCCGGCGCGGCGGGCTTCCCACAGCACCCCCATGGGGGCGAGTGTGGTGGACATGTCGGCGCTGACGCTGCCGTCGGTGGTGGGGAAGGCGAAGGCCAGAGGGTTGACGCCGAGCACGGCCGTCCGGCCGCCGGCGACCGTCGCCTCCGCCCTGGAGGTGTTCATCGCGATACCGACCATCCCGTGCTCGGCCATGCGCTCGGGCCAGGAGGCGAGGATGCCGTACCTCTGGGTGTTGATCATCCCGATGATGCCGGCGCCGTGCTCGCGGGCCCTGGCCACCGCCAGGTCGACCGCGTAGTCGGCGCTGAGCGGGCCGACCTCACGCTGCGCGTCGACGACGGCGAGGGCGCCGTACTCCCGCACGATGGATGGAGAGCCCGTGCGCTGGGCGAAGAACTGCGACTCGAAGCAGAACTTCGCCACTCCGTGGGAGGGCTTTCCCCGCAGCTCGCCGTCGAGGTAGTGCGCGACGACGAGGTCGGCCCGGTCAGCCGGTATGCCCGCTCGGGCACACGTCTGGGCCATGAGGCGGCGCAGGTGGCTGATGTCGACCTTCACCCTGGAACTCCTTTCTGCTCGACCGCTCCTGTCCCTGAAGCCGTTCCGCGGATGACGTCTGCTGGGCCGGTGAGGGACGGGGTCGGTATGGGTAAGCGGCCCTTTCCCGGGGCCGCCGTTCGGGGAGATCGGTGTGTCAGCCGGCGGCTCGGGCCATACGGCCGACGACCGTGTGACCGCGGTCGACGAGGACGGGGTCGTCCTTCGCCAGGCCGGTGGAGAGGTAGGAGACGCCCAGCCGGACGGTGAGCAGGAGCAGTGCCCGCTCTTCGGACTGGGTCAGGTCGCGGCCGTAGCCGGTGAGGAAGGCCCGCCGAAGGTCGGGCCTGTCGGGCCACGCCGCTCCGTGCAGCCACACGAGGTCCTCGACCGCGATACCCGGGGCGGACTCCTCGAAGTCGATGATGCTGTGGTGGCCGGCCGCCGCGTCCCACAGCCAGTTGCGGGGGGAGTAGTCGCCGTGCCGGTAGGCGAGCGGCAGGTTCTGGGCGATGCCGACGAGCTCGGTGGACACCTTGCGTACGAGGTCGCGTTCGGCCGGGGAGAGCCGGTCGCCGACCCGGTCCAGGCACACGGCGGCTTCGTCGGCCTGGTCGGTGATGGCAGTCATGATGTCCGTCCGGCTGGTGGCGGAGATGGGGGTTGGGGCGTCGTGCCAGCGGCGAAGGAGCCGCCCGGCCAGACGGTGCACCCGCTCTTCCTCGGCCTTCTGCAAGGCGAGGCCGCGTACGACCTGGCCGGGCAGTGCGGTGAGGATGACGCTTCGCAGTTCCTCGTTCGCCGCGATCACGTGAGGGGCCTCGTCCGCGGTGAGCGCCCGGGCCGCGTGCTCGCAGCCTCGCAGCTCGCGGCCGTACCTGGCGGTGGAGGGGTACATCTTCACGAAGGCCGCGGTGCTGGGGGTGGTGGCCTTCCAGATCCTGGAGTCGCCGCGCGGCCAGGAGGCGTCGGTGACGGTGGCCCTGTCCGGGCCGGGTAGGTGGCGGTCCGCCCACTGCTGCAGGTCGGGCGGAAGGGAGGTCATGGTGGGCATGGGAGGCTTCTTTCGCGAACGGGATGGAAGGAGGGGCGGGCCGGGGCGTTCGGCCGGAATCGGAGGGTGGGGTGCCGGTCGGCGGGCTTCGCCCTCGGGTGGCGGAGCGGAACCTGGCGGAGACGGCTGTGCCGGCGGGACGGAGCGTCACAGAGCGGCCGCCGGTTGGGCGCGGGGGACTGTGGCCTGCCCAAGACGTTCGATGAGGTCCCGTACGGGCTTTTCCGCCGCCCAGGGTGACAGTGCGGCGGCGACGTCGCGCAGGGAGGTGCGCGCGCGTGCCGAGTTCACCCGCATGAGCAGGTCCACGGACTGCTGCGTGTAGTGGACGGCCCGGTCGAGATCCCGGGCCTGGCAGGCCGCGATGGCGGCGGTGGCCAGGCGCAGTCCCAGGGGCCGGGCAGCGGTCGTGTCGGCGTTCTCCTCCGCCTGCTCGTTCCAGGTCAGGGCGGTCTTGGGCTTGCGCAGGTCACGGAAGATCTCGACGGCGTCTGCTGCCAGACGGGTGGGAGTGACGTAGGAGACCCACAGCGGGTCGCGTGTCTCGGTGTCGATCTTCTCCAGCCACGACTCGGCCCGGCTGAGCGCGGTCGTGGCACCGGTGGAGTCACCGAGCCGGGCAAGGGCTCTGGCCTCGGCGAGTTTGGCGAAGGCCAGAACGCGCCGGGAGGCGTGGTGCCGGCCTTGGTTGAAGGCTCCTTGCGCCATGTCGAGAGCCTCGTCCGGGGCCCCCTCCAAGACGGTGTGCAGGGCCATGGTGGCCAGCACGTATGTGCCCATCTCCACGTCCTGGCCGGCGCGGGCGAGCCGCAGGGCCTGAATGAAGTGCTGCTGAGCAGCGGCGCTGTCCCCGTTGTCGAACGCGGCCCAGGCCACGACGCGCGTCAGCTCCGCAGTGATGGAGAACAACTGCCGTCCGATGTCCTCAGGGTGGGCGCCGGACAGCAGCGGCAGGGCCCGTTCGCGCAGGCATTCGGTGACCGATGCCATCCGCCAGTTGCCGCCGCCGAACTGCATGTCCCAGCTGCGTGCCTGCTCGACGGCGTGTCTGAGCTCGTCAGTCTCCGCCTGGCCGATCCGCTGGCCCTGAAGGTCGTCAGACCACTCGAAGCGGTCGGACGGAACGGCGAGCCACCGGGTAACTGCCACGTGGTACCCATTGACCGCGAACCGCCCAGCGGGACGACCCGGTGTGCCCCAGTACGCCTGGACGTGGATGAGCGCCTCATGGCGGTCACGCGGAAAGTCCCAGCCGACGACCGCGCCGTCCGCCACCGCGCCCATACCGATCTCCTCCACCGTGACGGTCCGACCGATCCGTTCGGTGAACGCCTGGGCGATGAGCTGGGGCACGGGTGCCTGGGGAACCGAACCGCCGAGCCACCGTGACACGCTGCTGTGGTTGTAGGAGGTCTTCATACTCCTCTTCGCCGCGAGCTGGTTGACACGGAACGCGAGGCTCTTGTGACTGATCCCGTGCGTGGTGAGGAGCGCAGCAAGCGCGCTGTTCGGCAACTTCGGCCGACGGGTGGTCATCAAGCCTCCTTGAGGGAAAATCACGCCCGCGGCAGAGGATTCCGGGCGGTGCTGAGGTGCTCGGGCCGGAATGAGGCGGTGGCCCGTACCGGTGTCGGGGATGGGAGCGGGAGTCAGAAGTACTCGGGGAGCCAGGGTTCGCTCTCGCACGTGGCCGCGACGAGCTGCGCGACGTCGTCGGTGCTTCCCTTGACGCCGTCGAGGAGAGCTGAAGCGGCCGAGCGGTATCCGCCCGTGTACCACACGGCGAACTGCTGCTCGGTCAGGACGAGCCGGGGCTTCGAGCCGGGCGCAGGCTCCAGCTCTCCCCGGCCGCCGGTGACGTGAAGGGTGAAGGAGCTGTCACCGGCCCTGGTGGTGAGCGTGAGCGGGACGGCGAGCTCCAGCTCGCGGGGCCAGCCGCGCAGGTGAACCGCTTTGCCCGCATCGAGGATGCGCAGCATCCAGGGGTGCCACGATGTGGCGGTGGCGGTGCCGGCGCGGTGCAGGCGCTGCAGGAGAGGAGCGGGCGGCAGGGCGGTGCGCTGGAACATGACGGTGGGGATGCGGCTGTTGTGCCGCCCGGCGAAGGACAGCATCGCAGCCGCGGCCTTCGCGGTGGCGGCCCAGAAGTCGTGGACCACCAGGCGCCGGCCGTCGGCGGGGTGCTGGTCAAAGCCGAGGGTCAGCAGCCCGTCCGGTTCTTGGCCGGGCAGGGCGAACTGGTAGTGGGTGAGGTCGGGGTGGATGTCCTGCTGCCAGGCCGGCCACCAGTCGGGCCGGAACCACGGCCCGTTCCACCGGGACGCGAGCGCCCGTTGCCGGGGATTGGTGTGGCCGACGGTGACGTGGACGATGTCGAACCCGGTGTCGGCGAAGCCGCGCCGCAGCTCGCTGGTGGGGACCGTCCAGGAGAACACCTGAGCCGGCGTGGCCCAGCCCATCCGGCGCCCGTAGCCGGTGGACGCGGTCCAGGCCGTGGCCAGCACCGCCCCTTGGTCCTTCAGGGCCCGCAGCCGCTCGTCGAGCAGGAGCGACCACAGGTGCTCACCCCGCTCCTCGGGCGCGATACACCCGCCGGCCAGACACACGCCGGGCACGGGCCGGCCCCCGAAGTACTGGGGGATCCGCAGGCCCAGGCCGCCGCCGATGACGCGGCCGCCGCGCACGGCGACCCGGATGTCCGCGTGCGGGCGCAGCCGGGCGATGTCGCCGACCGGCTGCCCATAGCTGCGCCGGGCCAGAGCGTCGTAGTCGGCTCGCTGCTGGTCGTCGGCCTGGACGACCAGCACGGCAGTGTCCCGTGGCATGGCTGCTCTCTTTCAGTAGTCCGCGGCGTCGCGAACGGCGGTGGCGTCCGCGGGGACGAGGAAGGTGCGGGTGAAGGTGATGACCTTCTCGCCGCGCTGGTTGAAGGCCGTGGTGCGGCAGGTCACGACGCCCTGATCGGGACGGCTGGCGGACCGGCGGGCCTGGAGGACCTCGGTCTCGGCGCGCAAGGTGTCGCCGACGTGGACGGGGCTGGTGAACTGCACCTCGTCCAGGCCGAGGTTGGCCGAGGTCAGGCCGCTCGTGGAGCGGACGGTGGCGCCGATGACGATGCCGAGCGTGGTGACCCCGCACACCAGCAGCTCCTCCCCGCCGGTGCGCGCGCAGTACTCGGTGTCGGAGTGGACAGGGGCCGGGTTGCCGGTGAGCGCCAGGACCATGGCGCGGTCCATGTCGGACACGGTCCGCGCCGGGCGGTGCTCGATCACCTCGCCGACGGTGAAGTCCGCCAGCCCGCGGCCGACGATCTCGCGTACGCGGTTCTCGCCGACGGGCCGGTATCCCTGCAAAATGCTGCTCAAGGTGCTGCTCATCGGGCTTCCTCCTGGTGAACGGACGGCATGAGAACTCCTTGCTCGGCGCGGGCAAGCAGGCCGCGGGCGGCGGCCACGAGCGGCGGGCCGACCATCTGCCCGCCGGCGCGCGTCAGGTCGCCGGCGGCGTTCTCAGCGGCGGCCACGATCGCGCGGGCCGAGGTGATCTCGTCGGCGGTAGGACAGAACGCCTCACGGATGACGGGCAGCTGGTCGGGATGGACCGCGCCCTTGCCGGCGAAGCCCAGTTCCCGGGCGTCCTGGGACTCCGTGCGCAGCCCGACGGGATTGTCCAGCTCGAAGAACGGCGAGTCGACCGCCGGGATCCCGGCTGCGCTAGCTCCGGCGACCAGCGCGGAGCGCGCCCACCACAGTGCCCTGGAACTGGTGCGGCACCCGGTGGCCGCGGCGTAGTCGGCCGCGCCGAACACCACGCCCTGTAGCATCGGGGCCGCGAGGACGGCATCGAGCCGGTGCAGAGCGCGCGGTGTCTCGATCAGGGCCCACAGGTTCAGCCCGCGCCCCGCGACGTCCAGCACCTGCGCGATGAGGTCGATGTCGCGGGCCGATTCGACCTTGGGCACGAGCACCACGGCATCACGCAGCCCGCAGTCGGCGAGGGCGGCCAGGTCCTTCAGCCCGTGGACCGTGCCCGGCCCGTTGATCCGAAGTCCGGTCGTCACCCCGGCCCTCCGGCCCGGGGCGGCGCAGAGGGAGGCCAGGGCGGCGACGCGGGCGGCGTCCTTGCCCTCGGCTGCGACGGAGTCCTCCAGGTCCAGCAGAGCGACCTCGGGGCGGGCGCGCAGCACCCTCTCAAAACGCCCCGGTGCAGGCGGCGTGATGATCCACGTCCCGCCCCCGGTGAAGCAGGAGGCACTCATCTCTGCCCCCCGGCCTCGAGATGCTCCTCGACCAGCCGGTTGAGCGCGCCCACGGTCGTGGCCGAGGCCAGCAAATCCTCGCTGATCTGCACGCCGTGCCGCTCGGACAGGATTAGGCTCAGCTCGACGACCGCCAGCGAGTCCATGCCGGCGTCCTCCACGCGGGCCTCGGCGTGAAGACCGTCCGGGTTCAGCTCCAGGTCGTCGACAAGCAGGCTTTTGAGGCGTTCGTTCATCGTGTCTCCTCCATGAGGGCGGGTGCGCACGGCCGTTTGGCCACGCCGTGCAGCGGCGACCACGAGAGGGCGGTGGCCCCCCAAGTCAGCCCAGCTCCGAACGCGGCGAGCAGGACCCGCTGTCCTGCCCGGAGCCGGCCGTGCGCGACCGCGTGGGCGAGGGTGAGAGCGATGGATGCCCCGCTGGTGTTGCCGAGGTGCTCGATGCTCTCCAACACGCGGTGGCGGTCGACGCCGAGCCGCTGGGCGACAGCGGCCGTGATCCGCGCATTCGCCTGGTGCGGGACGAACCGCTCGACATCCTTCAGGCTCCAGCCCGCGGCGGCTGCCGCCTGTGTAGAGGCCTCCACCAGGCGGGTGACGGCGTGCTGGAAGACCTCTCTGCCTCGCATCTGCATGAACTGCCCGTGCGGGACGACGAGCGCGTCCGCGTGCCGGCCGTCCGAGCCCAGCACGACCGGCCCGAGAACGCCCGGCTCCCCAGCTTGGCCGCGCCGTACGACGAACGCTGCGGCGCCGTCACCGAACAGCGGCGCCGTCGCCGGGTCGTCCGGATCGGTCACGTGCGACAGCCGGTCCGCCGCGATGACCAGCACGCGCCGGGCCGCGCCGGTGCAGATGAAGCCCTGAGCGACCTGGAGGGCGTAGAGCAGACCGGTGCACGCGGCAGCAACGTCGAACGCCGCGACACCGGCCAGCCCGAGACGGGCCGCGACCACGGGAGCGGTCGCGGGCATCAGGTGATCCGGTGTTGCCGTGGCCACCACCACGGCATCGACCGACCGCTCTCCCGAGGACTCCAGCGCCGCCGCCCCGGCGCCCACGGCGAGATCCGCCGTTGTCGTGCCCGGGCCACACCGGATCCGGCTGCGGATACCGGTCCGCTGCACGATCCAGTCCCGCGAAACCCCGAGACGTTCACCGATGTCCTGGTTGAAGACCGTCAGCTCGGGCAGAGCCGTGCCCAGCCCCGCCAGGACCACAGGAGAGGCCTCATGCCGACCGGGGGTCATGCTGCCGCCGCCAGGGCCCGGACGACGTCGGCGATCTGGTCCTCCTGCCCGGCCACGACCTGGCGGCGACCCAGCTCGGCGAAGACGTCGAAAGGGTCGACGCCGGCAGCCGCGGCGGCCGACATGACGCGCGGCTTGAACCCCGAGAACACGCCGGTCAGCCCCGACACCAGGCCTCCCGAGTCGATCGACGGCGGGGACTTCACGAGCCGTTCGTCTGCGATGTCAGCAGCGCGCAGCAGCGCGGACATGTCGATGCCGCTCTGGTGGCCCATCCGGTGCAGGACCGGGACGAGGACCTCCAGCTGCGTGTTGCCCGCCCCCGCACCGAATCCGCGCGCGCACGCGTCGATGATCCGGGCGCCGACTTCGACGGCGGCGACGGAGTTCGCCACGGCCATCGAGAGGTTGTTGTGGCCGTGGAAGATCACCGGCACCTCGCCGACGGCTTCGACGATCCGGCGTACACGCTCGGAGACGTCCGCGGGCAGGTAGTGGCCGGCGGAGTCCATGATGCCGACGGCCTGGGCGCCGTAGCTCACGGCCCGTCGGCATTCCTCCGCGAGCCGCTCGGGGCTGGCCATGTGGCTCATCAGCAGCACGGTCTGTGCTTCGAGACCCAGCTCGCGCACGAGACCGAGGTGACGGGCGGTGACGTTGCCCTCGGTGCAGTGGGCGGCGACCCGCACGACCTCGGCGCCGTGGCCCGCCGCGCGCCGGATGTCCCGGCCGGTCCCCCATCCGGGCACCATGAACACGCCCATCCTGCTGGTGCCGGTCAGCGACTCCCGGACGGCGGTGAGCATCTCGTCGTCGCTCAGCAGGGCCCGGCCGATCTGGAGTGAGGAGGCCCCGAGCCCGTTGCCGTGCCCGACTTCGACGACGGGAACTCCCGCCTTGCTCGCGGCCTCGGCGTACGTGCGCATCTGGTCGGCGTCGAGCTGGTGCCCGACCGCGTGCTGCCCGTCCCTGAGGGTCGGATCGTGGATGATCAGGTTGGGCTTCTCGGATTCCATGACTTCTCACGCCCTTCTGGTGCTGGCGTAGCGCTCGGCCAGCGTGACGGCGGCGGCATTGATGATCTCGACGTTGCCGGCGAACGCCGACAGGCGTCCTCCGCGCGCGGTGACCGTGACGGTGGCCGTGATCTGCTTGCCCTGCACGTGCAGAGCGGTGAGCTCGTAACCGGGCGCGAACTCCCTGACAGCACAGGCGGCGGCCGCGGCGTCGGCCGCCAGGGCGTCATGGTCGATCCGGTCGGCGATGACAGTAATCTGGGCACGGAACGCGGGGGCCGGCAGGGCCGGGCTGATGGTGGCCAGCACCTTCGTGGCGTCGGCCCCGGTCAGACGGCCGATCGCGTACTCGGTCGTTTCGACGTACTCGTCCAGGTTGTTGCGGGTGGCGGGACCAACACCGGCCGAGGCCACGGTCGTGGCCACCTCCGCGTAGGCGACGGTGCTGTGCTTGGCCACCGTGTCCAGCACCGGCAGGACAGCCTGACCCCCGCAGCTGACCAGACTCAGGTGCCGGTGGGACTCGGCCCGGTGGCCGTTTACGGTAGGCGCGACCATCTGCCCGCCGCTGCTCGGCGTCAGGTCGATGAGCATCACGTCCATGGAGGCCAGTTCCGCCCAGTGCGCGGGATGGGCGTCGGCGGAACTCGCGTCGAAGACGACATCCACGCCCGCCTCCAGCACGGCCCGGATGCCCTGCGAGGAGGTGGCGTAGCCCATCCGGGCGGCCAGACGCAGCCCCCTGCTGCCCTCCCGTCCGGCGACGAGAGGAACGGCCAGCGAGTCCGACGCGGCCAGCCGCTCGGCCAGGTCGATGCCGAGCATCCCCGCCCCGAGCACGGCCGTCCGCAGCTTGGGCACGGCGCACGCCTCCTGGAGAGGGGAGGCGATGGAGGCAGAAGAAGCGACGAGATCAGACCGCATGGAGCACCGCCTCCGGCAGCCGGGGGGAGGACACCACCACCGTCTGGCCAGCACCGAGCGGGAGAATGGCGTGCACGGCGCCGGCCAGGACGATGTCCCCGGCCCGAAGCCCCACACCGGAAGCGTCAAGCCGGCGGGCCAGCCACAGCAGGGAGCGGACCGGGTTGCCCAACACTGCCCGCCCGTACCCGGACGCGGCCATCGTGCCGTCCACGCTGAGCGTCAGGAGCTCGTCGGTGAGGTTCTGCGGCACTCCCTGAACCGGCTGGCCGAGGACAATCCGTGCGCAGGCGGCGTTGTCCGCCACACTGTCCGGAAGCGTCAGCCCCTCGAGACCGTATCGGCTGTCGATCACTTCCAGGGCGAGGAACGTCTCCGCAACCGCCTCCTGGAGCGCCTTCTTGCACATCTCGCCGCCCTTCACGTCGGTGCCGAGACGGAACGCGATCTCCGCCTCGATCCGCGGCGCCAGCAGGTCATCCACCCGGAGCACTTCCCCCGCGCCCACGACCATCTGGTCCAGCAGCAGACCGGAGTCCGGCTCCTGGATGCCGAACTGCTGCTGCATGGCCTCCGAGGTGAGACCGACCTTGTGCCCGATCACCCGCGCGCCTTCACGTATCCGCAGCGCGGCTCCGTACCACTGAACCTGGTAGGCGTCCTCCACCGACACCTCCGGGCGACGCACGCTCAGCAACTCGGAGATCCGTCGGTCCTGCTCCGCGTTGTAGAGCCGCTCGGCCTCCTCCCGAACCCACAGGGGGCCGCCGTACGCAACCGGAGAGTTCGGCTCCTGGCCGAAGGGCTCCAGTAGGGCCTTCAAGATGCTCGGTTCCCATCTCACTTCCATGAGGGGTGCTCCACCTTCTCGTCGACTGCGAATAGAAGTGCTGGCAGTCGCCATCCCACCGTCCGGCACCGGCGAGAGACAGGGCGTGCGAGGGGGCCAACAACTTGCGAAGGGGCGTGCACGGGAGGCAGGAGTTACGAGACCTTCGGCGCGCGGGATCATCGTTTGTCCTGGGGGTGGTTGGACACGACGAGAGATGAGGAGGGTCCGCTGAGCAGCGGCCAGTTGTCGCGGGCCGCCGACACCAGCAAGGTGACCAGGACGCCCATCAAGATCACGGCCAGACAGCCGCCGACGTCTCGGAGTGTCGACAGCAGCGGATCCTGCTGCCAGGTCCGCCCACCAGGCTGGACAGGCTCACTCCCCTCTGGTCCCGATCGCTGATCGAGGAGGACAACACGGCGGAGGAAGCCGTCGATGGCTGGCTGTGTGTACCCGAAGTGCCTGCCCCGCTCGGCATCATCCCTGGGCTGGCGCGGCCCCCAGTTGACGGTGTGGCAGGTGTCTCGATGGGCCGACAGACCAAGTCGGACGCGCGGGAATCCGGGCCGGCCCCGCAGGGCCGCCCAGACACGCACGGCATCGGCCACAGTGCCCACCGACACGTAGCCGCCACGGCGGCTACCGCCGGCGGGCACCGCAAGGAGTACGGCGCCGTCCACCTTCACACCAACCGCGCCGTTGAGGAGGTTCGGGTCGGCGAGGCGTGCCCGGAACCAGGCATAATCCTCAGCGCACTCCTCGGGTGAGGGGGTAGGGGCCGGTGACGAGGTGAGGCAGGCAGCGGACATGGTCAGGGCTCCGGTACGGGCAGGGCGTAGGGGATTTCGGCGGCGATCATGGTGAGGATGGGGTGGACCAGCAGGGGGCGGCTGAGCAGACGACCGTCCAGGCCCGCCCATCCGGACGTGGTGTCCCCCCAGTCGGTAAACCGCCAGTCGGGAGGCGGGAGCGTGACGGTCTCGCCCGTCTGGAGATAGGTGGTGGCGGGCGGCCAGGCGGGGTCGCCGGACTCCTCGGGCAGGAAGATCCCGCAATGGCCGGCGTGCGCGAACATCCAGCCCAGGGCAGAGGCCGATGCTGTTGACCTTGCGAAGGTGCGCCGGGCGAGGTGGGCGAGACGCGCGGGCATGAGCAGGACCTCCCAGCCGGGCCCGACCAGCTGCGGCTCGGGCGCTGTGAGATGGCCGGTCGGCAGGCCGAGGACGCAGGTTGGCGAGAGAGTTGCGAGGGTCACGGCACAGGTCCTTGGGGGGCCTCCGGCATCTGAGGGCTGGAGGTGGAGGTCCGGGAGGAGAGTTCGACGGCGATCGTGGCGCCGCGGTGTCCGCACAGGGAGTTGTTGAGCACGCGGACCGGCCGGTCGTCGAGCGTGCGATGTGTGCAGCGCGAGGCGAGGGCCCGCAGCACGGACCGGGCCTGGAGTTCGGCGAGCGGGATGCCCGCCCCCAGGTGCAGGCCGAACGCGAGGTGCTGCTCGTAGCGGGGGCACTGGATGCCGTAGGTGTCGACATCCTGGCCCCACCGTCGGGCATATCCGTAGAGCAGCCGCATCTGCTCGCCTCGGCCAAGTGCACGCCGCCGACGTCGGTGAGTGGTCACCAGAGTGGGTCCGGACCGCTCGTCACCCACGCGTTCATGTCATCTGATCCAGTGGTGACGTTCGAAGCGCGGAGAGCCTGGACAGTTGCTCGGAGCAGTAGAGCTCCTCACGCAGGGACGCGTACACGGCCCCGACGAAGTCGTAGTCCGCGTCACTCAGTTCCGTGTTGAGCCCTTGGCAGTTCGCCAACGCCTGCTGCGGGTTGGAGACGCCAGCCAGGACAATAGAGTTCGGGCACAGCCTGAGGCAGTAGCCGAGAGCGACACGGGCAAGGTCTTGAGGTTCCGCCCCGAAGCGTTCTCGCAGCGGAAGCAGGTGCTTGTGCACGATGTCCAGCGTCCGTGTGGTGATGGAAGAACGCACGTCACCGGGAAGGAAGACCGAGCCTGGGCCGTACTTCCCAGTGAGCAGCCCCTGGCCGAGAGGCTTGTATGCCATGGTGGCGACGCCGTGGCGGTGGGCGAAGCTGAAGATATCCTCTTCCCCTTCGCTGTCTTCCGCCGCGTTCCCGGAGAGAAACGGCCGGTCCCATGGGTTGATGGACATGGAGATCACGTCGGGCCCGATGCGCTGGAAGAGGTAGGCGAATCGCGCAGCGTTCTCATGGTCACGGGAGCTTGACTGGCGGGCAGTGGAGCCGGTGACCAGCCGACAGGGAGCTCGTAGCCCGATCGCTTTGACGTCGCCCTGGTCACGCAGTGCCTGCAGGGTCTCCTGCGCGTCTTCCAGATAGCGGTCGCGCGGTCCGAAATCCGTATGGGTCAGGGTCAGGACGTCGAGGTAGTCCACGCCCAGGTTCTCCAGGCTCTGTTCGACCTGCCCGTGCAGATTGAGGGAGCTGTACGGGCTGAGGCCGGTGCCCTTGAACGCACCGAGTGTGCAGGAGATCCGCACCTTCTTACGGGGTACCTGGGCGAGCATCCTCCCCAGCAGTCTTTGTGCGTGGCCCATGCCGTAGATGTCGGAGGTGTCGAAGACGGTCGCGCCCTCGGCCTGGGCGCTCAGGAGGGCCTCGACGGCGATGTCGTCGGCCACGGGCGCCCATCCGACAGCGGCGCCCTCGTTGGTCGATGGCCCGCCGATGGGCCTGCAGCCGACCCCGAGGGGGTGCTCGTCCCATCCGGCGATCAGGCGTCGCCTGGGCATGTGTGAAGCGGTCACGACGGGGCTCGCTCTCATCGCGATGATCGGGGCGCCCCCTCGACTGCTCGTGACACGGCTGTGAGGTGAGGGCGCAGGAAATCGGGGTAGCTCGCGGCTCCGGCCGGCCCCGCTCTCACCGTGGCCTTTGCCCCGCTGCGAAGTCCAGGTACGGCGCCTGTCATTTCAGCCGTCACTTTCCTCAGCACCAGTCGGCTAGGCGAAGCGAGTTGCCCCGGTATAACCGGAATTGGGAGGTCGGAGTGATGCCTGGCACCCGCGAGAAGGTGACCACCGAAATGACAGCCCGGCCGTCTGGCCGGACAGCCGACGAGCACGGCAGGCTGTTGATCAGCTTCCAAGTGGTCGACCGAGCAACTTCGTTGATGCCCTGGCATCACTCGATGCCCTGCTCAAATCTCGGCACGCGGGAGCACGTGAGTTCCACCCCGTCCCCGTCCATCTCTAGCCGCCGCCTCTCCGAACGCCAGGCAATCCCCCGGGTGAACCTGACCTCACCGCCCGACGTTCGGAGAGACGGCTCCGACCCCAAGGACCTTTGACCGTGACTGCGATCCCCGAAGCCGCCGCCGCGGCGCTCGGCGCCACGACCACCGCCGGCGCCATAGCGGCGGTGCTGTTGGCGCGATCCCGTGCTGCACTCGCCAAATCCGCGCAGGCGCATGCTGACCGCGCTGATCGTGCAGAGGCGAGCGAGGCAGAGCTCCGGGAAGAGATCCGGCACCTGGTCCAGACCCGACTCCCCGCGTATGCCCAGCACCTGGTCAGCACCCACTACCCGATCCCGGGACCTCTCTCTTCGCGCCTGTCCGAGACGGAGAGCGGCAAGCTGATCGAGAACGTGCTCGCTCAGTTCGCCGAGGCGATCTTGACCCAACGCCGCCGCATGGATGCCGCGGCGTGGTCGGCGGTGCGGGGAACCTCGTCGCACACGCAGTCGGTGGCAAACCGGATGCAGGACGTCATCGACCAACTGCAGCGCAATAACGACAACCCGGAGCTGCTGAACGCCTTCTTCGGGATCGACCATCTCAACGAGCAGATGATCCGACATCTGCAAAAGGCCGCGATCGCCGGCGGAGGGTGGCCGGGCCACGTGCGCAAGGACACTCATGTTCCCGATGTGGTCACCGGCGCCCAGTCTCGCCTGCACGGATACGAACGCATCCAGATCGTCTCCAACCTGCGGGCGACGAACGTGGGGATCGTCGGCCGGGCGGCCGAGCCGATAGCGGTGACCTGCGCCGAACTGATGGCCAACGCCCTGGAGCACTCCAACGACGACCTCATGGTGACCGTCACGCTGCTGCAGACGGACAACGGCACCGTCAGCATCCAGATCGACGACGCGGGCACCGGCATGACCGCCGAGGAACGCGCCCGCGGCACCCGCCTGGTGTCCGGTGCGGGAGCGCACGATCTGCTGCTGACCCAGCTGGGAGACCCGCCGGCTTTCGGATTCGCCGCGGTCGGACGCCTCGTAGCCGACCACGGGTTCAAGGTCTCCATCGACCAGCCCTCTCCCTATAACGGCGTGAGAGCGGTGCTCTCCATCCCGCCGCACCTGCTGGTCGAGATCGACGAGCTCACCAACCCCGTCTCGGCCATGGCTCCTCTGCCCGCACCGCCCCCACGAAGGCCCCAGCGCTCCGCTTCCCACGCTGCGCCCGCCTCCGACTCCGAACTGCCTCAGCGCCACCGAAAGCAACCGATCGGGTCAGCCAGTGCCCAGCCCGCTCCCGCGTCGCGAACGCCCGACCCCGACAAGGCCGGTGCCATGTGGGAGGACTTCCAGAACGGGTTCACCGCTGCCCGCACCGACACCGAATCCGAGGACGTCACGTGACCGACACCGACCGTGCCACCAAGAGCGACGACTACTCCCTGGTCCTCAAGCCCCTCCTTGAGGTATCCCAGGTGAGGCACGTCGTGATCGCGTCCAGCGACGGCATGCTGGTCGCCGCCTCCGATGACCGGCCCCGTGACCGGGCCGAAGGCGTGGCAGCGATGAGCTCTTCGGTGCTCAGCGCCATCCGAGCCACGACGAACGCGGCGCTGCAGACCGACCCCGGCAACCCCCTCGACAACCCCGTCGAGACGATCACGACCCTCACCGAGCTCGGCACCTGCATGATGATGCCCGCCGGCCACAACGCCTTCCTGGTCGTGGTCGGGGACCAGGACATGCCGATGGGGGTCGTCGCGGGTCTGGCCGCCCGGCAGGCGCGCAAGGTCGGCGAAAAGCTGATGACCATTCCGGCCCGCGAGGCCGGCGGCACGCCGTCATGACTCGCGGCCAGGTGGGGCGCCGGATGGTCCCGAGCTACCTGGCAACCGGCGGCTGCGGTATCCCCACCCGCAATACGCTCCAGGGCCTGACAGCCCTGTACGCCACCGGTGTCCCTCCCGGCCCCGACCACTCGCCGGGACACCTGCGCCTGCTCTCCCTGCTGGACGAAGGCGCGCTCACCGTAGCCGAGACCGCCGCCTACCTGGACATCCCGGTCGGTGCGAGCAAGGTCCTCGCCACACAACTCATCGACGACGGACAACTGCGCGCCGAGCCGCCGAGCCAGGCTGTCCCTGGCGCGGCGGTGGCCACGAAGGAGCTCTTGGAAAGGGTGAGAAGTGGACTCCTCGCTCTCAAGGACTAGCCCAGCGTTGCCTCCAACGCCGGTCTACCTGCCGGAATCGCCTCATGAGCGGATCAAGATCCTCGTCGCGGGCCCGCTCGGGATCGGAAAGACCACCGCGATCAGCACGGTCTCGGAGATTCCGACCCTGCACACCGACGAGGTCATGACCACGGCCGCAGTCGGCACCGACGAGATCACCCACCACGGGCTACAGGACAAGAAGACCACCACCGTCGCGACCGATTTCGGCCGTCTCACTCTCGAACAGGCCGGCGTCATCCTGTATCTGTTCGGCACACCGGGCCAGCGCCGCTTCAGGCCCCTGTGGGACGACCTCGCCGAGGGGGCCCTGGGCGCCCTGGTCCTGGTCGACACCGAGCGGCTGCAGGAGTCGTTCGAAGTCATGGACCTGATAGAGGAACGCGGCCTGCCCTACACAGTGGCCGTCAACGCCTTCCCCCACTCGCGCACCGTCGAACCGGACACGCTGCGCGACAAGCTTGACCTCGCCGACCACACCCCTCTCGTCGTCTGCGACGCCCGGGACAAGAACTCCACCCTGGACGCGCTCATCGAGCTCACCGCCCACCTCATCACCCTCGCCGGAGACGCTTCCTCATGAGCACGCCCGCCCCCGCCGCGCCCGTGCCGCTGTACGGCCCCGAGCACGCCGCCGATCCCCAGCGCAGCTGGGACCTCCTGCGCCAGCAAGGACCGATCGGCGTCGGTGAGATCGACCCCAACGTCCTTGTCTACGTGGTCACCGACCCCAGGACAGCGCTCGCCCTGCTCCAGGACACCGGCACCTGGTCCAAGGACTCCCGGCACTGGATGCACCTTGTGCCGCAGGACAGCCCTGTCAGGCCCAACATCGAATATCGGCGCAGTCTCTTCTTCACCGACGGCCCGGAGCACGCACACCTTCGGCGGGTCATCACCGACAGCCTCTCCCTCCTCGACCCGCGCCATGTCCGTGACGTGACACGGCGCTTCGCCGACGCGCTGCTCCAGCACTTCGCCCCCACCGGCGAAGCCGACCTCGTCGGCCAGTACGCGCAGCAGCTGCCGCCGATGATCCTGAACGCGCTGTTCGGCGGCCTCGACGAACAGGCCCCGCAACTCCATGCGATCCTCGCGGCGCTGATGAGCACCGACCTGGCGGCCAAGGCCGAGGGCGAGCAGGCTCTGGGCTCGTACCTCAACACGCTCCTCGGCGCGAAGCTCGCCGAGCGCGGCCCCGACCTCACCTCCTGGTTCATCGACCACCCCAACCAGCTCTCCGCGCAGCACGTCGGGGAACAGATCGTGATCACCGACGGTGCGGCGTACCCCACCCTGGCAGGCCTGATCACCAACGCCCTGGTACGGCTGCTGTCCGACAAGAGCTACCGCGGCACCCTGACCACCGGCACCCTGACCATCGAGGCCGCCATCGACGAGGCCCTCTGGAACGACCCGCCGCTGGCCATGTACAGCCTCCACTTCCCCCGCAAGGACGTCGACCTGGGTGGCATCCGCATCCCCGCCGGCGCCCCGGTCATGGTCTCCTACGCCGCGGCTAACACCTGTCCCCACGCCAACGCCTCCAGCGGCGGCCACCGCTCCGGCATCAAAGCCCACCTCGCCTTCGCCGCCGGCCCGCACGCCTGCCCGGCCCGCAAGACCGCCCTGCTCATCGCGGCCACAGCGATCGAGCGGCTTGTCTCCTACCTGCCCGACATCCAGCTCGCCGTCCCGCGCGAGCAACTCACCTACCAGCCCGGCCCCTTCTACCGCCTGCTCACGGCCCTGCCGTGCCACTTCACCCCCCTCGCCCCGCAGGCGCAGCGAACGCTCCAGTCGAACACCTCCGGCGCCCCGCCGCTCCCCACGCCAGTCCCCGCCTGATGCCATCGCCCGCCCAATCCCGGTGGCGTGCCGCCCCGTTGCGATCCGCAATTCACCACAGCACACCGGTGCGCGCCCTCACGTGGCGAGCCTGGACTCCTGCCCCTGTCCGTCCTCGAGGAAAAGGGAATCCGCCCATGACGGTTCTTGAAGACCAGGGGGTAAGCCCGCTGATGGTCCACGCACCAGCTGCTGACACACCGGACCTGTCCACCGTGCGGCCCGACGTCGATGCGCTCCTCACCGCGTTCCTCAACCAGAAGGCGCGCCTCGCACTCGGGCCGGAGACGACCCCGCTGACCAACGAGCTCGGCCGCCTCCTGCAAGGCGGCAAGCGGCTGCGCCCGCAGCTGTGCGTCGCAGGATGGCACGCCGGGGAAGGCTACGGAGACAACAACGGTGTGCTGCACGTGGCCGCCGCCCTGGAACTGTTCCAGGCGTTCGCACTGATACACGACGACGTCATGGACGGCAGCGACCTGCGCCGCGGCCGGCCGACCGCCCACCGTGCACTCGCCGCCGCGTACATCACCGGAGGCGGGAGGCGCAGCAGAGCCGAGGCACACGGTCTGAGCGCGGCCATCCTGCTCGGCGACCTGGCCCTGGTGTGGTCGGACGAACTCCTGCACAGCGGCCTCGGCGGTGAGGAACTGACACGAATCTCGCCGCTGATGGGCACCATGCGCACCGAGTTGATGCACGGCCAGTACCTGGACCTGCTGTCGACCGGCCGGCTGTCGGACGACGTCGAGGCTGCGCTGCGAGTGGTGCGCTACAAGACCGCGAAGTACACCGTGGAATGGCCGCTGCGCCTCGGCGGAGTCCTGGCCGGTGCCACACCGGGTGTCCTGGACGCCTGCAGCGCCTTCGCCGTGCCGCTGGGCGAAGCGTTTCAGCTGCGCGATGACCTCCTCGGCGTGTTCGGCGACCCAGCCGAGACCGGCAAGCCGGTCGGGGACGACATCCGCGAGGGCAAGGCCACCGTGCTGATGGCGCTCGCACTCCGGGAGGCCACGGCCGCTGAGGAGCAAATCCTGCGGACGCTGGTCGGTAGCCCCGATCTCGCCGAGGACGGCATCCTCCGCGTCCGGACCGTCCTCGAACGGACGCACGCCCGGCAACACGTCGAAGAGATGATCGCCTCCCGACGTGACGCAGCCCTGTCCGTCCTGGACCAGGCGCCCTTGCCCACGGCTGCCGCCAAAACACTGCGCGAAATAGCGCAGATAGCCACGGTGAGGCAGGCGTGAAGAGCGACCTCATGCGGCGCGCATCCCGCGCGTACGGCTCCCAAGCTGTACGACTCGTGACGGACATCGACCACGACCCCTGGGGCAGCGTTCGCCCCTCGCTGTACGAGACAGCCCGCGTTGTCTCCCTCGCGCCCGGGCTGCCCGGACACGAGCCGCGGCTCACTTGGCTGCTGGAACAGCAAATGGAGGACGGAAGCTGGGGAGAGGGCCCCACCCCGTACCGTCTGCTGCCGACCCTCAGCGCAGTGGAAGCCCTCCTGTCCGCCGTGTGCTCTGACATCCCCAGCGACACGGGGCGGGAACAGCTCGCCGGGGCCGCCGCCGCCGGGCTCGCTGCGATGCGGAACCTGCCGCCGACCGGTCCGTGGCCGGATACGGCGGCCATCGAGATCCTCGTGCCCAGCCTGATCGCCCAGATCAACGACCACCTGGGCCAGCAGACGATCGAGGCGACATTCTCCCTGGGGCCGTGGTCGCGGGGGCCAGGCCTGGACGTACCGCACGGCTTCGCTCGTCGGTACGAGCAGGTCGCGCAGCGCTGCCGGTCGCAGGGTGTCCCCCTGAAACTTCATCACACCTTCGAGGGCGTCTTCCGACACGTGCCCCAGGGCGCTGTCCCCGCCCCCGACGGGCTGCTCGGCAGCTCTCCGGCCGCCACCGTCGCATGGCTCGCCACCACCCCGTACTCCGGGCAGAGCGAGAAGGCCGTCACGGAACTCAGGACAGTGGCCCGCCGCTACGGCGGGCTGTTCCCGGAAGCGGCGCCACTCAAGGCGGTTGAGCGGCTCTGGGTCGCCGCCGCACTCGCCGGCCCCGGCCTGCCCCCGGCGTGCAGGGCCACCGTCCGCGCCTGGATACACGACATCTACGACGCGGCCGGAAGTCGCGGCGCCCCGGGTCTCATGCCCGACGCCGACGACACAGCCATGGCGGTGCTGGTGGCCGCCCTCGCCGGCGAACCGCGTGACCTTGCCCCGCTGGATGACTTCTGGTCCGGTACCCGCTTCGACTGCTACGTCGGCGAGGACACCGGCTCGGTCACCGCGAACGCCCATGCACTGCGAGCCCTGGACGCCTGCTCGCGATGCCGGCCTACATCGGGCGCCGCCCACCGGCCCCGCATGGACTTGGTGGCGGACTGGCTGCTCGCCCAGCAGCAGACGGACGGCTTCTGGGCGGACAAGTGGCACGCCTCCCCGTACTACGCCACCGAGCGGTGCGTGACCGCCCTCTCCCGCCACGGCGGGCCCGCCGCGGGCACCGCCCTGCGATCGGCCGCCGACTGGGTCGTGAACACCCAACGAGACGACGGCTCATGGGGTGTATGGAGCGGCACCGCGGAGGAAACCGCCTACGCGGTGAAGGTCCTCCTCAGCGCCCAGACCGTCTACCACCAGCCGGGAGCCGACCAGGCGCTGAACCGGGCCGAATCAGTTCTGGAGGCAGCCAGCCGCACACCCGGCCACCGGCACCCGGCGCTCTGGCACGACAAGACCCTCTACGCCCCCCACGCGATGATCCATGCCGAGGTGATGGCCGCGCTCCAACTGCTGCGCACGCGCAACGAAACCGCACTCACCGTACCCGGGGAGGAGCAAGACACGGAGGGAACAGCCTCATGACTGCACCGACGTACCTTCCCCCGATCGCGCCAGGGCGCCAGGCGCTCATCGGGCACGCCGTACCTCTGCTGAGGGACCGGTTGGGCTTCCTACAGGACCTGCGGGCCGCCGGTCCGATCGTGAGGATCGAGCTCGGGCCGAAGTCGCTGACCGTGGTCAATTCCCACGACCTCATCCACGAGATGCTCACCAGCAAGTCGCACCAGTTCAGCAAGGGACTGCTCTTCGAGAAGCTGAAGCTGTTCGGCGCGGACGCGCTGCCGGTCGCGGAAGGCAAACGCCACCTGACACGGCGCCGCCTGATGCAGCCCGCGTTCCACCGAGAGCGGGTCAGCGGCTACGTCCAGACCATGCGCGAGACAGCCGAGGCGGCCATCGCCCGCTGGCGCGACGGGCACCACCTCGACCTCAAAACCGAGATGCAGCTCATCGCCCAGAGCGTCGTCATGTCCGTGGCCTTCACCACCAACCCCGAGCTGGAAACCGCGCGCGCACTTCTCACCAGCGTGGACACCGTCTTCAAAACCGCCTTCTGGCGCGCCCTGCTACCCCTGCCACTGCTCGAGCGACTGCCCACCCGCCGCAACCGGCAGGTCGCCCGTGCCGGCGAAATCCTCCGTGAGGCGGTCGCGGACATCATCACCGACCACCGCGCGAACCCCGAAGCCTACGACGACGTTGTTTCGCTGCTCCTGGCCGCCCAGGACGAGACCGGCGCCCCGCTGCCCGACGGTGACATCCTCTCCGAGGTCACCGGTCTACTCGCCGCAGGCTCCGAAACCACGGCCGTCGTCCTGGCCTGGCTCTTCCACGAGCTCGGCCGCCACCCCGAACTGGAACAGCGACTTCACCACGAGGTCGACACGGTCCTCGCCGGACAGACACTCACCGCAGCGCACCTACCCCAGCTCACCTTCACCCGCCGACTCGTCAGCGAGACGCTACGTCTCTACAGCCCGGCCTGGCTGGTCACCCGGCAGGCCATCGAATCCGTCCAGCTCGGCGACGTGGCCCTGCCCGCCGGGACGGACCTTCTGTGGAGCCCCTACACACTGCACCGCGATGCCGCCCTGTATCCCGAGCCACTGCGCTTCGACCCCGACCGCTGGCTGCCCGAGCGCCCCCAGCCGCCGAAGGGCGCGTTCATCCCCTTCGGCCTGGGAAAGCGCCAGTGCGCGGGCGACGCGTTCGCCTGGACCGAGGCCGTCATCGTCACCGCGCTCATCGCCTCCCGATGGCGGCTGCGGCCGTACCCCGGCGCTTCCCCCCGGCCAATAGGAGAAATCACCGTGCACCCGTCCTCCCTGCGCATGACCGCGACGGCCCGCGAGAGCCGCCCAATCCGGGAGGCAGCGTGAACCACGCCGGCATCACCGGGCCCCGCGGCCTGCCCTTGCCCGACCTCAGCGACGCCTTCCCCGGACCGTTTCCCAGCAGCCCGCACGCCGACGCAGTGGAACGACACCTCCAGCAATGGACCGACGAACTCGGCCTCCTGACCAATCACAGCGCGCGCCTCGCCCTGTGCAACATCACCGGCCAGGGCGTCGCCCGCGCACTGCCCGCCGCCGATCTGGACGGCCTCGAGCTCTGCGCCGAGCTCTTCCTGTGGCTCGTGGCGTTCGACGACGTCCACGGCGAAGCGACCGCCGCACAGGACCCAGCCCTCCTGGTCGACCGCGTCGCCGAGCTGACCCGAGTCCTCGCTGACAGCAATGCTCCGGCAGGCCCAGATGACCCCTTTACGGCCGGGCTCCGGGACCTCCTCAGACGTCTGAGGGCCCGGGCTACGCCCACCCAGTACCTTCGGCTCGCGGGACACCTGCGCGACAACCTCGTCGGGCTCGTCTGGGAAGCCCACCACCTGAACCAGCCAGACCGCGTCACCGTGCAGACCTACTGCGCGATGCGCCCATACACCGTCTTCGTCCACACCCTGGTGGCCACGGCTGCGATCGTGCTCTCCTACGACCTCTCCGAGACGCAGCGGGCATCCGCTCCGGTCAGGCAACTGGAAACCGCCGTCGCCAATCTCGCCAGCTGGGTGAACGACCTTGCTTCCCACACTCGGGAGGCGGACCGGCTGCAGGCTGCGCCGCTCAGCCTGCCGACCGTGCTCATGGCCGAACACCAACTCGGTCTCCCGCAGGCGTTCGAGACGGCAGCGCACCTGTGTGAGGAAGAGGCCACAGCCGCGCGAAGACGGATCAGAGAACTGTCCGGCAGCCGCGTACGACCACTCGTACTTCACGCGGAGGCCCTGGAGACCATCACCCACTCGTTCATCTGCCACGTCGACCACGACCGGTACGCCGTCGCGCAGCCGCACGCCGTGCCTCCCCATCTCACTACCGGAAGACCCTCATGGCCGTGACCATCCAAAGCGCGGTAGCCCTCGCACAGCTCACGCCCGCCGAGAAGCGGGTCGCGGAACGTCTCGTCGCCGGTGCGTCCAACATCCAGGGCGCTCGCGAGCTCGGCATGAGCACCGGCACGTTCGCCAGCCACGTTGCCAGCATCGGCCGGAAGTTCCAGATCACCAGCCGATCAGGACGTCCGGCTCGCGCGAATGCCGTGCTCGACAGCGAGCAGGTCGCCCCGCCGCCAGCGCCCGCCAGCGCCCCCCAGCTCACGGCGGCGGATCTGCGGTTGCTTCGCGCGTACGCGAAATACCCGGAGACTCCAGACATCGCCCGCGCCGCCGGGATCGCGCAGGCAGAAGTCCGCCCGCAGATCAAGAAGCTGATCGCCGAGACCGGCGCCGACAACGCGACCCACCTCATCGGGCTGGCGCACGCCTGGAATCTCCTCGGCAAGGGCCGAAACGGGACCAACCCCTCCGTTGAGACCGCCAAGCCTGCCGGGACCGCATGATGAGCAACCTCCCCGCCCAGGCGGAGCACCCGCGGCCCACTGCCCAGCGCACCGAGCACAACCAGCTCCACCCGTCCGTCTTCCCGCCGTACGAGATGCGACTTGTGCGATCCGAGGAGGACCTGGACGCGGTCGCCGAACTCGTCACCCGACGCACCGCTTGGCTCGCCGAACGCCAGTTGCCCCACCCATACACAGGCGATGTGGCCGCTCTGTTCCGTGAGCAGTGGGTGGAAGCCGTTGCACTGTTCGAGGACGGGCACCCCGTCGGGTGCCTGCGTCTGCACCGGGACCCTCCCCTCTCCCACTGGGACGTCGAGGAGACCGAGCCCAGCCTGCAGCTGTCCCTCGCCTACAGCGCCCCCGGCGCTGCGCCTGACAAAATCGGTCGGCTGATGACGCTGTGGGCGCAGGACTTCGCTGCCCGCCTCGGCATGACATGGGTACGCTGCGAGGTGAGCACCGACAACCTGTCCTCAGGGGAAGCCCTCCGTCTCCTCACCCATGCCAAGGGCTGCGGTTGGCAGTTCGTCCGCTTCAGTCGCGACCGAGGCGGCCGGCCTCTCGTCCTGCTGCAGCTACCCGAGCGAGCTCAACTCGGCCTCCATGCACTCATCCGCTGCACCGTTCCGATCCATCCAGGCCTGCCCTCTACGCCGGCCCCCGGACCCCACCGGTGACTGCGCCCGAGCCACCTGACCCGCCCCCAGGCAGAGGCGCCCAGCACGAACTACGCAAGCTGCACAGCTCCGCACAGGGACGGCCTGACGGGCATCCTCAGCGAGTGTCCTCCCGCTGGGGCGACCGCCCCCTGACGGCACCGCACGCCACCTCCATGTCGAGTCTGGCGGGGCCACTCAAGGAGCCAGCGGTCGCGAGCGATCGCCCAGCTGGCCGTCGCACCGGCTGGTTGCAGCTGCTCCGTGCGCGGCGGATGATGACCCCTGCCGCGCGGCATCACGGCCGAACCAGATCACCGGTCGGCGTGTATGACCGCCGGAAGGAGCTGGCCGCTTTACGTCGGTGTGACTGGAGCGGTGGGAGCGAAGGACAGGGTTGGCACTCCGTATGGTCCGCACTCCGGGCGCAGCAGCTCGGGGGATGCCACCTCCTGCAGAAACAACTCCTGGATGAACTGCACTTCGGCCCACTTCAGGTGAGACACGCTGCCAGATGCCGAAAGGTCCTTGCGGCCGACCGCGACGTGAATGTGCGGGGCGAGGGAGTTCGTCTCGGGGCTCCAGGCGAGGGTGGCTGCGCCGACGGCCTCGACCGTATGCAGAACCGTCTCCTCCCACAGGGGCTTCTCCGGGTCCTCGAGTGGCTTGTCGGTCCCCACGAGTCCCACACGCCGGAAGCCTCCGAGGAAGATCGGGATGATCGCCTGCCGGATGCCTATCTCGGCGCAGAATCCGATGAGCTCGTCGACGAAGTTGTCGCCGTCGTCGAAGGCGAGTGCGAAGCTGCGCCCCATGGTCAGTTCGATGTGTCGCATCAGCCGCGTCCTTCGGGAGTGGTTCCGGCAGGCGCGAAGGTGGCGCGGATCTTCTCGTGATCGGCGCCGCTGCGCACCAGCACGGTAAGGAGGTGACGGGCCTTGTACGGGTCGAGGTGTCCTGCGCCGATCACGCCGTGGGCCAGCAGGTCCTTCTCCGAGCCGTCGAAGCCGTAAGTGCGGGTGAGGGTGGTGCCGCCGCCCGCCCGGGAGGCCAGGACGATCGGGATCCGCTGGGCGGCCTTCGCGAGGATGGGGACCCAGCACGCGGGGACGTGGCCGACTCCGAATCCTGCGATGACCATGCCGTCGACCTGGTCGAGGAGCGGCTCCAGCAGAGCGCCGTCGTCGCCGAGGGTGGCGGTGTACAAGGCGACGCGTGCCGGTCGGGTGAGCGCCGCGGTGATCGGGAGGGGCTGGTGGGCGGGTGCCGCCAGGAGTCTCAGATGGCCTTCCGCGACGGTGCCCAGGGGGCCGGTGTCGGGCGCGGTGAACGCGTTCGTGCTCGTGCTATGCGTCTTTCTCACCCGCGCGGCATCGAAGACCTGGTCGTTGAACACCACGAGTACACCGCGGCCGCGGGACTGCGGACTGGCTGCGACGGCAACGGCGGCGAGCAGGTTGGCGGGGCCGTCCGCGCCAGCCAGGTAGGAAGCACGCATCGCCCCGGTGACGATCAGTGGCGCGTCCGCCTCGTACAGCAGACTCAGCAGGTAGGCCGTCTCCTCCAGAGTGTCGGTGCCCTGGGTCACCACGATGCCGTCGACGGCACGCTCGCTGGTCATCGTCCGCAACTGGCTCGCGAGCTCCTCGATGTCCTCGAGGGTCAGGGAAGCGCCAGGTTCGTTCGTGAAGGACAGCGTTTCGATGTCGGCATCGACATCGCCCAGCTGCGGTACCGCGGCCAGCAAGTCCTCCGCGCTGAGCGTGGGCCGGGCTGCTCCATCTGCGGCGGACGGCGTCATGGCGATGGTGCCGCCAAGGCCCACCACGAGCACGGTGGGACGGGAAATCTGCTGCTTCAACGCGGTTTTCCTCGGGTCGCCGTGGGCAGGGGGCGGGTCGAGACTATCGGCCGGCACTCGGCCTGCCTACGGTGCCGACGAACCGCAGAGTCTGATCGAGCGCCTTGAGCGTGAGGAGGCGGCTGCGCGGCCGCAACATGCTGCAGACGCCTTCCTCGCCGAGCGCGCGGCACCGGGTGATCAGCCACCTCCAGTCCAGGTCGAGATAGGCGGCCAGGGCCTGCAGTCGGTCAGCCGGGGTCTGCCCGTCGACGAGGCTGTGGGCCCGGGCGTGTGCGATCGCCTCCTGGTACGGGGCAACGTCTCGTCGGGCGGTGGTGGTCGCGACGCGCCAGACGGATTCCTCCCGCACCCAGTTCGCAAGGATCGCCGTATTCTGCGCCAGAACGAACCCTTCTATCTGGGTGTGCTCCGGAGCACTGGAGATCCAGACCTTGATCCCGTGCATTTCCATCATCGCGACGGTGAGGAAGAGCAGGATCCGCTCGTAGGGCTCGGTGCTGCGCATGGCGGATTCCGGGATGCAGAAGGCGCGGCCGAGGGCGCTGGCCGGCCCGGCGAAGCGTGCGGCCACGGCTTGGAGATAGTCGTGCTTGTGACGGAAGAGCAGCCACGGTGCGCACTCCTCGCCAGTGGCCTCCCGGGTCCAGAACGCGGGCACGTCGGACAGCTCATCCAGATGCCGCACGATGTACTGGGCGCACAGACTGGAGCCGAGCCACGCTGCTCCGATGGGGGAGAGGTCGGGCATGTCGGTCCGTGGCGGGGCTGAGTTGCTGATCTTCACGTAGTGCCGGAGTTCGTCGGCTCGGTCGGACAGCGGGTGGTCATCGGCGAGCAGTCCGTCGTCTAGGACGTGCAGGGCCCAGAGGATCGCGTAAGTGAGGTCGTCGAGCCGGTAGGCCAGCGGCACTTGCGGGCTCTGCCCGAGGAGGAGGTTCTGCCGGGCGAGCGCGGCATCCAGGGCGTACAGGCCCTGTCCGCCCGCTGCACCGAGCGAGGCGAGCACGACTCCCCTGCGCGAGGACCGGACGAAGGACTGAAGGTGCGGCAGATCGGCTTCGTCCAGTTCGACGATGTCGCCGCGCAGTTCGGCTTCGTAGAGCTGGACTCCGATGGCAGTGCCGTCAAAATGGCGGCCGCCAGCAAGCTCCCATGTGCCCTGGACCCCCACGTCGGGCTCGCCCGGGACATGGCGGGATGTGGGCCAGTTGTAGTCCAGAGTCCTCGCCGCGGCGCGGGTCCGCCGATCCAGCGGACGCGGCCGCACGAGCTCGCGGACGGGTACCGGCTGGGCCAGGGCTTCGACGCTCTTACCGAAGAACCATTCCAGGATGGTGGCCGTCTGTCCGCGGGCGATGTGGGTGCCGGCCACCCACCGCCGGTAAGTGGATTCCGAGACCACCCGGACGTTGGCCAGACTCCGGTCCTGCAGGTCTCTGGCGGCGTTCTCCGCCATGTGCCTCCACAGCACCCGGAACCTCGGCCAGGACGCACCGTTCACCTCCGGGGTCTCCAAGAGGTGGTGCAGGAGCGTTCGGTTCTGTGGCGTCGTCATGTCGCCCTCCCTGGTGACCGAAGTGCCGAACGATGAGGCTTCGGGCGCTCGAGGGCGCCCGGACGGGACACTCGCGTGCCCTCCGGCTCGGACTGAGACGGGTCCTCGGTGAACGTGGCGTAGCCATGAGCGGCCCACGACTGCTCGAGAGCAAGCAGCTGCGCCATCGGCTGCAGTGATCCGCTCATGGATCCCACCAGCTCAGGCCGCAAAAACCGTGCCACCCACCGCAGCGCGGCGGCCAGCAGCTGCAGAGCAGTTCTCGCGGCTCTGTCCCGGTGCCCGGCCGCCTGGCGAGGGTGCACATTCGGGCTGGAATGGACACCGCCAGAGGGACTGGGACACGGCAGACGGATTCGCACTCCGCTCACCCGCCGTACGCGCCCGAGGCCGTCAGCCTGAGCGCGGTGTCGATCAGCGGGACGTGGCTGAATGCCTGCGGGAAGTTCCCGACCTGGCGCTGGTTCACCGAGTCCCATTCCTCGGCAAGCAGGCCGAGGTCGTTACGAAGGGCGAGCAGCCTCTCGAAGAGCCTGCGGGCTTCGTCAACCCTGCCGATCATCGCGAGGTCGTCGGCCATCCAGAACGAGCAGGCAAGGAAGGCGCCCTCGTCGCCGGGCAGACCGTCGACACCCTCCTCCTCACCTTCGGTGGGGTACCGGAGGATGAATCCGTCCGGCGTGGACAGCTCACGCTGGATCGCCTCGATGGTGCCAATGACCCGCTTGTCGTCGGGCGGCAGGAAGCCTACCTGCGGAATCAGCAGCAGTGAGGCGTCCAACTCCTTACTTCCGTAGGACTGGGTGAAGGTGTTGCGCTCCTTGTCGTAGCCCTTCTCGCAGACGTCCCGGTGGATCTCCTCGCGCAGGTCCTTCCAGCGCTCCAGTGGCCCGTCCGCGTCGCCGGACTCGATCAGCTTGATCGTGCGGTCGACGGCGACCCAGGCCATCACCTTTGAGTGCACGAAGTGGCGGCGCGGGCCGCGCACCTCCCAGATACCCTCGTCCGGCTCGCCCCAGTGGTCCTCCAGGTATCGGATGAGCTTCACCTGCAGGTCCGAGGCATAGTCGTTGCGCGCAAGGCCAGCCATGTGTCCGAGGTGCAGGGCTTCGGTGACCTCGCCGTACACGTCCAGCTGAAGCTGGTGAGCCGCACCGTTGCCGATCCGGACCGGTGCCGAGTCCTCGTAGCCGCGCAGCCAGTCCAGTTCCATCTCGCCGAGCTCGCGCTCGCCGGCGATGCCGTACATGATCTGGAGGTTTTCGGGGTCGCCAGCGACTGCACGCAGCAGCCACTCGCGCCAGGCGCGGGCCTCGTCGCGGTAGCCGGTGCGCAGCAGGGAGGACAGGGTGATCGCCGCGTCCCGCAGCCAGGTATAGCGGTAGTCCCAGTTCCGTACGCCGCCGATCTCCTCGGGCAGCGAGGTCGTGGGGGCAGCGACGATTCCGCCGGTCGGAGCGTAGGTCAAGGCCTTCAGAGTGATCAGCGAGCGGACCACCGCCTCACGGTATGGTCCGTTGTACGTGCAGTGCTCGGCCCAATCCCGCCAGAACTCCTGCGTCGCCTCCAACACGTTCTCCGGATCTGGCAGCGCCGGTGCCTTCTTGTGGGAGGGCTGCCACTGGATGGTGAAGGCGGTCCGGTCGCCGGGCGAGACGGTGAAGTCCGAGTAGGTCGTCAGGTTCTCACCGTAGGTCTCGGCTTCGGCGTCCAGCCACACTGAGTCGGGCCCCGATGTGGCGACCGTCCGTCCAGCGACGTGGCGCACCCACGGTGTGATGCGGCCGTATGAGAAGCGCATGCGCAGTGCCGAGCGCATGGAGACGCGGCCGCGGACTCCCTCGACGATCCGGGTCAGCTGAGGGGCGCCGTCACGGGGCGGCATGAAGTCGGTCACGCGGACGGTGCCGTGCGGGGTGTCCCACTCCGATTCGAGGATGAGCGAATCACCGCAGTACCTGCGCCGCGTCGCGGGCTGAGGCGTGTCGCTGGCTGAGTGGGCGGGCCCGAGTCGCCAGAAGCCGTTCTCGTCGGTACCGAGCAGCCCGGCGAAGATGGCGTGAGAGTCGAAGCGGGGCAGGCACAGCCAGTCGACTGTGCCGTCCCGGCAGACCAGAGCGGCAGTCTGCATGTCGCCGATGAGTGCGTAGTCCTCGATGCGCCCGGGCATGAACGTCCATCTCGTCCAGAGTGCCGCCACCGCCATGGGGCCGGCACAAGGGTTGATGTTTCGGGTTTGGGGGGAGAGGCGGACGGGGCCGCCATGAATGTGTTGTCAGATGTGCGGCGGGGCTCCGTCGCCGCAGGCCCCGGGATCGTCGGCCGCGGTGATGGCACTGGCGAGAAGCAGGACGTGCTGAGGGCTTGCAGCGCCGAGCGATATCTGGTGTGGACGGCTGGACACGCAGGTGTGGCAGGCCGGGGCGGGCACGCTCTTGAGGTACTGCCCGCACGCCTTGGAGACGACGCTGCCCAGGAGCTGGGCGAGTTTCTCCACCTCGCGCCAGCCCCCGGCGTCCCAGCGGTCGCGGAAGCCCTGCTCGTTGAGGGCGGCGCTCGAGTCGCCGTCGGTGAGGATCTCAAGGAGCGTGACGGCGTCAGGAGCGTTGATCTCGCCGATCTGCACCGCGCCGTCGGTCACGAAGATGCGGTCTTCGGTGATGCCGATCTTGGTGAAGGCCGCCCGCAGCCGCAGTGCCGCCTCGTGTGCCTCGGACCGCCGTTCGACCACCAGAGCGGCCAGGCGCCGGGCGTCGCCGCACGTAGCAACTTCCACATCCAAGGCCGTTTCGGGACCGAACTCGACCATCGTGACCTTCGCCTGGACGCCGCGCTGTCCGAGCAGATGCTGCAGGGGAGCGGCAGGGTTGGCCACCGGCAGTTGCCCGTCGACGAGGAACAGCGAAGGTGCCCCTCCCGACAAAGGGATGGTGAGCGATACAGCGGATGCCGCGGTCGTCATGCCGATCTTCGGCATGGCGTGGACACCGCTGTCGCGGAAGGCCGTCTGCAGATCTCGCGCAACGGCTCGGCGCGCCTCTAGAGAGGCACGGTCGACTGGGGTGTCGACGTCGGCAGGCGCGGTCGTCATGGCGGGGTGCCCTTCGTGATGGCGTGCTGGTGCGTGGGTCGGTCGGCTGCATTCGCGCGATGTTTTCGAGCACGGTCGTTACTGTGCTTTGTGCGTTGCCCGAAGAGGACGAGCGCTCCTATCGCGGCAATGAGCAGGCCGGTGATGATTCCTCCGGCGAGGGTCATCCCTGCCTCGGCACTGATCCGGCGATGATCAGGGTGAGCATCGCGAGAACGAACACAGCGATGCGGAGCTGATTGCGAGTGGGGCGCCTGAGCACTTTGCCGGCGGCCCGCGCCGGTGCCCGCTCATGCATGACACACCTCGGGACGATGGGGGCCCGGCGGCCGGTGAGCTGTCTGCATTGGTGACCGCCCGAGGCTGAGCGCGTGATGAAGTGCGTCGGCAGCTGTGGTGGCCGAGGGAAAGGGATGCGGCGGCGCCACCCACAGGCGGACGCACGGCTGGCTACGGTGGCCCACAGGGGGGCAGGGTGCTCCTGGCCCGGGAGTACAGACGGAGTGCGGGGCCAGCCACCGGTTGGTCGTACCGGACTCCACAGGCACGTCGAGCTGACGGTGCGCGAGGCAGTACCTCAACGGACCGACGGCACTTCCGATGTCCACCAAGTCGTCGATGGCCCGCAAGCCCAGCGCCATTCTCACGCGGACGGTGTCGTAGGCGCTGGGAAGGATGGGGGGCGGCTGCTCACCAATGCCAATGTGCCAGGGGTGGCGGCTGCTCAGTAACTGCATCGGGATCGGATCTCCGGTCAGGACGGGCGGTCCCGTCTGTCAAGGAACGGTTCGCAGGGAGGCCGCGGTGGTGCGGCTATCGAGGGCGGGCCGCTGCGGCGGCCGGAACGGGCGGTCGGGGAGGCAGCGGCCGCTGAGGGGCGACGATGACGTTGTCAGGTGTGAGGCACCCGGTGTCATCGAATGTGAGCACCCCGTTGCACAGCACGCTGCAACCCGCTTCTGGGTGGTCAACGCGTACCCTTGCTGCCTGACGGTCCTCGGCGTCGGCAGACGGGCACTCTGGCTGGTGATCACACACGGCGCCCGCCTGCCGCATCTCCGTGATCAGCTCCTGTACCGCCAGGGCCAACCTCCGCAGATGTACCCGAGCCTGCAGGTAGTCATCAGGCACTTCCTTGCCTGCAAAGGCCTGTGCGGCTTTGAGCGTCGCCAGCGAGCTCTGCCGGTCCGGCATAGCGGGACCGAGTTGCATGAGGTGGCCGCGCAGCCTCAGCATCAGGTCGTCAACGTCACGGTCGCTCTCAGGCACTGGTGAGTCCTCGTTCAGGACCAGAGCGACGGTCTCCCTCGCGGAGACGACAACCGAGCGCGTGCTGTTAGTGGCCGTGGCCGGACGTCGTACCCCAAGGACGCGTCCCAGGCCGGTGAGACTCATGCGGCCGCCTCGCTCGGCGCACAGGCGAGCTCCATCCAGACGGCCTTCCCACCGTTCGCCATGGGAGACACTTCCACGCCCCAGCGGTCGGCGAAGTCGTCAACGAGGAGCATGCCGCGTCCGCCCTCCGCGTCGCTGCTCCCGGACCGTACACAAGGCAGATCCGTCGAAGGATCTTCGACCGTGAGCCGCAACTGCCGGCCGTCGCACGTGGCCGTCATGGTGACCGCGGTATTCGATGGGAAGCCCTGGCATCCGTGCATCACCGCGTTGGCCATCAGCTCCTGGGCGGCCAGGGCAGCGATGTATGCGACCCCGGCCAAGCCCGACTTGCACAGCAACTTGTACAAGTCGCGCCGCACGGGCGGAATCGCCTCCGTCGTGGCCGGGAACGTCACCACAATCTGAAAGCGCCGCGCAGGGTCCCCTGCCAGGAGACGATCCGAGCCCACAAGGGAAGACGCACCGGCGGGGGAATCGGTCACGTCACACGCTCCTCGGCCTGCGTCGTCGTGGCTGGCGGTGGCGTGCAACCATGAGCAGCCCGGCTGCTCTCGTGTCAGATGCTGCACGTTCATCGGCTCCTTCTCCTGACCTTCGGCAAGGCCGTTTCCGGTCATGACCTGAGCTCGTCTGCGCGATGTCGTCGATTCGCCAGTTTTGGCGAGGCGTTGGGGGAATATCGTCTTCACGAGACAACCGCGCGCCGGGATTGCTGGGTATCCCATGAGAGACGCGGACCCAATGCACGCTATGCAAGATCGTTTCGGGGACAGGGGCGCACCATGGGGCGCACGCGCAATACGCGGCTTGAGGCCGCCGTCCAGGAGGTAGGGCTGCCGCAGGAGCGTCTGGCGGCCCGCTTTCGAGCCGTCGCGGAGGAGAACGGTGCTCGTGAGCTGAGCAACACGAACCAGTCGTCCATCGCCCGCTGGATGGCAGGCACGCGCCCGAGCGGCCGAGCGCCGTCTATCTTGGCCGAGACGCTCACGCGATGCTTGGGCCGCATCGTCACTCTCGCCGACATCGGTCTTGCCACAGACGAGAGAGACACACCGCAGCCGCCGGAGTGGAGCGTCGACACGCTGGCAACTCTGGTGAACCTCGGGGGGACTGACATGGACATAGACCGTCGACGAGTACTGGTGGGCTCGGCCTACTCCGTCGCCGGACTGGCCCTGCCATCCGAAGCGTGGTGGGAGGAAGCAGCCGAGCGCGCCCGCGCCCGCAAAGCACTCTCGACGCACACCGTCACTGCCCAAGACGTCGAGAGCGTCCGTGAGATGGCGGCCTTCTTCTCCCGCCGCGATCAACAGCGCGGTGGCCGAGGCGTTGGCCGCACGGCTCTTGTGGCCTACTTGCGCACGGAGATCGCCGACTACCTCAACAACCGTTTCCCCTCCGAGGAGGTTCGGCGTGCCATGACCTCCGCGGCAGGTGAGCTCGCCTACCTCGCCGGATGGACAGCATTCGACGCCGGGGAGCACCCTGTAGCACTCCGCTGGTTCACCGTTGCCACGCAACTGGCGGAGGAAGCCAGGGATGCTCCCCTGGCCGGCCACGTCCTGCGGGCCATGGCCCACCAGGCCGTAGACCTGAAGCAACCCGGCCAGGCCGTCCGTCTGGCCGCCGACTCCATCTCGGGGAAGCGGTACACCGAAGCGAGCTGGCGCGAGAAGGCGTTGATCGGAGTAGTGCACGCCCGCAGCCTGGCCGCCGACAACCGTAGGAAAGAGGCCGTAGCAGCCCTCGCCCAGGCCGAGAGGGACCTCAGCAGGGCGGGAGAGGGGGATGAACCCGGCCGCGTCTGGTTCTTCGGCGAAGCCAGCCTCGCTCACGAGACCGCGGCAGCCCTGCGGGACCTCGGGGACCTGAAGGGAGCGGAACGACAGTTCCGTCACAGCGTCCGAACCCGACGTGCCCAGTTCGCCCGGACCCACTCGGTGACCCTCGGCTACCTGGGCGCAGTACAGGTACAGCAGGGCCAGGTCGAGGCCGCGTGCGACACCTGGGGCCAGGCACTGGACGCCATGACCGGGGTGCAGTCGGGCCGGGCCCGGGAGACGGTCGTCCAGATGCGTCGCGCACTCAGTCCCTTCCGCGGCCGTGGGGGCAGCCCGGCCGCCGAACTCGACGCCAAGGCGCGTGCAGTGCTCGACGTAGGCTGACGCGGCCGATACACGAGTCGCGGCAGTCGGCCAGACTGCCCCCCAGACCAGAATGAAGGGGCCCCCGTGTCCGACGAGTTCATCGAAGTGCCGGTCATCGGCAGGGTCGTAGGTGGCCACACCGGGCGCCTCGACGACTACAAGGGTGGGGTCGAGTCGATCATCCGACTGAAGCCGGACTTCCCCGAAGAGACGCTGCAGGGCATTACCGAGTTCAGCCACCTCCAAGTGGTGTGGCAATTCAGCGAGCGGTCCCCCGACGATGTCGCCCTGCACGCGCGCAGCCCTCGCGACAACCCCGCTTGGCCGGCGACCGGAACCTTCGCTCACCACAACCACAGGCGCCCGGCAGGCCTCGGCGTGTCCTTCCCGAAGGTTCTGCGGGTCGACGGGCTCGACGTACACGTAACCGACCTGGACGCCGACGACGGCACGCCCATCATCGATCTGGTGGTCGTGTTCCAGGAGTTTCTGCCTCGCGGCGAGGTCACTCAGCCGCCGTGGCCCGGCGAGATGCTCAAAGACTACTGGGCCGACGCCAAGCAGCGGCCGTAACTGAACCTCGCTCAAGGCAGAGTCGTGGGGGAGGGCTTGGGTGGCGTTTGCGGCCCCGGGGGCCGGGGCCGTCACCGCTGGTCCTTTCGGATCTCAGGAATGACGAGGCCGATGAATCCCCAGTGGTGTCCGAACCAGTCGATCTCTTGCTGGTACTCCTCCACATGAGTGCTGACGACGGTAGCCGTGACCACCACAACACCGTCCGCGTAGCCGGCCCTGATCTGCTCACGCACTGCGCGCCATCCCGGGCGCGATGAAGGCCCTTCGATACCGTGGTGGTCAGTGAAGATCAGTCCCGATCCGACCTGCCAGTTCTGGTGGCCCGCGAAGGTTGCCGCCGCCTCCAAGGAAGCATTCGGCCTCTGCCCTCGGATGGAGAGCGCGTACAAGCACACCCGGGGCGCCCGGCCGTTCGCCTTGAGCTGGTCAACGACCTGCTCGAGATACCCGCGTCGTGTAGCAGCCAGAGGCCCGTGGGGATCCGTCTCGAAGCAGACCCGGGCAGGGCGTAAGCGCACATCCACGGCATGTTCTGTGTCGGCACCAAACTGGATCCTGCGGGTGGTGCTCTGGCGCATGCTGGCCTCGGCTTCCTCGGTGGGGCGAGGGGCGGCTGTCCACGAGGGGGACGCAGACAGCCGCCCTTCCAGCCGGTTGGGAGAGAGTCCGGACCGGCGTGCAGGCGTGACGTCGTACGGCAACTGCGACCTGACACTCGGTCACGTCCGTTGCGCTTAGCTTGCTCCTTTTGGCGGTCACAACGCAAGACTGTGCCGTAGATTCGCAAAGAGATAGAACTGGGGTGCCCATCGTCAGCACCGTCGGCGGCGTGCGAAACTGCGTCCATGAAGCAGAAGCGTGCGACATCGACCGTCTGGCGGCGCAGAGTTGGCGGTCAGCTCCTCCGCTGGCGGGAGCCCGTGATGTCTGCTGCCGACGCGGCGAAGGCTATGGGGTGGGATCAGACCCACCTGAGCCGGGTGCACCGAGGTCAGTACCGCATCTCAGCCGACAACGTGCGCAAGTTGTGCCAGTTGATCGGAGTCGACGACGAGGCCGCGGTCGAGGAGGTGGCTCGCGTTGCAGAGAAGCCACTGGGCGGTGGTTGGTGGGCGCCGTACGCTGGGCGAATCGGGCAGGCCTACCACGACTTCATCGAGCTGGAGGCCGAGGCGAAAGCCATCCGCATCCACCACCCAGTCGTGGTTCCCGCGCCACTCCAATCAGCCGGCTATGTGCGAGAAATCTTGACACGAGCGGCCAACAACCTGACCGCTGAGCGAGCGGAGATGCTGGTGTCCATCCGCATGGCGCGCCAGGAAATTCTGACTCGGGACGAAAGACCGGCGAAGCTGCACGCGCTGGTTCCTGAACCAGCTCTGCATGCACAATTCGACAGCGGCCCGGCGGTGATGCGCGACCAGATCCGTAAACTTATCGATGCCACTGAGATGCCCAACGTGACCCTGCAGCTGGTACCGCTCACGGCGCACCCCGCGTTCGTGACCAAAGGGCCTCTCACGCTGCTGTCGTTCCGCCACCCGTGGGTGCCTGTCGGTAGCCTCGACAACCCCATGGGCGGCACCCATACCGAGGAGCCAGAGGCTGTCTCGTGGATGGAGGAAGAGTTCGACCTCATCTCCTCCATCGCCCTTCCCGTGGACGAGTCACGGGAACGCCTGAAAAAGTACCTGGAAGGACTGTACGCGTGACCAAAAACACTGGCCTGTCTGCACCTCAGCTCGATGGAGCTGTGTGGCAGAAATCGAGCTACAGCGGAAGCAGCGAAGGGCAGTGCGTCGAGTGTGCCGACGTCACTCTGACCCATTCTGGAATCGCCGTCCGCGACTCAAAGGACCCTGCCGGGGCCGCGCTGCTGTTCGCCCCTGCCGCTTTTAACGGGTTCATCGCAGCTGTAAAGAGGGCTGAGTTCGACCTGTCCTGATTCGCTTCCCACGTACGTGAAGAGTGGCCCGTCTCCGTCTCCCCCCGCCCATAACGGGGGGAGACGGGCCACTCTTGTACGGACTACCCGTAGGTTCAGTGAAACGTACCTGCTTCGACCATCAGTGTGAAGTGACACTAAGGGCTGTCCCGTAAATGATCTCCGAGTCGCGTCGGGCATGGTTGACCGCCGTGCGGCCCGCTGCCCTATCCGGCGAGGGTGAGGTTGTGCATCCGGGCGATTCCGAGCATGGCGTGGTGGACTCCTTCTCCTTTGAGGCGGCAGTCGCGGAGGATCTTCCAGGTCTTCATGCGGGCGAAGACATGCTCGACGCGGGCGCGGACCTGCTTGTGGGACTTGTTGTGTTCCTCTTTCCAGTCCGGAAGCTCGGTCCGGCCGCGCTCGCGCCGGTGAGGGATGACGAGTCCGGTACCGGGGTAGCCGCCGTCGGCGATCGTGAGGGTCTTGCCGACGGCGGCCTTGGCGCCGGATTCCTCCCATGCTTTGCAGTCGTTGCGGTTCCCGGCGAGCGGCCGGCCGACCACAACGACCAGGCGGGTGTCGGCGTCGATGACGACCTGGTGGTTGGTGGAGTACCGATAGTTCTTCGACCGTTCGGCGATCGTGTGATCCCGGGTCGGGACCACGGTGCCGTTCACGATCAGCACGGTGTCCTTGGCGAACCGCTTGCGGGGCTGGAGAACGAGCATCGGTCCGAGGTGGTCGATGATCCGGGCCGCCGCCGACTTGGACACCCCAAACGACGGGGCCAGCTGTCGCATGGTCAGGTTCGTGCGCCAGTAGGCCGCGACCAGCAGGGCCCGG
>Ga0079224_100000556_pt1 | contig 37181 bp, 36 predicted proteins | sample Stecom2015_FD_80414 | JGI IMG/M metagenome (GOLD analysis project Ga0079224, IMG submission 80414) | Agricultural soil microbial communities from Utah to study Nitrogen management - Steer compost 2015 | ecosystem: Environmental > Terrestrial > Soil > Agricultural land | place: USA: Utah... | reverse complement strand
CTCGGCTCGCCCGGCATCGTCAGCCTCGATGCCCGCGGCCGCCCCGTCGAGCACCCCCTCTTCGGTTTCGAGCCGCAGGTGACCGCGCGCGCCGCGCCGTCGAGCTTCGGCGGTCTGTGGGCCGACGAGCTCTTCTGGGACGGCCGCGCGGGCGGCCGCGTGCAGGACCCGACGACCGGCGAGATCGTGATCGAGCACGGCGGGGCGCTCGAAGCGCAGGCCCTCGCGACGCTGATGAACGACGCCGAGATGGCAAAGCAAGGCCGAACCTGGGACGAGCTGACCGCCAAGCTCGAGCAAGCCGCCCCGCTCGCCCTCGCGAGCGAATGGCCGGAGGACGTGCGCCGTGCGATCGAAGCCCGCCCCGGCTACCCCGAGCTCTTTTCGGCCGCGTTCGGCGACCCGCGGATCACGCCGACGCGGATCGCGTTCGCGCTCGCAACCTACCAGCGCACGCTCGTCGCCGACGACACGCCGTGGGACCGCTTCCGCGCCGGCGACGCAGAAGCGCTCGGCGAACGCGAGCTGCACGGCTGGCGCGCGTTCGAGTCGCTGCGCTGCACGGCCTGCCATACGCCGCCGCTGTTCACGAACAACGGCTTCTTCAATATCGGGCTGCGCCGCTCCGAGCACGATCCGGGGCGCGCCGGCGTCACGAACGACCCAGAGGATGCCGGTGACATGAAGGTGCCGAGCCTGCGCAACGTCGGCCTCAGGCCGCGCTTCATGCACACAGGGCAGCTCGGAAGCCTCGCGGAGGCGGTCGCCTTCTACGTCGACGTCCTGCCGACCGAGGAGCGCGACGACATCCCGGGAGCCGGACCGTACTCGTTCAGCATCAGCGCCGTGATGCAGCGCGACCTGCTCGAGTTCCTCCGCAATGCCCTCACGGATCCGCGCGTCGCGGAGGAGCGCTTTCCTTTCGATCGGCCGCGGCTCCGGTCGGAGCGCTCGACGGCGCCGGAATCCGCGGGCGGGCCGAAGCAGCCCGACGGCTCCGCTTTACGATAAGGTCTCCGATATGAGCCAGGAAGCGCAATCGGTTCCCGGAAAGCTCGGGGGCGGCGTGCTGGGCCGGCTGATGCGGGCGACGGTCGTGTCCGTCGCCGGCCTGCGTGCCGCGTGGATCCATGAAGCGGCGTTCCGCCAGGAGTGCCTGGCCGCCGCGGTGCTCGTGCCCGCGGCGTTCTGGCTCGGGCAGAGCGCGGTCGAGCGCGCGCTGCTGATCGGCGCCTGCCTGCTCGTCCTGATCGTCGAGCTGCTGAACTCGGCCATCGAGGCGGCCGTCGATCGGGTCGGAACGGACCACCACCTCCTCGCCGGCCGTGCGAAGGACCTCGGCTCGGCTGCCGTCTTCATGAGTCTCGTCCTCGCTGCATGCACGTGGGGGCTCATCGTGTGGGATCGTTTCGTGTGACCTGCGGCGTTCGTCGACGCAGGTTCGTTCGCTTCGCCCGTTAGGATCGATCGCGTTGGTGTCGCGCCGATGACGGCCAAGTGAGCCTTTCGTGTAGGCTGACATGATCGGATCGGTTACCGGGTGAACCGTGACCTCGGTCGTCAGCGCTCTTTCCGCCCTGCTCGTCGGCGCGAGCCTCATCATCACCGGGACCGGCCTGCTCGGCACGGCCCTCGCGCTGCGCGCGGACCTGCTCGGCTACTCGGGCTCGCTGACGGGCGTCGTGATGTCCGCCTATTTCGTCGGCTACGTCGTCGGCACGTATACCTGCCCAAGGATCGTGATGGGCGCCGGGCACGTGCGTGCGTTCTCGGCGTTCGCGGCGACCGCCGCCTCGGCCGTGCTGCTGCATGCGCTGCTGATCCACCCGATCGCGTGGACACTCCTTCGCTTCGTCACGGGCGTCTGCGTCGTCGGCCTGTACATGGTCATCGAGAGCTGGCTGAACGAGCGGGCCACGAACGACGCCCGCGGGCGAGTGTTCGCGGTCTATCAGGTGGTCTCGCTCCTCGCGCTCGCGGGCGGGCAATACCTGATCCTCGTCGGCAGCGACTCGATCAGCACCGCCTTCATCCTCTCCGGCGCCCTGCTGTCGATGGGCCTCGTACCGGTCGTGCTGACGCGCGTGCCGCATCCGGCGCCGATCTCCACCGTGCGGCTCGACCCCCGCAAGCTATGGCGGATCTCGCCGCTCGGCGTCGCCGGCACCGGCGTCGCGGGTCTCGCGAACGGCGCGTTCTTTGCGCTCGGCCCCGTGTTCGCGCAGCGGATCGGTCTCGATGCGGCGCAAGTCGCACTCTTCATGAGCATGGTCCTGCTCGGCGGCGTCGTCCTGCAGTGGCCGATCGGTCAGGCGTCCGACTACTGGGACCGCCGGACCGTGATCCTGGCGGTCAGCGTCGGCGGCGCGTCGTTCGCCGCCCTCGCGACGTCGCTGCTGGATCGCTCGGTGCCGGGGATGATTGCGTCGATGCTGCTTTACGGAGGCGCCGCGTTCTCGCTGTATCCGTTGTGCGTCGCGCACGCGAACGATCACGCGGACGCCCAGGAGTTCGTCGCGACCGCGAGCGGGCTGCTGCTCGTCTACGGGATCGGCGCGGCCGTCGGTCCGCTGATAGTCGGCGCGATGATCCAGTTCTTCAGCGCGCCCGCGTTGCCGATCTTCCTGTCCGCAATGCAGGGGGGGCTCGCGCTCTTCATCCTCATCCGCATGCGCGCACGGCGCTCGCCGCCGCTAGAGGCTCAGGAGCCGTTCGTGATGCTGCAGCGGACGTCGCAGTCCGTGCTCGACATGATCGCACCCGACGTGGACGCGGACGAAGGCACGGCCGCAGGCGCGGAGCCCGCGAATCCGGGCGCGCCCCCCGGCTGACCCAGCGCGCGCGGCCGTCGCGCTGTCCCGCCCGAGGCCCGAGCGCCGCGGACGCGCGCGACGTCACCGCGTGACGGTCAGCTCTCCCACATCACGTCGCAATGCTCCCTCGCCGCCGCCTCGAGCAGCTCGATCAGCGGCAATGCCCGCTTCGCGAGGCCGATCCTGGGCTCGCCGTCGTCGCCGTCGCGCACGTCCTCGGGGAGCTCGCTCTTCTTCTCCTCCGCGATCGCGGCCTTCAGCCGCTCGAGGGCCGCCGGGACGTCGTCCGCGAGGATCGCGCTCGGCACGGTGCCGCTGTGCCCCATCATCCGCAGCAGCTTCACCGCCACGTCGCCGAACATCGTGATGTTGGCGTATGCTTTGGTCTTGAACGTCACGAGCATGTCTCGTTCCCCGGTCGCTTCCGAACGGCGGCCGTCTCGATCTCTGAATAGCCGCGCGCGGCGGGAAGTGTCAAGCACGCGGCCGTCGGGCGGGATCGGTACTTGCCGCACGAGGAGGTCAGCGTTATGCGAACGATCGTTTCGATGCTCATCCTGACGGCCGGCGCGATGACCGTCGCCGCGAGCACGGACGCGCGCGAGGTCTTCCGCTGCAACGGCGCCATCATCGAGACGGGGCTCACGATCCCCGAGGTGCTCGCGCGCTGCGGAGAGCCCGAATCGCGGGACGTCTCGACCGTGCCGATCCGCGCACGCAGCATCTACGGCGCAAGCTACGTCGTCGGCACCGCCACGCTCGAATACTGGGTATACCCCCGCCGGGGCGGGCAGTTTCCCGCGTTCCTGACGTTCGACCAGGGCCGGCTCCGGGACATCGAGTTCATCTATCGGCGTTGACGCGCCGCGAAGGTCCCGGGCTAACGCAATGCGGCGAGATACGCCTCGACGGCGCCCGGGAAACCGATCCGCAGCGCATCCGCCGTGATCGCGTGGCCGATGCTGACCTCGGCCAGCATCGGCATCGCATCCCGCAGTGCCGGCAGATTGTCGAGGTTCAGATCGTGCCCCGCGTTCACGCCGAGGCCGAGCCGGACCGCCTCCTCGGCGCAGCGCACGTACTCGCCGAGGATCCCGGCGTAGTCGCCGCGCGCATGCGCCGCCGCATACGGCTCGGTGTAGAGCTCGATACGGTCCGTTCCGGTCCTGGCAGCGGCGGCGACGTCCGCAACGACGGGGTCCACGAACAGGGACACCCGCACGCCGGCCGCCTTGAGGCGCGCGACGATCGGCCCGAGCCGCTCCCCGTCCGCCTCGAAGTCCCAGCCGTGATCGGACGTACGCTGGTCCGGCGAGTCCGGCACGAGGGTCGCCTGATCCGGCTTCACGTCGAGCACGAGCGCGAGCAGATCGTCGGTCGGATTGCCTTCGATGTTGAGCTCGATGCGCCCGGCATGCTTGTCCGCGAGCAGCGCCGCGAGCTCGTAGACGTCCGAGCGCCGGATGTGCCGCTCGTCGGGCCGCGGATGCACGGTGATGCCGTGCGCGCCGGCGGCGATGACGAGATCGGCGATGCGCGTGACGCTCGGATAGCCGACGTCCCGCTGATTGCGCAGGAGCGCCACCTTGTTCAGGTTGACGCTGAGCTTGGTATCGATTCGGGAGCTCATGATGGACCGCCTGGACGCGACGCTCGAAGGACTTCGCGGCAAGCATGGCAGCCGCGGACGCGCGGTTCAACGCATTGCGCGAACCGGCGGCGATTTTCAAGAGTGACAGTGCGGCTCCGAGGTCCGATACTGCCGGCCTTCTCGTCACGAGCCGTCGAGCCGATGTTCCGCAGCGTTCGCTTCTATCGCCTAAGCGGCGATTGGCCGGACTCGGAGGAGGCCCTTTCCGAGCGCCTCGCCCTGTCCGCCTTCCACCCGTGCGGCGCCTATGCCGAGCAGAGCTCCGGGTGGGAGGCCCCCGCCGGCGACGCGGCTCCCGGCCTCGTGCGGCGCGTCGCGGGCGCCGACCTGCTGCGCCTGCGCCATCAGTCCCGGCTGTTGCCGGCCGCGGCGATCGCCGACGCGCTCGAGACGCGGATCGAGGAGTACCGCGCGCGCACGCAGGAGGAGCCGAGCCGGCGCGAGATCCGGCGGCTGAAGCAGCAGGTGCGCGACGAGCTGCTGCCGAAGGCGCTCCTCAAGTCCGAGCGCACGCAGGGGCTCGTGCTCGGCGCCGACGGCCTGATCGCGGTCGATACGCTGTCCGCGCCGCGCGCCGAGCGCTTTCTCGATCATCTGCGCGCGCCGCTCGGCAGCCTCGACGTCGCGCCGCTCGAGTTCGAGCGGCCGTTCGCCGAGCTGCTGACCCGCATCTTCCTCGGCGACGCCCCGCGCGGCTTCATCCTCGGCCGCGAATGCCGGATGCACGACCCGGCGGACACGAAGGCCACGGTGCGCTGCTCGGACATGGATCTCGCCGACCCCGCCGTCCGCAAGCACGTGAAGGACGGCATGCGCCTGACGCACCTCGGGGTCGAGTTCGGCAACGTGCTCGGCTGCGTGATCGATCACCACGGCGGGATCGGCAAGCTGAAGCTGCTCGGCGACGGCGACGCGAGCGACGCCGCGGACGACGATCCGCTCGCCGAGCTCGACGCGAGGATCGCGCTGCTCGCGGGCACCCTGCGCGAGCTCGTGGCCGCGCTCGGGCAGGCCCTCGGCGGCGCCGCGCAGAAGGCCGATCGCGCGGCCTGACGGCACGCCCGAATGCGGCTCCAGCCGCCATGCCGGCCGCCGCGGCGTTCGAGTCAGAATCTCGCGAGCCAGCTCAAGTCCATCGACGGCTCGAGCTCGTCGACCTGCCTCGACATCTTCAGATTGAGCCCGATCGACGCGCCGCCCGGCGACCAGGAATGGTCGTACGCGAGAGACGAGCTGTGCCGCTCCGTCGCGCCGAGCCCGCGCTCGAGCTTCAGGCTGAGCGCGTTGCGGCCGCCGAGAAGCGGCGGCAGAACGCCGCTCAGCTTCGTCTCGAAGCCGACGCTGCGCGTCTCGATGCCCTCGGCATCCAGCATCTCGCGGATCAGCGCCTTGCCCGTCAGGCTGAACGACGAGCCGTGCTTCTCGCCCCGGGACCATTCCGGCAGCAGCACGGCAAGCGACTCCCGGCGTACGCCCGGGCCCTCGTGAATCTCGCCCTCGAAGCGGTCGATGAATGCGAACGACGAACGATAGACGAGCTTCGTGTCGAGCGCCGAGCGCTCGTAGCCGCTGATGCGGTCGCCGCCGACCTGCAGCACGGACTGCATCGTCAGCGCCTCGCCGAGCCCCAGCGAAGACGTCAGCTTCGACGACGCCGTCGGCAGCTCGCCGCTGCGGATCAGCGTCATGTCCGCCCGGAACGCGAGCGGATCGCCGCCGAGAACGTTGATACCGGTATCGAACCTAGAGAACCGCAAGCCCAGAGTCTGCCGCGCGGAGCGGTCAGACCGGTGCATCGCCGCTTCGATGCTGTCGATGAACCGCAGATCGGATTTCAGAACGACGCTGGTGTCGACCTTCGGCCGCGACGCCGATGCGTTCAGATTCCCGTAGTCGAGCACCGTCTTCACGTCCAGGACATCGAGCGCGGACCACGACGACGTCACGCGCGGCAGCACCCGGGTCTCGCCGTGCTGGCCGACCAGCCTCGTATCTGCGGCGAACGCGAGCCCGCGGCCCGCGAGGCGCACGTCGAGCCTGCCTTCGAGCTTGTCCGGAGTCGACGAGTCGATGTAACTGATGCTTTGCGCGCCGGCGCAAAGCGTCGTCCCGGCCGCGGCGGCGGCCAGCGCGAGCGCGAGCTTTCGCGACATCCTTCTCCCTATGGGAACGTTCCCCTGTCCGCGTGAAGATGCCGGGCGCATCCTCCAACCCCGGCCGCGCGCGGGCAAGGTGTATCACACCGCCGACGACTCCGCCACGAACGAGTCGTGATTCGCCGACGCGCCGGCCGCGTTGGGGACGAACCGGGCGAGCGCGCCGCGGGGCCGGGTGCGCCGCCGCAGCGCGGTCCGCCGCGACGGCGGAAGGTCACGCCCGTCGTTTCGCCAGGCTCCGCATTCGGGTAGCATCGACGCCATCCGACGACGTCGACGATCTGGGGAGTCCGGCATGACGCGCATCACGCAATGGATTCGGGCAGCGGCGCTGCTGCTCGCGGTCGTCGCCGCACCGTACGCGGCGGCCCAAACGTCCCTGTCCGCGGACCAGCTGCAGGCCGGGCGGGATTACCGGCCCATCGATCCGCCGCAGCCCACGAGCACCGAGGCGGGCATGGTGGAGGTCGCGGAAGTCTTCCAGTACAGCTGCCCGGCGTGCTTCAGGGCCGAGCCGCTGCTCGAGCAGTGGAAGTCCCAGAAGGCGGATTACGTGAACTTCGTCCGGATCCCCGCGCCATGGAATCCGGTCTCCGAGATGCACGCGCGGGCGTACTACACGGCCGAGGCGCTCGGCAAGCTCGACGAGATGCACCAGGCCTTCTTCAACGAGATCCACGTCGAGCGCAACATGCTCGAAACGGAGGACAAGCTGGCGCAGTTCTTCGCCCGTTTCGGTGTCGACGCCGACACGTTCCGCAAGACGTTCAACTCCTTCAGCGTCCACACGAAGGTGCAGCGCGCCGGCGACCTCATCAGCCGCTACCGCGTGCTCGCGACGCCGAACATCGTCGTCGCCGGCAAGTACGTGACGGACGGCTCGATGGGCGGCTCGTACGACCGCTGGTTCGCGATCATCGACGCGCTCGCCGAGCGCGAGCATCAGAGCCAGTGAACGAGGCCGGGCGGACGCCGGCCGCTCCGCGCGGCTAGTGTTCGTCCCGCGCGGCCGGCTGCTGCACCCGGGTCTGGCGCTCGCCGCTGCCCGTGAAGCCGTGGCGCTCCAGCCATGAGGTCAGCGTCTCGACGTAGCCGGGCGCGAGCGAGCACGACCGCCTGGCGGGGTCGGATTGCCGGTCCCCGGACGCGCGCGTATCGCAAAGCGCGTGGTCCGCGCCTTCGATCACCTTGGTCGTCGCGTCCTCGTTCGCGGCGCGCGCGAACGCCTCCCGATAGACCGCTTCCGCGCGCCGGCGATCGACCCGCTCGTCGTGCTCGCCCCAGATCGCGAGCACCGGAATCTCGAGCGCCGCCAGAAACACTCCCGGCTCGACGTGCAGCACCGCGGATTCGCGCAGCTCGTCGTAGCGGCGTTCCGTCGCGTACACGTCCCCGCCCATCTCGCTCATGGGCGGCAGCAGCGGGTGCTCCGAGAGCGGCGATACCGCCGCGCGAAAGTCGCGATACGGCGCCTGGTCGCGCATCATCTCGAGGGCTTCGCCGAGGCGTTTCGCGAGCGCCTCGGCCTCCTCCGCCGGGTACCCCTCCCGCCTCAGGTTCTCGCGCGCGAAGTGCGTGACGCCCTCGATCGGGTCGCCGGACGGCCCGCCGACGAGGACCAGGAAATCGAGCACGTCGCCGCGCGCGGCGGCCATCGGCGCGACCCACGCGCCCTCGCCGGCCGCCCAGGCGCCGATCCGGCTCGCGTCGATCTCCTCGTGCGCGGACAGCTCGGCAACGGCGGCGAGCACATCGTCCGCGCGGACGTACAGGTCCGCGAGGCCGCGATAGCGGCCGCCGCTGCAGCCGCTTCCCGCCGCGTCCCATGCGACAGTCGCGATGCCCGCGTCGCGAAGCACGTCGCGCAGCTCGGCATGGTCGCCGCTGCCGCGCGTGATGTCCGTGCGCCCGGCATCGTGGAGCAGCAGGATCGCGGGGTACGGGGGGTCGATGGCGGGAGGATCGATGAACCCGAAGAGCTGCCGCTGCGCCGACGTGAACACGAGCGGCAGAGTGCCCTCGGGTACCGTGCAGCCGTCGGCGATCCGCGATCGCGGCTCGTCGTCACAGCCTGCGATGAGCGCCGCGATCGCCGCCGTCCCGGCGAGCCAAGCCATCCGAGCCTTGAGCATCGATTCTTCCCCGCCGGTAGGCGCGTCCCAGCCGCGCATCATAGCTCACGACCCGGCGCCGGCTCACGTGCGGCCGGGTGTTGGGCGCGAACCGAGTCGGCGTCAGCGCGCATAGCGGTGAGCAAGATACGTGCCGAAGACCACGAGCCCGCAGCTCACCACCATCAGCAAGCCGATCGGCTCGCCGAGCACGAGCGCTGCGCCGAGCAGCGTGATCGCCGGCATGACCAGCAGCAGCGACGAGATCCTGCCGATGCCGCCCCGGCCGAGCGCGTAGAACCAGAGCGCATACGCCGCGAGCGACGACAGCGCCGACATCCAGCCCATCGCGAGCCAGCCGTCGACGGCCACCGCGGACCAGCGTGTGCGCGGCGCCGCCGCGGCGAGCAGCGGCACGAGCACGATCATTGCCACCGCCAATCCCCAGAACGTCGTCGCGGCCGTCCCGATCCGCGGCGACAGGCGGCCCCCCGCGACGTAGCCGGCGGCGCAGATCGCGCCGCCGGCGAACACGATCGCGTCGCCGAGCGGAGTCCACGCGCCGGGCGCCGCGCTCGCGTCGGCGGGGCTCGACGCGCCGACGAGCAGCGCGCAGCCGGCGACGGCGACGCTCGCGCCGAGCCACCACAGCGCGCTCGGCGCCCTGCGATCGAGCAGCGCCGCGAGCAGTACCGCGATGACGGGGATCGTCGCGAGGATCAGCGCGGCGTGGCTCGCGCTCGTGCGCTCGACGCCGATGCTGAACGTGACCGGCCAGGCGGCAAAGCTCGCGACGCCGGAGAGGACCAGCAGCATCCGGTCCCTGCCCGCTCTCGGAAACGGCAGCCGCATCCCGATCGCGACGAGCACGGCCACGAGCCCGGCGAGGGTCGATCGGACGAGCCCCGCGGTCAGGCCGTCCATGTAATCGACGGCGATCTTGTTCGCGATCGGCGTCCCGCTCCAGAGCAGCAACGTGCCGATGCCCGCCGCCAGCGCGCTGCCGGCGGAAGGCACCGCTACGGCCGAGCCCTCGGAATCCGTTTCCGTAGCCATGAGGCCGCGCATTTTAGCAAGGGCATCGAACGATGCCGGCGCGTGCCGCCTCGAACGGCGCTTCGTGACCCGAAAAGAATGCGGGCCGAGCGGCTTGGAAGCCGTCGGCCCGCGAACAGGGCTTCGGGGCGGTCCGATCAGAGCGTCAGACGAACTTCCGGCTTGATCAGCAGCTCGGCCGTCGGCGCATCGATCGGCGTGTCGCGAAGCAGCTCGAGCGGATTCCCTATCGTGACCTCGATGCTCTTCGGCGCTGCGTCGGGATGACGCGCCGTGACGACGATCTCCTCGATGCCGCGGTGCTCCGCAGACGCTGCCGCGACGATCACCTCGCCCGTCGCCTCCGCTGCGGCCGGAGCCGCGCCGAACGCAACCGTTGAGAGCAGCACTCCGACGAGCCCCACGCCGATGCGGTGTCTTGTCTTCATTGCCTTGCTCCTGTGCGCATCTCTCAGCGCTCTCCTCGATGGTCATCATTGTCGAGAGCGGCGGCCTCGCACTCCATCGAGAAAGCTGGAGATTCGCGGAGTAACTTGAGGAGATCGGCCGAAGACGTGAAACGCGTCACAAGAAAGCTCAAGCCGAATCGAATTATGTGTAACTGCTAAGCACCCAGCCGGGCAAGAGCCGGCGGCGGGGCCTCAGCGCCGGCGGAGCCGCAGCCGCGCGAGCACGGCGCGCGCCTCGTCGAGGCCGAGCACCCAGCCCGCGGTGTAGTACGCCGCCCCGAAGCCGGCGGCGGTCGCGACGGCGGCAACGAGCGGATGCGCCTCCGTGAGCAGCACGCGCACTCCGTGGCCGACGGCCGCCGCAGCGGCGGCCGCGGCAAACATCCGCGCGAGCGGACCCGCTTCGACTCCGCACCGGCCGATTCTGCGCACGAGCCGCCTGCGCAGCAGCGCCCATTCGGCCCAGGCGCCTGCCGCCGCGCCGAGCGCAAGGCCGACGGGTCCGAGCGGAAGCCCCGCGACGGTCACATCGCGGAACGCTCCCGCAGGGATCGCGAGCGGCCCGATCGCGATCGGCTCGAACTGGATCATCAGCGCGGCGCCCGCGGCCGCCGAGATCGCGACCCGCGCCGCCGCGATCCGCGCCGGCGAGCGCGTGTCGCGCAGCGCGAAGAACGCCGACTGATAGACGCGGGCACCGGTCGACGGGATGAGCCCGATCGAGTAGGCGGCAAGCGTCGCCCAGACGAGGAGCACGTCGGGCCGGCCGAACTCGCCCGTTTGAAAGAGGCCGGCGACGAAAACGTCACCGAGCACCGTCAACGCGACGAAGCTCGGCACGACGTGAAACGCGACCCGGCAGAGCGCCGCTCTCGTCTGCACGCGCAGCGCATCCGCGCCCTCTTGGCGCAGCCGCGACAGATCCGGCAGCGCCGCGGCCGCGACGCTCATCCCGAACAGGCTGATCGGCAGGACATAGAGCGTCTGCGCGAAGCGCAGGCGCGCCGGCGCGCCTATCGCGAGCAGGCTCGCGAGGAACAGGTCCGCGTACGTGCTCAGCTGCACGACACCGCGGCCGAGGATCGCCGGTCCCGCGTTGCGCACCGCTTCGCGGAAGGCAGGCTCGCGCCGACCCGTCGTGATGCGCAGCTCGCGATCGAGGCGCAGCACGACGGGCAGCTGCACGCCGAACTGCAGGAGACCGCCGGCGAGCGCGCCCCAGGCAGCGGCCATGAGCAGCCCGTCGAGAGACACGCGCGAGCCGAACGCGACGAGCGCCGCGATGATCGCCGCGTTCCACAGCACCGGAGCGAAGTACGGCAGGAAGAACCTGCGATGGCTGTTCAGCACGCCGAGCGCCCATGCAGACAGCACGAGGACGCCCGCCATAGGAAAGATGATGCGCGTGACCGCGATCATCAGCTCGCGGCGCTCGCCGTCGAATCCCGGCGTGAACACCGACACGAGCAGCGGCGCGAGAGCGATGCCGATCAGCGACACGGCCGCGGCGATCGCGACGAGCAGCGCGAATACGGCACCGGCGACGCGTCCCGCCTCCTCGACCCTGCCCTTACCGAGAAGCTCCGAGTACACCGGCACGAACGACGCGCTCAGCGTGCCCTCGCCCAGCAGGTTCTGCAGCAGGTTCGGCATCCGAAGCCCGGCGCTCAGCACGTCGGCGTGAAGCCCCGTGCCGAACCAGGCCGCGAGCATGCGGTCGCGAACGAGGCCGGCGATGCGGCTCGACAGGATGCCTGCGGCCACGAGCGTCGACCCGGAGCGGACGGACGGCCGGGCCGTTCGATCGGATGCCGCGCGCGCGGCGGCCGCGCGCGGCTCGAGCGGATCGGTCTTGCTCAACGCGAGTCGGGCCCCGAGGAAAGCGACGTGCAAGCGTACTGCAGCCGGCCGCGCTCCACCAAAAAGGAGCGGCGGCCTTGCCTTCACGGCCTCGAGGCCACACCTCGGAAGCGGTGTCTTGAACCCTCTTCGGTAAACCTCGAGTTCGAAAAGCCTCGAATCGGGAGTAAGGTAACTGCCAATGCTCATTCGATCGCGCAGGACGACAGCTTCAGCGGCGCGGCGGCGGCGCCTCCCCGCGCCGCGCGGCCGCTTCGCCCTCGTCCGGGCCGCGATGGCGGCCTGCCTCGCCGTGCTCGCCTGGCCCGCGCCGCTAGACGCGCAGTACTTCGGCCGCAACAAGGTGCTGTGGGAACGCTTCGAGTTCGAGATCCTCGAGAGCGAGCATTTCCTCGTGCACTACTACCCTCCGGACGCGCCGCACGCCGAATACGTCGCGGACCTAGCCGAGCGATGGTACGCACGGCTCTCGGCCTTCTTCGACCACGAGCTCGAAGAGAAGAAACCGCTCGTCATCTACGCGAACCATGCCGACTTCCAGCAGACCGTGATCACGCCCGGGCTGATCGGCGAAGGCACCGGCGGCTTCACGGAGTCGGCGCGCGACCGGGTCGTGCTGCCGCTCACGGGGATCAACGCCGACAACGACCACGTCATCGGCCACGAGCTCGTGCACGTCTTCCAGTTCGATCTGATCGAGACGCTGTCGCGGGGCGGCCGGCGCACGGCGCAGCTGCCGCTCTGGATGATCGAGGGCCTCGCGGAATACCTGTCGCAGGGCCGCGTGGACCCCGCCACGGCCCTATGGATGCGGGACGCGGTGCTGCACGGGCTGCTTCCGGATCCCGAGAAGCTGATCCAGCGCCAGCCTTCCCCGTATCAGTACGGGCAGGCGATCTGGGCGTACGTCGCCGGACGCTGGGACGACCGTACCGTCGCGCTGCTGTTCCGGCGAGCGCTCGAGGCGGGACCCGCCGCGGCCTTCCAGTCGGTGCTCGGCGTGGAGATCGGCGCCTTCCTCGCGGACTTCCACGAGGCGCTCGCGGCCGCCGCCGCGCCCGTGCTCGAGTCCCGGGCGGCCCCGGCGGACACGGCGGAGCCGCTGCTGACGGCCGCGACGACGGGCGCGTCGGTGAACATCGCGCCGTCGCTGAGCCCCGACGGCACCCGCGTCGCGTTCCTCTCCACACGCGCGCTCGAGCTCGAGCTGTATCTCGCGGACGCGCAGACCGGGGAGGTCCTGGAGCGTCTGGTGCGGGGAGAAGCCGATCAACATTTCCAGAACCTCAGCTTTCTCGACTCGAGCGTCGCCTGGTCCCCCGACGGCCGCCGCTTCGCGTTCGCCGTGTTCGCGCGGGGACAGCGCGCCATCGCGATCTACGACCTCGAGCGCCGCCGTGTCGAGCGGACCCTGGACCTGCCCGGGATCGACGACATGCGTCATCCTGCGTGGGCGCCCGACGGCCGCTCGATCGTCTTCTCCGCCAGCATCGGCACGGCGAGCGATCTCTTCCGCGTCGATCTCGAGACGGGCGACGTCGTGCGGCTGACCGACGACGCATACACCGCCGTTCAGCCCAACGTGTCGCCGGACGGAAGACGCATCGCGTTCGTCACGGATCGCGGCCCCGGGACCGACCTCGACCGCCTCGCATTCGGCGATCTCAACATCGCGCTCCTCGACGTCGATACGGGCCGAATCGAGGTGCTGCCGCTCTTCGAGCAGGGCAAGCACATCGATCCGAGCTTCTCCGCCGACGGCAGCCGGCTCTATTTCGTCGCGGAGCCGGACGGCGTCCCGGACGTCTTCCGGTACGACTTCGCGAGCGGACAGATCGAGCGCCTGACCCGTCTTCAAACCGGCGTCTCGGGCATCACCGGCACGTCGCCGGCGCTCAGCGTCACGGCCGGCGACACCCTCACCTTCTCCGTGCTCGAGAACGGCGGCTACAACGTCTACCGGTTGCGCATGCCAGCGGCCGAGCCGGCCGAGCGGCGGCAGGACTTCTCCGCCGCGGTGCTGCCGCCCGTCGACGTCGACCGGCCGAGCACGGTCGAGCGCTATCTCGCCGATCCGGACACCGGCCTGCCGCCCCGCGGGGTGCGCCGGCCGACCCGCCCCTATGCGCCGCGCATCGGCCTGACCGCGCTCGCGCCCGCGGCGGGCGGCGTCGTCAGCCTGTCGGGGCGAGGCTCGGGGCTCGCCGGCGCGGTCAGCGCGTACTTCAGCGACCCGTTGAACCGGCATCAGCTCGTCGCGACCTTCCAGGGCGGCGGCACGACGTCCGGCGCCCTCGATTTCGAGGACACGCTCGGCGCGGACCTGACCTATCTCAATCAGACGCGCCGCTTCCAGTGGGGCGGCAGGATCTCGCGGATCCCGTATCTGAGCGGCGCGACGTTCGTGTCGCGCCGCAACGTCGACGTGGACGGCGTCACGATGCCGGCCGACGTCGTCGAGCGCCTCATCGTCGCCGAGCAGATGACCGAGCTCGCGCTCGTCGGCTGGTATCCGTTCTCGCTGAACAGCCGTCTCGAAGCCGCGGTCGGCGCCGCGAGCATCGACTTCGAGCGAAAGCTCGAGCGCATCGTGTATCCGGTCGCGGCGAGACCGTTCCGCGAGGTGCTCGGGCTGCCGTCGCCGGAAGGCCTCGACCTTCGCCAGGGCTCGTTCGCTTTCGTTCGCGATACGTCGACCTTCGGCTTCGTGTCGCCGGTCCGAGGCATGCGGCTGCGCCTCGAGAATCAATGGACCACGGGCGACCTCGACTTCCAGACGACGCGCGTCGACTATCGCCGCTACTTCTTCCGCGCGCCGCTCACCGTCGCCGTGCGCCTGCTGCATCTCGGCCGGCGCGGCTCGGACGCGGAGGATCCGCGGCTTGCGCTGTTCGACATCGGCAGCAACACGCTCGTGCGCGGCTACGATCTCGACTCCTTCGACCTCGCGGAGTGCCGATCGTCCGCGGGCCTGGCCTCGCTCACGGCGTGCCCGCAGTTCGAGCGCCTCATCGGCAGCCGCATCGCCGTCGCCAACTTCGAGCTGCGTCTCGCGCTGCTCGGTACGCAAGACTTCGGCGTCTTCGACGCGCCCGCCGCGCCGACCGAGCTCGCGTTCTTCATCGACGCCGGCGCGGCCTGGAGCTCGGGCCAATCGGTGGACTGGAGCTTCCGCAGGAACACGGACGAACGCGTGCCGGTCTTCAGCGCTGGCATCGCGGCGCGCACCGTCGTGCTCGGCATGCTGCCGCTCGAGTTCTTCTATGCGCATCCGTTCCAACGCCCGGACGAGGACTCGGTTTTCGGCGTGCGCTTCGGCGTCGGCTGGTAAATCGGGATTCGTTCGCGTCTTGCTCGCGTCGCTGCTCGCGGCGCTGCTCGCGCCCGGGCCGCGCGCCGCCGCACAGGACGCGAGCGCGCGCATCTATGTCCGGCGGATCGAGCTCGAGGGCCTCGTGCGCAGCGCCGATTACGTGCTGCGCCGCGAGCTCCTGCAGCTCGAGGGCGCGTTCCTCAACACGGCGGCGCTCGACGAATCGCTGCGCCGCATCGGCGCGCTGCGCTTCATCGAGCGCGTCGACGCGAGCGTCCGGCCCGTGCCCGGCACGCCGGACCTGGTCGACATCGTCATCAACGTGACCGAGGCGCCGTCGCGCCGCTACGGCGGCGGCGGCGGCTGGTCCGAATCGCTGCGCGCGAGCGCGCGGCTCTACTACGCCGACGAGAACCTTCTCGGCACCGGACAGCGGCTGTCGCTCGCCGCCACCGGGAGCGGGCTGCGCTCCGCATTCGAGCTGTCGCACACGACCCCGCACATCCGCGCGAGCGAGATCGCCCGGACGATCGAGATCTCATCGCGGCACGTGGACCGTCTCACGAAGGACACGGCCGTCGTCGACGCAAGGCTCACGAGCCTCGTGCTCGAGTACGGCTATCCGCTCGCCGGCGCGGGGCGGCGCGCATCGCCGCTGCGCGCGCTAGCCCCCGTCCTCGCCGACGAGGAGACGCTGCTGCCGACGGCCGAGATCCGCGAGCGGCTCGCCGCGCTCGGCGACGTCCTCGACGAGCTGCGGCCGACTGCGTGCTGCGGGACGCTGCGCCTCGGCGTGGCGCTCCGGCGCTCCGAGCTGACGCCGGCGGCGGGCGTCAGCACGCAGCTCGCCGACTGGCTCGCCGGCCACGGCGCCGTCGAGTACGCCGATCTGCGCGAGGCCGATTTCCAGCTCCGGTTCCGGCACGACACGCGGGACCGCGCAGTCTTCCCGAGCGCGGGCGTCGAGCACGAGCTCCGCTTCACCGCGGCGCTGCCCGGCAGCGACGTCGAGTACGCGCTCGCCGACTATCGGCTGTCCGCGTATCGTCCGCTCGGCCCGCGCTGGACGCTGCGCGCGATGGGCCGGCTCGGCTACGGCCGAGGGTACGGCGATTCGGCGTCGATGCCGCCGTACCTGCACTGGTTCGCCGGCGGTCCGCTGACCGTGCGCGGCTTCGCGGAGAACACCCTGGGTCCGCGCGACAGCTTCGGCAATCCCTACGGCGGAAACCTGCTCGTCAGCGCGCGCTTCGAGCTCGTGACGCCGTGGCCCGGGCGCTGGCGCGATCGGGTGCGGATCGGCTTCTTCGCGGACGCGGGGAACGTGTTTGCGACCGAGGACGTCGCGTTCACCGATCCGGCGGGACGACGCCTCGACTACGGCTTCGATGCGTCGGCGCTGCGGCGCTCCATCGGGCTCGCGGCCGAGATACTGAGCCCGTTCGGCGCGTTGAGGCTGAGCTACGCGGTGCCGCTCGGCGCCGAAGACGGCCACCCGAACCCGTTCCTGCGGGACGACGTGGACCGCCTTCAGCTCAGCTTCGGCGTGGATTTCTGACGCCGGACGCCGCCTGCACGCGCCGAAGCTCCCGCTGAGCCGATACGCGACGAAGCCGATCATCGCGATGCAGACGGCGATCGCGACGATCGCGACGATCGCGATCGCGCCGTCCCGCGCGATCAGCGCGAGGCCGAACGCTGTGATTGCGACGCCCGCGAGGCTGGCGCCGAACGGGATGAGCTCCATGACCGGCGTCGCCGCCGCGGCGAGGATGCACGCCGCCGCGAGCACGTGCGATTCCTGGCCACATCGGACGAATCCGCGCGGGCCGCGCTGAGCCCCTTGTGGCATCATCCGGGCACCATGCCCGGCCTGCCCTTCGCTGCATCCCCCGCTCCGATGCTCGCCGACGCGGAGAAGCTCCTGCGCGAGGTGTTCGGCTACGACGCATTCCGGGGCCGCCAGGAGCAGGCGATCGGCGCGGCGCTCGCGGGCCGGGACGTGCTCGTGCTGATGCCGACCGGCGGCGGCAAGTCGCTGTGCTATCAGATTCCGGCGTTGTTGCGCACCGGCGTCGGCGTCGTCGTCTCCCCGCTGATCGCGCTGATGGAGGATCAGGTGCGCGCACTGCGGGAACTCGGCATCCGGGCCGCGTTCCTGAACTCGACGCTCGGCCGGCGGGAGCAGCAGGACGTCATCGATGACGTCCGCTCGGGCTCGCTCGAGCTGCTCTACGTCGCGCCGGAGCGGCTGCTTCAGCCGCAAACGCTCGAGCTGCTCGACGCCGTGCCCATCTCGATCATCGCGATCGACGAGGCGCACTGCGTCTCGCAGTGGGGACACGACTTCCGGCAGGACTACCTTGCGCTCGGGCAGCTCCGCGAGCGCTTCCCCGGCGTGCCGCGGATCGCGCTCACGGCCACCGCCACTCCGCCGACGCGGAGCGAGATCGTCGAGCGCCTCATGCTCGACGCGCCGGAGCTGTGCATCGGCGGCTTCGATCGGCCGAACATCCGCTACAGCGTGCAGGCGAAGACAGACGCGCGGCGGCAGCTCCTCGGCTTCCTCGCAGCCCGGCGGGGCGAGGCCGGCATCGTCTATTGCCTGTCCCGCAAGAAGGTGGAAAGCGTCGCCGAATGGCTCGCGGCGCAAGGCTTCGCCGCGCTGCCCTATCACGCCGGGCTCGATGCGGAGACGCGGGCCGCGCATCAGCGCCGCTTCCTCAACGACGACGCGGTGATCATCGTCGCGACGATCGCGTTCGGCATGGGCATCGACAAGCCGGACGTGCGCTTCGTCGCGCACCTCGATCTGCCGAAGAGCATCGAGTCGTACTATCAGGAAACGGGCCGTGCCGGACGGGACGGCGAGCCGGCCGACGCGTGGATGGTGTACGGCCTGCAGGACGTCGTGCAGATCAGGCAGATCGTCGAGAGCTCCGCCGCGGACGAGGAGCACAAGCGGCGCGAGCGGCAGAAGCTCGAGGCCCTGCTCGGCTGGTGCGAGATCACGTCGTGCCGGCGCGGTCCCCTGCTCGAGTATTTCGGCGAGGCGGCGCCCGAGCGATGCGGCAACTGCGACAACTGCACGAACCCGCCCGCGACGTGGGACGGCACGGAGGCCGCGCGCAAGCTCCTGTCGGCGGTCTACCGCACCGGTCAGCGGTTCGGCGCGGCGCACGTCGTCGATGTCCTGCTCGGCGCGGCGACGGACAAGGTCAGGCAGCACCGGCACGAGTCGCTGTCCGTGTTCGGGATCGGCACCGAGCTGTCGAGCAATGCGTGGCGCTCGGTGATTCGCCAGCTCGTCGTGCTCGGCTACCTGCGCTCGGACGCTGCACGCTACGGCGGCCTGGTGCTGACCGAGAAGAGCCGGCCGCTGCTGCGCGGCGAGATAACGCTGCGGCTTCGCGAGGACCGCAAGGAGGCCGCGCCGCGCAAGAAGCCCGCGGCGGCGCACGCGCACGTCGCGGCCGAGGACGAAGCGCTGTGGGAAGCGCTGCGCGAGTGCCGGCGGCGGATCGCCGCCGAGCAGGGCGTGCCGCCCTACGTGATCTTTCACGACGTCACGCTGCGGGAGATCGCCGCGGCGAAGCCCCGCTCGCCGGAAGCGCTGCTCGAGATCAGCGGCGTCGGGCTCGCGAAGCTCGAGCGCTACGGCGGCCGTTTCCTCGACGTCGTGCGCGCCCACGGGGTTGCCAGCGCCGACGACGAGCGGCGATGATCGGCTCCACGCATGGCGAGAGCGCGCCACGTGCGCGATCCTGCCGAACCATCCGGGGAGGGAGCCTGATGACGCAGCCCAAAGAACTGCTGGATCCCGAGCTCGCGGCGCCGCTAGAGGGCTTTCTCGGCGCGATCGGCGGCGGGTTCGACCTCGCGGACGTGCCCGCCGCGCGCCGCATCGTCGACGGTGTGATCGAGGCGATGAAGGCACAGGCGCCGAAGATCGAAGGCGTCGAGACGCGCGACCTCGAGGTGCCCGGCTTCGAAGGCGGGCCGCCCGTTCGCGTGCGCGTCTACCGCCCCGGCCCGCAGGCCGAGCCGCTGCCCGCGCTCCTGTGGATGCACCCGGGCGGCTGGGTGCTCGGCAGCATCGAGCTCGACGATCTCCTCGCCGCGCAGCTCGCGAAGGACAACGAGTGCGTGGTCGTGTCGGTCGACTATCGGCTCGCCCCGGAGCATCCGTTCCCGGCCGCGCTGCACGACTGCTACGCCGCGCTCGCATGGCTCGGCGGCGAGGCGCAGGCCCTGGCCGTGGACCCGAGCCGGATCGCGGTCGGCGGCTCGAGCGCCGGCGCCAATCTCGCCGCCGCGCTCGCGCTGCTCGCCCGCGACCGGGGCGGCATCCGGCCGGCGTTCCAGCTGCTGGTCTATCCCGCCCTCGACGACCGGACCGCGGGCCCGGCGGGCGAGGGCCGGCCGGAGACGCTGTTCTGGAGCCGCCAGAACGGGGTCGATGCGTGGACCGCCTATCTCGGCCGGCCGCCGGGGGGCGGCGACGTCTCCGGGTACGCCGCGCCGGCCCGCGCGGGCGATCTCTCCGGCCTGCCCCCGGCTTACCTCGCGGTCGGCGCGCTCGATGCGTTCCTCGACGAGAACGTCGACTACGCCCGCCGCCTCCTCGGCGCCGGGGTCGCCGCGGAGCTGCACGTCTGGCCCGGCGCGTGCCATGCGTTCGACGTGTTCGGCGCGGGGAGCCGCATCGGCCAGCGGTTCATTGCCGAGCGCAACGCCGTGCTGCGCCGCGCGCTGCACCCCGAGCCGGCGTCACCAGGCCCCGCGGCGTAGCGCTTCGCGGATGCGCGCTGTCCACGCGCGCTGCGCGTCGGGCAGCGTGCCGTGCGCCGTCTCCGCATCGTAGCGGGCCTGAACGCGCTCGAGCTCGTCGAAGACGCCCTGCCGAATCCGAGCCATCTGCTCCCCGACCTCTGCTTCGACGGCCGCCGGATCCGCGCGGCCGGCGCAGCGCTGCACGCGGCCGACGAGCGCGCTCGCCTCACGCTCGAGGACCGCCCTGAACACCTCGGCGAGATCGAAATGCCCCTGCTCGTGCTCGAGGATCGCGTCCGTTCGCGCGCCGTCCCGGACCCACGACTGCTCGGGATGGAACTCGGCCGCCGTCTCGATGCGGGTGACCTCGAGCTCGCATCGCCGGCCGGTGCGCACCTCGAGCTCGTAGCCGAGGGAAACCGACGCCGACGTCAGCGCCGCCGCCCGCGGCCCCGCGCCGGGATCGACGCGGCCCCGGAAGTCCGACCACCGCAGCGGACGGCCCGCCTCCCACCGAATCCCCGTCCCGATCTCCTGCGCGGCCGCCACACCCGCCCACAGAAGGACGACCCCCGCCGCAACGCCCCAAGCCGACGTCCTCCTCACCCCGCCAAGCCTCCGACCCGGCTCACCGCACCGACCGTCCGGTCGACACGACGGGCGCGCGCACCCCCGCCCACTAGAACGTCTTTGGTCTCTTGGTCTTTAACCGGGAACCAACCATCGACGAGCAGCGATCGTTCAATACGACCGCCCATCGACGTGCACCACCTTCAGCTCCCCGATCTCGACCCCCTCGAGACACCTGACATTGACCGCCGCCACCGGCGTCCCCGGCGGATGCTCCCCGAACCCGAACGGCGCCGCCCCGCACACCGGGCAGAAGTGATGCTTGATGCGATGCTTGTTGAACGTATATGTCGCGAGCTCCGCCTCGCCGCTCTTGAACCGCAGCTTCTCCCTCGGCACGAACCACAGCAGATAGCCCTTGCGGCTGCAGTGCGAGCAATTGCAGTCGATCACCTGCTCGATCTCGCCCTCGACCTCGTACGAAATCTTCCCGCAATGACAGCTTCCAGAATAAGACATCGTCGCTCTCCAGGGCCGCTTCGCAGGCCCACGCCGTCGCCGCCCCGCCAGTCGCTTTGCCCCGCAGGATAAGGTATTTTTCGGCGTCCGGTCGATCAGCAGGACACGTAAGTCGAATGAACAAGCTGCACTCGTTTCTCGCTGTGATCGTGATCGGCGCCGCCCTCGCGGCCCCCGCTGCCGCGCAATGGCCGGACTGGCCGACGCCGAACGTTCCGCGGACGGCCGACGGCGAGCCCGACCTCGACGCCCCGCCGCCGCGCAGGCCGAACGGCAAGCCCGATCTGTCGGGCCTTTGGGAGAATCGCAGAGGCGGCGGGCAGGCCGCGGCCGGCGACGAGCACTCTCCGCCCGTCGCGACATTCTTCAACCTCGGCGCGAACATGGAAGGCGGGCAGCTTCCCTATCAGGACTGGGCCCGGGCGCTGCGCGACGAGCGCGTGGCGAACGACATGAAGGACAACCCCGACGCGCACTGCCTGCCGATGGGGCTCATGCAGCTCCATATGCATCCGCAGCCCCGCAAGATCGTCCAAACCGACGATCTGATCGTCATCCTCTACGAGGGCAACTCGGGAATCCGCCAGATCTTCCTCGACGGCCGCCCGCTGCCGCCGCCGGACGTGCTGCCGTGGTGGTACGGTTACTCCGTCGGTCACTGGGAAGGCGACGAGCTGGTCGTCGAGACGGTCCGGCTCAAGGATCTCGGCTGGCTCGACGTGAACGGCAGCCCGATCACGGAGGACGGCATGATGATCGAGCGGTTCCGCCGTCCGACGTTCGGCAGCCTCGAGATCGACGTGACGATCCACGACGAGAAGGCCTATACGCAGCCGTTCACCGTGCGCGTGAACCAGCGGATCATGCTCGACACCGAGCTGATCGAGTTCATCTGCAACGAGAACGAAAGGTCGACGCAGCACTTCGACCCGTGATGCGCGGCACGCGGGCGGCCGCCCGCCGCCCGCGGGCGCCGCGCGATTCCGGTCCCCCATTCGTCTCCCGGCCTGGAAAGCGAATGCTGCGGGACAATCGCGCGGTCTTGTAGTACCGTCGGACGAGCGCGTGCACGCGCACACCGCGTCGTTCAATGCAGCGTGGAGGAGGCTTCGATGCTGGCGAAAACCCGAATCGCGTCGTTCCTGGCCCCCGCGGTCCTGGCCTGCGCCGCATGGGCGGCGTCGGCTCCGGCCGCGGCGGAAGAGCTGAACCCGATCCAGATCGATGAATGGGAGGTCCCGTATGCCGGGCGTGCGCGCGACCCGTTCGCCGCCGGCGAGGACGAAGTCTGGTTCGTCGGGCAGCGCGGGCACTACATCGCGAGGTTCACGCCGTCCACCGGAGAATTTTTCAAGAAGGACCTGCCCGACGAGGCCGGGCCGCACAATCTGATCGTCGGCTCAGACGGCATCGTCTGGTACGCCGGAAACCTCCGGGCCTACATCGGCCGCTACGACCCGCGCACGGACGAGATCACGAAGATCGAGATGCCCGACCCCGCCGCGCGCGATCCGCACACGCTCGTCTTCGACGAAGGCGAGGAGCACATCTGGTTCACCGTGCAGGGCGGCAACTTCGTCGGCCGCCTGACGCTCGCCGACCGCTCCGTCGACCTGATCCCGGTGCCGACGCCCCGCGCACGGCCGTACGGCATCAAGATCGCGGGCGACGGCACGCCGTGGGTCGTGCTGCTCGGCACGAACAAGATCGCATCGATCGATCCGCAGAGCCTCGAGCTGACCGAGCACGAGCTGCCGGCCGCCGACTCGCGTCCCCGCCGCCTCGAGATCACCGACGACGGCCGGGTCTGGTACGCGGATACCGGGCGCGGCTATCTCGGCATGTACGATCCGCGCACCGCTTCGTTCAAGGAGTGGGCGCTGCCCGGCGGAGCGGGCTCGCAGCCCTACGGCATGGCGTCGGACGAGAACGGCCGGGTCTACGTCGTCGAGACCGGCGTGCGCCCGAACCGGATGATCGGCTTCGATACGGCCCAGGAGCGGATCTTCTCGATCACGGAGATACCTTCCGGCGCCGGCGCCGTGCGGCACATGCACTATCACGAGCCGTCCGGCGCGATCTGGTTCGGCACGGACGAGGAGACGCTCGGCCGGGCGCTCGTGCCGACGTCGTGAGCGGCGGCCGCCGCACCGCCCTCGCCTGCGGGATCGCCGGGGCCGCCGTCGCGGCCGCGGCGCCGGCCGTCCTCGGCTTCCCGGACGGCGCCCCGTGGGAGGCGGCCGGCGGCGACGGCTGCGTCCAGTGTCACTTCGACGCGCCGCCCGAGGAGCCGTCCGCGGCCCTCTCGATCCTCGGCCTGCCGAGCGCGGCCGCGCCCGGCGGCCGCTACGCGCTCACGGTCCGCCTCGCGGACGAGGACCTCGTCAACGCGGGCTTCCTGCTGTCCGCATGGGTCGGGACGGACGGGCTCGGCTCGCTCGAGGCCGGCCGCTTCGAAGCGAACGACGAGAAGGTCGCGACGTCGGGCGCGCGCGCCCGCTCGAGCGAGAAAGGCTCGCGCCCGCAAACGCCCGGCGTCGCCGAATGGACCGTCGTGTGGCACGCGCCCGCGTCGCTCGATGCGCCGATCGTCTTCGAGCTGTGGGGGAATGCCGGCAACGACGACAAGTCCCCATTCGGGGACACGACCCATCGCCGCCTGTTCGAGGTCGGCGTGGAGCCCGCGCGGCCTCGCGCGGACTACGGCGAGAGATCGCTCCGGACGACGGAATAGAGCACGGCGTCGTGGCGCCGGCCGAACACCGACAGCCGGCAGCGCAGCACCCCCTCGCGCACGGCGCCGATCTTCTCCGCGACGCGCTGGCTGCGCCGGTTGCCGACGGCGGCGAGGATCTCGATCCGCTCGAGGTCGGTATGCGCGAAGCCCCACGCGATGACTCGCCGCGCCGCCTCGGGCGCGATGCCCTGCCCTGCTGCGCGCGTGCGCACCCAGTAGCCCAGGTTCGCGACCCCGGCCTCGACGTTCGAGAGTCCGCACGAGCCGAGGAACCGCCGACCGTCGAAAATGCCGAACTGAAAGCACGAGCCGTCGTCCCGGCCGCGCAGAGACGAGCGAATCCACTCCTCCGCGTCGGCCAGCGCATACGTCGGCTTGCACCAGTCCATCCAACGGCTGATCTCGACGCGCGACTCGTCGACGGCACGATACACCGCGGGCGCATCCCGCATCTCGAGCGGCCGGATGGCGACCCTCGTCCTCACGTCAGCGAGCATGCCGAAGACCAAGCCGAGCCCTCCCGTAGGCCTTGCACCGGGCCGTCGCGCCGGCAGCGGCCCGCGGTCGAGAGGCGCTGCCGTGGCGGCCGCGGGCGCCACAGCATCGCCTTACGCGCCCGCCGGCGCAACATGACGCCGTTTCGCTACGGCTTGCGCGTATCGTCCGCTTGTCGATAATGTTGCCGATTCGAACTCGACGCTCACCCGCCATGATCCGTTCGGTGACGACAACACCAGACCCTGCCGGCCGCCTGATGGCCGCGCTGCTCGTCCTCGTCACGCGGGTACTCGTCCTCGTACGAGTAGCCGATTGCGCGCGTCCGCGGGACTGATCGAGTCGAACAGCAGCTGATCCAACCCCGCCGGCGCGAGCCGAGCGGGGTTTTCTTCTTTCGGGCTCCCTCGACTCGCGTCCGGCGACGAGACGAAGGAGCCCGAAGATGGAAAGACTCACCGGAGCCGAGATCACGGTTCGCTTGCTCGAGCGCCAGGGCGTCGGGCTCGTCGCCGGCATACCGGGCGGCGCGATCCTGCCGATCTACGATGCGCTCTACCGGTCGGATCGGATCCGGCACGTGCTCGCGCGCCACGAGCAAGGCGCGGGGTTCATCGCGCAAGGGATCGCCCGCACGACCGGGCAGCCCGGCGTCTGCCTCGCGTCGTCGGGCCCGGGCGCGACGAATCTGCTGACCGCGATCGCGGACGCCGGGCTCGACTCGATCCCGCTCGTCGCCATCACGGGCCAGGTGCCGCGGGCGCTGATCGGCACGGACGCGTTCCAGGAGGTCGATACGTTCGGCCTGTCGATCCCGATCGCGAAGCACACCTTCCTCGTGCGCTCGGCGGCCGAGCTGCTCGACGTCGTGCCTCGCGCGTTCACGATCGCGTCGTCGGGCCGACCGGGGCCCGTCGTGATCGACGTGCCGAAGGACGTGCAGTCGGAGCTCGCCGACGTGCCGTCCTGGCCCGCGCCCGGCGGGCGCTCCCCCGAGCCGCTGCCCGGTGCCGCGCCGCTCGATCTCGCCGCCGAGCTGATCGACGCATCGAGCCGGCCGATCCTGTACCTCGGCGGAGGCGTGATCGCGTCCGGCGCGGCGGAAGCCGCCGTCGCGCTCGCGGAGCGGATCGGCGCGCCGACCGTGATGACGCTGATGGCGCTCGGCGCAATGCCGGCCCGGCATCCGCTGTCGCTCGGCATGCTCGGCATGCACGGCGCGCGCTGCACGAACCTCGCGCTCGACGAGTGTGATCTCCTGATCGCCGCCGGCGCGCGCTTCGACGACCGCGCGACCGGCAAGGCCGATGCGTTCTGTCCGAACGCGAAGGTGATTCACATCGACATCGATCCGGCCGAGCTCGGCAAGATCAGGAGGCCGGACGTCGCGATCGAGGCGGATGTCGGCCGCGCGCTCGACGCGCTGACCGGCCGCGTCTCGGGGCGCGCCCGGGCCGCGTGGCTCGCCCGCGTCGCGGTCCTCAAGGCGCGTCATCCGCTCAGGACGCCCGGCTGCGGCGACATCCGCTCCCCTTACGGCCTGGTCGCGGCGGTCGCCGCCTGCGCGGACGCCGATACGATCATCGCGACGGACGTCGGCCAGCATCAGATGTGGGTGGCACAGTCCTATCCGTTCGAGCGCGCCCGCCGCTGGCTCACGTCGGGCGGCCTCGGGACGATGGGCTTCGGCTTGCCCGCCGCGATCGGCGCGGCGCTCGCGGCGCCCGAGCGGAACGTCGTCTGCTTCTCCGGCGACGGCTCGCTGCTGATGAACCTGCAGGAGCTCGCGACGGCGGCCGAGGAGCAGGCGAACGTCAAGATCGTGCTGATGAACAATCGTGCGCTCGGCCTCGTGCACCAGCAGCAGCGGCTCTTCTACGGCGGGCGCAGCATCGCGGCACGGTTCGGCGCGAGCCCGGACTTCGTGCGGCTTGCCGAGGCGTTCGGCGTGCGCGCGATCGACCTCGATACCGCGGCCGATCCGCACCGGGCGCTCGCGGCAGCCTTCTCCGCGCCGGGTCCCTGCCTGATCCATGCGAGCATCGAGACCGACGCGCGCGTGCTGCCAATGGTCCCGCCCGGCGCGGCGAATCTCGAGATGATCGAGGCATGACGGTCGGCGGCACCGCGAGCGCCGAGTTGCCGGTAACGGCCCGCTTCGCTACTCTCGCCCGGTCATCGTCGGGCCCGCACGGGCGAAGCGAGCCGAGCACCATGCCAACGACGCGGCGCGGATTCGCGCACACCCTGCCGGCGGCTGCACGCAAGACCTGCTCGACCGAGGTCGCCGGGCGCGGCCTCGATGACGGTGTGAGGGAACGGCGCGCGGCCGCCCCGAGCGCCGCGGCCGCGCTCGCGGCGCTCGCCTGTCTCGTCGCCGCGATGCCGTTGCCCGCGCAGGAGAGCGCCGATTCGCCGGCGGACACGGCGAGCGTCGACGGCCTGCTGTGGCACGTCGCCGCCGACGGCGGGAACGTCGCGTGGGACGCGGCCCGCGATTACTGCGAGACGCTCGAGCACGCGGGCTTCGACGACTGGCGCCTGCCGACGCTCGCCGAGCTCGAGCGCCTCCACGATCCGTCCCGCGACTCGGGCCTCAGTGCGCCGTTGGCGCTCGGCGACTGCTGCCTGTGGAGCTCGACGAGCCTGGTCGACGAGCCCGCGGAGCCGAAGGGGGAGCTGCCGGACCCGGCCAACGACCCGGCGGACTATTACTGGGGCTTCCTGTTCCCGAGCGGCGCCCGTTACTACAGCTTCCGGCGATTTCCCGACGGCCTCGCGGCATGCGTGCGCGAGCCGGACCCTCACCAGTAGCCGAGCATCCGCCCGCAGGTCAGCGCCGTCAGCCACGCGACGAGCGATACGGCGCCCGCGATCGCGAGCTGCCTCCTCTCCGGAGCCGACAACTCGCGCTCGCCCTTCGCGCGCCATGCGGGCAGGCGGAGCACGACGGCGATATTCGCGAGCCCGAGCCCGATCGCGCCGAACTTGAGCAGCAGGAAAGGATTGCCGTAGTACTCGGTCGCGTTCACCGAGACCATGCACACGCCGGTCGCGAGCGCAATCGCGAGCCCCGCGCCGGCGAGCGGCACGGTCGGCCGCGCGAGCGCGGCGAGCGGCGTTTCGCGCCACGCCCCGAGCAGACGCAGGTCGAGAAGCACGACGGAGCCGATCAGCAGGCTCAGGCCGAGCACGTGCCCGAGATTGAGCAGCCCGTACGTCCACACGCCGGCGGCCCGAAGGGCGTTGCCGAGCGCCGAGCCCTCGATCGCGCTCAACAGCTCGAGCATCAGCGCGCACCCGGGCGGCCGCGCCGGACCGGAATGCGCGGGCGCCGGCCGGCTGCTCGTGCCGCAGGCGCCCGGTCAAGCGCCGTCAACGTTGCGGCGGATAGACGTCGAAGTGCGTGCCCTCATACGTGACGCGGCGCGTCTTGACCTCGAATCTGGACGGGTCGTCGTTGCGCATGCCGCTGATCGTCACGTTCGCTCCGACGGGGACGGCCTTGTCATCGAGCCCGGCCCGCGCCGTGCGCGGAGCGGGCGCCAGCGTGAGGTCCCATACCTGGCCGTCGGCATCGCGGATCTTCATCGTCGCGTGGGGACCGCTCAGGTCGACCGCCGAGACCACCGTGCCGGACAACTCGATCGGCTGATTGTTGCCGCTCCAGCCGTGGTGAGCGGCAGCCGGCACCGACGCGAGCGCGAGCGCGGCGCCGCCGAGCGCGAGCGAGAGGTTCAGTTTCCGCATGATCGTACCCTTCCTTCTCTGTCGGGAGCGGCGGCCGCCCGGCGGACGGCCCTCGCTAACGAAAGCTTACCGGGAACCGCAAGGCCGGCCCAGCGCGGCCGAAGTCGTGCGTTCGCCGCCCTCCTGCTTTCTCAAAGGCAAACATTCCGATTCAGCTGTAACTTTCTGAAAATTCATATTTACCCGCCCAGCTTGAAGACGCGCTCCGCGATCGTCGCATAGAGCGCCTGCTTCTCCTCGTCGCTGATCGGCAGCCCGTCCGTGACCGCGACCTCCTCGGGCACGAACTGATACGGGTAGTCCATCGCGTACATCACCCGGTCCGCGCCGAGGACGCTGCGCACGAACAGAATCGCCGGCTCCCACGCCATGCCGCTCGTCGTGACGTAGAAGTTCTCGCGCAAGTAGTCGCTCGGCCGGCGCTCGAGCGGCTTCACGGACGCGTAGCGCCGGGTCGCGACGATGCTGCGGTGGAAGAAATCGATCCTGAACAGCCAGAACGGAATGCCCTCGCCGAGATGGCCGACGATGACCTTGAGCTTCGGGAACCGGTCGAAGACGCCGCTCACGATCAGCCTCAGCATGTGCAGGCCCGTCTCGACGCCGAAGCCATAGATCGCGCCGTCGAGGCCGCGCGCGAGGAACGGCTCGATCATCGACCTCGGCGGCGTCTGCGGATGGAGGTAGACGGGCACGTCGAGCGCCTCGGCGGCCTCGAAGATCGGCCAGAAGCGCTCGTCGTCGAGATACTCGCCCCGCGTATGCGAGTTGATGATGGCCCCTTTCATGCCGAGCCGGGTCACCGCCCGCTCGAGCTCACCGGCCGCGTGCCCGGGGTCCTGCGGCGCGACCGCGGCGAGCGGCGAGAGACGGTCCGGGTAGCGCGCACACGCCTCGGCGAGCCGATCGTTGTACTCGACACTGAGCGCCGCGGCCGTCGCAGCGTCGAAGATCTGCACGCCGGGCGCGGTCAGCGCGACCACCTGCTGCGCGATGCCGCTTGAGTCCATGTCCGCAATGCGCCGCTCGCCGAGGTCCTGAAGGCGCTCCACGATGGCCTTCGTGCGCGGACTTTCGCCGAACAGGAAATACCCCATCAGGCTGCGGAACCCCGGGTCGTCGACGCTCCCGTCCCGGATCGCGTCGCGAAAGCGCCGGACGAGATCGGGAGGCGCCCAGGCCTCCTCCGTCGCGATCCGGCGGAAGCGCTGCTTGTCTATGCTCATTCGTGTCGCTCCTCGAGGCTCGCGGTATTGTAGACTGCGGCGCACCCGAGATCTTCCGGACAGAGCCATGGCGCTAACGAAGCTCGAGCATTACCTCGTGATCAGCGACGACATCGAAGCGACGCGGCGCTTTTATTGCGAGGCGCTCGGCATGCGGGTCGGTTTTCGCCCGGAGCTCGAGTTCGACGGCTACTGGATCTACCTCGGCGAGGTCCCTTGCATCCACGTCGCCGAGCGCCGCAGCTACGCGCGTTATCTCGAGGCCGTGGGCATCCCGATGTCCTCCGGCGAGCGGGGCAGCGGCATGGTGGATCACGTCGCGTTCAACGGCACGGACTTCGACGGCATGCTCGAGCGGCTCGAGCGCCTCGGGATCGAGGCGCACAGGAACGACGTCGACGAGATCGGCCTCAGGCAGCTGTTCCTCGTCGATCCGAGCGGCATCAAGATCGAGCTCAACTTCATGGAGAAGCGCGCGGAGTGACGACAGCGCGTTGCTTGGCACGCAACGCGGCGGATTGGTACTGTTACGCGGCGCCGCGGCAGGGGGTGCCGCCGGCAATGACGGATGGGTGTCGGACGCCTTTCCCGGGAAGGGCTCCGGAAACCCGTCTTCGCGACGCCTGCCTTGCTCCGAGGGGAGAGCGCCGAGGGAGGATCGGCAGTGAACGCCACGGAATACGGATTCATCGGCATCGGCCGAATGGGCGGGCCTATGGCGAGGCGCCTGCTCGATGCCGGCTTCTCGCTCATCGTCCACGACGCGTCCCGCGCCGCCGTCGACGCCCTCGTCGCCCACGGCGCGCAGGCCGCGTCCTCCGCCGCCGAGGTTGCGGACGCGACGGAGACGGTCTTCCTGAGCCTGCCGACGCCGGACATCGTGCAGCAGGTCGCGCTCGGTGAACGGGGCGTGCACGAAGGCGGCCGGGTCAAGCAGGTCTTCGACTGCTCGACGACCGGGCCGATGATGGCGCGCACCGTCGCCGCGGAGCTCGCGAAGAAGGGCATCGTTTACCTCGACAGCCCCGTGAGCGGCGGCATCGCGGGCGCGACGAACGGCACGCTCGCCGTGATGGTGTCCGGCCCGCGCGACGCCTACGAGCGCGCGGAGCCGGCCCTGCGCCGGTTCGGCAAGCTGTTCCACGTCGGCGAGTCTCCGGGCCAGGGCCAGATCATGAAGCTCGCGAACAACCTGCTCGCAGCCGCGGCGCTCGTGTTGTCGTCCGAGGCCGTCGCAATGGGCGTGAAGGCCGGCCTCGACGCGCAGCAGATGGTCGAGATCATCAACGCCGGAACGGGCCGCAACAGCGCAACGCAGGACAAGTTCCCCCGCGCCGTGCTCACTCGCACGTTCGATTTCGGCTTTGCGACCGGCCTCTCGTACAAGGACGTGAGGCTCTGCTTGCACGAGGCCGAGAACCTCGGCGTGCCGATGGTCGCGGGCAGCGCGGTGCTGCAGATGCTCGCGATCACGCAGGCCAGGTTCGGCGCGGACTCCGACTTCACGTCGATCGCCCGTGTCGTCGAGGAGTGGGCCGGCGTCGAGATCAAGCCGAAAGCCTGACGGCGAGGCGCGGCGGAGACGGGAGCCCGAACGCTCGTGGACGCGCCGCAGCTCATCGAGAACTTCCTGCAGTCGCTGACGGCGGGCCTCCTGACGGGAACGATCTACGGCCTCCTCTGCGTCGGCCTCACGCTGATCTTCGGCGTCATGCGCGTGATCAATTTCGCGCAGGGCGACTTCATGATGCTCGGCATGTATTTCGCGTTCTACTGCTTCGGATTCATCGGCGGGCATCTTCTCTTCGGCGACGTCATCGGCCCCTTCGTGACGGCGCTCCTCTCGGGCCCCGCGGTGTTCCTCGCGGGGCTCATCGCGCACAAGGGGCTCGTCGCGCGCGTGTCCGGAACGGGCGCGGCGGCCCTCGAAGCGGAAGGGCATTACGCGCAGCTGATCCTGACCCTCGGCCTGTCCCTCGTCCTGCAGAACGCCGGGCTCTTCGTGTTCGGCTCCGCGCCGGTCTCGATCTCGACGCCGCTGTCGTACAGCGCGTGGGAGGTCGGCCCCCTGTACGGCGACCGGATCTCCGTGTTCGTGAATCAGGGCCAGACGATCTCCGCGCTGCTCGCGATCGCGGTCGCGGTGGCGTTCGCGCTCGTGATGAGCCGTACGCGGCTCGGGCGCTCGCTGCGCGCCGCCGCGGACAACCCCCGCGCGGCCATCTACATGGGCATCGACGTCGAGCGGGCGCACCGGCTCGCGTTCGGCCTCGGCTGCGGCATCACCGCGATCGGCGGCGGCCTGCTCGCATCGAGCTATCCGTTCCAGCCTTACGTCGGGCTCGAGTACGTGATCGTGATGTATGCGGGCGTCGTGCTCGGCGGTCTCGGCAGCGTCCGGGGCGCGTTCTTCGGCGGCCTGACGATCGGCCTCGTGCAGCAGCTCTCGGCGCTGATCCTGCCGACGCAGCTGCAGAACACGGCGATCTTCGTCGCGTTCCTCGCGATCATCCTCCTGCGGCCGCAAGGCCTGTTCGGCACGGCGGCACGGCAGGCGTGAAGAGACGGCACCGCTGGTGGATGCTCGCGTTCGTCGCGCTATACGGCGCGATCGCGCTGCTCGTCACCAACAGCTATCAGCAGCTCATCATGACGGTCGTGCCCGTCTGGGCGGTGATGGGATTGTCGTGGAATCTCCTGTCCGGCTACAGCGGGCTGATCTCGTTCGGGCACGCGGCGTTCTTCGGCATCGGCGCCTATTTCGTCGTGCTCGCGCTGACCGCTTTCGATTTGACGCCGTGGCTCGGCATCCCGATCGCGGGGCTCCTCGGCGCGCTCGCGGGCCTCGTGATCGGCATCCCCACCTTTCGGCTGCGCGGTCACTATTTCGCGCTCGCGATGCTCGCGTATCCGCTCGCGCTGCTGTACGTGTTCGAGTGGCTCGGCTATCAGGAGGTGGCCGTGCCGATGAAGCGCGAAGCGCCGGTCGCGTACATGCAGTTCGCGGACCAGCGCGTCTACGTGTTCCTCGCGCTTGCGCTGCTGCTCGCGGCGATGGCCGTCACGCGCCTCGTCGAGCGCTCGCGTTTCGGCCGCTCGCTGCTCGCGATCAAGCAGGACGAGACGGCCGCCGAGGCCTCCGGTATCGACACGCTGCGCTGGAAGCTGAAAGCCATCACCCTGAGCGGCGCGATGGCGGGCGCGGTCGGCGGCTTCTACGCGGTCGTTCTGCTGATCGTCACGCCGCCGGCCGTGTTCGGCATGCTGGTCTCGGCGCAGGCGCTCGTCGTCGCGATGTTCGGCGGCGTCGGCACCGTCTGGGGCCCGGTGATCGGCGCCGCGACCCTGGTGCCGCTCGCGGACATCCTGCACGCCGAGCTCGGCCACATCGTGCCCGGGATCCAGGGCGTGATCTACGGGCTCGCGATCATCGCCGTCGTCATGCTCGCGCCCGAGGGCGTCTTCTGGCGCGTGCGCGACATGCTGGCCGCGGCGAGGCCGGACCGGACGCCGTCCCCGGCGGCCGCGCGGCTCGGGACGCCCGCGCAGGAAGGCGCCGTCACCGCCCCGGATCCGCCCCCGCCCCCGCAGCGCGGCGCCGCACGCCGCGCGGCCCGTGCCGCGCGCCTGTCGCGCAGCCCGGTCGTGCTCGAGGTCCGCGGCCTCACGAAGTCGTTCGGCGGGCTTCGCGCGGTGAGCGACGTGAGCTTCGACGTTCGCGACGGCGAGATCCTCGGCATCATCGGTCCAAACGGCGCCGGCAAGACCACGCTGTTCAACTTGCTGAACGGCTTCACGGCGCCCGACGCCGGGCGCGTGCGGCTCCTCGGCGAGGACGTGACCGGCGCCCGGCCGAATCGCATCTGCCGCCGCGGCGTCGGCCGCACGTTCCAGGTCGTGAAGCCTTTCGCGAGGATGACCGTCGCCGAGAACGTCGTCGCGGGCGCCTACGTTCGCGCGTCACGCGACGCGGAGGTCGAGGCCCTCGCGCATCGGGCGCTCGAGACCGTGGGGCTCGCCGGGCAGGCCGGGCGCGTCGCCGCGCAGCTGACGAATCGGGAGCTGCGGCTGATGGAGCTTGCCCGCGCGCTCGCGTCGCAGCCGAGGATCGTGCTGCTCGACGAGATTCTCGCGGGCCTCTCGCACGACGAGGTGGACGAGCTGATCGGCGTGATCGCGGGTCTTCCCGACATCGGCATCACCGTCGTGATCATCGAGCACACGATGCACGCGATGGTCCGGCTCGTCGACCGCTTCGTCGTGCTCGATCACGGCGCCGTGCTCGCGAGCGGCGAGCCGGACGCGATCACCCGCGACCCGGCCGTGATCGAGGCCTATCTCGGCAGGAAGTGGCTCGAAGGCCATGCTTGAGGTCGCCAACCTCGACGTTGCGTATGGACGCGTCCCCGCGCTGCGGGGCGTGTCGCTGCGCGTCGGGGCCGGCGAGCTGGTCGCCGTCGTCGGCCCGAACGGCGCCGGCAAGAGCACGCTGTTCAACGCGATCTCCGGGCTCGCGCCCGTGACCTCCGGCGCCATCCGCTTCGAGGGCCGGGATCTTCTTTCGGTGCCGCCGGCCCGCCGCGCGCATCTCGGGATCGCGCATGTCCCCGAGGGCCGCCAAGTGTTCCCCTCCCTGACCGTCCGCGAGAACCTCGAGATGGGCGCCTACACGTCGTCCGGGCGGGCGGCATGGGCCGAAAATCTCGAGAGTATCTATACTTGGTTTCCGGTGCTCGCGCAGCGCGAACGGCAGGCCGCCGGCACGCTGTCGGGGGGCGAGCAGCAGATGCTCGCGATCGCACGGGGCCTCGCCTCCGCGCCGAAGCTTCTGCTGCTCGACGAGCCGTCCATGGGGCTTGCGCCGGCGGTCGCAGACGAGATCTTCGACCGGATCGTCGCGATCCACCGCGACCGTAGCGTGAGCATCCTGCTCGTCGAGCAGCGCGTCGCGGAGGCGCTTCATTTCGCCGACCGCGGCTACGTGCTCGAGGCCGGCAGCGTGATCCTCGAGGGAGATCACGCTACGCTGAAACACGACGACCGTGTCCGTCGTGCGTACCTCGGCCTGTGACGTCGGGCGCCGGGCAAGAAGAAGGAAGGAATAAGGAATAATGAGCGACAGAACGGCCATTCGCAGCACGGGGCTCTCGAGATTCACCCGCCGCGCCGTCGCCGCGCTCGCGGCGGCGCTCCTCGCGCTGCCGGCCGCCGCGCAGACGCCGGTCAAGATCGGGCTGATCGTGCCGTTGTCGGGACCTTGGGCCCGCCAGGGCCAGGTGATGCGTATCGGCGCGGAGATGGCCGTCGAGCACATCAACGCGCAGGGCGGCGTCGCGGCGCTCGGCGGCGCACCGATCCAGCTCGTCGTCGTGGACGCCGGCGACAGCGTCGAGCGGGCGAAAAACGCCGCGCAGCGCATGGTCGCGGACCACCCGGACATGGCCGGCGCGAGCGGCGCGTACCTGAGCTCGTTCACGCTGGCCGTCTCGGAGGTCACGGAGCGCGCGTCGTTGCCGCTGCTGACGCTCTCGTACTCGGACCTGATCACCGGGCGCGGCTTCCGCTACATCTTCCAGACCTCGCCCACGGGCGTTCAGCAGGCCGAGGCCGCGCTGCCGATCCTGCTCGAGCTGGCCGAAAACGCGGGCGCGGAGCGTCCGAAACGGATCGGGATCGTGATGGACAGCACGGCGGCCTCCGTCGCGTTCGTCAAACCGATCAAGGAGGGCGGCATCCTCGACCGGCTCGACCTCGACCTCGCCGTGGACGAGACGTTCACGCCGCCGCTGTCGAACGCGACTCCGCTGATCCAGCGCGTGCGCTCGACGCGGCCGGACCTGCTGCTGCTGCTGCCGACCGTCGTCGCCGACACAAAGCTGCTGCTCGAGAAGATGAACGAGTTCGGTCTCGGCCGCGGCCGCCTGCCGACCGTCTCGAACGGCACCGCGATGGGCGACCCCGACCTCGCGCGGAACATGCCGCCGGCGCTCCTCGAAGGCATCATGACCGTCGTCGCGAACTGGACCGTGAAGGGGCTCGAGGCACTGGCCGCCGAGTACATCGAGCGCAGCGGCGAGCCGTGGCTCACGCAGAATCCGCTTTCCGCCTACGCGCACGTCTGGCTCCTGAAGGAAGCCCTCGAGATGGCCGGGAACGCCGACCGCATCGCCGTCGCGGACGCATTGCGAACGATGGATCTGACGGACGGCCCGGCGCGCTACTTCCCCGGCAACCGGGTGCGCTTCGACGAGCACGGCCGGCGCATCGATGCCCCCTTGCTGGTCATCCAGTGGCAGAACGGCGTGCCGGTGACCGTGTACCCGCCCGGCGCGGCCCTCGCGGAGCCGGCCTGGCCGAGGTGACGCAGCGAAGTCGAGCCGAGTTTTCCCGCAATGCTGACCGGCCGCCCCGCGGCGGCCGTTCGGGCTGCGGTCCCCTCCTACCTCGTTAAGGGAGACAGATGTCAATGAACGACGAATTGTTCGAGCGCGGCCTGGCGATCAGGAAGTCCGTCCTCGGCACCGAGTACGTCGAGAAATCGATCGGCGGCGCGGACGACTTCACGATGCCGCTCCAGCGGCTCGTGACCGAGTACTGCTGGGGCGCCGTCTGGGGCCGCGAGGAGCTGCCGAAGAAGACACGCAGCCTCCTGAACATCGCGCTGCTCAGCACGCTCAACCGGCATCACGAGCTCAAGGTGCACGTGAAAGGCGCGATCCGCAACGGCTGCACGAAGGAGGAAATCCGCGAGGTGCTGCTGCACGTCGGCATCTACTCAGGCATTCCCGCCGCCGTCGACTCGTTCCGCGTCGCGCAGGAGGCGCTGGCCGAGCTCGAGCGGGAGACGGCCGGCGGCTGAGCGGCGGCGGGACGCCGGGAGAGCGGCCTCCTCTCCTGGCGCCCGTTCTCCCACATGGACTCGAACTGCGCGCGCGGAAGCGTGCGCAGGCCGAGCGCCGGGTCCCGGAGCAGCACGCCGTCCTCGCGAATGCCCTTGATCACGACGAAGTGCCGATATCCGTTGAAATTGATCAGCGCGATCGCCGGCACGCCGGCGCTCGCGAGCGTATCGAGGTCCACCTGATACCCGTCGGATGTCGTAGCCGACGGCCGCGAGATAGTTCTTCATGTCGAGCAGGGAGAAGCCTGCCTGCCGGATCCGTTCCTGGTCGCCTTGCTCGTACATGGCGATGAACGCCTGCATCTCGTCGGTAGGATCCTCGTAGTGATAGGTCAGGAGCGTCGCGAGCGCAGCCGACCCGCAGCTGAAATCGAACTGCTGCCGGATCACCTCCGCGAACTTGAGCTCCTGAATGCTCTGCGTCGGCACGTTGACGACGCCGCCGAGCCCCGGGAGCCACACCGTCCCCGCGAGCGCCGTCCCGGCGACGAGCCCGCCGCCGACGACGAGGCCCGCGTGCGTCCGGGACAGGACGCGCGCGGCACCGATCGCTGCTTCGGCTGCCGCGCCGAGGCGCATGCGGGCGGTTCTACGGCTTGACCGACACATTGACGATCGTCGAGCTCTGGATCAGCACGTTGTTGCCGGTGTTCTGCACCGAATGAATCATGCCGCTCGCGCCGGCGAACGCATCGCCCGAGATGGTGTTCTGTCCGGTGCGGTTGCCGATCGCCGCGCATCCAGCCGGCTCGAGGCGTCGATCGACGAGCTGCCGCCGTTGTTCGCGACCGCCGCGCCTAG
>Ga0079224_100000555_pt1 | contig 37221 bp, 37 predicted proteins | sample Stecom2015_FD_80414 | JGI IMG/M metagenome (GOLD analysis project Ga0079224, IMG submission 80414) | Agricultural soil microbial communities from Utah to study Nitrogen management - Steer compost 2015 | ecosystem: Environmental > Terrestrial > Soil > Agricultural land | place: USA: Utah... | reverse complement strand
CGACTCCGGCGAGCCGGAAGACTCGTTGGAAGAGATCTCGTGGGACAAGTTCTTCGAGGCGTTCGAGGACAATGAACTGGCATTTCTCTACCAGGAGGAAACCGACGACGGGCGCGACAGCCGGTTCAGCAAGTTCATCTCGAGATCCGGCCACTGACGCGCTGATACGCACTGCCCTGCCTGTGCCGCCACTGCAGGAAACGGTTACCGCCATGTGTGGGAGTGCGTCTCGTCCGTGTCAGCATCTTCAGCAGCTTTTTCTACTGGAACTCCGCTGCGCGACCACGCGTTCACGGTTGCGCTGGGCATGGCACGGACGACCGCGCACCTCTCTACCGCCCGCCCGCCGCGCCGCACGATCCCGTAGGCGGATACTTGAACTCCGGCAACGCGGATGACCAATCGCGAAAGGATGCATAATGGCAGAGTTGGTTCTGGTTACTGGAGGTGCGGGGTTCATCGGTCGTCATGTGGCAAGGACGCTGCTCCGTCACGGCTATGCCGTCCGCGTGCTCGACACCTTTATCGACCAGGTGCATCGCTACTCCGGCCATCGCGATCGGGTTCTGGACGAGGTGGAAGTCTACCGCGGCGACATCCGCGACCCGGCCGCCGTCACCCGTGCACTGAAGGGCGTCGACAGCGTCATCCATCTCGCGGCCGAGGTCGGCGTGGGCCAGAGCATGTACGCCATCGATCGCTATGTCGACGTCAACGATCACGGCACTGGCGTTCTGTTTCAGGAACTGATCGAGGCACCGGTGCGCCGCGTCGTGGTGGCGTCGTCGATGAGTGTCTACGGCGAGGGTCTCTACAGGGCTTCGGATGGGCGGCTGGTGGAGGCGGCGGAACGATTGACCGACCCTGCCGCCGGCTGGGACCCGGTCGACGACGATGGCACGCCCCTCGAGCCGGTGCCAACGCCCGAGTGGAAGCGGCCGAGCCTGGCCTCGGTTTATGCGCTCACCAAGTATGCTCAGGAACGCCTCACCCTCATCACCGCGCCGGCCTACGGCATGGAGGCATGCGCGTTGCGCCTGTTCAACGTCTACGGTCCCGGCCAGGCGCTTTCCAATCCCTACACGGGGGTGCTGGCGATCTTCGCCTCTCGCCTGCTCAACGGGCAGCCACCGCTCGTCTTCGAGGATGGCAATCAGCAGCGGGATTTCGTTCACGTCGAGGACGTGGCAGACGCGTTCGTTCTTGCCCTCACGCACCCCCAAGCCGTCGGCGGGGTGTTCAACATCGGCAGCGGCGATGCCTACTCGATTGCCGGGATCGCCCGCAGCATCGCTGCCGCCATGGGACGAGAGGAGATCGAGCCTGAAATCCTTCACAAGGTGCGCCTGGGCGACATTCGCCACTGCTTTGCTGACATCAGCCGGGCCCACGCGCAGCTCGGCTTTGCGCCACGCCGCCGCCTTGAAGACAGTCTCGGCGAACTCGCGGATTGGGTGAATCGACAGAAGGCCGTCGACCTCGTCAACGAGGCGCGGCAGGAACTCGAGTCCCGGGGGCTTGTGGCATGACCACGGCACCGATTGTCGACCCTCGGCGACTGGGTGTGGTCGAGTGGTTCCGCCCTGGAGAGTACACCCGCGTCGAGGAGAGCATCGCTCGCCTGCGCGAGCTTCGCGTTTCACATCTGCGCACCCATGTCTCCTGGGCCGAGTATGTCGGTGAAGGTGGAACCGAGTGGTATCGCTGGTTGCTTCCGCAGCTGGCGGAATTCGAATTGCTGCCCTGCCTCCACTACACACCACCATCATTATCGGAAACCGGCCGCAGCTCGGGCCCGCCACGCGACCTTCGTGCCTTCGCCGACTTCGTCGATCATGTCATCTCCTGCCACGGTCGGCTGTTTGAGGCGGTGGAACTGTGGAACGAACCCAACAACCTGCTCGACTGGGACTGGCGGGTCGATACCGACTGGCAGAAGTTCTGCACCATGATTGGTGCCGCAGCCTACTGGGCGCAGCAGCGCGGCAAGCGCGTCGTGCTCGGCGGCCCCTGCCCCACCGACATCAACTGGCTTTCGCTGATGGGTGAGCGGGGCGTATTGGGCGTCACTGACGTCGTCGGTCTGCATGGCTTTCCGGGAACGTGGGACTCCGAGGAAGCCGCGTGGCCGGGCTGGGACGCTCTTGTTTCGGAAGTCGAAGAGACAGTCAGGCCGTACAACGCCGACCTCGCCCTGTGGGTCACCGAAACCGGCTATTCCACGTGGCGTCATGACCCGTTCCGACAAGTCGAACGGTTCGCCGAAGCGCTGCGCGCACCGGTCGAGCGAGTCTACTGGTACGCGCTGCAGGACCTGGCGCCAACCGTGGCGGTTCAGGAGGGCCTGCGGTTCGACCCCCGGCATTATCATTTCGGCCTTCATGATTCCGCCGGGCGCCCGAAACTTCTGGCACGAGCCCTGCGCGACGGCAGGCTGGATGCCATTCGCCAGGCCGTAGCCCGGGATTTTCCCGCCCCCAGCGTCCGCCGCCGGTTGCGTCCGATCGTTGTCACCGGTGGCGCCGGCTTCATCGGTTCCAATCTGGTCGACCGGCTGGCCAGGGAAGGCCATCAGGTGCTGGTGTTCGACGCGCTGGACCGTCCCGGGGTCGAGCAGAACCTGTCATGGCTCAAATGGCGGCATCGCGACCGTGTATCCGCGGCAATTGCCGACCTGCGCGATGCCGACGCGGTGCGCGATTGCATCGGTGAGGCCGATGGCATCTTTCATCTCGCCGCCCAGGTCGCCGTCACGACCAGCCTCGAACACCCGATCGAAGATTTCGAGGTCAACGCTCGCGGTACCCTGAACCTGCTCGAAGCGATCAGACAGCGCCACGATCCGCCGCCGCTCGTGATGGCCAGCACCAACAAGGTTTACGGCGAGCTGTCTGACATGGCCGTGTACAGGAGGGCGAAGCGCTACTGGCCGAAGGATCCGGATGTGCGCGCTTACGGCATCCCGGAGAACCAGCCGCTGGACTTCCGCACTCCCTACGGCTGTTCCAAGGGGGTCGCCGATCAGTATGTGCTCGACTACGCCCGCAGTTTCGGGCTGCCGACCGCCGTCTTCCGCATGAGCTGCATCTACGGGCCGCATCAGTTCGGCACCGAGGATCAGGGCTGGGTCGCCCATTTCCTGATCAGCGCCATGAGCGGCCGTCCGATCACGATCTACGGTGATGGCTGCCAGGTACGCGACGTCCTTTACGTCGACGACGCAGTGAATGCCTATCTGAGTGCCTTCCGGCACATCCGCAGCCTTCAACCCCGCGTCTTCAATCTCGGCGGCGGCCCGCGGAATGCCGTGAGCCTCCTCCAGCTTGTCGACTGTATTGGTAAACTGATCGGTCGACCGGTCGAGCTGTCGTTCTCTGACTGGCGACCCGGCGATCAGCGCTACTACGTCTCCGACACCCGTCGTGTGATGGCAGCACTCCGGCTGCCGGAGCCGGTCTCCTGGCACAAGGGCGTCGCCGAGCTTGCCGGCTGGCTTCGCAGCGCCGGTCTTGGCCGTGCGGCCACAACGCCGGTGAAATCGGTCCCGCGCGCGCTGGAGGCATCGGCATGAGGGTAGCCCTGGTCAATCCGTCCTGGAGATACGACAACAGCATCTATTTTGGATGCCGGGCGCCGCATTTGCCGCTCGAGCTCGGTTACGCACGGGACCTGCTGCAACTCGCCGGCCATTCGGTACTGTTGCTCGACGGCCATCTCTTCGGACGCTCCAACGACGACCTCGCCGAGGAAGTCGCCGACTTCCGCCCCGACATGACCGCGGTCACGACGGCGCCCAGCTATCTGTTCTGGCGCTGCGCGCCGCCGGAGTTGCGGGTACCGCAAGAGTTCTTCGACGCCCTCGGCCGCCGCGGGGGGCTGCGTGTCGCCGTCGGACCGCATGGCTCCGCGACCCCTGCCGCCGCGTTGCGCAAGCTCGAGGCCGATGTCGTGGTCCGCGGGGAGTGCGAGGAGACCGTCGCCGCGCTGGCCGAGGCGCGCCGGCCTGAGGGCATTTCGGGCGTTGCATTTCGGGACAACGGAGAGATCACGATCAACGGAGGCCCGCAAGCGGCGCGGTTCGTCGATCTGCCTGCCCTGACCTGGCCCAATCACTGGATTGGCCGCCATCGGCACCATCATCACCGGTTCGACGAACCGCAACGCGGACCGGGCGCCGAAGTCGAGGCGTCGCGAGGTTGCCCCTACGCGTGCAGCTTCTGCGCGAAGCTGGACTACCGCGACGCATACCGCCGCCGCGAGCTTGCGGTCCTGCTCGAGGAGATCGACGAGCTGATCCTTCAGGGTGTGCGCTACATCTATTTCATCGACGAGATCTTTCTGCCCCGCAAGCCATTGCTCGAAGCCCTGAGCGAACGCGACGTGCAGTTCGGCGTGCAGACACGGATCGACCTCTGGAAGCCGGAAATGCTGGATCTGCTCGGCGCCGCCGGCTGCGTGTCAGTCGAGGCCGGCGTCGAGAGCCTAACGCGTGAGGGCCGCGACACGCTGGCAAAGAAGTGCAAGCTCTCGACCGACGAATTGGCCGCGCTACTGGTGCGCGCGCGTGACAGCATACCGTTCGTGCAGGCCAACCTCATTGCGACCGCCGAAGACGAGCCGGAACGGATTGCGGCATGGCGCGAGGACCTGCAATCGCACGGTGTCTGGGCCAACGACCCGGTGCCACTTTATCCCTACCCGAGTTCGCCCGACTACCTGCGTCTCTGGGGTCCCCCAGACGATTACGCCTGGGAGCGCGCGCATGAACACTACCTCGCTCAGTTCGAGCGGTTCAGCGACATCCAGGACGAAAAGCCGCTGCCTCTTCACCAGCTCGAGACATGTCATTGACACTGGAGGACAACATGGGCATGCCGCGACGGGTGTTCATGAGCGCCGATGCGGTGGGCGGGGTCTGGCGCTACGCGCTCGAACTCGCCCGGGGCTTCTCCGACAGAGGGGTGGAGACTCGCATTGCCGTGCTGGGCCCTGCGCCCGGCCTGGACCAGCTGCGTGAGGCCGCCGCTATCGGCGGCCTTGAAGTCACGGCCACCGCTCTGCCGCTCGACTGGACGGCAACCTCCGAAGCCGAGCTCCTGGAATGTTCCGCGGTACTGAAGGCAATGGCCTTGCGTTCCGGGGCCGACATCGTTCACCTCAATGCACCTGCCCTTGCCGGCCGCGATCCGTGGCCGATACCGCTCGTCGTGGCGGCACATTCGTGTGTCGGGACATGGTGGAATGCGGTTCGCCGTGAAGCGTTGCCCGAGGACTTCGTGTGGCGGACGAGACTCACCGCGAGAGGCCTCCACATCGCAGATTGTGCCATCGCACCCAGCCGGTCATTCGCCGCCTCCATAGAGGCCTTTTACGGCGTCGGCGTACGTATTGTGCCGGTGCTCAACGGCACCCGCCCGTTGTCTACGCGGCCGGTGAGACGACGACACTGCGTCTTCACCGCCGGGCGCCTGTGGGACGAAGGCAAGAACATGGCGGCGCTGGATCGCGCGGCTGCGCATCTCCCGGTGCCGGTCTACGCCGCTGGACCGGTCGAAGGCCCGAACCGGGAACGCCGCGAGTTCCGCCATCTCCAGCTCCTGGGAAGACTCACCCCGGTCGAGATGGCCCGTTGGTACGCCACGGCACCGGTATTTGCGTCGCTGTCGCGCTACGAGCCGTTCGGCCTGACCGTGCTCGAGGCAGCCCAGGCGGGTGCGGCGCTGGTATTGTCCGACATTGCGACGTTTCGTGAACTCTGGGACGGCGTTGCCTGGTTCGTGCCACCGGATGATTACGACATGCTGGCGTCGGCACTGGACTACCTGACCCAGGAACCGGCGGTCGCCGCCGAGTTGGGGGCGAAGGCTCGTCTCCGCGCAGCCCGCTACACCGTGGACCGCATGGTCGCCGCCACTCTCGACGTCTACGCCTCAATACCGGCGAGGCAGCAGCTGGCCAATACGGGATAGGAGGCGTCATGCGCATTGTCTACTTCACCCACTCGCTCGTTTCCTGCTGGAATCACGGCAACGCGCACTTCCAGCGGGGGGTCTTGCGCGAGCTCGTCCGGCGCGGCCATGACGTGGTTGCCTGGGAACCGTCGAGCGGCTGGAGCCGCCGCAATCTCGTCCGCGATCACGGCCTCGCCCCGCTCGCCCGCTTCCGCGCCGCGTTCCCGGAGCTCGATACGCGCCTCTACGGTCCGCAGCCTGATGTCGATGCGATGCTGGCAGGCGCCGACCTGGTCATCGTCCACGAGTGGACCGACCCGGCACTGGTCGCCGCCATCGGCCGCGCGCGCCTCCGGTACGGACGGTTTGTCCTGCTCTTCCACGATTCGCACCACCGTGCAGCCAGCAGCCCCGCCGATATGCGTGCCCTCAATCTGTCCGGCTATGACGGCGTACTCGCGTTCGGCGAGGCAATCGCCGAGATCTACCGCGACTGGGGGTGGGGCGATCGGGTGCATGTCTGGCACGAGGCAGCCGACGTCCGGTTGTTTCGTCCGCCAATGCCGGGAGACGACGGCAAACGAAGCGGCATCGTCTGGATCGGCAACTGGGGGGATGGCGAACGCTCGGCCGAGCTCGTGAACTTTCTTCTGCGGCCCGCCGCAACTGCGGAGCTCCCGGTTGCCGTCCACGGCGTCCGCTACCCCGAACATGCTCTGGCAACGCTCGCTGCCAACGGCGCAGACTACAGGGGCTGGCTGCCGAATGCCGACGTTCCCGGCGTCTTCGCCCGTCATGCTGCCACGATACATGTGCCCCGACGCTTTTATGCGGAGCAACTGCCGGGCATTCCGACGATCCGCGTCTTCGAGGCGCTGGCCAGCGGGATTCCGCTGGTCTGCGCGCCGTGGCAGGACAGCGAAGGCTTGTTCACTCCGGGCCGTGACTACCTCGTCGCCCGTAACGAAGGCGAGATGCGCGCGACACTTACGGCGCTCGCAGCCGATGCCGACCTGCGCCGTTTCCTTGTCCGCAACGGACTGAGGACGATCCGGGCTCGTCACACGTGTGGTCATCGTGTCGACGAACTCCTGTCGATCGTCGGAAACCTTCTGCAACAGTCCGCAAGAGGAGCTGCCTGATGGAGATTGCCTTTCTCGGATCCAGTCTGCTGTCGAGCTACTGGAACGGCGCTGCCACCTATTACCGTGGCATCATCGCCGCTCTGGCGCGCAAGGGTTGTCGGACCACGTTCTACGAGCCGGACGCCTACGACCGCCAGCAGCATCGCGACATCGCGCCTCCGGACTGGGCCAAGGTCGTCGTCTATCCCGCCGAACGGGCCTGCATCGATGAGATCTGCGCCATGGCCGCAACTGCCGACGTGGTCGTCAAGACCAGCGGCGTCGGTGTCTTCGACGACGAACTCCTGACCGCCGCGATGACCGCCGCAGGCCCGGACAAGGTCCGCATCTTCTGGGACGTCGATGCACCGGCCACGATCGCCGAAATGGACGCGTCACCGAGCCACATCCTGCGTCGCTGGGTCCCGCATCTCGATCTGGTGCTCACCTACGGTGGCGGGCCGCCCGTGATCGACGCATACGAAGCCTTCGGCGCCCGCGCCTGCATTCCCGTCTACAACGCGCTCGACCCGGAGACGCACTATCCAGGTGCTCCTGACCAGCGATTCGCCTGCGATCTCGCGTTTCTCGGCAACCGGCTGCCCGATCGCGAGGCCCGCGTCGACCGGTTCTTCCTGCATGCTGCCCGCGCACTTCCGGACAAGCGCTTCATCATCGGCGGCTCAGGCTGGGAGCAGGACAGGCTGCCCGCCAACGTGCACGCCATCGGCCACGTGTCCACACGGGATCACAACGCCTTCAATGCGACGCCGCTGGCGGTCATCAACATCGCCCGCGAGAGCATGGCCAGAATCGGCTATTCGCCCGCCACCCGCGTATTCGAAGCCGCAGGCGCCGCCGCCTGCCTTATCAGCGACGAGTGGGAAGGGATCGGCAACTTTCTCGAACCTGGTACGGAGGTACTGGTCGCACGCAATGGCGACGATATCGCCCGCCACCTGATCGCACTTACTCCCGAACGCGCACGCGAGATAGGCGAGCGTGCGCGCCGGCGTGTGCTGCGGGAACACACCTATGACCGGCGTGCCGACGCCCTGATCGATGTCCTGCGCGACGCGGTCGCTGCCAAACGAAGGGCGGTGGCATGACCGCCCGGCGCCTGCGAATCGTGGTTCTTGGCCTCAGCCTCTCGTCTTCTTGGGGCAATGGACATGCAACCACCTATCGGGCCTTGTTGCGCGCACTTTCGGAGCGCGGCCACGACTGCCTCTTTCTCGAACGGGACTGCCCCTGGTACGCCGCCAATCGTGATCTGTCCGATCCGTCGTACTGCCGGCTGGAGATCTATGGCAGCCTCAACGAACTGCGCCGGTATGCGTCGGACGTCGCGTCGGCCGACGTAGTCATCGTCGGCTCGTACGTGCCCCAGGGCGTCGCGGTCGGCCAGTGGGTTCAGCAGATCGCCCGCGGCGTGACCGCGTTCTACGACATCGATACGCCGGTGACCCTGTCGCGGCTCGCGAACGGCGACTGCGACTACCTGGCACCGCCGCTGATTGCCGGCTACGACCTCTATCTGTCGTTTACCGGCGGCCCCTGCCTCGATCGCATCAAGACCGTTTACGGTGCACCTGCAGCGCGTGCGCTCTACTGCTCGGTCGATACCGACGCCTACGACCGCATGGACGATGTGTCCCGGCGCTGGGACCTGGGCTATCTCGGCACCTACAGCGCCGACCGACAGCCGGCACTGGAGCGGCTGCTCCTCGAACCGGCCCGACGCGCGCCGGATCTCTCGTTCGTCGTCGCCGGTCCGCAATATCCGGACAGCATCGACTGGCCCGCCAACGTCGAGCGCATCGAACACCTGCCACCGCGCGATCACGTCGGCTTCTACTGCAGCCTCGGCTGGACCCTCAACGTGACCCGGTCGGACATGGTCTCGGCGGGATATAGCCCCAGTGTGCGGCTCTTCGAAGCTGCCGCCTGCGGTGTGCCGATCCTGTCCGACGACTGGCCCGGTCTCGCCACGATCTTCACGCCTGGCCGCGAGATCGTGATCGTGCGGTCGGCGGACGACGTGGTCGCCGCACTGCGTGCACCGGCAGCACTCGGACGCCGGCAGGCTGACGCGGCACGACAACGGATACTCAGTGGCCACACGGCCCGCCATCGTGCCCGCGAACTGGAGCGATACCTGCTGGAGGCCTCGGGTCGCCGCACGCAAGTCGCCGGCGGCACGGTTGCGGCAACCTGACTGCCGCGTCGGGGAGCGCGCGCTGATGAAAGAGGAAACCGAGCGGAGGCTTCTGCGCCGCCTCGGGCTTCAGCGTGTCGATCCGGCGGCGCTGACGATCGTCCGCATGGCCCGTGGGCGTGGCTTCACCTACCTCGACGACCAAGGTCTCCTCGTCCGCGACGGGACCGTACGCACTCGCCTCGCGGCCCTTGCAATACCGCCGGCGTGGAAGGACGTCCGGATCGCCGCCGATGCACGCGCCCACCTTCAGGCCATTGGCCGCGACGACGCCGGCCGGCTGCAATACATCTACCACGCCGATTGGGTTCTCGTCCGGGAAGTCAACAAGATCAACCGGTTGGCGACCTTCGGTCGGGCGCTGCCACGCATACGCGCAACGGTCGAGCACGAACTCGCCGTGCGGCCGATCGAACGGGCCACCATCATCGCCGCGGCAGTTCGGCTGATCGACCGGGCGGTGCTGCGCGCGGGCTACGAGACCTATGCCGGCACCGAAGGCGGGCGTGGCGCGGCGACCCTGCTTCGCCGTCATGTCACCGTCGACGGCGACACCATCGCGCTCGCCTTCCCCGGCAAGGGCGGACGGTGGGTGCGCAAGACGGTGGACGACCCGCTGCTGGCGCCGGTGATCGCGCTTCTCGCCGACCAGCGCGGCGCCCGGCTGTTCAAGGAGGGTACCGGCACCGGTGCGCGTGCCATCGTCGCCGACGAGATCAATTCGTGCCTCCGCGACATCGGTCGCGCCGAGGTCACGGTAAAGGATTTCCGCACCTTCCATGCTTCGGCGCGGGCTATCGAACTGCTGGCGCCGATCACACCGGCGCGCAGCCAGCGTGCCCGCAACCGCCAGATCGCCGAAGTGGCCGGAGACGTGGCAATGATGCTGCAGAACACACCCACCGTCGCCCGCTCGAGCTACATCCATCCGATTGTCATCGAGGCATTCGAATCCGACGCGCTGGATCGCCGGCTCCTGTGCCCGAAACCCCGGAAGGGACTGACCTTGCCGGAAACCGCCCTCATGCGCCTGTTGCAGGAGTTCGCCCTCTAGCCGCCCCAACAGCCACATCCGCACGCACGGCCACACCTCGGACCTGCGGTGCACTCCTGGCGTGCTGCAACGGGTACCGTGTAGCCGAAAGACACATCGTCTTCCGCGGCAAACCCGTGCAGGATGTCATCGGACGGGCGTCGTCGCGTCCGCGCGGGTTTCCCGAAAGTGGTGCACAGGGCGATGCGGAATACGGGAAACCGGACTTCCGCCGGGTCGAGCATCCAAGCTATAACCCGCCGGTTCCGGACGGCATGAGAGGGGAGCGGCAGAGCGGATGCCGGTCGAGCCATCGGTGCACATGTGGGTGACGTTCGCCATCATCGCGGCCGGCGTTGCCTCCTACGTGCTCGAACGGGTCTCGCTCGAGCTCACGTCGGCGGCGGTCGTCGTCGCGCTGCTCCTGTTCTTCCATTTCGTGCCGCTGACCGATGCCGAGGGCTATCTCCTCCTGACCACCGAGGACCTTCTGTCCGGCTTCGCTAATCCCGCCCTGATTGCAGTCCTCGCCCTTCTGATGATCGGCCAGGGCCTGTTCCAGACCGGCGCGCTGGAAGGTCCGACCAAGCGCATCCAGCAGATCGGCGGCAACTGGCCACAGATGACGCTTGCCCTCACGCTTCTGTCGGCTGCGACCATCAGTGCGTTCCTCAACAACACGCCGGTCGTGGTGATGTTCATCCCGATCGTGAGTTCCCTTTCGGCCCGGCTCGGCGTCAATCCGAGCAAGGTGCTGATTCCGCTGAGTTTCATCACCATCCTTGGCGGCATGACGACGCTCATCGGCTCGTCCACGAACCTGCTCGTGGCCGGTGCAGTTGAACGGGGCAGCGAGCTAACCGTCGGCTTCTTCGATTTCTTCATGCCGGGACTAATTCTTGCGGCCTGCGGCATAGTCTACGTCCTCCTTGTCGGGACCCGGCTGCTGGAACCCCGACAGACGTTGGCGGCAGAGGTGGGGGCAGGCGGCGGTAGACAGTTCGTGGCCCAGATCCACATTACCCCTGGCCACCCGCTGGAGGGTCAGTCACCGGTTGCCGGCCTGTTCCCCGCCCTGAAGGACATGACGGTTCGCCTCATCCAGCGCGGCGAGCACCCCATCCTCCCGCCTTTCGAGGACGTGACGCTGCAGCCCGGTGACCTGGTGGTGGTCGCTGCCACGCGTTCCGCACTTGCGGATGCGCTGAAGATGAAGGACACGATCCTCACCGGCGATCCTGAGGAAGCCGTTGCCGCCCGAAACGGCGACTCCGTGTCGGAACCTGTTCAGAAGCATGGCGAACTGACTCTTGCCGAGGCGGTCGTGGCACCGGGGTCACGCGTCATTGGCCGCCGCGTCGAGGAGATCGGGCTGCGAGCAGAAACGGGCTGCGTGGTGCTCGGTCTTCAGCGCCGCAGCCGCATGATCCGCTCGCGAATCAGCGAGATCCGGCTGGAGGCCGGCGACGTGCTGCTGATCCTTGGCAGCCGCGATAACGTGCGCAAGTTGAGACACTCGCGCGATCTCTTGCTGCTGGAGTGGTCGGCGACGGAACTCCCCGACGTCAAGTACGCCAACCGGGCGCGATTCATCTTCCTGGCGACCGTCATTGCCGCCGCGAGTGGGATCGTGCCTATAGTCATTGCCGCGATGGCGGGTGCGGCTGCCATGATTCCTGCCGGCTGCCTCAATATCCGCCAGGCCGCTCGGGCCATCAACCGCAGCATCTACATGCTGATTGGCGCGGCCCTGGCGATGGCTGCAGCACTGGAGGCCACAAACGGCGCGATGTACATCGCCCACAGCATGGTGGCCGCATTGTCGGGTGCGTCGGCTGGCGTAATCCTGTCGGCGTTGTTCCTGCTGATCGCGGTGATGACCAACTTTCTCTCCAACAACGCGACGGCTCTGCTGTTCACGCCGATCGCTTTGAGCACCGCACTCGAACTGGGAGTCGATCCCGCTGCCTTCATCCACGCCGTGATTTTCGCCGCCAACTGCTCATTCGCCACGCCGATGGCTTACCAGACGAACCTGCTCGTCATGGGCCCCGGTCATTACCGTTTCAGCGACTTCGTGCGGACCGGAACCCCGTTGATATTTATCATCTGGCTGGCATACTCACTGTTTGCCCCGTGGTACTACGGGTTGTGAGAGGGACCGCCTGCGGTCGCGTTGACGAGAGCCCACGGTGAGCATCGAAGGGCGCAATTTCCCGCAGTTCTACCTGACTCCGCCGGCGCCATGCCCCTACCTGCCGGGCCGGCTCGAGCGCAAGGTATTCACGCACCTGATCGGCGATCAGGCGCGACTGCTCAACGACACGCTCACCCACGGTGGTTTCAGGCGCAGCCAGAACATCGCCTACCGGCCGGCGTGCGACAGCTGCAATGCGTGCACGTCGGTCCGTATCGTCGCCGACCGTTTCGAGATGACCCGCTCCTTCCGACGCACGATCAATGCCAACCGTGACGTGGTTCGCGACGAGGTACCGCTGAGGGCAACCGCAGAGCAGTACGCGCTGTTCCGGAGCTACATCGACGCCCGCCACGGTGACGGCGGTATGGCGGACATGACGGTGCTCGACTTTACGGCGATGGTCGAGGACAGCTTCGTCGACACCCGGATCGTGGAGTACCGGCTGCGGCAGCAGTCGGAACCCGGCGACAATGGAGACCGCAAGGGGCGCCTCATCGGCGTCGCACTCACCGATGTGCTGCAGGACGGATTGTCGATGGTCTACAGCTTCTTCGATCCGGCGCATCCGGTACGCGGGCTGGGCACGTACATGATCCTGGACCACATCGAACTCACGCGTCGCCTCGGCCTCGGCTATCTCTATCTGGGATACTGGATCGCGGGCTCCGAAAAGATGGCCTACAAGTCCCGCTTCCAGCCCCAGGAGCATCTGACCGCGAGCGGATGGGTTCGCAGCAAGGTCGCGTAAACCCCCGTCGCATCACCTTTCCGGCCGTCTAGTCGTACCGGTTGCGCGGGAGCCGTGCACATGTTGCCAGGGTAATGCCCAACAACAGCCATAGAACGAGTTCGTACAGGAGCGAGCCGAGGGCGAAGCCTGCAGGCAGGTGCAGCCACACCACATCCGACAGGTTCGCGTAAAGCGAGCCGATTGCGCCGGCGAGGAACACCAGCATGACTTCGGAAACGTAACCCGGCAGGATCAACCGCACCTGAGCCAGCACGAAAGTAGCAAGCGCCGCAATGACGAAGAACAGCCCGGCTCTCAGAGCGATCGCCTCCGCCGCGACCGGATCAACGCCGGACCGCACGTAGGCGAGCATGAAGCGGGGGCCTGTGCGATGCGCCTCGCGCCAATCCTGGTAGGCCTCGGAGGTATCGCGCGGCCATGGTGAAGAATATGTCCCCGTCGGGATGTCGGCTTCAGCCAGCGCCGTCTCGATGGCATCGAACCCCGGCGGGTGGTCGCGGAACAGTGCCAGCGGTTCGTGGAGCCAACCCCAGAACGCGGTGCCCCACAGCATCATCACGACGACGGCGACGAACGGTCCGATCCACAGACCCCAGTTGCCGCGTCCGCCTGCCGCCATGGCCGTTCCCTGCCGGCGTCTTGCTTCGGGTCGATGGTACGTCGCCACCGCTGCGCTGGCAACCGGACAAGAAGCGGTTGCCCGTCAGTCCACTGACGACGGACTGAAACGGTTGTTCCTGGGGAATCCCTTGGGCGGCAGACGACCGGCCTGGGCGCGACTGCCGATCCAGTCGCGGAGATCGCCGACCGTCCAGTTGCGTCCCGATGAGTCGGTCCACGACAGCCCGTCGGCTAGCCTGAACGCCCGAAGGTCGGACAGTCCGCTGTCGCGATAGCGCTGCAGGATGACCCCGCGCCCGCGGGTCATCTCCGGTACTTCCGGAAGCGGGAAGATGAGCAGCTTTCTGTTGAGGCCGATGACGGCGACATGATCGTCGTCGGGGCTGACTGGCGCGCAGGCCTGCGCCTCGACTGGCGGCTTGACGTTCAGGACCTGCTTGCCCTTGCGCGTATTGGCCACGACCTCGTCCTCCGGAACCACGAAGCCGCGGCCATCGGAGGCCGCGATGAGGAGCCGGCGACCAGGCCGGTGGACAAAAAGCGCGACGATGTCATCGGTGCTGTCGAGATCCGCCATCAGCCTGATCGGTTCGCCGTGGCCGCGCCCGCCCGGCAGCCGATCCGGCGTCAGCGTGAAGATGCGTCCACTCGAGGCAAGCGCGAGCAACTTGTCGGTCGTTTCGGCATGGAAAACGAAACGCGCCCGATCGCCGTCCTTGAACGACAGTCCGGACGTGTCTTCCAGATGGCCCTTGAGCGCCCTGATCCACCCCTTCTCGGAGCAGACGACCGTGATGGGCTCACGTTCGATCATCGTCGTGCTGATATCGAAATCGATCTCGGGCGCATCCGCGAAATCCGTGCGGCGGCGGCCGAGCGGCGTATCCTTGCCGAACCTGCGGCGCACTTCCCTGATCTCGTCAGAAACGCGTTGCCACTGCGCCCCGTCCGACGCGAGCAGGTTCTCCAGTTGCGCGAGCTCGTCCGTCAGTGCATCGTGCTCGCGTCTGATCTCCATCTCCTCCAGCTTTCTCAACGCGCGCAGGCGCATGTTCAGGATCGCTTCGGCCTGGGCGTCCGTGAGGGCGAACACACGCATCAATTCGGCTTTCGGCTCATCCTCCTCGCGGATGATGCGGATCACCTCGTCGAGGTTGAGATAGGCTACGAGGTATCCTCCGAGCACCTCGAGGCGCCTGGTGATCTTGTCGACCCTGAACCTCGTGCGCCTGACGAGGACCTCCTTGCGGTGATCCAGCCATTCCCTCAGGGCTTCACCGAGCGACAGGACACCCGGTACGCGACCGTGCGCCAACACGTTCATGTTCAGCTGGACGCGCGTTTCAAGATCGGTCAGACGGAACAGCTGCTCCATCAGCAGCACCGGGTCGACACTGCGTGAACGCGGCTCGAGCACGAGGCGAATATCCTCGGCGGATTCGTCGCGGATGTCGGCGAGAAGCGGCAGCTTGCGTTCCTGCATCAGCTCGGCGATCTTCTCGACGAGACGGCCCTTCTGGACCTGGTATGGCATCTCGGTAACGACAACCTGCCACGCCCCTCGCGGCAGGTCTTCCTTCTGCCAGCGTGCCCTGACGCGGAACGAACCCCGCCCCGTCAGGTAGGCTTCCCTGATCGCCGACCGGTTGTCGATGATGATGCCGCCGGTAGGAAAGTCCGGACCGGGCACGAATTCCGTCAGCTTGTCGATGCTCGCGTTCGGGTGCTTGATGAGATGCAGGGCAGCCTGGCACAGCTCGTCGGCGTTGTGCGGCGGGATCGATGTCGCCATGCCGACCGCGATACCCGATGAGCCGTTGGCCAGCAGATTTGGAAACGCGCCCGGCAACACCACCGGTTCTTGGTCGGTGCCGTCGTAAGTCTCGCGGAAATCGACGGTATCTTCGTCGATGCCGTCGAGCAGGGCCTGTGCGACGGCGGTGAGCCGCGCCTCGGTGTAGCGCATCGCCGCCGCGTTATCGCCGTCGATATTGCCGAAGTTGCCCTGTCCCTCCACCAGCGGATAGCGCACGGCGAAATCCTGCGCCAGGCGCACGAGTGCGTCATAAACCGCCTGGTCGCCGTGCGGATGGAACTTGCCGATCACGTCGCCGACTACACGCGCGCATTTCTTGAAGCCCGCTTCGGGATCGAGCTTCAGAAGCCGCATTGCATAGAGGAGCCGCCGATGTACTGGCTTCAGGCCGTCGCGCGCGTCCGGCAACGCGCGATGCATGATGGTGGACAGCGCGTAAGCGAGATAACGCTCTTCCAGCGCTTCGCGCAGGTTGATGGCTTCAGTGCCGTCGGGGTCGGGGGGAATCGGTCGTTCTGTCATGATTCGCGTTATAACATGGCAGGTGCAATGCCCGTATCGGATGTGCTATCGCAGAAATCATCGGTCCACCAGCGATGATGGTCCGGATTCGCCGACCCCGGCACCGCTGTGTGGACCCTGGCGAAAGGATCGCACCATGAAGAGATCACAGCGGAAATCAGCAATCCGCCTTGCCGGATTGTGCATCATGGCCGCCGGCCTGATCCTTCCCGCAAATGGCCCTGGCGTGGCAGCCATGGGCGGCGGCGACAGCTCGTCGGGCACGACCACTACCAGCCCGCCGGACGGTTCGGGCACCAAGGACGACGACAAGAAGAAGCATCACGAAGACGCGTCCTGGGGCAGCGCCCCACCGAGCAGCGTCATCGCGACGGATGGCTACATCGAGGCGGTCCTGTTCCTGAAGCAGGGCGAATACCGCTCCGCGATCGATGCCCTGAATGCCCTGAATGCACCCGACGATCCCGAAGTCCTGAACCTGCTTGGCTATGCTCACCGCAAGCTCGGAATGGTCGACCAGGGGATCGCCTTCTACCTGAAGGCGCTCGAGAGATACCCACAGTACACCCGGGTGCACGAATACCTCGGCGAAGCCTATCTGCAGCAGGATGATATCGAAAGGGCACGCGCCACACTGGCAAAGCTCAGGCAATTGTGCGGCGAGGAATGCCGAGAGTACCGCGAACTCTCCGCCGCGATCGCCAGCTACATGAATGACAGAGGCTGACTGGCAATAGCGAGGTTTGCCTGCGGGCAGGATTCCCCAACATCCGGCTCGCGGACTGAACCTTCCGGGCATGTCCAGAACGGATCCGCCCAGTCGCCGTGTCGGGAAGCCTGCCGCCGCCGACCCGCGGCAAGCCTCCCGGCGGGATGCTCGTACCGGTTCCGTCAGAACCGGTAGATCGCGGCGACGCCGGTATCCGCGGGCATGCGCTCCGCCGGTACGATCACGACCTCGCCACCGGTCCGGATCGTGTGTTCGCCGATGTCGTCCAGAAGATCATCGACATCAGGCGTATCGAGCGGGGCGAACTCTATCGCTCCGGTTTGCGGATCGAATCGGCCGGGGATCACCCGGTCGGCATCGATGAGCAAGGTGTCGACCCGGTGAGCCGCCACCGATCGGGCAACTTCGGCGAGATCCGCTCCGGCAAGCTCCTTCGCCCGCGACGCGTTGAATCGATCGATCAGCCCCTCCAGGCGCTCAAGGTACAGCGGCAACACCAGTTCCCAGGAGCGCTCCCGCAGTTCATCCGTTGTCAGCGAACTGGGGTGGACGTCGATCGCAGTCTCCATCAGGTACCGATTGCGACTGATTTCCCGGAACATCGATTGATGCTCCGGCAGCGTTGCCAACAGCAGCGGCATTCCCGAAGGTTGGGAATACCGCTCGAGCACGGCCTCATCCACCGCGCGGAAAAACCGCTCCGTTTCGCTCTCGATCAGATCCTGTCGGCTGTCGGTACCATGACGCGGCCGTCCCTGCCCCGCAGGGCCGTGGGCCCTGCTCAACCGTTCAGGTTCGCCTTCCCTTTCCCCGACAACCTCGGACGCCGTGCGCGGAAATCCGGCCGGCAGTTCGACCTGGTCGAGTGCGTAGCGGTTGCCTTCGAACAGGATCGCCTCTTCGCGGGTGAGGCCGAGCACGTGGTAACGGTCGGCGGACTGCAGGATGCGCATCAGCGGTTTGGTATGAAAGCTGTCGGCGGCAACCGCAAGCTCCGGAACCGGTCGCTGCAGGCGGTAGACCCTGAACATGCCAGGTTTCGCGAACGCCGCGATTCCGTCGAAGGTTACCCTCCAGAACGCGGCGTCCTGGGCCAGTTCATGAAATGGGCGCAACAACGGCGCCACGTCGCGACCGGCGTATTTCTTGGTCAGAGAAAGCTCCAGTTTCTTGACGAGATTATCGAACCGGATCGGGTCCTGCTGCTTGTCCGGGTAAACACGATGCGTCGGCTGGTACAGCGACAGACATGGTGGCTCGTGATTGCCCAGCAGCAACGTTCGATAATCATCTTCAAGTGCGTCCATGGTCGATCTCCTGCTGATGATGCCCCCGGTACCGGCACATGCCGTCACCGCCGTCGCAATCATGCTGCGATCGGGATCAGAGGCTTCATCTCCTCTGGCAGCTGCCCTCGAACCTCCTTGACCTGGCCCGGCGATACGTTGTCGGCGATCACCTTGAAAACGGCCAGTAGAATCTGGTTCGCACGTTGGGCATCCACACCGAGGGAACGGCCCACCTCGGCTTCCATCGCCTCCGTTGTCACGGCGCGATCAGGACCATCGCTGCACTGTTCGAGTTTTGGCTGCAGCAGCGATGGCAACTGGGCGATCAGGTTCTGCGCCTCCTCCGGCGTCAGGCGCCGGCAAAGCATGCAGCCGGCGATCAGGAGGGCACGCTCGGCACGATCACGTTCCAGATCCGCCGCGTCGGCCACTGCCTGAAGCATACGGTTGTAGGTCGATTCTGCCCGCGCCTTGGCGCGCATCAGGGCCCGCGTCCGGGACTGCGCGGTTCTTCCCGCATCGGGATGAAGCACACCGGCCGGCTTGTGCGGTGCCTCGACCTCGAGTTGAGCCGTGACGATGCTGCGCAGTGCCTCGAGACTCACCGAGCTGTCGACGACAAGATCGTCGAACGTGATGAGCCCGACCGGCTTGCCATCTTCGACCAGCGGGACCCGCCGTACACCATGCTCCCGCATGAGACTCACCACCGTGTCGATATCGGCCTTGATGTCGCAGGTAACCACCTCCTCTGACATGACTTCGGCAAGCCGCGTCGCCCTGGCGTCGAGCCCGGCACCGAGCACCGCCAGCGCGAGGTCGCGATCGGTGATGATGCCGGTGACGGTACCGCGGTCGCTCACGAGCACAGCGCCGACGTGATTGCTTTCCATCGCGCGGGCGGCCTGGTAGGCTGTCGACCGAGGATTGAGAACGACCATTCGGGTTCTGCGAAAACGCTCCAGCGACATGATGCCCTCCTGCGTGCGTGTCTGGACCGCTCTCGATGAGCGTACCAACAAAGCCTGGTCCGCGTGCAGAGTTCCAATCTGCGCTCCCCTGCGTGATTTCGTCCCGCACTCCCTATCCTCCGCGCGCACTCGCTGCCGGCGTCGCTCCCTAGGGACGTCCCCCGGAGCCCGGGTCATCTCGGTCCCGGCCCACGGTCGCTCAGGACGCGCGCGACAGCGCCCCGCCATCCTGCGTGACGCGCCTCTCGTTCGTCTGCCGACATGCGTGGTTCAAAGCTGCGTTCGGCGCTCCAGTTGCCGGCGATCTCGTCCAGCGTGGTGAAGACGCCGGCACCGAGGCCGGCCAGGCACGCTGCGCCGAGGACCGTCGCATCGGTCATCCGCGATCGCTCGACGACCAGCCCTGTCTGGTCCGCAATGGCCTGCAGCAACCAGTCGTTTCGCGCCATCCCGCCATCGACCCTCAGCCGGTCGGGTGCATCGATGCCGGCGGTCGCGAGATCCGCCGCGAATGCCGCCAGCAGATCGCGTGTCTGGAACGCTACCGCTTCAAGCCCTGCCCGGACGATCTCCGCAGCACCTGCGCCACGGGTCAGTCCGACGATGGCTCCCCGGGCGTCCGCGTCCCAGTACGGCGCGCCGAGGCCGGCAAATGCCGGCACCAGGTAGACGCCGCTTTGCGGCTCGGCACATGCGATCATCGCCTCGGCCTCGGCGTAGTCCGTGAACAACCCGAGGCCGTCACGCAACCACTGAAGGGTGGCTCCGGCCATGAAGATGCTGCCTTCCAGGGCATAGCTCACGCTGTCTGCACGGCGCCAGCCGAGTGTCGTCAGCAGGCCGTGGCTCGAGCGAACGGCGTCGGCGCCGGTTGTTGTCAGAACGAAGCAGCCGGTGCCGTAGGTGGCCTTGGTCGTGCCCGGGGCGAAACATGCCTGACCGATCAGCGCGGCATGCTGATCACCTGCCATGCCGGCGATCTGCAGCGTACCACCGAACAGGCCCGGCACGGTCTCGGCGATGTCGCCGTCGCAGGCCACGACCTCAGGCAGGACGGCACGCGGCACCGAAAGCCGGCGCAGCATTTCGTCATCCCAGTCACCACGGTGAATGTCGTAGAGGAGCGTCCGGCAGGCGTTGCTCGCATCCGTCACGTGGCGCGTCCCGCCGGACAGGTTCCAGACCAGCCAGCTCTCGACCGTACCGAAGCAGAGTTCTCCCCGTTCGGCGCGTGCTCTCGCGCCGTCGACGTTGTCCAGGAGCCAGGCGAGCTTGGTGGCCGAGAAATAGGGATCGAGCACCAGTCCCGTGCGTTCGCGCACGTGCGTGTCAAACCCCTCTGCCGCCAGCCGCCGGCACAGGTCCGCCGTTCGTCGATCCTGCCAGACGATCGCATTGTACAGGGGCTCGCCGGTGGCGCGGTCCCACAGGAGCGTCGTTTCACGCTGGTTCGTGATGCCCACGCTGACGATATGCCGGGCACCCCCGGCTTCGTCGACCATTGCCATGGTGACATCTCGCGTCAGCCGCCAGATCTCGAGTGGATCGTGTTCCACCCAACCCGGTCGCGGGTAGATCTGGTCGAGTTCGGCACCTGTCGATGCAAGCGGGGCACCCGCGCGGTCGAACAGGAAGGCGCGGGTGCGCGTCGTTCCCTGGTCGATGGCGAGGATCAGGCCGTCCGCCATACCGGTTCCCGTACGCTCACTGTCACGTCGTGTCCGATCGCGCGGAAAGGTCGCGTCAGAGCGCGTCACGAGCGTTCGGTTTCGGCGCGAATCCAGCCGAGATAGCTTGCACTGCCGCCGTCAATCGGAACGACGAGGATCGCCGGTTCGTCGAACGGGTGCAGCGCCTTGAGCCGGGCAATGACATCCGCTTCGAGCGACCGGCGGGTCTTCACCAGCATCGCTGTCTCCGCCCCCTCCTCCAGCGCGCCTTCCCAGCGATAGATCGAGATCATGCCCGGGAAAATGTTGACGCAGGCGGCGAGCCTCTCCTGCACCAGCGCACCGCCCACCTCCTTCGCCTGTTGCGGTTCGGAGAACGTGGTGTATACGAAGATTGTTTCGTCGGCCCCTGGCATGCTGGCCTCCTGTACTGGCGTCGGTTGGGTTCCGGGCCCTCGCGCCGCAAACCCGCTGTCCCAACTCTAGGATCGTATCGTTGGTCGGAAAAGGGAAGCAGCCTCGCAGGATTGCGTTTATCGCCAGCGAGTCGGACGAAGCCCAGGAAGCCCTGAAGATCCTGACTGCGCGCTACGGCGACGCTCCGTTCGAGGAAGCCGATGTCGTCGTCGCGCTCGGCGGCGACGGTCTCATGTTGCAGGCGTTGCACCGCTTTGCCTCGCGCGGCATCGCCATCTACGGGATGAATCGCGGTTCCGTGGGTTTTCTCATGAACGAGTACAGCGCCGACGATCTGGTCGAGCGGCTCGATCGTGCCGTGGTTACCAAGGTCCACCCGTTGCGGATGAAGGCGATCGACATGACCGGGGCGACCCGCGAGGCGCTTGCCTTTAACGAGGTCTCGATGCTCCGCCAGACCTACCAGGCTGCAAAGCTGCGTGTTTCCATCGACAGCACGGTGCGGCTCGAGGAACTGATTTGCGATGGCATCCTGCTGTCCACGCCTGCTGGCAGTACCGCCTACAACCTGTCGGCGCACGGACCGATCCTGCCGATCGGCTCGCCACTGCTCGCGCTGACCCCGATCAGCGCCTTCCGGCCGCGGCGCTGGCGCGGTGCCATCCTGCCGCAGGAGGCCATCGTGCAGATCGAGGTCCTGGAGGCGGACAAGCGCCCGGTAAGCGCTGTCGCCGACCATCAGGAATTTCGCAACGTCCTCGACGTTCACATCGCGCAGGACCGCACGATCTCCGTCGACATGCTGTTCGACGAGGGTCACAGCCTCGAGGAACGGGTCCTGAGCGAGCAGTTTCTATACTGATCCGAACGGCCGGATTCATTCGTTGTTAAGCCGGTCCACCTAGTATCTTCACGACCGTGGGACGTCGAGCACGCGGGTCTTCCGCGTGCCCTTGAAGATGAGGCACCCGCACCGGGTGCCGATGGACATTGAGCGACCCATGGCAGATCCGTTCATCCGGCGGTTGAGCTTTGCCATTGTCGATGACAATGAGCATATGCGACGGCTGATCAGGGCGATCCTCGACAGCTTCGGGGCAACCCGGCTGTTCGAGGCGGGCAACGCCGAATACGGCCTCCAGATCATTGCCGAATACAGTCCGGACATCGTGGTGACCGATCTCGTGATGCCGGGCATCGACGGGTTCGAGTTCGTGCGTCGGGCGCGATCCTGCCGCCCCGACCTGCCGATCATCATGGTCACGGGACACGCGGAACGACGCCATGTCATGCAAGCGCGTGACATCGGAATCACGGAGTTCCTGCGAAAACCGGTATCGGCACTGGCTCTTCTCGAGCGTGTTCGCAGGCTTGCCGCACCGTCAGCGGAGATCTGCGGCCGGATTTCCCGGGAAGGCGCGGAGCGGCGCGATTCCGGCAGTACGTCCCCCTCCTTCCACAGTGGCCACCCGATGGATACGCAATCGATCCTGATCTGAAGGGTTGCAGGGAGCACACAGCGGTGAGTCCGTTCCACATGAAAGTGCTCGAGGAAGAGGCACTCAGACGCGCCGAGGAAGCGATCAAGGCGCTTGCAGACAATTTCGAGATCTGGTTCAGGGACGAGGTGGCGCGCCTCACGGCTGCGCGGGACGCAGTTGCAACGCACGGCTTTGTGGCCCCCTACGACGAGCAGCTCTTCCGCACCGCTCACGACATCAAGGGTCAGGCCGAAACGTTGGGGTATCCCCTCGCCTCGGTCGTCTGCGCCTCGCTGTGCCGGCTGCTTGACGGGTTTCGCGATGGCGCCCCTCCGCTCGACATCGTCGACCATCACGTACATGCCGTCCGCGCCATTGCGCGCGAGAAGGTGCGCACCACCGACCATCCCGCGGCGCGCGCCGCGGCCGATGCCCTGGAGGCCGCGGTCACGAGCCTGCTCGCCGGTCGCCCCGATTGATTGATCCGTCCGGCACTGCATCGGGCGTGTCGGCGGTTGCGCCTGACCGCTGCAGGCGCTCGATCAACCGCTGGCGTAACTCCGGTGCTGCCAGTCCACGAGGCTGCCAGACGTAACGATCGAGAAAGAAGCCGGTCAGCCTGAACCCGGCGAGGATATCCTGGATCGTTACGGTCGCTGCCGGTTTGCCGAGCAGGAACGCCGGCAGGGCGAGCAGGCGGTCGGCATACGCTTCACCGGCTGGCCGGCTGACGGCCCGTCCCGACCGCGGCGATACGTAGGCAAGGTCGTCGGTTGTTCCGCTGGCAGCGCATCTCGACAGGTCGAGACCGAAGCCCAGCTCGTCCAATAGCCCGAGTTCCCATCTCACCAGCAGCGCCGGCCAGACAGCATCGTCCTCGAACGCGTCGAGCACCACGAGAAAACTGTCGTACAGCCGTTGGTGCGGTTCGCGTTCCGGTAATAGCTGGACCAGGCGGGTAAGGGTCATGAGCCCGGTCAGCCGCAACGGATCATCGATCAGTCCGGCAGCACGGAGCGACACCGGTTCGACCGCGAAATTGCCGAGGTGTTCCGACAGTCTCGCCCGCCAGCTGGCGTGGACGATGTTGCCCGGCTGCAGGACCGGGCGCAACCGCCGCGATCGTCCGCCGCGGACGATCCCCAGGTGTCGACCGTGCGCGCGGGTAAACAGCTCGACGATCGCGCTGGTTTCGCCATGCCCGCGGGTGTTGACGACGACACCTTCCTCGACCCAGTGCATTGCCGACCGGTCCCTATCGCTTCGGCAGGTCCAGCCCCATCATGCGCAGCCGCTCGGGATCGCGCTCCCAGTGTTCGCTCACCTTCACGAACAGGAACAGGTGCACCCTTGTGCCGAGCAGTTCCTGAAGTTCTTCGCGAGCAGATCGGCCGATCGCCTTGATTGTCTGGCCTCCCTTGCCCAGCACGATCTTCCTCTGGCCGTCGCGCGCCACGTAGATAACCTGACTGATGCGGACCGACCCGTCGGGCAGTTCCGTCCACTCCTCGGTCTCGACGGTCGACGTGTAGGGAAGTTCCTCGTGCAGTCGAAGGTAAAGCTTTTCCCGGGTGATTTCAGCCGCCAGCTGACGCAGCGGAACGTCGGCGATCTGGTCCTCCGGGAACAGCCACGGGCCGGGCGGAACCTCCTCGGCGAGGAACGTCCTGAGATCATCGACGCCATCGCCGGTCAGGGCAGACACCATGAACGTACGAACGAAGCCGAACCGGTCGTTCAGCCGCCTGGTCGTCTCGAGGAGCATCGGTCGGTCCACCAGGTCGATCTTGTTGAGGACGAGATGGGCGGAAATCCCGGCTCGCTCCAGTCCGGCGATGATGCGCTCCGCCTCCTCGTCCAGCCCGCGGCGGGCATCGACCAGCATCAGCACGACATCCGCTTCCGCCGCGCTCGCCCATGCCGCCTCCACCATCGCCTCATCCAGCATCCGTCGTGGCGGGAATATGCCTGGCGTGTCGACGAAGATGAGCTGGCTGTCACCTTCGATCGCGATGGCGCGCAGCCGGGCGCGGGTCGTCTGCGCCTTGTGGGTGACGATCGACACCTTGCTTCCGACCAGGTGGTTGAGAAGGGTCGACTTGCCGGCGTTGGGCGCGCCGATGATCGCGACGAACCCGCAGCGCGTCTGCCGGTCCTCTGTGACTGGCTCGTTCACGGCCATACGCCCTCGCGTTTCAGGAACGCCTCGGCAGCCGCCTGTTCGGCCGCGCGCTTGGTCGTGCCCTGCCCCTCCACCGGTGCGAAGCCTTCGACGTTGACCGACGTGGTGAAGGATGGCGCGTGGTCGGGCCCGGAGCGGCCGGTTTCGCTGTACCGCGGCGGTGGCAATCCCCGCGCCTGGGCCCATTCCTGCAAGGTGGTCTTGGCGTCCCTGGGCAAGCCCGCGCCCTCGTCGATGAGGCGGGTCCAGTATCGTCTCACGAATTCCCTGGCGGGCGCGTAGCCGCCGTCGAGGAAAATCGCCGCGATGAGTGCTTCGAGCGCGTCGCCGAGGATCGCCGTCTTGTCACGGCCGCCCCCCAGTTCCTCGCCCGGGCTCAGCCGGAGAAACCGCCCAAGGCCGATCTCGCGGGCAATCGCGGCACAGGTTTCCTTGCGTACGAGCGCGTTGTAGCGTACCGCCAGTTCCCCTTCCGGCCTGTCCGGGAACCTGTCGAACAGAAGCTCCGCCGCCGCAAGACCCAGGACCCGGTCGCCGAGAAACTCGAGGCGTTCGTAGCTGCCGTCCCGGGACATGCGGGTTGCAGCCGCACTGCTATGGGTGAGCGCGTCACGAAGGTGCGCGTGCGAAGTGAACCGGTAGCCAATTAGGTCAGCGAGCTCGTCGAGGTCGGTGTCGCGCAAATTGGCCAATCATTCCACCAGTTTGAACAGTCGGCCCCAGCGGATCGCCATCGGCCAGCGCCAGACCTGCCAGAACTCCGCCGAGTCATCCATGGAGAAGAAGATGATCTCCGCACGGCCGATGAAATTCTCGTAAGGAACGAAGCCAACGCCGCCCCGCTCCATCGGCACCCTGCTGTCGGTCGAATTGTCGCGATTGTCGCCCAGCATGAAGTAGTGGCCCGGCGGAACTTCGTACTCGCGGGTGTTGTCCGCGAAGCTTGCACGATGGATGTCGAGCACCTGATAGCTCACGCCGTTCGGCAGGATCTCGCGGTAGCGGGTGATACGCTGCCGGTTGCCGAAATAGTCCACATCGACGAAGTCTTCCATCGGCTCGCGGCGGACCACTTCGCCATTGATGTAGAGCCTGCCGTCGATCATCTGGATGCGATCGCCGGGCAGCCCGATCACCCGCTTGATGTAATCGGTTTCGTTGTCGGCGGGCAGCTTGAATACCGCGACGTCGCCGCGCTCGGGTTCGCTGCCCCAGATCCGGCCATCAAACAATGGCGGGCCGAAGGGAATTGAATAGCGGCTGTAGCCATAACTGTACTTGGAAACGAACAGGTAGTCACCCACCAGGAGGGTCGATTTCATCGATCCAGATGGAATATTGAATGGCTGAAATAGGAACGTGCGGACCAGCAGAGCAAGAATAAGCGCGTGGAAAACCACGCGCACAACTTCCATTACCCCGCCTTCACTCGACTTCTTTTCGCGACGTGCCATAAATTGCATCTACATGTCTGTCCGGATGAACTCGGGCGCCAGCCGTCCTGCTGAAGTCGGGTGCGGCTTCGTATAACCGCTTGACCGGGGCATGGCAACGGGACCGTCCCGGTCCGGATCGTCGCCGATGCGTTCCCTCAGCCCTCCTCGACGCTGCTTATTATGACGATCGCCTGTGCGTACGGGTACTCGTCGGTGAGAGTGAGGTGGATGACCGGGCGTCGGCCCGGCGGCGTCATTGCCTCCAGATGGGCTAGGGCCTGACCGGTCAGCACCATCGTTGGCCGGCCAGAAGACTCGTTGACCACTCCGAGATCGCGCCAGTACACACCCTTGCGAAAGCCGGTGCCAAGGGCCTTGGAACACGCCTCCTTGGCAGCGAACCGCTTGGCATAGGATGCGGCGCGCGCCGCACGCCGGTCGGATTTCCGCCGCTCGACATCGGTGAACACACGCGACAGGAAGCGCTCTCCGAACCGTTCCAGAGTGCGTTCGATGCGACGGATGTCGACGATGTCATTGCCGATGCCGAGGATCATTGTGCGCCGGCTCGTGCCGCGTCCATCTGCTCGCGCATACGGCGGATACTCTGCTCGAGGCCGACATAGATTGCCTCGCCGATGAGAAAATGACCGATGTTGAGCTCCACGACCTGAGGCAGGGCGGCAACCGGGCCGACGCTGTCGTAGGTCAGGCCATGGCCGGCGTGGATCTCGAGCCCGAGTCCGTTGCCGCGCTTCGCTGCGCGGGTGAGGCGGGCAAGCTCGCCGGCAGCACGACCCGGCCCGCCTTCATTGAAGCGCTCGCAGTAGGTGCCGGTGTGCAACTCCACCACATCCGCTTCGAGGGCACGGGCAGCCTCGAGCTGCGCTTCGTCGGGATCGATGAACAGCGAGACGCGGATTCCGGCCGCACGCAGTTCGGCGATGAAGGGACGCAGGTGGTCCCTGCCCCGCACAACGTCGAGGCCGCCTTCGGTCGTCAGTTCCTGCCGTCGTTCGGGCACCAGGCAGCAGGCATGCGGGCGATGTTCCAGGGCAATGGCCAGCATCTCTTCGGTTGCCGCCATTTCCAGGTTCAGCGGCAGATCGATCTCGTTTCTCAGCCGGGCGATATCGGCGTCCGATATGTGTCGTCGATCCTCGCGAAGATGGGCGGTGATCCCGTCGGCACCGGCCGCCGCCGCGATCTGCCCCGCCCGCGTCGGGTCGGGATGCGTCCCGCCACGCGCATTACGGATGGTGGCGACATGGTCGATGTTCACGCCCAGTCTGAGCGGCGGGACACCTGCCTTGGCATTCATGACGGCTCTACCTCGCTTGTACTGCCCCTGACGCGGGTGCGATCGGCGAACCGTTCCCTCCGCCGCGCCTGGAACGCTTCGATCACGTATTTCACCGAAAAATAACTCACGGCTGCCGCCGCAAGCCCGATCGGAACGCTGCCGACCGTCATCGGTCGGACCACGGGCCACAAGACGTGCAGGATGTCGTCCCAGATCGACGCCGGATCGTGAATGAGGCCCATCAGGTCGAACCGGCTGAGCTGTTCGTTCAGGTTTGCTCCCGGCTCCAGACCCAGCAGCATGCAGCCGACCTGGTAGGTGGCGAACCAGATCAGCGGAAACGTCAGGGGATTGCCGACAATGGTGCCCAAGGCCGAGGCGATCAGGCTGCCTCCCACCAGGAACGCAGCCACAAAGCCGATCACGAAATGGAAACCCATGAACGGCGTGAACGACGCGAAGACCCCGGCAGCGAAACCGGCGGCGATGGCATGCGGCGATGCCTTCAGCCGCCTCACCCGGTGCCAGGCATACCCCCAGGCCCGGCGCCATCCCCGCCGCGGCCAAAGCCACGCCAACAGGCGCTCGTGGAACGGAGGTTTCGTTCGCCGCTTGAACAACATCTCGATTTACCAGACCGGAGAACGTCGGGCGCGCCGGAACGATGCCTGGCAGCCGTCAGGGCCTTGCCCCTGCCGCTCGGCCCGACCTGTCGTGGCGATCAAGGATTCGTCGCATTCGATACGGGAACCTGATCGCCCATGCCACTCTTCCACGATCACGCCGAGTTTCCCCTTGCCACTGCTTCCCGACCGCCGCCCTGTCCTCATGCCGATACCCGCTGCGTGCGGCTGACGACCGTCTTGCGCCTGAGTTCGGCGATGATCTTGTTCAGGTGCTTGACGTCCCAGACCTCGACCTCGATGCGGATCTCGAAAAAGTCGGGCGCCCGATTGAGGATCGACAGGTTGGCGATATTGCCGTCGTTCTCTCCGATGACAAGGGCGACCTGTGCGAGCGCTCCCGGTTCGTTGAGCACCGTTACGATGATTTCGGTCGGGAACCGCTCGTTGCTGCCCTCGGAGATATCCCAGGCAAGGTCGATCCAGCGCTCCGGTTCGTCGTCGAACTCCTTCAGCGCCTTTGCGTGAATCGGATAGATCGTGATCCCCTCCCCGGGAGTGAATATGCCGACGATCCGGTCGCCGGGGACCGCACCCGCGCCGCTGGCCATCCGAATCGGCAGGTCGGAGTTGAATCCGCGCACCGGGATGGGGTGCGACGACGCGGTCGGCGTGTCGCGCCGCCCGAGGCTGCCGGGCAGACGGATCACGTGCCGCCAGCTCAGCAGTCGTTCGCCGACGCCGCGACGGCGGATCTTGGCCGGCTTCAGATCGATCTCCCGGTCGACGGCCCGGAGCACGTCGGCGATCGGCAGGTGGCCGCGGCCGATCCCGGCAAGCAGATCGTCGAGGTGCTTCAGTCCCAGACGGGGAACCGCCTTGACGATTTCTTCCTCGTCGTACTCTCGCCCTGCTTCCTTGAGCTTTCGCTGTAGGATTTCGCGTCCAAGCCCCGCATACTGCCGGCGTACCGCCTCCCGCGTCGCCCTCCGGATCGCCGAGCGGGCCTTGCCGGTTACCGCGAACGCCTCCCAGGCTGCCGGCGGTGTCTGCGCGTTCGAGCGGATGATCTCCACCTCGTCGCCGTTTTCAAGCTCGGTAATCAGCGGCGCATGGTTGCCGTTGATCCGGCAACCGACGCACGTGTTGCCGACATCGGTATGGACCGCGTAGGCGAAATCGATCGGCGTCGCACCGCGCGGCAGGGCGATCAGCCGTCCTCCAGGCGTGAAGCAGAACACCTGGTCCTGGAACAGTTCCAGCTTGGTGTGCTCGAGGAATTCCTGGGGATTGTCGCCCTCGGCCAGGATGTCGATCAGGTGGTGAAGCCAACGGTAGGCGGTCGAGTCCTTTGCCAGCGGCACCGCGCCGACTGCCCCATTGGAATCGTCCTTGCCGTTGCCGCCGGAGCCGTTCGTCCAGTCCTTGTAGAACGCGTGCGCGGCGACACCGCGTTCGGCCACCTCGTGCATCTCATGGGTGCGGATCTGCAGCTCGACGCGCTTGTTGCGGGGACCGACCACAGTCGTGTGCAGTGAGCGGTAGTCGTTCTGCTTCGGCGTCGAGATGTAATCCTTGAAGCGGCCGGGCACCACGCGCCACGTGCGGTGCACCACGCCGAGCGCGCGGTAGCATTCATCGGTCGTCGACACGATCACCCGGAAGCCGAAGATGTCGGACAGCTGGCCGAGCGAAATCTGCTTGCGCTGCATCTTGCGCCAGATCGAGTACGGACGCTTCTCGCGGCCGTGGACGGTTGCCTCGATGCCGTGTTCGGCAAGGCGCTCGCGCAACGCCTGTTCGATTTCGCGGATGAGATCGCCGCTCTCCTCCCGCAACGCGGTCAGCCGATCGGAGATGGTCTTTCGCGCGTCGGGATTGAGTGCCTGGAACGCCAGGTCCTCCAGTTCCTCGCGCATCTCCTGCATGCCCATCCGGCCTGCGAGTGGCGCGTAGATGTCCATGGTCTCCTGCGCGATACGCTGGCGCTTCTCTGGTGCGACGTGATGCAGCGTCCGCATGTTGTGCAGCCGGTCGGCAAGCTTCACCAGCAGCACGCGGATATCGTCGGAGATGGCGAGCAGAAGCTTGCGCAGGTTCTCGGCCTGCGCCGCCTCCTTGGTCACCAGGTCGAGACGCCGGATCTTCGTGAGCCCATCGACCAGCGAACCGATTTCCGGGCCGAAGATCTCGTCGATCTCCGCCCGCGTCGACTCGGTGTCCTCGATGACGTCGTGCAGCAGGGCTGCGGCTATCGTCGCGTCATCAAGCTTCAGATTGGTGAGAATGGCGGCGACCTCGAGCGGATGCGAGAAGTACAGGTCGCCGGACGCCCGCGTCTGCGTCCCGTGCGCCTTCATCGCGTAGACGTAGGCACGGTTCAGCAGGCTTTCGTCGGCATTCGGATCGTAACTTGTGACCCGTTCGACCAGCTCGTACTGACGCATCATGGGTGCTGCCCGCACGGCGCAGAATATTCGAGTAAACCTCCCCCTTTAACCCGAAAACCTGTACCGGAACATGAACGGCCGGCGATCATGGCGACCGCCGGCCGGGGGAATTTGTCGTCCGGCGACCGCTCAGTAGTTCGAGCGGGTACCGGGCACATCGGCGGGAGGCAGGCCTTCCAGCCCCCGCAGAAGGTCCTCTTCCGTCATGCGGTCGAGCTGGACGTCCTCGTCGGCAACGGACTGGCCGGCCGGTACGCCCGCGCTTCGATCCGCCGACAGCAGCGGCACCACGTCCGGCTCTGGCTCGTCCACCTCGACATGCTTCTGCATGGAATGGACGAGGTCCTCCTCAAGGTCGGCCGGATCGATGGTCATGTCGGCGATCTCGCGCAACGCGACGACGGGGTTCTTGTCGTTGTCGCGGTCGACCGTCAGCTGGGCGCCCTGCGAAATGCTGCGTGCCCGGTGGGCCGCCAGAAGAACCAGATTGAACCTGTTCGGTACCTTGTCGACGCAATCTTCGACCGTGACGCGCGCCATGTTGGCTCGTCTCCTGCCTGTGGTTGGCTGAAAATCCGCGGGTTATGTATGCCTTGCACCTCCAAAACGCAAGCGCCAGGCTGCATCCCGTGCATGCTCATCCTGCCGTTGCGGCGACGCGTTCACGTCTGACGACCGTGATCAGGGCCACACCGGTGAGGACGACCGCGCCGCCGGCGAACACGATGGCGCCCGGTCGCTCGCCCAGGAACAGCATGCTGCCGGCAATCGAAAACAGCGGCAGAAGCAGCAGCACCGGCATCACCTGGGATACAGGATTGCGGGACAGGACGTGATACCAGATCCCGTAGCCGAGCGCTGTCATCACCAGGCCGAGGTAGAGCACCGTGCTCCATCCGACCCACGTGGCGTTAGCGAGCGCGGCAAGCTGCCCGTCCTCGATCAGGAACGAGCTTGCAATCATCTGCGGTCCGGCGAACACGCCGACCCAGGCGATCAGCGCGAAACCGTCGACGGCACCGTCGAGGCGTTTCACCATGATCTGGCCGACGGCCCACATGAAGGCGCCGCTTGCCGTAAGCAGCATCGGGAACAGCTGTTCCTTGAGGCTCGGCTGGCCGGCAATCAGCACGATGCCGGCGAAGGCGATCACCAGGCCGATGATCCGCTGCAGGCCTGGCCGTTCGCGCAGGAGGATCACGCCGAGCAGAACCCCGAACGGGATTTCCAGCTGGACGACGATCACGGCCAGCGAGGCATCCATCATCGCCAACCCCGAGAACGTGAGTCCGTACTGGATCGTGGCGCTGACGAGGGCGATCCAGAAAATCTCCAGGTAATGGCCGGTGGGCGGCTTCACGAACCAGACCAGGACGAGGGCTGCGATCGAGAATCTGAGTCCCATCAGGAGCAGCGGCGGGATCTCGCCCAGTCCCGCCTTGGCGAACGTGAATCCCAGCCCCCAGATCAGCGGGACGCAAAGGGCAAGGAGAAGATCTCTGATTGGCATCTGGAATGAGTACCGGACGACACGACGGGCCATGCACAATGTGCCGGGAGCGGTGCCGAGGCAACATGGAAGGTGCCGCCGGCGGTGGAGCCGGCGGCACCGGAATGCTGTTCGGGCAGTTGCCGATCGGCGGGCGGGCGATCTACTGCACGATTACCGGGGTGCCCACCTTGACCCGGTTATAGAGGTCGATGACCTCGGCGTTGAGCATGCGGATGCAGCCGCTGGACACCGCGTGGCCTATCGTATGGGCCTGGTTCGTCCCGTGTATCCGGTACAGCGTCGAGCCGATGTAGAGCGCCCGCGCGCCCAGCGGATTGTTGGGACCGCCGGGCATGTACGCCGGCAGCCACGGCTCGCGCTTGCGCATTGCGGCAGGCGGTGTCCACCCCGGCCATTCGGCCTTGCGGGTTATCCGATGGCGACCTTTCCACTGGAAGCCCTGGCGGCCGACACCGACCCCGTACTCGATCGCCTTGCCGTTGCCGAGCACGTAGTACAGCTTCCGCTTGGACGTGTTGACGACGATGGTACCCGGCGCGTGGCCGGCGTCATAGGCGACCACCCGCTTGCCGCGATAGCTCGATCCGTAGTTCCGGAACGGGGCGCGGAAGCTGGTCTGCGTCGATCGTCCGATGCTCGACCCCGAAAAGTTGTATCGGGTATCTGCCGCCGCATCGCCGAACGAGGCGACGACGAAGCACAATCCGAAACCCGCTGCGATAACCCTGCCCCAACGCATGTCGTTCCCCTCACCTGAGTGGTGAACCTGGCTTGCCCGTGTCCGGACGATAGGGCTCGGTCACCCCCCGCGTCCGATCGTCACACTAGCAGCGGAAGATGAACGGCCGATTACCGCTGGAGTTCCGCGCGCGATCGTCTTTTCCGTCCTCACACGAAATGATCGGATCCGCGATCCGGTGTCCGAGGCGCAGCAGGAGCTGTCGGGCCGTGGCCCCGGTCACCGGGTGGTGCCAGAATGGCGCGATTTCGTCGAGCGGCACAAGGACGAAAGCGCGCTCCGCAATGCCGGGATGGGGCAACGACAGCGGCAGCGGTCGCGCAAGGTCCGAACGCACCATGCCCGCGTTGGTGGCAATCCTGCCCCGGTAGTCGAGGAGGTCGATGTCGAGGGTGCGCGGCCCCCAGCGCTGGCGCCGGATCCGCCCGGCTGCCCGCTCGATCCGGTGGCAGCGTTCGAGCAGCGCCGGCGGCGGGAGATGGCTTCGCACCGCGGCGACCGCATTGACGAATGCCGGCTGGTTGGTCCGCCCGAACGGGGCGGTGAGATAGAGGCGCGACACGGCTGCAACCGCGATGTCGGCGCTTTCGAGTTCACTCAATGCCCGCCGCAGCGTGGCTCCGGGCGATCCCCACGGGCCGCCGACATTGCTCCCGAGGCCGAGCAGGATCATCGGCTCACCGGCGCCGCCGATTGGCACTGGCGACAATTTCCGCATATGATCATGGATTGCGAGACTGTCGGATCATGGCTCCGGCGGCACACTTCAAGGTTTCTATATTGAGACTGCCGCAACCGGACAGGTCTCCCGTCCACGGCGGCATTTCAAAGTGAGGATTTCGCGATGCATTTCTATCCCAACGAGCGCTTTGCGCTCTTCATCGACGGCGCCAACCTCTACGCGGCGGCCCGTGCCCTCAACTTCGACATCGACTACAAGCGCCTCCTGACGCTGTTCCAGGGCAAGGGCCATCTCGTGCGGGCCCTCTACTATACCGCGCTCGTCGAGGACCAGGACTATTCGCCGATCCGTCCGCTGATCGACTGGCTCGACTACAACGGGTATTCGATCGTCACCAAGCCGACCAAGGAGTTCACCGATGCCATGGGCCGGCGCAAGATCAAGGGCAGCATGGACATCGAACTGGTCATCGATGTCATGGAGATGGTCGACCACCTCGATCACGTGATCCTGTTCTCCGGCGACGGCGATTTCCGGCCGATGATCGAGGCGGTACAGCGCCGCGGCCGGCGCGCAAGCGTGGTGTCCACGCTGCAGACCAAGCCGCCCATGGTCGCTGACGAACTGCGCCGCCAGGCGGACCAGTTCATCGACCTCGCCGATCTGGAGGCCGAGATCGGCCGCGACCCGGCCGAGCGCGAATCGCGACGCGACCAGTTCCGCTATCAGCAGGACGAGGACGAGTTCGAGGACGTGTGAGGCGACAGTGCAGCACACTGCCGTTCGCGGTGTCGTCGCCGAACCGCCGAAGGACTGCGCGCTGTGTCCGCGCCTCGTTGCCTTTCGCCACGTGAATGCCGAGCGGCGGCCGGACTGGTACAACGGCGCGGTGCCCTCGTTCGGCCCCGACGATGCCGAGCTTCTGGTCGTAGGCCTGGCGCCGGGGCTGTCCGGGGCCAACCGGACCGGCCGCCCGTTCACCGGTGACTACGCCGGCGACCTGCTCTACGCGACGCTGATCGCCTTCGGCTTTGCCGAGGGCCGGTATGCCGCCGATCCCGCAGACGGGCTTCGCCTGAAACGGGCGATGATCACCAACGCGGTGCGTTGCGTGCCGCCGCAGAACAAGCCGGTCGGCTCCGAGATCGGCAACTGCCGCGCGTTCCTCGCCGGGCGCATCGCCGCCCTGCCCCGCCTCCGGGCCATACTGACGCTTGGCCGCATCGCCCACGACTCCACGGTCCGAGCCCTGGGCGCCCGCCCGGCAGCGCATCCGTTCGGTCATGCGGCAGAGTCCCCGATCGGAGCGATCCGCCTGTTCGCGAGCTATCACTGCTCGCGTTACAACACGAACACCGGTCGGCTGACGCCGGAGATGTTCGAGGCCGTGTTCCGGCGCATCGCGGATTATCTCGGACCCTGAACCCCCACCCGTCATTGAAGGTGCGGTGAGGCAGTCCGACGACATGCTGCCCGTGGGTGCCGGACCTCTCCGTCGTCATTCCGGAAGGCCGGATCCAGTGCAGCCAGCACCGCCGGCCAGGTACCGCTGCCCTCAGCCGCGTTCGCGCAGCAGCCGCGCCTTCTCGCGCTGCCACGTGCGCGTCTTCTCGGTCTCGCGCTTGTCGTGCAGCTTCTTGCCGCGGGCGAGCGCCAGCTCCAGCTTGGCGATGCCGCGCTCGTTGAAGTAGATCCGCAGCGGCACCAGCGTCATGCCTTCGCGCTGCACCGCCCCGGCCAGTCTCGCAACCTCGCGCTTGTGCACCAGCAGCTTTCGCGGTCGCCGCGGGTCGTGGTTGAAGCGGTTGCCGGCCGAATATTCGGCGATGTGCGCATTGAGAAGCCACAGCTCGCCGTTCTCGACGCTTGCATAGGCTTCGGCGAGGCTCGCCTTGCCGTCGCGCAGGCTTTTCACCTCGGTCCCGAGGAGCGCGAGACCCGCCTCCAGCGTCTCCTCGATCTCGTAGTTGTAGCGGGCCCTGCGGTTCTCGGCGACGACACGCCGGCCGGGTTCCTGGCGCGCCTTCTTGGCACCGCCACTCTTCGCCGACATCGCGGACCGCGCTTCTAGGCGTTGGTGAGACCGGCGTGCACCATCGCCGCGCGCACCTGCTGGCGCGTGCTCTCCGACGGCTGCACCAGCGGCAGCCTGACGTCCGGCTGACACAGTCCGAGGACGTGGACGGCGTACTTGACCGGGCCCGGGCTCGTCTCGGCGAACAGGGCGATGTGCAGCGGCATCAGCCGGTCCTGGACCGCGAGCGCGGACTTGAAGTCGCCGTTGAGGCACGCCGTCTGGAACTCCGCGCACAGCGCCGGTGCGACGTTGGCGGTGACCGAGATGCAACCGTGGCCGCCGTGCGCCATCACCCCCAGGGCGGTGGCGTCCTCACCGGAAAGCTGCAGGAACTCCGGCCCCATCGCCAGCCGCTGCTTGCTGATGCGGGAGAGGTCGCAGGTCGCATCCTTGACGCCGATGATGCGTTCCAGCTCGAACAGCCGCGCCATCGTATCCACCGACATGTCGATGACGCTGCGCGGCGGGATGTTGTAGATGATGATCGGCAGGTCGACCGCGTCGTGGATCGCCTTGAAGTGCTGGTACAGGCCCTCCTGCGTCGGCTTGTTGTAGTAGGGCGTGACGACCAGCGCCGCATCCGCCCCGGCCTTCTGCGCGTGCCGCGTCAGGTCGATCGCCTCGGCGGTGCTGTTGGATCCGGTCCCGGCAATCACCGGCACCCGCCCGGCGGCGGTGGCGATGCACAGTTCCACCACCCGCTTGTGCTCGGCGTGGGTAAGCGTCGGTGATTCGCCGGTGGTGCCGACCGGCACCAGTCCGTGCGAGCCCTGGGCGATCTGCCAGTCGACGAACGCCTCGAAGCTCTCCTCGTCGATCGAGCCGTTTCGCATCGGCGTGATCAGGGCCGTCAGCGATCCCTTGAACATGATTGTGGTCCTTGCGACGTCTTGCCTCCCGACCGGGTGTGTCCGGTGGTTGGGGATCTTGGAGGAACGGGGGCGGCCCCATGCAGGTTGCGGCCAAAATAGTACCTGCTGCCGGCAGGGGCAAGACGGTCGCCGCGGGCGGCGCTAATCGGCGGCTCACTCGCGCGAATCCTTTGTCTCGCACTGCGTTTTGCCTTATTTGGAACGCATCGGCGGGCAATGAATGTGGCGGTGAATGCCGTTTTCGCGAGGCCGACAGGGATCAGCGTTAACACATCGTTGCGAGTATTGTTTGAAGCTGGACGGGAATGAGGTCCGGTTTGAACGAAGGCAGCCGAATGACTCCAGAGTTTCCCGCGCCCGGCAGGCGGAAGCGCCTTGCCGTCATGTGCATGACCGTTTCCGTCGTGACCGCCGTCGCCATGGCCGCCCCCGCAGGCGGTGCCGTGGCCGCCATCGCTCCCGACGACGCCCGCCAGGACATCAACCGGCAGGCCAAGTCGTCGCGCCTCGACACGTCAGCCGCCAATGTCCGGCTGGCCTCCCGCGACGT
>Ga0079224_100000553_pt1 | contig 37323 bp, 31 predicted proteins | sample Stecom2015_FD_80414 | JGI IMG/M metagenome (GOLD analysis project Ga0079224, IMG submission 80414) | Agricultural soil microbial communities from Utah to study Nitrogen management - Steer compost 2015 | ecosystem: Environmental > Terrestrial > Soil > Agricultural land | place: USA: Utah... | reverse complement strand
GAAACCGTGCAGCGCCGATGATAGTGTCGCCCCGCTGCGGCGCGAAAGTAGGTCATCGCCAGGCACTTCTCAAACCAAAACCCCCGCCAGGAAAAACAACCTGACGGGGGTTTTCTTTTTGCAAACTGCGGGAGGCGACGTGGTCGAAGCCAGCAAGCGACTACTGAATTTCATCGATCGCAGCCCAACTCCCTGGCATGCCGTCGCATCAATTGCGCAATGGCTGCAACAGGCCGGGTTCCGCCGCTACGAAGAAACGGAAGACTGGCAGATTGCCCCTGGTGCCTGTGGTTACGTAGTGCGCGATGGCGGCTCCATCATTGCCTTCCGCCTGGGGCAGACTGATGCGCCGATGCGCATCATCGGCGCCCATACCGACTCGCCCGGGTTTCGTGTCAAGCCACGTGGCGCCTTCCGTCAGGCCGGCTTCGATAGCCTGGGCATTGAAGTCTACGGTGGCCCCATCATCGCAACCTTCGCTGACCGCGACCTGACCCTGGCCGGCCGCATCATGGTGGAGGATAGGGACAAGGGTATCAGCACCCGGCTGGTTAACCTGGAGCGGCCGCTGCTGCGTCTGCCTAACCTGGCCATCCATCTCAATCGTGACGTCAATCAGGCAGGCTTGCGCTTCGATTTGCAAGACGAGCTACCGCTGGTCCTGGGCTGCGCTGCCGAGCAGCTGCCGGCAGACGAAGGGATTCGCCAGCTGCTGGGAGCGGCCGCCGGGGTGGCGCCGGAAACCATACTCAGCTGGGAGCTGGCGGTAGTGGATGTGCAGCCCGGGGCTTTCTTTGGCCGCGACAATGAGTTCATCGCTTCGGCCAGGCTGGATAACCTGGCTTCCTGCCACGCTGCAGTCGAGGCCTTGCTCGCTGCCGAACCAGGCCAGACGCAAGTGATTGCATTGTTCGACCATGAAGAAGTCGGCAGCCAGAGCTACAAGGGCGCTGACGGCACGTTTCTGGCCGACGTCCTGGCGAGGCTGGCCGAGTGTCTGGGACTGCGGCGGGAATCGGAACGGCGAAGCCTTCATGCCCGCAGCGTGCTGCTGAGCGCCGATATGGCCCATGCGCTGCACCCCAACGTGGCAAGGGTCTACGAGCCGCAGCACCATGTCCACCTCAACGGGGGGCCGGTCATCAAAATCAATGCGCAGCAGCGCTACGCAACCGATGGCGTCGGCGAGGCCTACTTTGAGTGGCTGTGCCGCAAGGCCGAGATTCCTTGTCAGAAATACGTGCATCGCACCAACCTGCCGTGCGGCAGTACCATTGGTCCCATCGCCGCCGGTCGTCTTGGTATACGCACCATTGATGTCGGCAATCCCATGTGGTCGATGCACAGCGCTCGCGAGAGTGCCGGCGCACATGACCACGGAATGATGATTAAGGTAATGACCCTGTTCTTCTCCGATGCGACCGAACTCCCCAGCTGAACGGCCGGCCACGGCACCGCGCCTGGAGGCTCTGCTGGCCCTGCTGGCGGACGGATGCTTTCATTCCGGCGACGCCATCGGGCAGGCTGCCGGGGTCAGCCGTGCCGCCATCTGGAAAGTCGTCGAGCAGCTGCGAGCGCTCGGGGTACCCATCGAGGCGGTACGCGGGCGCGGCTACCGGCTGCCCAAGCCGGTCGAGCTGCTTGCTGTCGACGTCATCCAGCAACACCTGTCCCAGCTAGGCGCGCCGCGCCTTCCGCTGGAGGTGCTGTTGCAGTGCGATTCCACCAATCGCGTGCTGCTTGAGCGGGCCAAGGCCGGGGAAGGCAACCAGCTGTTGACCACCGAGGTCCAGACAGCCGGACGCGGCCGCTGGGGGCGACGCTGGATTGCGCCTTTCGGCAGCACCCTGTGCCTCTCGCTGTTGTGGCGTTTTCCTGTGCTCCCGCACGGGCTTGCCGGGCTGAGCCTGGCCATTGGCATTGTCTGCGCCGAAGCCCTGGGTCGCCTTGGCGTCGGCATCCGGCTCAAATGGCCCAACGATCTGCTGTTGGACGGCCGTAAGCTAGGCGGCATCCTGGTCGAGCTGGTAGGAGAGGTCAGCGGGCCGTGTTCGGTCGTGATCGGACTGGGGATGAACCTGGCCGATGCGGAGCTCATCGCAGAGGACGCGGGACAGCCGGTGGCTGCGTTGAGCGAGGCCGATGTCGGCTTGGCCCGACAGCGCAACCTGCTGCTGGCGACGCTCGCAGCGGCCATGATGCATGCTTGTGAGCGGTTCGCCGAAGAAGGGTTCCGAGCGTTTCACTCACAGTGGCTTGGCTACGATCATCTCGCCGGCAAGCCTGTCGTGTTGTCCCTGCCGCGTGAAGAGGTCAGAGGCATCGCGCGTGGGGTCGATACCCAAGGCGCCTTGCTGCTGGAGCGGGAGGGTCTGGTCGAGACCTGGATCAGCGGCGATTTGCGCCTGAGATTGCGCCATGATGCTTCTGCTTGACATCGGCAACACGCGGATTAAATGGGGATGGTTGGCGCCCGCTGGTGGCTTGCGTCCCGGCGGCGCCGTCGTTCATGGCGGCAGGCATCAGAGCGTGCTTCAGGCCTGGGCAAAACTGCCGAAGCCGCAGCGGATTTTCGGCGCCAGCGTCGCCGGCTGCGAGTTCAACCGGGAGGTCGAGCAGGTGGCGCAAACTCTATGGAATTTGCCGGTGCACTGGGCGCGCTCGAGCGAGGGCGCTGCCGCCATGAAGACAGCCTATGCAGAGCCCGGCCAGCTGGGAGTCGACCGCTGGGCTGCCGCTGTCGGCGCCTATTACGCCAGCGGTCGGGCCGTTTGTGTCGTGGACTGCGGCAGCGCTATTACCTTCGACGTGGTGACCGATGCCGGTCGGCATCTGGGGGGCTTGATCGTGCCCGGCTGGCAGATGATGCGGCGCGCGCTGCATCAGGGAACCGCCGGGCTGCCCCTGGTCGAGCTTGAGCAGGCCGAGACGATCGCCAGAGACACGGCCACTGCCATTGCCAGCGGCACCTTGCTAGGCGCAGCCGCCATGATCGATGGGCTGACCCAGCGGATCATGGACGCGCTGGGAACGACGGCTGAACTGTGGCTGACGGGGGGGGACGCGCCGCTGCTGCAGCCCCATCTGCAGCACTCGTTCATCCTGGCGCCCGACCTGGTCCTGCAAGGGCTTGCTGTGATGGCCTCGTCTGCGCGGACGGTGCCGGAGTTGGTTGTCAAGCAGGGACGCCTGTTCTAACATGGCGACCACTTCGCTGGCGTAGCTCAGTTGGTAGAGCGGCTGATTTGTAATCAGCGGGTCGGGGGTTCGAGTCCTCTCGCCAGCTCCAGATATGGCCCCGCAGGACGTTGATCTGGCGGGGCTTTTCTTTTTTGATGGCGGCATTGCCGGCGCGCGGCAATGCCTGGCGTTCAATCTCACGGGGCACCGAGATGGTGACTTGCAGCGCGTGCTTAGCTCTGCCCGCTCTCCGTGCCGCCGTCTCCATCCCTGCCGGGTTTTGGTGACGCCCACGCTCACCCGCTGGCGAGCTGCTCAAGAGACAAGCCGGAATTGCTTGCCACATCTCAGCCATGAGTGTTCGGGCGAGTGTCATCCAGTACTGGCGCCGCCGACCCACGGTTGGGGCGAGCGCTCCGCTTGGTGGCCAGGCGAAGGCGTCGCAAGCAGCGGCCCGGCTGCCAATGTCCCTGCTTTCCGCTCTGCTTGAAAACCTGCTGCCACGCCGCATTTCAATGGGCAGCCTCCAAGCAATTATTTGCCTTTTCACTCAATAAGGAATGTGCGATTAGCACAGAAAGGCCCATGGGGACAATCCAGTTATTCAATCACCCGATCAAGATGGTCTACCTGCTGCTGATCGTCGCCGAGGGCGCCTTACTGCTCGCGGCCGTCCACCTGGGCGTTTATCTGCGTTTTGTTCACCAGCCGGCTGCCATGACCGAATTCAGCGCCTTGGGAGCCAAGGCGGCGCTGTTCGCCGGCGTGGTCATGCTCGCCATGGTCTCGGTCGGACTCTACAACCGCCGTTTGCGCGATGGCATGGGCAGGGTGTTGCTGCGACTGGGCCTGGCGTTGTTGCTGGGCGGCATCGCCCTGCTGGTCGTGTTTTACTGCTTCCCGCAGCTTTCGCTTGGCGGAGGCGTGCTGGCACTGGTGTTACTGGCAGCCTTCGCGTTGCTGGTGCTTTCCCGGCTGCTCTTCCGCCGCCTGCTGGAGTTGCCGCGACTGCGCCGCCGGGTCTTGGTGCTCGGTGCCGGAAAGCGCGCGCACCCCCTGACCATGCTGCGGCGGCGCTCGGATCTGATCGGGTTTCACATCGTCGGCTACTTGCCGACTCCGGGCGATCAGCCCATGGTGCCGGAAGAGCGACAGCTGCACGGCGGTTCGCTGGAAGAGCTGGTCCGCCGCGAGCGGATCGAGCAAATCGTGGTGGCGGTGGACGACCGCCGCCGGGGACTGCCCATGGAGGAATTGCTGCGCTGCCGGACCAACGGCATCGAGGTGATCGATGTGCTGTCGTTCCTTGAGCAGGAAACGGGGCAGATCAGGCTGGATTTGCTTTATCCAGGCTGGCTGACGTTCTCGCGCGGCTTTCATCGCGGCTGGCTGCGGCGAGCAGCCAAGCGGACTTTCGACCTGGTGGTCAGCCTGGCCATGCTGATCCTGACCTCGCCCATCATGGCACTGACTGCGCTTGCCATCGTGGTCGAGAGTGGCTGGCCAGTGCTCTATCGGCAGCAGCGGGTAGGGGAAGGCGGTCGCCTGTTCTCGGTCTACAAGTTCCGCAGCATGCGCCCGGATGCGGAAAAGGATGGCAAGGCCCGCTGGGCCCAGCCCAACGATCCGCGGGTGACCAGGGTAGGCGCCTTCATACGTAAATACCGCATCGACGAGCTGCCCCAGATTTACAACGTGTTGCGCGGCGACATGAGCTTCGTCGGGCCCCGGCCGGAGCGGCCAGAATTCGTGCAGGGCCTGCAGCGCAAGTTGCCCTATTACGTCGAGCGGCATCGGGTCAAGCCCGGCCTCACCGGCTGGGCGCAGATTTGCTACCCCTATGGCGCTTCGGATGACGACGCCTTCGAAAAGCTGCAGTACGACCTCTATTACGTCAAGAATCACAGCCTTTTCTTGGATCTCGCCATTTTGCTGCAAACCGCCGAGGTCGTGCTCTGGGGGCGGGGGGCGCGCTGACTAAGGAACTCCCTTGGAGCCTGGCAGCAGGACGTTGTTTTGCGCGGCCAGCGTCCCCAGTTTTTGCCCAGACTCGGTGGAATGCATAACCAGATCCAAAGCAAGACAAGCTAAAGGCAATACAACCAGATGCTCGGAAGATCGCCCGAGCCGCGCGTCGGCATGACGCAGCTAGCGGCGTCCTGCTTCCGCATCGTCAGGGAAGAACGGGTCGCATGCGACGGCCCTGGCCGCACGGCGGCTGCGTCATGGTGCATGCGCCTAGGAAAAATAAGGACATAGTGGAGGCTCAGATGAATCTCATACGGTTGGCCGCCCTTGCAGCGTTGTTGCTGGCGTTGTCCGCTTGCGCCACGGCGCCGAACGGGACATCGGGGGTGGCAGCGTCTGCCGGGACGGCGCAGACTGAAGGCGAGTATCGCATCGGCGTCGACGATCAGATCGAAGTCAACGTCTGGCGCAATCCCGATTTGTCGGTATCGGTACCGGTCCGTCCCGACGGCATGATCTCCGTGCCGCTGATTGGCGACGTCCAGGCTGGAGGCAGGACGCCCAGCGAAGTGGCAGCCGCGGTCAGGCAGAAGCTGACCCGCTATTTGCGCGACCCGCAGGTCACAGTCATCGTCACCGAGCTGCGCAGCCACGAATTCATCTCCCGGGTCCGCGTCACCGGCGCCGTGCAAAACCCCATCTCTTTGCCCTACCGCCAGGGGATGACCGTGCTCGACGCCGTGCTGGAAGCCGGAGGGCTTACCGAGTTCGCCGCGCCCAACAAAGCCAAGCTCTACCGCCGCAGCGACAAAGGCTCCCAGGTCCTGCCGGTGCGGCTGGCGCGGATACTTTCGCGCGGGGATTTGGAGACCAATTACTACCTGAAGCCGGGAGACATCGTCTCCGTGCCTGAGCGCTTGTTCTAACTCTGAGCGGGGAACGGCAATGCAGTCGGAAACGGAACAAAACCTGCGCGTTCTCTATCGAGAAGCGTTCGCCCGCCGCAAGACCTTCGTCATCACCTTCGTTGCCATTGCGGTCACGGCGATGCTAATGGGACTGACCTGGCCCAAGCGCTATACCTCCTCCACCACCATCCTGGTGGAGGGACGCAGCATCATCGAGCCGCTGATGAGTGGGGCGGCGGTACGCGGGGACGTGATCGATCGCACCCGTAACGCCCGCGAGATCATCTACGGTCGTCCCATGTTGATGAAGGTGCTGGAGGCCAACGGTGACCTGCAAGAGGACCTTTCACCGCGCGAGCTGGAGTGGCTGATCGAAGGCATGCAGGCCAGCACCATCGTCGAGCAGCTGGGCGAGAACCTCATCCGCATCCAGGTTCGCGGACCCGATCCGGAGCGGGTTTATCGCACTACCTCCAACATGGCCAAGATTTTCATCGAGGAAGCCATGGCGGCGCGTGCGACCGAGAGCAACGCCGCCTACAACTTCATCGACGAGCAGGTCAGGCAGTACGAGAAGACGCTGGCAGCCTCGGAGGCGCGCATCAATGCGCTGCGCAGGCAGCATCCGGAGCTGGCCCCGGGGGCGGAAGGAGAGGCAAACCGGCGCGTGGCCGAGGCCCGGGCGGCCATCGACCGGATCGAGCAGGAGATACGGGAGACCGAGATCCGTCGCGACTCGTTGCTAGAGCAGCTGTCGGGCGAGGCCGAAGGTGCGGTGGCGGCCGGCCGGGCCGCCGAGTACCGGATGCGTATTGCCGAGCTGCAGGCCCAGCTGGATACCCTGCGTCTAACCTACCACGACACCTATCCCGACATCGTGCAGCTCAAACGCCAGATCGAGGAGCTGGAGCGGGCGGCCAGCGCCGAGGAAGCTCGCTTGTCCCAGGAGCGGCGCTTGGCGGCGGCCGAAGGGCGGCCTACGTCGATCAAAGCATACGCAATAGCCCGGTGTACCAGGAGCTGCAGGCCCAGGTTTACGAGGCCAATACCCAGCTGAGAACCCTGCAAGCCCGGCTGGCCGATGCCCGTCAGCGCTACGAGCAAGAGATGGCGACCGCCAGCCGCATCCAGGAGCTTGCCGCCGACTTCCAGACGCTGGCGCGGGACTACGAGGTCAACCGCATGATTTACGAAGACCTGCTGCGTCGGCGCGAGAACGCACGGGTTTCGATGAACTTGAACACCGAGCAGCAGGGCTTGAACCTGCGCATCGTGGAGCCGGCCTATCTGTCCCATCAGCCATCCGGTCCCAGGCTGGTGCATTTCGCCGCCGGCGGCCTGGTGCTAGGGGCCGCGCTGCCGCTGACGCTGCTGTTCGGCGTGCTGATGATCGATCCGCGCATCCGCACCGGGGCAGAGCTCAGCGACAAGCTCGGGCTGCCGCTGCTGGCGACCATACCGCACCTCGACATGCCGCGGGAGGCGGCTGCCGAGCGGCGCGGGCTGATCATGTCTGTCATCGTGATTGTGCTCACGGTGCTCGGCGTGCTCGCGGTGGGCATCTTGAGAATGCAGGGAGTCATCTGATGAGCAAAATCGAGGAAGCATTGCGCCGAGCCCAGCAGGAGCGCGCGCAAGACCCGGCCGTTGCCGGCGGCGCAGTGCCCGATCGACAGGATCGATCCGGTCGCACCGAGGACGAACGTCAGCCGGTCAGCCGTGGCGAGCTGGTAGGCCTCACCGCGGCCGAAGAAATTGCCCACATGCGCGAGGAGCGGCCGCGCGGGCCGGCCGAGCTGACCCAGTTGCGCATCATCGATCCGGAAACCGCGGACCCGCGGGTCGCCGATGCCTTCCGTCAGCTGCGCACCTCTCTGCTACAAAAAAGCACCGACTCGAACTTCGTGCTGGTGGTGACCTCGGCGGGCAATGAGGGCGGCGCCAGCTTTGTGGCGCTGAATCTGGCGGTGGCCATCGCCTTTGACGAGAGCAAGACTGCCTTGCTCGTGAACGCCAATTTGCGCAATCCCAGCCTGGATCGGCTGGTGCAGACTGAAGGCGAGGCTGCCGGCCTGACCGACTATCTCGGCGGCAGCGAAAAGGAAGTCCGGCACATCATTCATCCGATCGGCGTGCCGCGAGTGCGGCTGATCCCGAGCGGTCGGCAAAGCCGAGCGGCAGCGGAATATTTCACCATGCCGCAGTTGCGGCATTTGCTGCGCAGCCTGCGGCAGCGCTATCGGGAGCGCTACATCATCATCGACGCGCCACCGGTCACCCAGAGCGCCGACGCTCGCATCCTGTCCGAGCTGGCCGACTACACTCTGCTGGTAGTGCCATACGGCAAAGTGACGTCCACCCAGGTCTCTGAGGCGGCGCTGGCGATAGGAGAAGAAAAACTGGTGGGCTGCGTGCTCAACAACGAGCTGCGCATACCGCTGCTGTCGCGGTCGGCGCAACGGCGGGCGCGCTGACAGCCACCGGCAAGAATTCTTTCACTTGAGCGAGGGGGAGGGGATGGCGCGATTCAAGGGGCGGTGCGTCGTTGCCGCGTGGCTGGTGCTGGGCTGCATGGCGTCGACCGCGCAAGCGTTCCGGCTGGAGCTTGGCACCGGCATTGGTGCCGAGTACAGCACCAACGTACTGCGGTCGGAAAGCGACCGTGAGCGGGACACTCTGGGCTATGTCTGGGCTGGCCTGTCGGCGCAGGAGGAATCGGCGAACCTGACTGCGGAGATCGCCGGTGTGGTGGAAACCCAGCAGTACTTCAACGACACCGCCAGCGACGAGGTCCTGTTCTCGCTGGCGGCTCTGGTGGACTGGATGATCCTGCCGCAGCGGCTCAGCTGGCATCTCGAGAACTATTTCCAGCAATCGACGGAGGACCCGTTTTCCACCTACAGTCCCCACAACCAGCAGGACACCAACGTCTTGTGGACCGGGCCCGATCTCTACTTCCGCTTTGCCCGGCTTTATACCCTTCAGCTCGGCGCCCGCTACGGCAACTTCTACTATGAGGAAACCGACGGCGATAACCAGCGCTATGCCGGCTTTGCCCGTTTGAGTCGGCAGCTGACGCCCAGCACCGAGCTCTTCCTGCAGGGCCAGCGGACCAAGGTGGATTACGATCATGATGGCCGCGTCGACGCCATCACCGGCGTGCCGATCCGCGACTTCGACCGTGACGATGTCCTCGCCGGCTTGCGCTGGGAATCGGTTCTGACTGTGATCGAGCTCGAAGGCGGCTACAGCTGGATCAGCCGCGACGACGACGCCGACATCAACGGTGCCCTAGGACGGCTGCATGCGCTGCGCCGGCTGCCTAACGAAGGCGGCGCCGGGCTGCGGCTGTCCAGCGAGCTGACCGAGGCGGGCGAGGACTTGCTCACCAGCGGTGGGGGCCGGCTGGGAGTGGATCCTCACGGGACTGGGGTTCGGGAAGACATCGCCCGGGAGCTGTACGGAGAACTGTATTACTACGGCCACTGGATGGGAGTCGCCAGCCGCATCCGGCTGTACTGGCTGGACGAGGACTACGAGGAGTCGGCGCTGGACGAGCGCCGCACCGGCGCGACTTTGGACCTAGGCTATCCGATTGCGCCGGCCTGGCGCTTGGGCGTCTTCGGACTGCATGAAAAAAGAAAGTTCGATTTGATCGACCGTCGCGATCGCCGCAGCCTGATCGGCAGCGGCCTCAGCCACCGCCTGAGCCGAGAGATCTCGATCGATTTCGGACTGCAATACGAGTGGCAGAACAGCAACACCGCCGGCCACGATTTCCGCGAATGGCTGGCCCTGGTCGAGTTGCGCTACGGCGTCCGGCCGTACTGGGCTGCGAGGTAAGGCCATGTATTTGGACTACTACGGACTGAAAGAGGCGCCCTTCCGGCTGACGCCGGATGCCGATTTTTTGTTCATGAGCCGGGCGCACGCCCGGGCCAAGGCCTACATGGACTATACCGTGCTCAGCCGCGACGGCTTCGTGGTGGTGACGGGCGAGATCGGGGCTGGCAAGACTACCCTGATCAACAAGCTGATCCATGAGCTGCCTCGTGACGTCCTGGTTGCCAAGATCTTCCAGACCCAGCTCAACGAGATCGAATTCCTGCAGGCCGTCCTGACCGAGTTCGGGATCGACAACTTCAGCAGCAGCAAGGTCGAGTTGCTCAATCAAATCAACGAGTTTCTGATCGACATGTACCGGCAGAACCGCCGGGTGCTGCTCATCGTCGACGAGGCGCAGAACTTGAGCGACACCGTGTTGGAGGAGGTGCGGCTACTGTCTGGGCTGGAGACCAAGAAGGATAAGCTGCTCAGCATCATCCTGACCGGCCAGCCCGAGCTGGCGCAAATCGTCGATTCACCGCGCTTCGAACAGTTGGCGCAGCGGGTGCGGCTGCGCTTCCACTTGGGCGCGCTGTCGCCGGAAGAGACCAAGGAGTACATCTTCCACCGTCTCAGCGTGGCTGGCATGCGCGAGCCTGAGCAGCTGTTTGGCGAGGATGCCTTTCCCATCATCTACGAGTACACCGGCGGCATTCCGCGCCTGATCAACTCAATGTGCGACATGGCACTGCTGACTGCCTTCGTCGACGAGCGGCGCAGCATCGACGAAGACGTCATCCGCACCGCGGTGGAAGAGCTGGGCTGGGTGCCGTTTCGCGATCGGCCGCGGCAGCGCGCGCGCCAGGCGGATTCCACCAATCAGGCCGTGCTCACCGACCAGGCGGATGCGGTCGCCGCGGCCGGCGCGACCGTGGCGGCCGGGCCCTGGCCGGACGAGATCAGCGACAAGGTGGAGCGGATCTACGAGTTCATGCCCAAGATGTCGGCCGGCCTGATGGGGAAAATGCGCCTGATCGAGGAACGGCTGCGGGAGCTGGCCGAAGGGCTGCGGCGACGGGAGTAGTTCTGGTATGCGATTGGGGGAAGCCGGCGTGCGCAATGCGCTGACCATCGACGTCGAGGATTATTTCCATGTTGCCGCGCTGGCGGCGGCTATCGATCGGCGCGACTGGGAGCGGTGCGAAAGGCGGGTGGAACGCAACACCCGCCGGCTGCTTGAGCTGCTGGACGAGCATGGGCTGCAGGCCACGTTCTTCGTGCTCGGCTGGGTGGCGGAGCGCTATCCCGGATTGGTGCGCGAACTAGCCGCTGCTGGCCATGAGATCGCCTCTCACGGCTACAGCCATCAGCTGGTCTACCGGCAGACGCCGGCCGAGTTCCGTCAGGAGACCCGACACTCCAAGGCGCTGCTGGAGGATCAGGTGCAGCGCCCAGTGGTCGGCTACCGTGCCGCCAGCTATTCCATCACCCGGGACTCGGTCTGGGCCCTGGACATCCTGGCTGAGCTCGGCTTCGTTTGGGATTCCAGCATCTTCCCAGTGCGTCACGATCGCTATGGCATCCCCGCTGCGCCGCGCTGGCCGCACCGGTTGCGCACGCCGGCCGGCCATGCCCTGGTGGAATTCCCATTGTCGACCTGGTCCCTGGGAGGCTTCCGGCTTCCCATCGCCGGCGGCGGCTACTTCCGGCTTTACCCATATCCGCTCAGCCGCACCGGCCTGGCCAGCATCAACCGGCAGGGACGGCCGTTCATCTTTTATCTGCATCCGTGGGAAATCGATCCCGAGCAGCCGCGCGTCAAGACGAGCTGGCTGTCCAGCTTCCGTCACTACCACAACCTCGAGCGCTGCGAGGAGCGCCTGCGCCGCCTGCTGTGGGACTTTCACTTCTCCACGGTGGGGCAGGTGCTGGCCGATCTGGGGCTGTTGCGCGACGGAGAGCCGGTGGAAGGGGTCGCGGCGGTGCCGGTCGTGCCTTCGGCCTCGGGATGAGCCATACACAGCGCCAGGGAGGGCGGCTGGATGGGAGCAATCGCAGGGATAGCCGATCTAGGAGGGGCGCCGGGACCGACCCGGGCCGAGTTGTCCGCCATGCTGGGTGCCATGCCGGCGCGCCGGCCGGCGGGTGCCGTCTATTACCTCGACCGGGGGATTGGGCTGGCGCAGGGCTTGCTGCAGCCAGCAGCCAAGGTTGCAGGCGAGGGCCGGAACCAGCCCGATGTCCGCGTCGTTTGCAGTGGCGAGATCTACAATCGCCACGAGCTGTGTCGCCAGCTCGGAGCCACGAGCGGCGCGACGCTGCCCCACCTGCTGGCTGCGCTCTATCGCCAGCACGGCACGGGTTGCGTCCATCGCCTCAACGGCCAGTTTGCCTTCGCGCTGTGGGACAGGTTGCGGCGGCGGCTGCTGCTGGCGCGTGACAGGGTCGGCATCATGCCGCTGCACTACAGCCTGCAGCGGGGACGGCTGTTGTTCGCCTCCGAAATCAAGGCGCTGCTGCCGTTGTTCGATCAGGCGCCGGAGCTGGATCCGGTCGCCCTTGATCAGCTGTTCACCTTCTGGACCGCGCGGCCGCCGCGCACCCTGTTCCGCGGCGTGCAGCAGCTGCTGCCGGGGGAGCTGCTGGTCGTCGAAGGCGGCAGGCTGCGCCGGCAGCGCTATTGGGACTGGGAATTCCCGGTAGAGCCGGATCAGTACGCAGCGGCCGCCCCCGACCGGCTGGCTGACGAGCTGCGCGCGCTGCTGGCCGACGCCGTGCGGCTGCGGCTGCCGCCGTCCGCCGCCTATCTGTCCGGCGGCCTGGACTCGTCCGCCCTGGTGGCGCTGATGAGACAGCTCGGCGAGGGGCCGCCGCACACCTTCTCGCTCGGCTTCCCTGAGGCAGGCCTGGATGAAAGCCGCTACCAGCGGCGCATGGCCGCGGCGGTGGGCAGCGTGCACCGGCAGCGGCAGTGCCGACCGGCCGAGATCGCGGCGCGGCTGCCGGAGGCGGTTCGGCATGCCGAGACGCCTTTTTTGCGCATGGCGCCGGTACCGATGAGCCTGCTGTCGGCGGAGGCGCGGCAGGCCGGCTTTGCCGCGGTGCTGACCGGCGAAGGCGCCGACGAGGTCCTGGGCGGCTACGACATCTTCAAGGAGGCCGCGATCCGGCGCTTCTGGGCCCGCCAGCCGCAGTCCACGCTGCGGCCGCAGCTGCTGCGGCGGCTTTATCCGTACCTGCCCTTGCAGCAGCAGGGGCTAACCTATCTGCGCGGTTTCTTTGGTCGCGGGCTGGAGCAGGCCGCGCGACCCTGCTTTTCTCATCTGCCGCGTTGGACCACGACGGCGATGTGCAAGCAGTTCTTTGCCGCCGAGCTCAAGGCCGCGCTCGAGGAAGACGCGATCGCCCAGCTGGAGCAGGAGTTACCGCCGGCGATGACGCGCTGGGCCCCGCTCAATCAGGCGCAGTACCTGGAGATGACCATCCTGCTGCCGGGCTATCTGCTCGCCGCGCAGGGAGAGCGCATGCTGATGGCCAACACCATCACCGGCCGCTTTCCGTTTCTCGACCACCGGGTCATTGAATTTGCCGCCAGGCTGCCACCACATCTGAAGCTGAACGTATTAAACGAAAAATACCTATTAAAAAAGGCGGTGAGCGGGTTGCTGCCCGAAGAGATACTCGAGCGTCACAAGCAGCCTTATCGCGCGCCGGACATCGCAGCGTTTTTTCCCGGCCCGCAGCCCGATTACGTGATGGACCTGCTCGGCACCGCCGCGCTCAGGCGCAATGGCTACTTTTGCCCGCGCAAGGTCGAGCGGCTGCTGCGCAAGGCCCGTGCAGGCCAGACGCTGGGAGTGAGGGACAACATGGCCTTCGTCGGCATTCTGACGACCCAGCTTTGGCATCACGTCTTCATCGACGGCTGGGGGGCTGAAGAAAGACGGCGAGACCGCGGCCCGGATCGACAGCAAAGGATTGCTGGAGCGTGACAATGACAATCGAACAAAGGCTCAGGACTTACATTCTCGACAGCTTCTTATTCACCGACGACGAATCGGTCCTGGACAACGACGATTCCTTTCTCGAGAAAGGAATCATCGACTCCACGGGCATCATGGAAATGGTTTCTTTTCTCGAGCAGGAATTCGGCATCCAGGTCGACGACGAAGACATGGTGCCGGAGAACCTGGATTCGGTGAGCCGGATCATCGCCTTCGTCAGCCGCAAGCGCGCGCTCGTGTGACCACCATGGCGACCACCCTGCTCGACTTGTTGGCGAGCTCGCTGCGGCGGCGGCCCCATGCCGAGGCACTGGTGTGCGGCCAGCGACGCGTCAGCTATCTCGCGCTCTGGAATGCCTCCATGACGGTGGTCGCCTGCTTGCGTCGGCGCGGGCTACAGCCGGGCGATCGCGTCGCCCTGCTGCTGGAGCCTTCGCCGGAATACGTGGCGGGCTACTACGGCGTGCTGGCCGCCGGCGGCATGGCGGTGGCCCTCAATCCCCTCGCCAAGGAGTGGGAGCTGGCGGCCTGGCTGCGGCATAGCGGGGCCCGTTGGCTGCTCTGCGCTGGCCGGACGAGGCAGTGCGAGGCGCTTGCCGGCGAGTGCCCGCAGCTTGACATGACCGAGCTCGGCTTGTGGCGGCGCGCAGACACCGCCCTTTCTCGGCCGCCGACGACGGCGGAGCCGGATGCGCCGGCGGCCATCATCTACACTTCCGGGACCACGGGCGCGCCCAAAGGCGTCACCCTGAGCCATCGCAACCTGGTCAGCAATGTCACGGCGGTAATGCGCTACCTGCAGCTGACGCCGGCTGACCGGGTCATGCACGTGCTGCCGTTCTGCTACTCCTACGGCAACTCGGTGCTGCACACCCACCTGGCCGCGGGTGCCACCGTCATCATCGAGCCTGGTCTGATGTATCCGCACCGGCTACTGGAGCGCATGGCGGAGGAGCGGGCAACGGGCTTCTCCGGAGTGCCAGCGACCTATGCCCTGCTGCTAGCCCGTACCCGTCTCGACGCCTATCCGCTGGACTCCTTGCGCTATCTGACCCAGGCCGGCGGACCGATGCCCCTGCGCGACATCCTGCTGGTGCGGGAGCAGCTGCCCTGGGCGGCGTTTTACGTCATGTACGGCCAGACGGAGGCGACGGCGCGACTGAGTTATTTGCCGCCGGCGCTGCTGCTGGAGAAGCCGGGTTCGGTGGGCGTGGCCATCGCCGACACCGAGCTGGCCGTGTGCGATCCCGACGGCCGCCGGCTGCCGCCGGGCGAGGAGGGACAGGTCTGCGCCCGCGGACCCGGCGTGATGCTGGGCTATTGGCAGGATCCGGAGGCTACCCGCCAGGTGCTGCACAACGGCTGGCTGTGGACGGGGGACTTAGGGCACATGGACGAGCAAGGGTTCCTCTACCTGCACGGCCGCGCCAGCGAGCTGATCAAGGTCGGCGCCTACCGGATCAACCCGGCGGAAATCGAGGAGGTCCTGCTGGCCATGGAAGGCGTTGCTGAGGTGGCCGCCGCGGGAGTGCCGGATCCTCTACTCGGCCAGGCGATCAAGGTCTGGCTGGTGCCGCAGCCGCAGGCACGGCTGCAGGCGCAGCAGGTGCTGGCTTACTGCCGGCGTCACCTTCCCATCTACAAGCTGCCCAGGCAGGTCGTCTTTACCGATGCCTTGCCCAGGACCGCCTCCGGCAAGTTGCGGCGGCATGCCCTGATGGAAGCGGGAACGGCGGGTCTGGAGGATTGAACCATGACGATAACGACGCTTGCTCCGTTGAGCCCGGCCGTGCTGGAGCTGGATGCCGAGGCCGAGGTCGCAGTTATTGCCGCTCGGCTGCGTCAGGCGCTGGCAGGCGAGCTGCACCGACGCGGGCTGGTGGTGGCGATTTCCGGCGGCATCGACAGCTCGGTATCGGCGGCGCTGGCAGTGGAGGCGGTGGGGCCGGAGCGGGTATTCGGGTTGCTGCTGCCGGAGCGGGATTCGTCCTCTGCCAGCCTGGAGCGCGGCCTGCTGCTGGTCCGGCATTTGGGGATCCGCCATGTGGTACAGGACATCTCTCCGGTGCTGGAGGCCATCGGCTGTTACCGCTGGCGTGACGAAGCGATCCGCGCGGTCTTCCCGCAATACGGACCGGGCTGGAAGAACAAGATCGTCATCGCTGGCGGTGCGCAGGGGCGGTTTAACCATTTCCTGCTGGTGGTGCAGGATCCCGACGGGCGGCAGTACCAGCAACGGCTGCGGCTCAACCAGTATCTGCAAATCGTCGCGGCCACCAACTTCAAGCAGCGGATCCGCAAGACCCTCGAGTACTTCCATGCCGACCGGCTCAACTATGCCGTGGTGGGAACGCCCAATCGGCTGGAATTCGATCAGGGCTTTTTCGTCAAGAACGGCGACGGCGCCGCCGATGTCAAGCCCATCGCCCATTTGTACAAGTCGCAGGTCTATGCGCTCGCCCACCACCTAGGATTGCCGCCAGCGATCTGCGCGGCGACGCCGACCACCGATACCTACAGCCTGGTGCAAGGACAGGACGAGTTCTACTTCGCTCTGCCGTATCAGCAGATGGACCTGGCGCTGTGGGCCTACAACCACGGCGTGCCGGCGGAGCAGCTGGCAACAGCCCTCGCCGTGACGGCCGAACAGGCACGGCTGATTTATCACGACATCGAAGCCAAGCGGCGCGCCACCCGCTATCTGCAACTGCCGCCGCTCTTGCTGCGTCCGGTGCCGGAGATCCCGCATGCCTTGTCGCTGCCGGCCCAGGCCTGACGAACGGTGGGGCGATGACGCAATGGAGCAATGCAGCAATGTGCGGAGAAGCTTGGCGATCAACCGCTCTGGCCGCCAGGTCACCGCTGCGCATCGAGCAGGGAACGGCTGATGCGGCATCGGATGCCTATGCCGCTGTCCATCCTGACGGCACGCTTTATCACCTGTCGGTCTGGAACCGACTCATCGAGGAGCTGTTCGACCATCCCCAATATTGCTGGCGTGCCTGGCGCGACGGGCGGCTGGTCGGCGTGCTGCCGCTGACCCGGCTGCGCAGCCGCTTGTTCGGAGACTATCTGGTATCACTGCCGTTCGTGAACTATGGCGGGGCACTTGCCGACGAGCCTGCCATCGCCGAGCGGCTGATGCGGGCGGCGGCCGAGGCAGCGGCTCGACTCGGCTGCCGCCACATCGAGTTCCGTGACACCTGTGCGCGTGCCGATGGGGCCTGGCCAGTGCGCACCGACAAGGTGGCTATGCTGCTGCCGCTGCCGGCGGAGGCCGAAGCGCTGTGGCAGGCGCTGGGCTCCAAGCTCCGCGCACAGGTGCGGCGGCCGCTCAAGGAAGGCGGCATGGAAGTGGTCCGCGGCGGACCGGAGTTGGCGCGGCCCTTCTACCAGGTCTTCAGCCGCAACATGCGCGACCTTGGCACGCCAGTGTATCCCCTGGCCATGTTCCGCCGCATCCTGGAGACGCTGCCGGATCAGGCCAGCATCGTCTTGGTGCGGCATCGACGGCGGCCGGTGGCGGCCGGGTTTCTGCTGCGCGATCGCGACCGCATGGAGATCCCCTGGGCTTCCTCGCTGCAGGAATACAACCGGCTGGGAGTCAACATGCTGCTGTACTGGCACGCGCTGCAGGCAGCGGTCGAGGCCGGCTGTCGGGTCTTCGACTTCGGACGCTCCTCGGTCGACAGCGGCACCTATCGCTTCAAAAAGCAGTGGGGGGCGCAGCCGCGCCAGCTGTACTGGCATTACTGGCTCGCCGCCGGGCAGGCGCTGCCCAATCTGACTCCGACCAATCCCCGCTACCGGCTCGCCATCCAGGCCTGGCAGCGCCTGCCCGTGACCGTCGCCAACTGGCTGGGGCCACGCATCGTCAGGAACCTGCCATGATGGCCGCCGGCCGTACTAGGGGAAGGGGGAGCTGATGGGCTCGCCCGTGCTGCGCCGAAGTATTTTTTCCGGCTTCGCCTGGCAGGGGGCGACCAAGCTGGTCGTGCAGCTGACTTCCTGGGCGGCAACACTGTTCGTGGCCCGCATCATCGCACCGTCCGACTACGGAATCGTCGCCGCTGCCGGTGTCAGCGTGGAGCTTATTGTCCTGGTCACCGACATGGGGTTGGCGCAGGGCTTGATTCAGAAGGCGCAGACCTCCACCCAAGAAGAAGACGGGGTGTTCTACGTCAGCCTGGCACTGGGCATCGCCGGCTACCTGCTGCTGTACCTGGCGGCGCCGATGATCGCCGGCTTCTATCGGATGCCGGTGCTGAGCGAGCTGTTGCGGCTGATCGGGCTTGGCATCGTCCTCGGTAGCTTGAAGACGGTGCCACTGGCGATCGCCATGCGGCGGATGAATTTCCGCTACCGCTCGCTGGTGGAAATGGGTGCCAGCCTGGCCATGACGCTGACGGTGGTAGCGTTGGCGCTGACGGGCTTCGGGGTCTGGAGCTTGGCCTGGGGGCCGGTCGTGTTGCACGCCGTCATGGCGGTAGGCTTTCTGCCCCTGCTGGGACGCTGGCCGAAGCCCGTTTTCTCCATCGGCGATGTAATGACAACAATAGGGTTCGGTATCAAGTTCATGGGCTCGACACTGCTCTACTACGGCTGGAGCCGGGCGGACGTCATGGTGATCGGCAAGATGCTCGGCGAGCGTCTGCTAGGTTACTACTCCATGGCGTTCCAGCTGGCGGTGCTGCCGCTGGACAAGATCGCCACCATCTTCAACCAGGTGATGTTCCCGGCCCTGTCCCGGCTGCAGGAAGATCGGCTGGAGTCCAGCGCCCTGTTCCTGCAGATGCATCGCTATCTGCTGCTGATCAGTTTTCCCCTTTTGTTCGGCCTGGCAGTGGTGGCCGAAGAGGCCATCCTGCTGCTGCTGACGGCCAAGTGGCTGCCCATCGTGCCGCTGTTCCGGGCCCTGTGCCTGGTCAGCAGCTTGCGCCTCAGCGCCACCCTCATGCCGCCGGTGCTTTATGCTCGCGGCAAGCCAGAGTTGGTGCTGCGCTACAACGCGTTGGCACTGCTCGGACTGCCGGTGGCGTTTCTGCTGGGCGCGCGCTTCGGCCTCGGCGGCGTGATCGGCGCCTGGCTGCTGGCGTACCCACTGCTGTACGTCTATCTCGGTCGGCAATGCCTGCAGGAGCTGAAGCTTGGCTGGCATGATCTGGCTTGGTCCGCGTTGCCTGCCGTGCTCGCCGCTGCAGTCATGGTCGGCGCCGTTCTGGTCTTCCGCCAGCTGGTTGCCGACGCGGGTCCCTGGTGGCGCCTTGCCGGCAGCATCGCCGTCGGTGCTGCCGCTTACCTGGGCGTGCTCATTCTGCTTTTCCGCCGGCATGTCACGGCACTCAAGAGCCAGTTGCTGCAGCTGCGGCGGGGGGAGGCTTTCAACGGATGATCAGCAATGCCCTCGATGCCTCGATCCCACGGGAAGCCCGCTCGGCGTTGCCGGCCTTCGATTGGTTCGACATCGCTGCCGACGCCGCTGGCTGGGATTATTTGGCTGCCGGCCAGCCGCACTCCCTGTTCAACAGCAGCGCGATGCTGCAGGCACACGCAGGCCGGGGCAGCCGGCCGCTGGGCATCGTGCTGCCTCGCAGCGACGGCAGCGTGCTGGCGCTGGGCGGCGTGGCCTGCCTCGACCGGAAGAGGCGCAGCTGGAGCTGTCTGGCGTTCCCGCCGCTGGCCGCCACCGACGATCCCGACCTGGTCAAGACCTTGATTGCCTGGCTGCAGGCGCGGGGCATCCGGCGGATCAAGCTCGGTTCCTACACCAGCGGCGTGGATGGCTACCACTTGCCGACCGGCGATGCCGTCGCGCACCAGCGGCTGGAATTCATCTGGTCGCTCGAGACCACGCCTGAGGCGCGGTTCAAAGCGCTGCGCAGCAACCACAAGCGCAAGCTGCAGCGGCTGCGCAAGCAGCCGTTCCAGCTGCGCAAGCTGCGCCGTTGGCAGGCGGTGCACATGACCCGGCTGCGGCTGCAATGGGGCCAGCGGCGCGCATTGAACTGCGGGATTGTCCAGCTGATGGACATTTACTTGCATTACCGCCAGCTGCAGCGCTGCCTGACCCGGGCCGGCATTGGCCACTTGTACGGGCTCTACGACGAGCAGCAGCGGCTGCTGTCGCTGGCCTACATGCTGGAAGCGGGGGACATGGCCTTTTACATGATCGGCGCGAGCTCCGCCGCCGGTTACCGCCACAATGCCTCGCTGCGCTTGTTCTGGGATCTGGCCGAACAGTATCAGGCCCGCGGGTTTCGCTGCCTGCACCTGGGCGGGGTACCGGCCGCGGCGCGTTCGGCGGCACACGAGGAGCACGGTGTGCAGAGATTCAAGGCCGGTTTCGGTATCGAGCCGATCGGTCGGACATCCCTGTTGATCGGGCAGTGAGGATAAGAAAATGGGCGTGCTGATCCACTCGGTAAGCGATTTCCTGCGACTCAGGCGCACCAGGCCACAGCCGGCGGACGTGCATCTGGAGGCGGTAATGGGCTGGCTGTGCCGAGCCCAGGACGCCACTCCCGACGGCGGGGTGGCCCGGATGTATCACATCAAGACCGGCTGGGGCGCTTCCTATCCGGAGACCACGGGCTACATCATTCCGACCTTCATCGAATTCTCCCGCATGGTCGAGCGGCCGGCATTCCTGCAGCGGGCACTACGCATGGCCGACTGGGAAATTGAGGTGCAGATGCCGAGCGGCGCGGTGCAAGGTGGCACGGTCGCGGATCCGCCGTCGCCGGCGATATTCAACACGGGACAGGTCATCTTCGGCTGGCTGGCGGCCCATCGCGCCAGCGGCGACAGACGGTATCTGGAGGCGGCTGTGCGAGCGGGAAACTTCCTGCTCGCACAGCAGGACCCGGACGGTGCTTGGCGGCGCAATCTGAGTGCCTTCTGCTCGCCGGTGCCCAAACCCGATTCCTACATCTACAACATCCGTACCGCCTGGGCGCTGATGCTGCTGGCCCAAGCCACCGGCGACGACCACTACCGCGAAGCCGGCGAGGCCAACCTGACCCATGTGCTAGCGCGCGCCCGCCCCAACGGGTGGTTGCCCGACAATTGCCTCAACGACCCCATCCGGCCACTGCTGCACACTATTGCCTACACCACCCAGGGCATGCTCGAGGCCGGCCGCTTGAGCGGCAGCGCCGAGGCGCAGGAAGTCGTGGTGCGGGCCAACGAGCACTTGGCTGCCTGCTTCGAACGCTATGGTCAAATGCACGGCCGCTACGACGAGCGCTGGACACCCAGCGCGCGCTGGCGCTGTCTGACCGGCGAGGCGCAAACCGCCGTGGTGTGGTTCCGGCTGGCCCAGCTGACGGGGGAGCGGCGCTGGTTCCAGCGCGCCGTGGCTTTGACCGAGCAGGTCAAGCGCACCCAGGCATTGAGTGGCGACCCGAACATTGTCGGCGGCATCAAAGGCTCGCAGCCCATCTACGGTTGGTACGGCAAGTACCAGTATCTCAACTGGGCGGCCAAGTTCTATGCCGATGCGCTGATGCTGGAAGCGGGGCACGCTGCGGCCGGCACCAGCGGCTGAGCTGCCGCGGCACCACGCCAGCGATGCCGGGGCAGGGATGCAAGGACGAGGCAGCCGGGTTCCAGGGAATGGCAAGACGAATCCTGATCGTATCGCACCACTTTTATCCGGAAGCCCAGGTTGGCGCCAAACGCATGTCGGAGCTGGCGCGCCACCTGTGCGACGACGGCGACGAGGTCGTGGTGATCACTGCTAGGGCGCCCGCGGCCGCCTGCGACCAGTCGCTGCAGTTGCGCCTGCCGGGATTGCGGCAGATCCGCATTCCGCTACCGCCGAAGCTGCTGCCCTTTCTGCTGCCGCGGCTGCGGCGCCTGCGCGGCGAAAATGGCCGTGCCAATGCGACGGCAGCGCCGGCGGTGCCGGGCAGCGCCAAATCCGGTCGCGAGAGTCTGCTGGCTAAGGCCAAGCGGTTTTATTTTTCCCTGGAGTGGCTGATCGACGACAAGAAGCTCTGGTCGTTCCTGGTCACGCTCCGGCTCTATGGTTTCTTGTTCGCCAAGCCCTTCGATGCGGTGATCTCCTCGGGGCCGCCCATGAGTGCGCACCTGGCGGTGCTGCTGGGCAGGCCGATACTGCGGGGGCGCTGGGTGCTGGACCTGCGCGATCCGTGGTGCGACCAGAGCGAGCGCAGCCACGTCGAGTCGCGTTTCAGCCGCTGGTGCAATCGCCGCCTAGAGGCGCGGGTGATCGCGGCTGCCGACGCCGTGACGGTCACCACGCCCAGCTATCGCGATCTGCTGCGGCAGCGCTATCCCCGCCAGAGCAGCAAGATTTGGCTCATCCTCAACGGCTACGATCGGCCGCCGACGCATGGTCCGGCGAGCACGGGGCGGCTGCAGCTGCTATACGCCGGCACCTTGTACTACAACCGCGATCCCTTCCCCCTGCTGCGGGCGGTGCGTGAGCTGGTCGATGATCCCGAGGTCGATCGCAGCAAGGTGTCGGTGCGGCTGGTAGGGGATTGCGACCGCTGGAACGACATCAGCCTTACCGACTGGATAGAGGCCAATCGGCTGCAGGACTGCGTCCACGTCGAGCCTTGGGCAGCGCCCGATACGGTCGCGCAGCTGATGGCGGAAGCCAATGTCCTGATCGCTTTCGCCCAGGGTCAGCCGCTGCAGATCCCGGCCAAAATGTTCGACTACCTGGCCGCGCGCCGCGAGATTCTCCTGATTGCCGAGCCGGACAGTGACGCCGCCTGGCTGGCGCGCCAGTCGGACAGTGCCCGCATTGTCGCGCCTGGCGACGAGGCTGCGATGGGCGCCGCGTTGAGAGCGTTGTATCGCGACTATGTGACCGCGCCGCGGCGGCCGCAGCGGTTAGCCGCCCCTCTGGACGCTTTCAGCCGGCGGGCCCAGAACGCGCATTTCCTCGATCTGCTGCGCGAGGGTGCGGTGATCGAGCAGGAGGTGGAATCATGAATGTGCCTGATCGAAGCCTGGAACAAGGGGCCGGGGATTGCAAGGTGAAGCTGGAGTCCCGCGGGGTTGGCTGGCCGGCGCGATTCGCCAGCAAGGTCAGGGCGCGGGAGACCCCGCTTTATGACTGGCTGTATCGGACCGCGCGGCGGCTGCGCGGGACCACGTTGCCCAGCTCCCGACTGCTCGGGATGCTGTTGCTCAGCGAGCGCACCGCCCGGCGCGGCGCCTGGATGTGGCTGCGCAACCAATACGCTAACCAGATCATGAAATACCGCTGCACCTCGGTGGGGAAGCACGTGTATTGGGGCGGCGACGTGCCGCTGGTATACGGCGCCGGTGAAATCCACATTGGCAGCCATGTCAGCATCGGCAACAACCAGACCTGGGTGGTGGGGGTCAAGTCCACCGGAACGGCACGGCTGGTCATCGGCGACTACACCACCATCAACTACCGTACCACCATCAGCGTGGCGCAGTCGGTGACCATCGGCAGTCATTGCCTGCTGGCGGGGGAGATCAAGATCTTCGACAACAACAGTCATCCGCTCGATTACCGGGAGCGACGCAAGCCCCACGTGCTGGGCCCGGCCGAAGTGGCGCCGGTGGTGATCGAGGATGACGTCTGGATAGGCAACAACTGCATCATCCTCAAAGGGGTGCGCATCGGGCGCGGTGCGGTGGTGGCGGCGGGCAGCATCGTCACCAAGGACGTGCCGCCGTTCACCCTGGTGGGCGGCAACCCGGCGCGGGTGCTGAAACGGCTGGCGGAAGGATGACCGGTATGGAGGCGGCTTCCGGGACCTTCGCGACCAAGGGTGGCAGGGAGGCGGCGCGGCGCGAGCAGCTGGGCGCCGCCTTCTGGCTGCTGGTGGTTTACTTCGCGTTCGAATACCTGCGTCTGCAGACCATCATCGCGCCGCTGGGCCCGCTGCGGATTCCGTTGCTGCTGACGCTGCTGCTGCCCATCGTTTGGTTCTTCGTCGCCGACAAGAGCGTTCTCAAGGACGGTCTGATCGTCCTGCACGCAACGTTCATTGGATTGATTGCCGCCAGCGTCACCTGGGCGGCGAATCAGTACTGGGTGTTCCAGACCTTCAAGCTGATGGTAGCCTACCTCATCGCGGCGACCCTGCCGCTGGCGTCGTTTCTGGTTACCCGCCGCCGCCTGACGGTTTTCTTCAACATCTGGATCGTCTTCCACGTCCTGATCGCGCTTTGGGCCGTTACCCACGAAGGGCGCGGCACCGGCAGCTTCCTGGATGACGAAAACGATCTCTCGCTAGCCCTCAACATGGCGATTCCCTACGCCTATTACCTGCTGCAGCGGCCGGGGCAGTCTTGGCTGCTGCGCCTGTTTTACATCGGTGCGGTCGCCGTCATGGTGGCAGGCATCGTGGCCAGCGGTTCGCGGGGCGGCTTCCTGGGTCTGATGGCGGTCTTTCTCGGCATCATCCTGTTTTCGCGCAACCGCATCCGCAATCTCATCGTGGTGGCCTGCATTGGCCTCATCGGTCTGGCGGTGGTGTCCGAGCAGTACATCGAGGAGATGCACACCATCACCGACAGCCAGGACCTGACTCGCATCGACCGGTTTTACTCCTGGCGGCGCGGCTGGGAGATGTTCCTGGACCATCCCCTGGTGGGGGTCGGAGCCTCCAACTACCCGTGGCGGGTGGTGGAATACGAAGTGCGCTCGCCCGAGTATCGCCCGGGGAGAGTGCGCCTGCATGGCGGCCGAGTCGCGCATTCGCTGTATTTCACGGTGATCCCCGAGTTCGGCCTAGCAGGCATCGCTTTGTTCAGCGCCATTGTCTGGATCCTGTTCCGGCGCTTGTTCGCCCTGGTGCGGCTCGATTCCAGGCAGCCGGAGCGATTCGCCGAGGCGGTCGAGCTGCCGTTGTTAGCGCGGGCAATGATCGTATCCCTGTTTGGCTTTCTGGTCAGTGGGGCATTCATATCCGTGCTTTATTACCCGCACCTGTGGGTGCTGATCGGCTTCGCCATCGGCCTGATCACCACGGTGTCCGCATTGCCTGCTGGAGTGCAGTCAGCCCAGCGGGACGGGGCACAAGCGGGGTTTTTCGAGAGACACCGTCAGCAGTGGCAGCAAAAGCCTCAGACGAGAGGACGCTGAGCCTTGCTGAGGCGGCTATGGAGGGGCTTCGGCGGCTGTCGGTCCCGGCTGGCCCAGTTCTGGCAGGGCCGGCAGGGCACGTGGCGGCGGACGGGGGCAAATCAACCAACCAACGCGTGGCAAATCGATGCGGGAACGAATCTGGCTCACCTGGGAGCGGCAGCGCCGCAACCGGACCTTGAGCGTGGCCTTGGACGCGGAACTGTACGAGCTGCATTATCCGCTGCCACGACTGCGGCGCTGGACCGCAGCTATCAGCGGCACCCTGCGCATACTCTGGCGCGAGCGGCCGCAGGTGGTCTTCGCCCAGAACCCCTCCCTGATCCTGGCGCTGCTGGCGGCCTGGTATGGTCGGCTTTGTGGGCGGATCACCGTCATCGATGCCCACAACGCTGGCGTGTATCCGTTCTTCGAGCGCAAGAGCTGGCATGCCCGCCTGCTACGGCCACTCATGCAGCGGCTGGTGCATCATGTCATGCGTACGGCGGACCTTACCCTGGTCAGTAATGCCTCGCTGCAGGCCTATGTCGAGAGCGTCGGCGGCCGGGCGTTCGTGCTACCGGATCCGCTGCCGCGCTTTCCGGGGTTCGCCAGGCCAGCAAGCGTAGAAGGCGACGGTTGCCGGGTGCTGTTCATCTGCACCTGGGCAGCAGACGAGCCGTACCTCGAGGTGATCGCGGCGGCGGTCCGCCTTGACCCCGGAATCCAAGTGCTGATCACGGGCAACAGCAAGGGGCGGGAGCAGGCCTACGGCCAGCCTTTACCGCCCAATGTGACGCTGACCGGCTATCTGCCAGAGGACGAGTTCGTGCACCTGCTGCACGCGGTCGATGTGGTGATGGACCTCACCATTTTGCAGGATTGCCTGGTCTGCGGAGCTTACGAGGCCGTGGCGGCCGGAACGCCCCTGATCCTCTCCGACACCCGGGCGCTGCGGGAGTACTTCCGGCGCGGCGTGGTGTTCACGGCCAACCGGGCCGAGGCCATTGCCGCAGCCATTGAGAGGGCGCTGGCCGAGCGTCAGCGGCTGGCGGCGGAAATCGCCGCCCTGAAGCTGGAGCTGGAGGATGGTTGGCAGCGCCAGCGGGAACAGCTGGAAGCCTGGATCGGCGCACAGGCGGCGCGCGTGGTGACCGCGGCAGACCGCAAGCTTTGAGCACGGGCTGGCCTCTTATTCAGCACGCAGCATGGTGGGGCTGCTGGGCGGAGATAGCCTGGCGGACGAGCCGATTCGCGCCCGGCTGACGATGATGTCGTCATACAGTACGTACTGCTCCGGATGGGTCGACTGGCCGCCGCCGCCGAAGTAGGTGGACAGCCAGACGCCGTCGAAGCTGTTGGGGTCGTTGGCTTTGCGGACGCTGACATTGTCGGTGTAGTCGGCCATTAGCTTGCCGTCGATCCAGAACTGCAGCCGGCCGCCGAAGGCCTGGCCGCGGGGATTGGGAGTGACGCGCATCTCGATCTCGTACCAGCGCCCGCCGACGATGCGAAAGTCCTCGGTGCCGGGCTGGTTGGGAAAATAGCGCACGTCGCTCTCGCCCACCTGCGATTGCCAGGAACCCGGTGCCAGCTCGACCTGATGTTTGTAGACGTGGATGTAGGGCACTGCCACTTGCGGGTCGCCTCCCTTGACCGGCGGGCGCACGAAGAAGCCCACCCGATAGGTGCCGCCGCCGCCGCTATTGCTGCGGGCGTTGCTGAGCAGGTAGAAGTGTTTGGTGTTCTGGTAGTTGAAGTGAAAGTTGGGCGACCAGTAGGCGCGCCAGCGCACGTACAGGGTCTCGTTGGGGCCGACCTGCTCGTTGAAGGGGGCGCGGGGGTAAATGGCGTCAGGAGCATCCTGCGGGATCACCAGCGCCACAGCCTTGCTGTTGTTGTAGCCCGGATAGGGCAGCAGGCAGCTGCCGTCGGCGCAGCTCAAGCCGCCGCGGTAGCCGCCCCTGTTGAGCGAATCGCCGGCGTTGTAATCCTTCCAGCCGACCCAGTCGCCGTCTTCCCAGTTCTCGCAGAAGATGACGGCCTCGTTGCGGCAGGCCGGCTCGGCTTTTGAGCGGTCGGTGTTCTCGGCCTGCGCCGGGCCGTTCCAGCCGAGGCTGGCGAGCAAGCCGAGGAATGAGACTGCGGCGAGCGCGCGATGTTTCATGGAAAACCCCGAGAATGGCTGATGTTGTGTTGCTGTCTGCGGCATGGCAGGCACCCATGGCTGCGGTTGTGACTGTGCCGAGCCGAATGCTGTGAAACCTCGGGCGGGCTTCTGCCCGGCCCGGGCTGTCGCTTCGTCTCCGTACCCGTCATGGAGGCATCACTGGCTCTCGACGGCGGCATCATTCCTCGGTTGGGCTGTCTGCGGTTCCAATTGGGAGACGACGGCACGGAACTTTCCTGCAGCGGTGCGCGGGATGCGGTCGAGCAAGACCAGCTCGACTTGCATGTCGGCGCCGACCCTGCGCTTGAGCGCTGCGGTCAAAGCCTCGCCCACCCGGGACGAGTAGTCGTTGCCTGGCACCAGATTGACGCGGATGCGATCCAGCGCCACCTGCACGATTTGCGCCTCCTCGATGCCGCGCAATCCCTTGAACAATGGGTCCAGGCGGCCGATGCGGCGGCCGTCGGCGGTAACGATGACATCGTCCAACCGTCCCAAAATGGAGCCGATGACCGGCCATGCAAGCCCGCAGCTACAGGTGCGGTCATCGGCGACGGCCATGTCGCCGATGCGGTAGCGAATCATTGGCATGGCCTCATTGACGAAACCGGTGCAGATCAGGTCGCCGGCTTCACCTGGGCGGGCCGGAGTGCCGTCAGACTTGACGATCTCGACGATGCCGTAGTCGGGATTGACGTGGTAGGAACCGCGCTCGCACTGCGTGATGCAGGCAGCCATCTCGGCGCTGCCGTACTGATCGTAGACCCGGCACTGGAAGGCCTGCTCGATGGCCTCTCGCTGGTGCTCGAGCAAGGTTTCCGAGGAAGTGACGATGGCCTTGGGGCGAATTCCCCAGTCCTCTCCGCTGGTCAGGACATGCTGGGCGAGCTGGTAGATGGCCGACGGGTAGGCGTCGATGTAGAGCGGCTGGTAGCGGGCGATGCGCCGCAGGTACGCGGACGCGGTGTCGGGCGCGATGTGATAGCTGGAGCAGAGTAAGGTGTTCATGGTCAGATTGCGCCGCCAGTACGGCGCTCCCTTTTGCCGCGGAGGCAGCAGCAGACGGCCGGCGAAAGTGATGCTGCGGTCCCGGCTGCCGACCCCGATCTGGCGCAGAAAGCGCTCGAAGAAGGCGTAGTTGGTCTGCAGGGCGGCCCGGCTGGCCTTGATCACCAGGGGGCTACCGGTGGTGCCGCTGGTATTGAGGGTCTGCAGCGAGCGCGCCGGCAGGTTCTCGGCAACGAACAGTTCGCTGTGGGCCTTGAGCTCGCGCTTGTCGAGTATGGGAAGCTGCTGCAAGCTGTTGAGGTCGATTTCCTGCGGCTGGATTCCGAGCTCCGCGAAGCGCCGCCGATACCAGGGAACGTTGCGCTGCGCGTGCGTGAGTAGGCGCTGCAGCTCCTCGTTCTGCAGCGCTGCCAGCTCCGCCACGGAATACGCCTGGATCCGTTCCAGCCGCGCAAGTTGCTGGTGAAACACGCCGCCGTAGCGAAGTCGATACAGCTTGTAGCCATAGGCCGAGATCAGCAGGTCCTGGAGCCAGACCGGGCTGGCGTTGTAGATGGCTTTCGCGAGTCGGCTTTCCATCGCCGTCTGGTCCTCGTCTTAGCTTTGCGTTTCTGGGCCGGCCCCGAGTGGGGCGGTGTCGTGCAGGTATACATAGCCGCGGCGCAGCAGCGGCGCGTCGAGCCGGTAGCGCAGGATGAGGCCGTAGGGGGTCCAGCCAGTGCGCTCGGCCCAACGATGTGCGGCCGCGTTGCGCTCGTGGATGTGGGTGATGAGCCAGGTCATGCCCCGGCTGGCGGCGAGATGGAACATGGCCTGCGCGAATGGGGTCGCGGCGCCGCCCGGGTAGCGCAGTCCCGCCGGCAAACTGAGCAGATTCTCGACCTGGCCCCAGTCCGGGGGCAGCGGCGGATACATACCGGCCCATTCCGGCAGCGTCCGCAGCTGCGGATTGTCCTCGTGGCTGAACAGCCACTGCAGGCAGAGCGGCTTGCCCTGCCGCAGCCAGACATAGCCGCCGCGCAGGCCGTGCTGCCACAGCCGCTGCGTCGAGCGGATCTGCGGGTGCTGCCCCCAGGCGCCGCGGGCAAGCTCCTCGATAAGCTCCCAGGTGATGGGGGTCAGCTCCACTGCGGCGGCGCTGGATGCCGAGGCCCAGGGTCTGAGATCGAGCCGATAGCGCACCCAGACCTCCCACTGCAGCCGTCGGCTTGGCACCTGCCGCAGCAGCCGCGCCAAGAGGCGGACGCAGGACAGGGCCGGCGGTCCCAGGCCGAGGTGATAGCGGTTGGTGCTGAGCCAGGCAGCATCGGGTATGGCAGCCGGCCTCTCCCTGGCCGGCGACACCGAAACGTGGTCCATGTCGCTCCTGCACAGTGCGTGTCGGTCGTCCCTGTTAAGGGCAGCGTCCTTGCCGCCCGTAGCGTCCGTCTCTGTCAGCGGTCGCGGCCGACGGCCGCACCGAAAGGCGTCGCCGACAGCCGGTAAAGCCGCAAATAGCCGTTCAGCATCGTCTCCAGCGAGAACCGGGCGGCGACGCGACGTCGCCCGGCCTGTCCCAGCCGCTGCCTCAGCTTGGGCTCCCGCGCCAAGGCCAGCAGCCGCGCGTATAACCCGGCAGCGTCGCCGGGTGCGATCAGAAATCCCGTCTTGCCGTCGACGACCAGCTCCGGATTGCCGCCCACGGCGGTGGCCACCACGGGCAGCCCGACGCTCATGGCCTCCAATATGCTGCAGGATAAGCCTTCGGTATCCGAGACCAGAGCGAAGATATCACTGCTCGTCAGCAGTTCTGGCACGTCGGTGCGGCGACCGAGCAAATGCACTCGGGCCGCGATCCCCAGTTCCCCTGCCCACTGCCGCAGCTGCGCTTCCATGGGGCCGTCGCCGATCAGCAGCAGGTGCGGCGACAGTGCTACGGGCAGGCGGCTGAAAGCCTGCAGCAGCAAGCGATGGTTCTTGAGTCCGACCAGGCGGCCGACGCAAGCGATGACCAAATCGTCTGCTTGCAGACCGAGCGCGGGGCGCAGGCGGCCGGTCGGCACCGGCGGCATGAGCGACACGCCGTTGTAAATCACCTGCAGCGCTTGCCTGCCAAACCGGGCTCGTTGGCGATAAAAGCGCTCCATGTGGCGAGAGACGCAGACCAGGCGTGTGCCGAGCAGGGAAGCCGCCTGTAGCAGGCGGATGCGCGCCGGCTTTTCGGCGACGACGTAGACGTCGTGGAGGGTGCCGACATGGGGGATGCCGGCCAGCAGGCAGGCCGGGGCCGCTGTGGTAATGGGATCGAACAGGTGCGAGTGCAGCACGTCGATGCGCTGCAGCTGCAGGAAGCGGCGAAATTGCCAAATGAACCGGGGCAGGGTGGCAGCCGACTTGTAGTCAGCCTTGCCCGGCACGATTCGCTGCTCGATGCCCCATGCGGCCGCGCGTTCTGATAGGTGGGCGCTGCCGAAGTGCAGCAGCACCGGTTCCATGTCCTGCGCCTGCAGCAGCCGACAAAGCTCCAGCACCACTGTCTCGGCGCCGCCGGTCGACTCGGTGTCGATGAACTGGCCGATGCGCATTCGTCGGTGCTCCTATCCGCGGGCAGCCAGCGGCTGCGCCGCATGCTGCAGACGCTCGTAAAGCTGGCAGTACTGGCGCGCCATCTCCCGAGCCGAAAAACGATTCGCAATGCGGACGGCGGCGGCCTTGCCGAGTTCCTGTCGTAGCTCAGGCGAGCTGCACAGCAGCGCCAAGCCCTTGACCAGCGCATCGAGGCGCCCAGGCGGCACCAGGATGCCGCTTACGCCGTCTTCGATGACCGCCGGGACGTCACCGACCTGGCTGGCCACCGCCGGCAGGCCCGCTGCCATCGCTTCCAGCAGCGCCATCGGCAGGCCTTCGGTGAGGGAGGGCAGTATAAAGGCGTCGAGGGCGCGCAGGATGTCGGGGATGTCCTGGCGCTGGCCGCAGAAGACCACGTGCTGGCCCAGATCCAGCCGCAAGACCACTTCCTGCAGGTCGGCCAGCAGCGGGCCATCGCCCACGATCACCAGTACCAGTTGCGGAAAGCGGGCGCGCAGGGCGGCGACGGCCTGCAGGGCCAGGTTGTGCCCCTTTTCGCTGCCCAGGCGGCCGACCATGCCCACCGCCAGCCGGCCCGGGCCGACGCCAAGGCCGGCTCGCACGGCGGCCCGCTCGGTTGGCAGTAGCGGCTGCTGGAAGGGGATCACATCGAGGCCGTTGGCGATTCGGCTGATGCGGTCGGCGGGCACGCCGGCGGCCAGCAGTTCCTGCCGTATCGGCTCGGAGACCGCCACGACATGGTCGAAGTGACGGCTGACGCGGCCGTCCAGCCAGCAGTAAAAGCGCAGGGCGGGGGTGGTGCGCTTCCAAAGATGGTTGGTGGCGACGCAGGGCAGGCCACCGCGTCCCAGCAGCCCGTAGAAATTTTCCTTGTAGCCGTGGCAGTGCAACAGATCGGCCTGCAGCCGCCGCAGGAGCTTGCGCAGGCGGGCGAAGACGGCCGGGTCGAAGCGCCCATGGCAGGTCAGGACCTCAGTGCGTATTCCGGTGGCCCGGGCTTGCCGCAGCAGCTCCGGCTCAGCGGCCGAGGGCGCTTGCAGAGCGACGATCACAGACTCGTAGCCGAACTCCCCGGTTCGGCGGGAGAGCTCCAGGATGACCCGCTCCGCTCCCAGCATGGCGTTCGAGCCACGCAGATGGACAACTCGCTTCGGCATGTATGCGCCCCGGTGTTCTTGCTTGCGGCTTCTCGGCAGCGGACGTGCTGGCTGCGCGCCAGTCATTCCCCATTTCGCATTACGTCCCGCCGTCCCCATTTGATATGGGCGCCCCCGGACAATAAGCAAAAGGTTCGCTGCAGTATGAAGGTCTTGTTTTGGATTGGCCTGTTTGGCGCGCTGTACAGCTACTTTTTGTATCCGCTGCTGCTTATGCCGCTGTCGCGGCGCCGGCGGCGGCCGCTGCAGCCGCCGGCTGAGCTGCCCACCATCAGCCTGATTGTGACCGCGCACAACGAAGCGGCGCGCATAAAGGACAAGCTCGAGAACTGCCTGCTGCTGGATTACCCCCGGCAGCGCTTGGAAATCCTGGTTGCCTCCGATGCTTCAAGCGACGGCACCGACGAGCTTGTCGCCGGCTATGCCGAGCGGGGCGTGCGTTTGATCCGGGCCCCTGAGCGACGCGGCAAGGAATGGGCCCAGTTGCTGGCAGTGCAGGCGGCCAGGGGCGAGATACTGGTGTTTTCCGACGTCGCCACCACGATTCCCGGCGACGGCTTGCGGCGGCTGGCGGCGTGCTTCGCCGATCCCCAGGTCGGTGCCGTGTCCAGCGAAGACCGCTTCGTTGCCCCAGACGGCGAGCTGCTGGGGGAAGGCTTGTACGTGCGCTACGAGATGTGGCTGCGGCGCTTGGAGTCCGGTGCGGCCGGCCTGGTCGGCTTGAGCGGCTCCTTCTTCGCCGCTCGCCGGGAAGTCTGCCTGGACTGGGACGTGCTGGTGCCCAGCGATTTCAACGCTGCCCTCAATTGCGTACGCCACGGCTACATCGCCGTCACCGAGCCGACGCTGCTCGGCTTTTATCCGGCGATCCAGGACGAGGACCAGGAATACCAGCGCAAGCTGCGCACCGTGCTGCGTGGCATCACAGGCCTGATGCGGCGACTCGACGTGCTCAATCCGCTGCGCTATGGCCTGTTCTCCTTTCAGGTGTTCAGCCACAAGCTGATGCGCTGGCTGGTGCCCTGGTTCTTGCTGTTGCTCCTGGTCGCCTCTGCTCGCCTGGCGAGAGAGCACGCCATTTATGCCCTGGCTCTGGCCGGCCAGCTCGCCTTTTATCTGCTGGTGCTGGGAGGGACGCTCTCGGAGCGCCTGCGCCGGCTTAGCTGGGTAAAAGTGCCGTATTTCTTCGTCACGGCAAATCTGGCCGTAGCCCAGGCCGGCATCGATTTCCTGCGCGGCAAGCGGGTTACCGCCTGGCAGCCGTCAAAACGGTGAGGGCCGGCATGCTGCCCCCTGCCGGCGAACCCTGCTACATCGGCACCGACCCCGCTGCTACCGAACGGCTGTTGCAGCAATGGCGGCCGTATCAAGCCGGCTTTTATGCTTCCGGCACTGCCGCCCTGGCCGCTGCCGTGAGCGCCGCCTTGGCGGTGCGCCCCGGCCGTCGGCGGGTGTTGCTGCCCGGCTACGGCTGTCCGGCGCTGGTCAGCGCCGTGCTCCACGCCGGCGGCAAGCCGATGCTGGTCGATTTGGAACCGGAGCGGCCCTGGATGCAGCGCGCCGAGCTGCACGCCAGGCTCGACGGCGGCGTCGCTGCCGTGGTGGCCGTGAATTTCCTCGGCATTCCGGAGCGGTTGCAAGAGTTGGCTGTGGCAGCCGAGGCCGCCGGCGCGCTGCTGATTGAGGATAGCGCCCAGTGCTTCCCCCCAGCCGGTCTGGCGGCCGGGGTGGCCGACTGCATCGTACTTAGCTTCGGTCGCGGCAAGCCAGTCAGCCTGCTGGGCGGCGGCGCTGTGCTGTGCCGCGATCCGGCGCTGGCAGCGGCGCTGCCGCAGCCACGCCCAGCCGGTGGTCGCCAGCGGCTGCGCCTCAAGGCCGCTGCCTACAATCTGCTGCGCCGTCCCGGGCTGTATTGGATTCCCCAGCTGCTGCCGCTGGGCCTTGGAAAAACCCGCTTTGAGCCGCTGGCCGGCATCGTCGCGTTGGACGAGTCGCGGCGGCAGGCGGTGGGAAAGGCGGCTGCCGACTTTCTGCGCCAGCAGCCGCACGGGCAGCGGTTGGTCGCCCAAGGGCCGGCGCGCGTCGCTGGTCTGACCGATGTGGCCGCCGTGTGCGGCGGCGCGTCGCGCCTGCTGCGCTACCCGTTGCTGGCCCCCGATGCGGCCACGCGCCAGGAGCTGCTGGTCGCCTTGCGACAGGCCGGGTTGGGAGCCAGCGCCCTGTACGAGCACGTATTGCCGGAAGTAGACGCGATGCCGTGTGCGCCGCTGGTGCACGGCGAGCTCGCCCAGGCCCGCGACTTCGCCGCCCGGCTGCTGACCTTGCCGGTGCACTCGGGGGTGCGGCCGCGCCACGTGCGGCGGATGCAACAAGTCATCGAAACGGTGCTGGCGGCGTCGCTGCCGCGCTGGCAAGGCGAGCGAAAGGAGAAACCGGGATGAAAATCATGCATGTGGTGGGTGCACGACCGAACTTCATGAAAATCGCTCCCATCATGGAAGCCTTCGATCGCTACAACCGGCAGCAGGAGGCGCCCTTGCGGGTGGAGCAAGTGCTGGTCCATACCGGCCAGCACTATGATCGGGCAATGTCGGAGTTGTTCTTCGAGCAGCTTGGCATGCCGCGTCCGGACATCAACCTCAACGTCGGTTCCGGCTCCCACGGACGGCAGACCGGGCGCATCATGGAAGCCTTCGAGCAGGTGCTCCTGGCGCAGCGCCCGGACTTGGTGCTGGTGGTCGGCGATGTCAACTCCACGCTGGCCTGCGCCATCGACGCCAAGAAGCTGAGCATTCCTGTGGCCCATGTGGAAGCCGGCCTGCGCAGCGGCGACATGAGCATGCCGGAAGAGATCAATCGGGTGGTTACCGATGCTATCTCCGACTTGCTGTTCACCACCGATTGTATTGCCAACGCTGCCTTGCAGCAGGAAGGGGTGGCAGCCGAGCGCATCCATTTCGTCGGCAACGTCATGATTGATACCCTGCTCAAGCATCGCGACCGGGCGTTGCAGCAGCCCACCCTGCAGTGCCTGGGGCTGGCTCGACCGAACGGACAGGCGCTCGACTATGCCGTGGTCACGCTGCATAGGCCGGGCAATGTGGACGACCCGACGGTGCTGCGCGAGATCGTCGAGGCTCTGGCCATTCTGGGGCGGCGGATGCCGGTGATCTTTCCAGTCCACCCGCGCTCGCGGGCGCGGCTTCGGGAATTCGGCCTGGAACCCTTGTTGGCCGCGAGCGGCGACATCCGGCTGTTGGAACCGCTGGGTTATCTCGACTTCGTCAACCTGACGGCCAATTGCCGGCTGATTCTCACCGACAGCGGCGGCATCCAGGAGGAGAGCACCATCCTGGGGGTGCCGTGCCTGACGCTGCGACCCAACACCGAACGGCCCATCACCATCAGCCAAGGCACCAATAGGCTGGTCGGCAATCGGCGGGAGGAAATCCTCGCCGCGATCGAGGCGGTGCTGGCGGCCCCGCCCGCCGCGCCGCCGCGGCCGGAGCTGTGGGACGGTCGGGCGGCCGAGCGTATCGTTGAGGTGCTGGTGCCCTGGCTGTGGCGCGGGCGCCAGGTTGCCAGCGCACCGGTTTTAGTCGGAGGCGGCGACGGTGCGGCGCTCGGCCAGTTTGCGCTCCCAGGCCAGCGAAGTGCGCACGATCGCGCGTAAATCGTCGTAACGGGGCTGCCAGCCCAACACCTCGCGAATGCGCTCGGCGGCGGCGATGAGGGTGGGCGGATCGCCGGGCCGGCGCGGCTCCTCGCGTATGTTCAAAGGAGCGCCGTTGACCTCCTCCACCATGCGCAGCACTTCCCGCACGCTATAGCCATGCCCATAGCCGCAGTTGAGGGTGATGGACTCGCCGCCGGCGCGCAGGTAGTCGAGAGCCTTGAGGTGGGCGTCGGCTAGGTCCTCGACATGGATGTAGTCACGCACGCCGGTGCCGTCGGGGGTGGGATAGTCGGTGCCATAAATTGCGACATAAGGCCGCCGGCCGACCGCCGCCTCGGCAGCCACCTTGACCAGCAGCGTGGCCCGCTCGGTCGACTGGCCGATGAGCCCTTGCGGGTCGCTGCCGGCGACGTTGAAGTAGCGCAGCACCACGTGGCGCAACGGCGTCACTGCGCTAAGGTCGCGCAGCATCCATTCGCTCATCAGCTTGGACCAGCCGTAGGGGTTGATCGGCTGGGTCGGGGAGTCCTCGCGGGCGATGCCTTGGGGTGGGATGCCGTAGACGGCGGCGGTGGAGGAGAAGATGAAATGCCTGACCCCGGCCTCCTGGCAGCACTGTAGCAGGTTGAGGGTGCCGGCGGTATTGTTGCGATAGTACTTAAGCGGATCGCTGACTGACTCCGGCACGACGGTATGGGCAGCGAAGTGCATCACCGTGTCGATTCCGTACTCGCGCAGCAAGCGCGAGACCAGTGCCCTGTCGCCAGTATCGCCGACCACGAGGGTGCCGTGTAGCACGGCGTCGGCGAAACCGGTGGAAAGATTGTCCAGCACGACGACGGTTTCGCCCCGCTCGCCCAGTTGCTTGACCACATGGCTGCCGATGTAGCCGGCGCCCCCGGTGACCAGTATGGCTTTGCTGCTCAATTGGTGCTCCTTGGCCTTAGTTTCGCGGAACCGATGTGTCAGGGCGGCAATCATGGCCCTGGGCGCCCATCCTGCCAAGTGGCGTCCATTCTGCTACAGTGCGCATCGCAGGCGCAGCTTTCAACGCGGCGGGAAGTGCTCGCCAAACGCAAAACATCCCGCTATAATTGCGCTCCGCTCCGGACTGGTGTATCTCCCTGTCCGTGACAGTTGACAGCGGCGGCATCTGTCATGAAACTATGCCGCTTCTCGTGGAGGGATTCCCGAGCGGTCAAAGGGGGCAGACTGTAAATCTGCTGGCTCAGCCTTCGGAGGTTCGAATCCTCCTCCCTCCACCAAACGAATCGCTGGCTCTGGCGGCGTCGAGATGGCCGCCAGGCAACGGTTGCGGAGCCCGCACGCAGCGGTCTCCGTGTGGTGCGGCAGGATGCGGTGCGTCTGGCGATGTGAGGTGAAACGGCGCCGGTGCCGAGTCATGCGGGTGTAGTTCAATGGTAGAACCTCAGCCTTCCAAGCTGATGGTGTGGGTTCGATTCCCATCACCCGCTCCAATCACTGTTGCAGCGATTAGAGGTATTTAGGCCCACGTAGCTCAGTCGGTAGAGCGCGTCCTTGGTAAGGACGAGGTCACCAGTTCGATTCTGGTCGTGGGCTCCATGCTTTTTTCAGCACTCACGTAGCGTTCCAGCATAGTTTTAGGCACCAGAGAAGGTATTCGGGGAGAAGTTGCCGTGTCCAAGGGTAAGTTTGAGCGTACGAAGCCGCACGTGAACGTCGGTACGATTGGTCATGTTGACCATGGCAAGACGACGCTGACGGCGGCTTTGACGAAGATTGGTGCGGAGCGGTTTG
>Ga0079224_100000552_pt1 | contig 37349 bp, 31 predicted proteins | sample Stecom2015_FD_80414 | JGI IMG/M metagenome (GOLD analysis project Ga0079224, IMG submission 80414) | Agricultural soil microbial communities from Utah to study Nitrogen management - Steer compost 2015 | ecosystem: Environmental > Terrestrial > Soil > Agricultural land | place: USA: Utah... | reverse complement strand
ATGGGCATGGGCATGGGAATGGGGATGGGAATGGGGATGGGGATGGGCCGCTGATGGCTGAACAGAACCTGCTCAAGCAGCGGTCGGCGCTGCCGGCTGTGGCGCTTCCGTCGGTGGATTGGGCGCAGTTTGCGCCCTTCCTCATCCTGTTCTTCAGTGGAGCCAACCTGATCCTGATTCAGTGGGTGATGGCACGTGAGGTCACAACGCTGCTGCTGGGGACGGAGCTGGTAATCCTGCTGGTTGCGACCTCATATTTTGTGGGCATCTCGCTGGGTTATCTGCTGTCGGGGCGCATCGGGCGGCGCTGGCTGGCTCCACTGGGGGTGCTGACACTGGCCCTGCACCTCAGCCTGCCGGTTACGTTCCGGCTGCTGGTGGTGTGGCTGGGTGAACAGGGCGCGTTCTGGGCGGCATTTCTGGTGCTGCCCCTGCTCACCCCGTTTATCGTATCGCTGTTTTATAGTGTCTTTCTGCCACAGTTTGCCGATCAGGGGCAGGCCGGGCTGGGTGCGCTCTATCTGACGGAGCTGCTCGGCTCGATCTGTGGGGTAGGGGTGCTGGTGTTTCTGGCTGATCTTGGCCTGCAAACCGTGTACCTCATCTATGCCGCCGGCCTGATCGCGGTGCTGCTGGCGCTTGGCATCCGCCGCTGGCTAGCGCCTGTGCTGGCCCTTGCCAGTATGCTGTGGCTGGCCGCGCTGCCCGGCCTCAACCAGTGGAGCAACACGCTTTGGTACACATCACTGCTGGGCTTCCCCGAAGGCACAACGGTGCTGTTTTCCGGCTACAGCCCTTATCAGAAGGTGGATGTGCTGGAACTGCCGGATGGTGGCAGGGCGCTCTACCTCGATGGCCTGTCGCACTTCATCGGTTCCTATGGCATCCGCCTCAATGTGATCGTGGGCGAAGTTCCGGCAAGATTGATCGAGCCGCAGAACGCGCTGGTGATCGGCGCGGGCGTGATGCAGACCGAGCAGTTGATCGCGCAGCATGGCGGCATGGTCACGACAGTTGAACTTGACCCGATGGTCGCCGACGTGGGTGAGCGCTACTTTCTGGCCTACAACCAGATGGACAGGCTGACCAACCGGGCCGTGTTTGTGGACGATGCCAAGCACTTTCTGGCAAACAGCGACGCGCTTTATGACCTGATCGTGGCGGATACCCCGGCGGCGGTGAGTGTTCAACCAGCGACATTGTATTCCGTGCCGTTTTACCAATCCGTCCATGACCATCTTGCGCCGGGCGGGGTGTTTGTCGGCAACATGACCAGCAGCTTTGTGCCGGGCGATACCATCTCAACACGGGTGGCGGCTTCGCTGCTGCAGGTCTTTGATGAAGTCATTATTGTGACCCCGGCTTCGGTCGGCTGGAGCTTCGCTTTTGCGGCTGATGATCTGCCGTTCACGCGCGAGGAACTGGATGCGGCCCTGCACCAGAGTGGAGAAGTGCGCTTTTCCACATTTGATACTGAAGCGGTGCGGATGATTGCGGGTGATGCTGCCCCAATCACGCTGGATTCAATGGATTTTGTGCTGCAAACCAGCGCCGAGTGGATTAGCGAACGGCTGATGTGGGGACAGGAGTAGATCATGCAGCGTGTTTATCCGTCTCTGGTAGGTTTGCTACTGGGTTTGCTTCAGACCGGGCTGTACTTCCAGCTTTCGTTCATGCTGTCGTCCAGCATCCGCACCTTTTTGCTGGTGACAGTCTGCTGGCTGGTCGGCAGTGTGGTGGGTATCGGGCTGGCAAAGCGGGTGCAGGTAGGGCTGAGTGCTTTTATCCTGCTGGCACTGGCGGCTTATTTTGCCTGCGTGCTGCTGCTAGCGGTAGCCCCGTTCCAGACGCAGTTATGGCCGGCCTACGGCGTGCTGATCGCGTTGACAGGCGTGTATCCGGGCGTGTTTTTTGTGCGCATGGGCGCGTTCTATCGGGCGCGTGATTTGTTCCTTCGCGAGAATAACGGCTTTATCGCCGGGCTGGTGGCCGGCACGATCTTGTATCTGCTGGTGGGCCGGACAGCATTGTGGATTCCCCCTGCCATTTTAGCAATCAGCCTGATTATTTGTGATCGGAGCTTATTGATGCGCCCACTCAGTACGAACTAGAAGCGATGCGACGTTTGGGCCGAAGAAACAATCGTACCCTGCTGTCTTGAATATGGGTGGCAACTATTCCCGCGGGGAGCTTTTGATCTTCAAACAAGGCCCCGGCAGGAGCACTTCTATTCCATGATGCTCTGTATCGGACAGCAGGGTAAACCGGTTTTCGCCGTGCTTGAGATGATCCGGGTCTACGGCTGTTTTCGTAAACACAACATCATGAGTGGCTCGGCCAGAGGTAACGGAATAGGGGTGTTCATTCAACAGGAAAGGATTGGCAACTGAGCCTTCGCCACCATCCCACACCTTAACACAAAGCACAGCCGCCTCAATCTGGTCGGGCGCAAGGTCAAGTTCAAGCGTTGTTTCGCGCTGTTCGCCAGCCCGTGACCAGAACGGCTTTGGCAGATCGACGGGGTTATATAACCGGACTGTGTAAGGGCGCGGTGGCAGGGCGACACCGGCAGCGAAAGTCCTGTATTTCAGGCCGTTGGCAAAATCAATCAGGGCACATAAGGCCATGTCGCGCGGTTGATCCGGTATCATCGTGACATCCCAGTTCACCTCAAAGGGTGGTTGGGTAGCACTGCCGACAGCATTCTGCCATACACGCCCCCGAGTAAATCCATGCCAGCCGTCCGTACGATTTTCGCCACGATCATCAAAATCGCTGTAGCGGCCCAGGTAGGTAACCCGCGTAATCGGGTACTTGTCGAGCTGCGCGCCCTGAAGGGAGATTCGGATTTGATCTTCCTCGATGGATGTGATGATTTGAGGCGCGAAACCCTGTAGATCGCGCAGCGCAGGGTGATCTGGTTGGTAATCACAGCGGATAGCTGCCTGGTCAATGATGTAGTGGCCCCAGAAACCGCTGCCTCTTTCGCAGCGAAATTGCAGGGCGTTGGTTCCGCTCACAAGATGATTCAGGTCGATAGGCAGTTCAGGGTAGGAATAAGTGCAGTGACCTGCCTGAGTGCCTGCTTCGGGCAAAGTATAGGTGGCCTTGCCGTTGAGGATAACCTGTTTATTTCGCGTGTGCGGGTGACCGCCCCAGAGTTCCAGGTAGAGCTGTGCTGCGCGGAGATTAAAGAGGTCCTCGTCGATTGAAATCAGCATCAGCCCATTGGCTTTTCCTTCCCAGCGCGTTCCCCACTTTGGATGAAGGCTGACCGCCGGATCGTTGACACGCCAGCGATTGCCATCGGGCTGGTTGCTGATTGCCGGGTCGAATACGGCCCAGTATTCCCGGTAAAAGCCGCTCTGCTCACCGTACACAGCACATCTCCTGCTTATTCAGTCTGAACAGGGTGGTGGGTGGGGCTGACTGGCTGTCAGCCCCGGAGACACCTACTGCATCATGCTGTCATAATATTCCTGATAGGCGGCTACCCACGTGTCACCGCCCACCCGGTTCCATTCTGAAAGGAAGGTTTCCCACTCAGTTTCAAAAGCATCCGGGTTGGCAGTGATGACTTTTGTCCAGCCAGTGACGATTACATCACCCAGCTCGACGCGAATATCGTTGAGTTCGGGCAAATCGGCAAATTGGAAGGGGTTAGGCGCACCAACCCACCTGGCGCTCTCCTGAATCACCTCGCGCAGGCCGGTTGGTTCGGGCATTGGCTCAAAAACCACCGTATGCTCGATAGCTTCCGCGAAATCACTGTATTCCTCAACAGGGATATAACCATGCATCAGGCCCTGGCCCAGATAGAAATACAAGGGGAAGGTTGGGCCGTTGTAGCTGGCTGCCCATGCTTCGGCATTACGGTCGAAGTTGCCATTTTCATCAAACGAGCCGTAGTGAACGCCCTCGACGCCGGCCACAATAAGCTGGCGGCCTTCGCGCGAGTTCAGATACTCAAGGACATCAACCGCTTTCTGCGGATCATCCGCTGTCGCGGCGATAGAAATCCAGCCATTCACAGCCAGACCCAGTGCGCGAGTATGCTCGTAGCCTTCGGCACTGAAAGGCGGAATATAGGCCCACTCCACATTATCCTCGGCCATCTGAATACTGGTCGGATTCTGCACCCAGCCCACACCTGCCTTGCCAGCCTGCAGGTAACGTTCGTTCAGCAGCGGGAAGCTGTTCATGGAGGGGAAGTCGGTGTTGATGAGACCTTCGTTGTAAAGGCCATTGAGGTATTGCAGCGCGGCTTTGGTATTGGGATGAATGGCAACCGGTTGGAGCACCCCATCCTCGCCAATGACGAAGCTGCGATCGACATCGTAAAAACTGGTCGGAACACCAAAGGCCGTCAGAATGGGGAGGATGGAACGGCGCACCTGGGCCGCGCCTTCGATCTGCCAGCCGACAGTGCGCCCATCAGGATCACGATCCTTGAACGCCCGGAGCATATCGCGGAACTCGACTTCATTGGTCGGTATTCCCAGACCCAGTTCGTCCAGCCAGTCCTTTCGTACCGCCCAGACCCAGTCCCATCCATGTGAGATCATCGGGATATAGTAGGTCTCACCGTTGCGCTTCAGGGAAGCGAACAGATCAGAAGTGGTGATCGAGTACAGATAGGGGTGGTTTTCGGGTGTGATGTAGTCATCCAGCGGGATAATGATTTCATCATTGACCCACTGGAGGCTCAGGTCCATGTGGTGGTAGATGTCTACATCTTCTTCCGCACCGAGAGCAAGATTGCGCACCTGCGCGACTTCGCTCCAGTCTGAAGTCAGGAATTCAATGTTTACATTCAACCGGTTTTCCAGTTCAGTGATAATAGGGTCGGAATTGTAGTCGATAGCGACACCGCCCCGAAAGATCGTGATCGTAGGGCGATCTTCCTGACCGGCAAGCGGCCCCTGTAGGGCGACCAGGCTGACCAGTGCCAGCAGAATGGGAATACGGCGATAAACCCTATTCAAGAGTTTCATGATCGTCTCCTCATATCAATGATGATGCTTAACATTCAATGCACTTTGTAGACTTATCCAGCCTTGTAATTACGCCTGTCATCTCCTTTCGGTCACTATTCTTTTGATGATCCCAGCATGATGCCGTGAACGAAGTAACGCTGCGCAAACGGATAAACCAGAATGATGGGCAGAATCGTTATTACGATAGCCGCTGCGCGAATAGTTGCCGGATTCTGCGTGTTTACAATTCCCGGATCAACGCTCACGGTACTGGCATGAGATACCAGATTTCGCAGATAAAGCGCCATTGGGTACAGGCTCCGATCTGAGATGTAGATCATGGGCCAGAACCAGTCATTCCAGTAGTAAACCGCGTAGAACAAGCCGATTGTGGCGAGGATGGGTTTGGCTGTCGGCGCGATGATGCGAAACAGAATGACAAATTCACTGGCGCCGTCGATTGTGGCCGCTTCTTCGATTTCTCGCGGGCGGTTGGCAAAGTAGTTTTTCATCAGGATGAGGAAAAACGGATTGATGGTGAACGGCAGTATGAGGGCCAGCAGGGTATTGCGAAGTCCAAGCTGGCGGATCAGCACAAAGTTGGGTACAAGGCCGCCATCAAAGAAAAAGGTAATCAGGAACAGGGTGAATACCAGCGAAGTAAATGCCAGTCCTCGTCGGGACACAAAGTAACCAACGATCATCGTCCAAAACAGGCTGTTGGCAGTCCCGACTGCGGTGACGATCACGGAAACGGCAAAACTTCGCAGCAGCTGCGGCTCGGCAAAATTGTATTCGTATGCCTCCAGCGTAAAACTTGTCGGGATGAAATGAAACTGGTTGCTGTAATAAGCTTCTGGCGTCGAAAATGAGATAACGATGATGCTCCAGAAAGGATACAGGGTCATGAAGCAGAAAATGGCAAGGGCAATGTAGATTCCAACATCGGCAATAGAAAATTTCCGCCAGGACATTAGTAAAGCCCCTCTCCATCACGGATACGTTTGATAAGCTCGTTTGCGCCCAACAGGAGCAACATACCGAGAAGTGATTGCAGGAAACCAGCGGCAGTCAGGCGCGAGAAATTGGGATTAACCGAAAAGGAGCGGACGATATAAGTCTGAATGATGTCGCCCGTTTCGTAGACCAATGGGTTATACAGATTGAAGACCTGGTCGAAGCCCACGCGAAGCACATTACCGATGTTGATAATGAGAATCACAATCATGGTGGGCCGCAAAGCCGGAAGGGTGATATACCTGATTTGCTGGAAGCGCGACGCGCCATCGACTTCGGCGGCTTCATAGAGTGTGGTGCTGATTGTGGCGATGGTCGCCAGGTAGATGATGCTCCCCCAGCCAACCGTTCGCCAGATTTCGGTCAGAACCAGAGTCCAGGGAAAGACCGCCGGGTCCTGCAGAAAATCGATACGAGATAGTCCCAGGCCGGCCAGAACGCCGTTGACGGCTCCATAATCGCGGGCCAGCAGATTGTGGAAGATACCTGCAAGCACCACCCAGGAGATAAAATAAGGCAGATAGGACAGCGTCTGAACGGTGCGTTTATAGCGTCGATGGCGAACCTCGTTAATCATCAACGCCAGAATGATGGGCATCGGAAAACCGACGACAACCCGCAGAAAGTTGATTTTCAGGGTATTGAAGAACGCATTCATGAAGGCGGGGTTGTTCAGCAGCCACTCAAAATGCTTCAGGCCGACCCAATCGCTGCCAAAATAGCCCAGGCGAAACGAAAAGTCCTGAAACGCCATAATGACGCCGTACATGGGTATATATTGGAAGACAAACAGGTAGACCAAGGGGGGCAGGATCATCAGGTACAGACCCTTGTTCATTTTGATGTCGCGTATGATCTTATGCACCCGGCGGGACCGCCCCGGAAAAGAAAGTTGCTCTTGAGCAGTTATTGCCATAAGAATTTCCTTTTCAAAGGTATCCTCTCAACAGACAGGATGCCGGCCTTACCCCTGAAGCTCATGCACAAGGGCGTAACGATCGGCGCGATAGTGGATACAAACGAACACAACCGGAATATCTAGCTGCGAATAGCTGATCCGCTCGATGTAAAGTGTGGGGCTATTGGGTGGCAGGGACAATAACTCGGCAGCGATATGGCTTGCCAAGCGTGCGGTGATTGTCTGGCGTGCCCGCACCAGCCGGATATTATAGTCACGCTCCAGTACAGCCCGTAGTGAACTTGCGCCAAAGTCGTGGTTTTCGATCAGGCCGGGGCAATATTGAGCCACCAGATAAGCTTCCTCAATGCACATCGGCTCATCGTTTGCCAGTCTCAGCCGCTTGAGATAGACCAGTTCCTCATTCGTACTGACCTCAAGTTTCTCCGCTAGGGTGCGGGTTGCAACCACCAGACCGGCGGATAGCACCTGTGAGCCGGGTCTGAGACCTCGGCGCTTCATATCTTCGCTGAAGCCAATCAAGCGCCCGGCATCACTATGAATCATGGAATGGGTAACGAAAGTGCCTTTGCCGCGTTGCCGGCGGATAAGGTTGTGCTGTTCCAGTAAATCCGCGGCCTGCCGAAGCGTAATCCGGCTAACGCCGTAATAATCCATGAGTTCAGGTTCGGCGGGCAGCAAGTCGCCGGGCTGCCACTCTCCATTCAGGATACGGTTACGCAGCAGGTCGAAAATCTGCAAATAAAGCGGGACACCACTGGTTCGGTCAATCGAATTGCCATGAGTCCTGGTGTCTATATTGCGCTGGTTTGTGTCTGAAGGCTGCGCCATGAAACACCTTCTGAAAATGTCTTGTCGCTGGAGTATAACATTATAACGTTATGACTTCAACAAAATGTATGGTTTTCAGTTGGGGTATGCGGTGATGTGCCGGCAGCGCAGCACCATCTGCAAGCGGCAGCCTGTGGCAGACCACGTTCAAGCTGGAATTATGAAGGGCTAGTTACAGAGTTATCGCTTTGTTGCTGAAATGGCGATCGTATGTTACTCTACCGGTAAAGTACCGAAAATTAATTAGAATAATATTGTGAATACAAAAAATACTTTTGCGATTCAGGATGTCGCACGTCTGGCCGGGGTATCGGTCTCGACGGTATCGCGCGTGCTGAATCATAAACCGGATGTTGCTGAAGGGACTCGCCAGCGCGTTCAGGCGGTGATTGCGCAGCTTAACTACGCCCCCTATGTTCAGACTGCGCAGCGAATCGCCCGCCAAACCCTCTCCATCACTGTCCACTATCCGATCTACAACAGCCGGGTTATCATTTCCCATGCTGATTCATCCGGGTTTTTCGGCGGAATTGGTCAGGCAGCACGCGAAGAACAATTCACACTCAATACCCTCACTACAACGCTCCGTGCTGAAGAACTGCTGGCGCTTTGCCGGGAGCAGCAAGCAGACGGTGTAATCCTGATGGACATCACCCAGCAGGATCGGCGTGTTGAGCTGCTCAAAGAACACAACATCCCGTTTGTGATGATCGGCCAGCAGGCGGATAATACCGGCCTAAGTCTGGTGAATGCCGATCAGCCGGCTTACATGCGCCGGGCCTTCGAGTATCTCTTCAGCCTGGGCCACCGGCATATTGCCCTCCTGAGTTATCCCGAAAAGAAATACCGTGAAGCATTCACCCCGGCTGTCCAGTCGCTGCAAACTTACATAACACTGTGCCAGCAGTATCAGATACCGGCTGTGTATCGCGGCGTAGGTTTTGATCCGCACGACGCGCACCGCACAGCGTATGATATGCTGATCGAAAATCCGCAGATTACTGCCGTGATCGCGGCTTTTAGCGCCGGCGCATCAGGCTGTATGCGAGCACTTTACCAGCTTGGCCGACGTGTGCCGCAGGATGTATCTGTCGTGGCGACTCTGGCGACCCGGCACGAGGCTGAACTGCTAACACCGGCGCTCACTGCGCTGGACTTTCCCAGCTATGAAATGGGCTACCGGGCCGCCCAAATGCTGATCGACCGGCTGCGAGGCGTGTCAGAAACAGCCGAACAGGTTCTGTTCGCCCCGCAGTTTATTCTAAGGGGGAGTGCCGGGCCACCCGGAGGCTCATCAACTTAAACTTACAGGACTGAAAAGTTTCGCCGCCAGATCATTATTAACAACCGGAGGCGGAGATGCGAAAAACCAACATCCCCGGCCCAATTCAACTGACGCCCAATTTCATTCTGGCGAACCAGCTCGGGCTGCGCGGGTCGTTGTGGGGGCTGGTGGTGTTCTATATTGCTGGCGGGCAGGCATTCGCCATCTTCCTGATTACAACCTTCTTCCTCAACCTCGACAAAGAGATGTTCGAAGCGGCACGCATCGACGGGGCATCCGAACTCCAGGCGCTGATCCGTGTGGCGATTCCGCTGGCATGGCCGATCATTATGACCGTTGGCATTCTGAACTTTCTGGGGATGTACAGCGATCTGATCTGGCCCAGCCTGATGCTGCCTCGCAGTGAGCAGACGTTGATGATCGCCCTGCAAAACTTCGACCAGCAAATCGGTGAGTTTGTCATGCGGCCTGATCTCGGTATCCGGGCAGCCGGGTACAGCATTGCGGTGATCCCGCAGCTTATTCTGTTCGTCTTTGCCATGAAGTATTTTATTCAGGGTTTGACTTCCGGCGCGGTGAAAGGTTAGACAATGGACATACTGAAAACACATTGTGATCTGGCGTAATATATGGGCCTGGCTGCACAGCGGGCCAGTGAAAGAGCAATACTAGCAGCTATTATCAATGTTTCAGATAGGGCATGGCGTGCCATGCCCCCTTGCACCAACGAAAGAGTGAATCATGGCAGACTCCAACGCCGGGTGGTACGGCGATCATGTATATTTTGGCCTGCATTATGATCTGCACGCCAACGCGAATGACACCGATCTGGGCACACGTACCGATCCGGAGACACTGATTCCCCTGCTCAAACTGATGAACCCGGACTGGGTTCAGACTGACTGTAAGGGGCACCCCGGTATGACAAGCTGGTTCAGCGAAGTGCCGGATGCGACAATCAGCCCCGGTACGGTGAAAGACGCGATGGCCGGCTGGCGCGCTGCGACCCGCGAACTGGGTATTCCCCTGCACTGTCACTATTCCGGCATCTGGGATCAGGCCGCGTCGATCAAGCATCCTGAATGGTGTGTGGTTGACAAAGACGGCACGGTGCTGGACAGCGGCATCGAGGAAGCGAGCTTCCCGCCGCGCAAGGGTATCATGTCACCCTTTAGCGACTACGTCGATAAACTGCTTATCCCGCAGATGTTGGAGTTGATTGACCGCTATGGCGTTGATGGCTTCTGGGTCGATGGTGAAATCTGGGCGGTCAATGCCGACTATAGCGACGCGGCCAAAAAAGCCTTTACCGACAAGACGGGCATCACAGAAATTCCGCAGCAGGTGGGCGATCCGTACTGGAACGAATGGATGCAGTTCCAGCGCGACGCCTTCCATAACTACGTCACCCACTACTGCGACGCGGTGCACAAGCATAAACCGGGGGTGCGCGTGTGTTCCAACTGGCTCCAGACCTTTCGGCATCCGGGCGAGCCGACTGTGCCTACGGATTGGATCAGCGGGGATAATGTGTGGGTATGGGGCATGGATGGCAGCCGCTGCGAAACGCGCTTTATCTCTACACGCGGCAAACCCTGGGACATCATGCTGTGGGGTTTTTACAAGATCGGCCCACTGGGTGACCGGCGGATGCCCTGGGTCTTTAAGCCGGTACAGATGCTCCAGCAGGAAGCATCAGTCACGCTGGCGCTGGGCGGCAATGTCCAGATATACGAACATGGCGGCAAGCTGCGCAACGGTGAACTGCCGCCGTGGCGCATGGCGCGGATGGGGGAGGTGGGCGAGTTTGTGCGCGCACGCCGCGAACTGTGCCAGCATACCGAGACGATTCCGCAGGTAGCGATACTGCATTCCGAACACCATTATTACACTGATTTCGAGCGGCCTTTCCCCAACCCCAACGAACGCGGGACGCCGGTCAAAGCGGCGACCTTTGCGCTGCTGGAAAATCACTATGGCGTCGATATTCTGGATGAGTGGGCGCTGCTGCCGCGCCTCGACGACTTCGCGCTGGTGGTCGCGCCGGAACGCAACAAGATGTCCGAAGACATGGTACAGGCGCTCAAACGCTATGTCGAACGAGGTGGCAATCTGCTGGTCACAGGAGCAGATGCCTATGACCGCTTTGGCGGTGAGTTTCTCGGCGCGGAGAGCATAACCATCGAGGAAGATATTGATTATCACGTCCCGGCGCGCAGCGGTGCGGCGCCGATCTACAGCGCCACGTGGCGGATGATTAAGCCAACTACCGCCATTTCTGCCGGGCGCATCCTCGGCTCATCGCGGTTGGATACACGCCTATTGGAATACACAACAGCGACCATCAACACTTATGGCAAGGGTAAGGTTGCTTATGTGCCCTGCAGCGTATTCGAGTTTTTCTATCAGGTGCGCTATCCACTCATCCGCGAGTTCATCGGCGATCTGGCGCAGCGGCTGGTTGGCAAACTGCCGATCCGTATGTTCGGCCCCACCGGGGTCGATGTCATCCTGCGCAGGCGAGGCGAACGGACGCTGGTGCATCTCATCAATCTGACATCGGGCCTGCCCAACAGCCCCACCGCCGGGGCCATCGACGAAATTCCCTTCGTCGGACCAATCACCGTCGAGATCGACCGCGATACGCCGCCCACCAGTGTCGGGCTGGCGTTTGAAGATGGCGACTTCGAGTGGAATTACCAGCATGGCACAGTTATCGCCAGGTTGGATCGGCTGCATATCCACGCAGCCATCGTGGTGGAGTGAATGGGCTTAGAAGAGACACAGCGGCAGGTACAGAACCTGGCAGCCACGTTCTCGCGCAGGGCGTGGCTGCCGCGCCGGCTCAGCCTGAACCGGATGGCACAGTATGTCCTGCTGGTCGTGTTTCTGTTTCTTTCCCTGCTGGTGCTGCTGGTCACGCTGAATATCGCGCTGCGGCCCCGGATCGCGGTGCTGGCCGATTTTTGGGGTCTGCCTCTGCCGCCCTACTGGCACAACTTCCGCTGGGCGTGGTCATATATGGGTCAGCCGCTGCTCAACACCCTGCTGATTATCGGCACAGCGGTGCTGGGTATCCTGCTGTTCGCCATCCCTGCTTCGTATGCGCTGGCCCGGATTCGCTTTCCCGGCAGGCGGGTACTCTTCTATCTGATCCTGGCTTTTATCATGATTCCACCCGCCATCCTGCTCACACCCAATTTTATTCTCGCCGTACAGTGGGGTCTCAAGGGCACAGTCCACGGCCTGGTTCTGTTCTACGTAGGTGGTGGACAGGCGTTTGCCATCTTCTTAATAACGACCTACTTCCGCACCCAGGAGCCAGAAATATTCGAGGCGGCGCGTCTCGACGGGGCAACCGAACTTCAGGCGCTGCGGTTTATTGCCATACCGCTGGCATGGCCGATTCTGATTACCGTTGGCATCGTCAACTTTCTGGGCTTGTACAGCGATCTGGTATGGCCCAGCCTGATGCTGCCGCAGGATGTCCGCACGGTCATGATTGCGCTTCATAAGGTTGACCCGATAGGCGGGGCGGCCAGTTTTCTGCTGGCGTCCGTGCCGCAACTGCTGCTGTTCACCGTTGCCATGCGCTACTTCGCGCAGGGTCTCACCAGCGGCGCACTCAAAGCATAGCTGCGTCCTGGGCAGCGTCGCCGGCCGCATCCCCCTTTGACCGAGAAGGCTACTCATGCCCGTTCTCATGGGCTTACGAAAAGCGGGAATCTCGCTACAACCCAATATATAATCAGGTTGCTTCGGCGAGATTCCCATTATTTCCGCTCAAATCTTGAGCCAATCGCCCTAATTGGCTTCGAAGCTGATGAAAAGCTGCTTCAGGTCTTCAAACTGCGGGTTAAAAGGCGCGTTGGAAAAGCCAAAATCTTTGTCCCCGACCCCTTTGTCAGGCGCGAAATCGGGGCCGATCATAAAGCCCCACTGAAGCGCACCACTGGCACGCTGCTCGCGCAGGTGTCGGTTCAAAAAACGCTCGGTGGACAGCTTACGATCACTGACTTTGGAGGCCCCAAACTCCGTCCAGAACACAGCGCGTCCGGTCTTTGCCGCCGCCCGGACATCCGCGTCGGCACGGTCCTCATGATCCCAGGCAGACATATGATCGCCGTGTTCAGCATTTTGATAACAGTGGCAGGACACCACATGGATATGCCTGCGCTGCGCGTAAAATTCAGCGGCGAATTGATCCAGGCTGCGTTCCGGTGGCATGATATGCGCTACGTTGATGAGGCCGATACTGATAGGGTGCGTTTTATCCAGTTCGTAAACCCGGGCGGACACCTCATCGACGAAGCGGGCAAAGCCCTTCACATCGGCGTCGCCAGCCGGATCAGGGTAAATTGCGGGTTCGTTCATCAACTGCCACATGCCAACCCCGCTGTGATGGCGGAATGTCGTCACCAGCCGCTCGACCAGGGGCAGATAGTGTGCCCGATAATGGCCGTCATTAAAGTAATCCTTGTGCAGGTGATTAAATTGACCAACCTTGTGCCAGTCTTCGTCACCGGCGGGGTAAAACCGCGCATTTTTGATGGAATCGGCAAAAACCACGACGGCTAAAAGACCTTGAGCCGCGATCGCATCCAGCGCGGCACGGGTCTGCGCCACAATTTCATCATCGGAGAACCGGGCATGAGCGGCAAAAAAGCGCACCCAGCGCATGTTCATCTGCCTGACTGTTTCACAGAACACCTGCCGGTCATCGGCATTGACATTGGGAAACTGATCCGCGTCAAAATAGGCCAGTTCACGAATATTGACCCCCAGCGCCGGACGGGCGCTGCCATCGATGGCAAGCACCGTCACCGGTGGGCTGCCATCAGTGGTCAACTGAAAGCGTCCGGTCAATGGTGCGGGAGTGGGGCTAACGTGCGCGGCAGCAGCTATTTCTTCTGGTTCTTCCATCGGTGCTGCGACAGTAAACGCAGCAGCATCGACCGGGGATGTTTCGACCGCAACCAGGTAGATACGGGTATCCACCGACGAGGGGACCCGTTCAGCAATCCACGTACCTGCCAGATGCTCCGGTGCGAAAATCTGTCGCCAGTGAATCTGGTTTTCGATCACTGCCGGATTTGAGACCTCCACCTCCGCACCTTCACCCAAATCTCCGGCAAGGGCCGCCGGGCTGGTTGAGCGGTGGGTGCGCAGATTCACTCTTTCGATATTCACCCGCATCCGAATGCGATCTACCCGCGCCGGGGTCGGCGTGGGTGTCGGGGCCGGCGCAGGTTCGGGCGGCGATGGCTCAAGTGGGGCGGGAGCCGGGGCAACTGGCACCGTCACTGGAACCAGATAGGTGCGTTTGTCCATACGCGGATCAATCCGTTCAGCCACCCACCTGCCACGCAGATCATCCGGTTCGGCTATTTCGCGCCAGACGATGTTGTTCTCTTCAACAGCCGGATCGACGACGACCAGCTCAGAATTTTGGGTGATTTCGCACACCCAGGTCGAGTTAGCGACGAGGCGGTGGGAACGGACATTCACCCGCTCAATATTCACCCGCATCCGAATCAACGTTCGTGGTTGCAGCGGTTCGGCGGTTCTGCCGGGTGTGGGGATACCCACCGTCCCCATCAGGCGCGCCTGCAAAAATGCGCCCGGCTTCTGATAATGCTTCGCTACCAGCGCCTTGCGCTCTTCAAGGGACAATTGCTTGCTCGGCCAGTGTGTAGGATCTTTGAGCAGCTTGTCGTCGCCGGTCTGCCCGATGTCGAAGTGCAGGTGCGGCGGGAAAGCGTGACCGATTACATCCGTATCCGAAATCACGCCCAGCGGCTGTCCGGCGGTCACGAGGTCATTCTTTTTGACCAGCAGATTGGTGAGATGAGCATAACGGCTGCATGTAAACGTGCCATCGTGGTCATGGCGGATCACCACCAGCCCGATCCAGGTGGTATTAGGCACGATCTGAGCGAACACCACCTGACCATCCCCGATGGCGCGCACAGTTGCGCCAATATCGGCTCCGCCATTGAGATTAACGTCCTCTCCGGTGTGGATGGCCTGATGATCCTTTAACTTATATTCATTCAGAAATCCGTTTGAAATATGCCACGGTGATGGGGGGTAACTGCGTTTGTTACAGTCTTCAACGGGGCTGCACCAACCAGGCATGATTCTTGCTCCTCCCTTGAACTTGAATATGATGAGCAGGTTAATGGCGCATATCTGCTGCGGCACGCTCATCAAATAAACGCTCTATAAGTTAATGATTTCTACAATATATAATACGATGATGCAGTCATGAAATCACAGTTTCCATTTGATTTTCTCCCCAACTTCGTGGGGTATCTCCTCCAAAGGTTGCTTTTGCCACTTTTTAATGCTGGCTCAAATTGGTCTGCACTTACCGCCTGATGCTCTCGTTTCTTTAGCCAGCGGCTCAGGTTGACTTCTGGGGTTGCAATAAGTATCCACCCCAAAAGCATATTGGCATGAACAAGCCAGCCTCGCTTAGAGAAACTCTTCGCGGCTGGCCTTTGATGGTGGTTCGTCATTTTATGAAGAGAGCTACCTGCTAGCGGCGATGACGATGAATGGGGTTGTTCCGGTTCAAGGGATGATGAGGGCTGTTGTGATTAAAGGGATTGTGCGGGTTGTGCGGATTGCGTGTGCTAAGCGGATTCAAAGGATTATTGGGGTTCAGCGGGCTGTTGGGGTTCATGGGGTTGTTTCGCCACTGCGGATTGGCCGGATGGTGGGAGGGTGGCACGACCAACTTTTTGGGCTTGGGTTGCGGCTGTGGAGATGGTGGGAATGAGTTTGATAGGGAACGGCGATAATTGGTCAGCAGCGGACGACTAAAGGTTACAGTTGGGAATACGCGGACGAAACCTGTGCCATGGCAGGTTGGGCAATCCCGCTTGAAAAACAACAAAAAGCGGACTTCACCATGCCCACGACACTTCCAGCACTGTCGATGTTTTTGCTCGGACATTTTAAGCTCCTGAATTGATGGGACTAATCTCAGTATAGGGGCAAATGTGACGATGGTTGGTCGTACCCCCAGGCATTGGGGTGGGGGGGGTGACCTTTTGTTGTGAGCAATGTTCGGTCTACGCCTTGATTCTCCGTTTCTTCAGCCAGCGCAGCGTTGCGATGCTGCTGTTCCTGATTCAGAAACCGCCTGCTGGCAGCTTCCGCCTATTCTCGCTAAAGTTGTCGGTTGACCATTTTGAGGAGAAACACTGATGAAAATAGACCGTGTACGGGCATTACACGTCAGCGGTATGTGGGATTACCACGAACCACTCGGCGAGGCCAGCATGACACGCCCTGTCCATATCTATCCCGAGCTGCTGAGCCGGGAGCGGCGCTGGCCCATTGCCGATACATCAGCCGGCCCCCCTTATCCAGTTGATGGGTATTTCTTGATCGTTGATACAGATGACGGGGCCAGTGGCATGTACGGGCCGATTGGTGGTGAAGAGGTCTACCTCGTCAAACAGTATTTCGCGGAATTGTTGATCGGTGAGAATCCCCACGCGGTCGAACGCATCTGGGACAAGATGTACCGCCATGCCATTCACGGGCGCAAAGGCACCCCTATGATGGCGCTCAGCAAAGTGGATCTGGCCCTCTGGGACTTGAAAGGCAGGCTGCTGGACGCCCCGGTCTATATCCTGCTCGGGGGGCCATCCCGATCCAAGATACGTGCCTACGCCTCGATGTTGGGCTATTCCGTTGAGCCTGATCTGGTGGCTGAGCGTGCCCGGCAGGTGGTAGCTGAGGGATATACAGCAATCAAGTGGTTCCTGCCCTGCGATCCCAAAGATGGCGAGGAAGGGTTGAGAAAGAACCTGGCCGTGATCCGCGCCGCCCGCGAAGCGGTTGGGCCGGATGTTGACCTGATGTTTGACGCCTGGAACAGTTGGGACGTGCCCTATACCCTGCGCATGGCGGAGTTGGCAGCCCCTTATCGCCCCTACTGGTTTGAAGAACCTGTCATGGCCGACCTGATCCCACAGTATCGTGAACTGCGCCGATCGGTGCGCGGCGTATCGATTGCCGGTGGTGAACACGAGTACACCCGCTGGGGTATCAAAGCGTTGCTGGATGCTGAAGCAGTACACATCCTGCAACCAGACGTAACCTGGGCGGGTGGATTGACCGAAATGACGAAAATCTGTGCTCTGGCATCGGCTGCAAGCATCCCGGTCATCCCACATCATGGGGAGTGGGCTGCGACGCATCTGATTGCGTCGCAGACCCTGACAACCTGCCCCATGCAGGAATGGTTGTTCCAGGCGGGGAGGCGCAGTAACGTCTTCCGCAAGCACAAGCTCGAACCTGTGGGTGGCTACATCGAACTGCCAACCGCCCCCGGCTTGTGCATGGAACTGGCTGAAACCGGTCTTGAGGTGCTTGAAGAACAGGTTCTTGCTTCATAAGAATATGCAATGACATGTGTGGATCGGCGCATTACCGAACAAATCGCCATGCGTGCGATCATGGAAGCCGAAATCGTGCTGGGCAACCATCCCCCCGATGTGAGCAGCCAGAACGTCGGCTATGACATCGAGAGCCGCGATAGACAGACCGGACGGCTGCGCTTCATCGAGGTGAAAGGGCGGCGCGCGGGTGCAGAGACGGTGACTCTCACGTATAATGAACTATACCGGGCGTTGAACAGTCCTGAGGGGTTCATCCTGGCGCTGGTGGAGGTGGACAACGCCAATGCTCAGCCGCCGCGTTATGTGCGAAACTATCCCTTCCGCGAACCCGATCCGCTGGCATCCAGCGTCAATTTCAACCTCAGAGAACTGCTGAGCATGAGTGAGGAGCCAAAGTGATGGCACTGCAATTATCCATTCGATATGAACAACTGGTTGAACTGGTTGAACAGTTATCCGAAGAACAGCAAAAAGACCTGATTAAGCGGCTGTTGACCCGCCAAGCACAACAGCGTCCGTTGACCATTGAGGAAAAGCTCAAATTATTGGATGCGGTGAAACTGGACGTTGCGGTCAACGAAGAGCCTTCGATTCGGCGCATTGATTGGTATGACGATGACGGGCGCTAAAGTCTTCGTCGATACCAATATTCTGCTACGCACCATCCTGACACAGATGAACCAGCACGCCGAAGTGGATGCACTGGTGAAGCGCACCATCCGCGAAGGCGCGGAACTCTGGATTAGCGGGCAGGTAATCCGTGAATTCATTGTGCAGGCGACCCATCCGCGTACACTTGCTGAACCGCTTACAATCGAACAGGTGGTGCGTGAAATCGAAGCGATGAAACCCTTGTTTCAGATCGCAGATGAAACCGCCGCCGTGCGCGACAAACTGCTGGAACTGCTTCAGGAATACCCGACCCAGGGCAAGCAGGTACATGATGCCAACATCGTCGTCACTATGCTGGCCTATGGCATCGACACACTGCTTACTTTGAACGTCGACGACCTCAAACGTTTTGAGGACAAAATCAATCTAATCTCGGTGGAAGAAGAGAACTAATAGAGTGGATGGCTAGGCGAAAAAAGACGGGGGTCTGCTGTATTTGTGGACAAACTGGAGAACTCAGCTTCGAGCATGTCCCACCTAAAGCAGCATACAACAAAATAACCGTAATTGAATATGAGTGGGAACAACATGTCCAAAACCGCAAGAGTAAAGGCCGATCTCGCCAGGGCGGAGCAGGAGCTTATACGCTGTGCGAGCAGTGCAACAATAACACAGGCCCCTGGTATGGTGATGAGTACGTGAAGTGGGCGAGATCGTGTCACGATATTATGCTGCTTTGGAATAGATACAATATCACACAAGGCAGCGTGTGTTTGCACAACTTATCGCAAAAAACTGATCGAGGTGGTGCTGCCCCTCGAAGCCAGCGCCTGCGAGAAATCCATCCGGCCTGGACGACCTCTGGAACTGGATCGTTATCTGGAGCGCGACCAGCCGCACCCTGAAATTCAAAAGTCATGGGTTTGAAATCTAGCTTATAAACGGTGAAACATTGGCGTACAGCGCGGCTGCCCAGGAATGGGGGTAGGGTAGGGCGAACTGCTCATCCCGGCACACCCGGCGCTTCCCCCAGCAGCCGCCGGGAAACACCTATTCGGGAAACTCAACCCGCCTCGAAATGGGTAAGGGGTTGGATTGCTCCCGGGCCGTTCTCCACTAAGATAGGGACAATCTACCGAAGCAAAGTCAGATGAGACTGATAGCAATATCAGACGCAGACGATGGCGCTTCGGTAGACCTTTTTATGGGGTAGGGCGGTGCGGGTAGTTCACCCCGGCAAAGTCGCCACACACAAACGCACCGCTAAAGGTCTAGAGCCGTTTCGTCGACAACACATCAAAAGTGTGGTTAATGATCTGCAAGGATCTTTCGTAAGTTGCCAGTGCGATACAGGCAGTCAGCATATCCACTATACACAGTTCAGCAAGTCGACTCGCCATCGCCTCAGTGCGAAATCGTGTTTCACGAGCAGCCGTATGCAGGACAACATCGGCATAATTTTGAATAGGCGATTTGCCGTAATTAGTGATGCAGATTGTCTTTGCACCGGCTTCCTTTGCGAGACGGGTTGCTTCTACAGTCTCTATCGTGCTGCCGGAATGTGAGATGGTGATAACAGCCACATTAGAATTGGTCAGCGAGGCGCTCACTGCCTGAATATGGGAGTCTACGGCAACGCTGCAGCGAATACCGATTCGAAGCATTCGATAGTAAGCATCAATTGCTATTGGCGCACTACTGCCAATACCATAAAATTCGACTCTCTCTGCCTCTAAGATAATATTAACAGCCCGCTCCATAGCGTCTGCACTCAAAATACTTCGTGTATCAGTTAATGCCTGAATATTGCTATTGAAAATTTTTTCAATCACCGTTGGGATGCTATCATCCCGCTGTAAGTCTTCATGAATGAACTGTACCGGTTCAACCAGTTGACGCGCCAGCGATATCTTAAGGTCTTGAAATCCTTTCGTACCCACCAGACGGCATAATCCTACGACACTACCTTCACTTGCGTCAGCCGCCTTAGCTACCTCTGTCACAGACATATAAATGATCTCTTCAGTATGCTCGATGATGAAGTCGGCAATACGCCGATATGTAGGTGACAGCCTGTCCCGCATCGTGATCAGTCGGGCATAAATGCCCTGTGTGGTCTCTGGGGATACGCCGGCTGGACCTCGGCGTTTTTTGGTTTTTGTGCTCATATCATTGCCTTAAGTGATGCAAGATTGAATAAATTATATAAATGTATAACATAAATGTGAAAATAAATCGATAAAACATCCTCAACTTTGCGAAGCCGGGCTGAGAAAGCCAGTGACTATTACCGGGTGAGGGTGGCATGATTTATGACCACATCTCTATAAGTATATCCGCAAAGTTACCACTTTCTGAATCTCGAACTTGTTGAAAATATTTTAATTATTTTGTAGAATTGCGAAAATTGTAGTTCGACAAAAGAGTGGGGTCATAAAGTAACCCCCGTATAATCGGCGTGGGTTGTTCTATTTCGCTCAATCCGGGCAGTGTTCATTCAGGCCAATTGCTCTTAGAGGTTCATAGTTCCTGACACATTGCTTTTTGGATAAAACAAGCGTGGGAACAAACTTCCTTTTTGACCAGTCCACATCATTTGGTCGTGCTACCCAAAAATGTTCTCAGCAAAATACTTAATCTAGTTCAAGGAGAAAAACACATGCTTGACAATCCGGGAAAAATCTGCAGGCTGCTTTTCGTATCGCTCTTCATAGCCATATTGCTCCCCACCGTTGTGCTGGCTCAGGTTGATGAGAACACGGAAGGCACAATTGTTGTATCTATTAATGCAAACGTTCCAGAAGAAGCTTACACCGCTCTGATTGATGCCTATCACCAGATACGGCCAAATGTAGAGATTATCTGGGAACATCCTGGCAGTGTTGACTACCCGACATGGTTGGGAACTCAACTTGCGGCGGGCGACATTCGGCCAGACATCGTTTCCGGTAACTATGTGCCCACCTTTGACGGCTATGTTGATTTGAACACCCAGCGTTACCTCACGAATCCTCATACCAATCGTATGTGGGACGAAGACCTTGACTGGGATTTCTTCGTATCCCGCAATGCCGTTGGCGAACGCATTATGCTGCCGACACGCGGTGTCCACATTAGTTGGTTTTACAACAAAGCCATGTTCGAGCAGGCCGGGGTTGAACCACCGACGAACTGGGATGAGTTTGTTACCGTGGTTGAAAAATTGCAGGAGACTTTCCCCGATATTGCACCCATCGCCATAGATTACAATATCGGAGCCGCTCTGTGGTTAGGATATGCTTATTTTGATCAGCATCATCTTGACTGGATTGAAACCGTGCGTGCGCGACCCGGCGACTGGAACTATACTCCTTCAGTCGACGATAATTTCGTTTTTGACCCTAACATAACCACCATTCATAACACCTATACGCTGAATTTACAGCGTTACTATGCCGGACTTCAGAGTGGCGAACTGCGCTTTGATACCCCGGAAATGGCGGAAATAGTTCGTCAGATGTCCCGTATCTTCCCACAGTATGCCGTTCCAGATTTCTATACAACCAATCTGAATGACATTTACAACCGCTTCATTTCCCAGCAGGCAGCAATCATGCTAAACGGATCGTGGTCGCGCTATTCGCTACTGCGCGACTTTACGGCAATGTCGCCGGAACGACTTGAGGCTTTGGGTCTTACGGATACAGAGCTTGAGCCATTTGAATGGGGAACATTTGAAAATCCGCCGATGGAAAACCCAATGGTTATCTCGCCGGTTCGCACTTCGGAGTCTGCCACAGGCGAATATATCAGTGTGATTGAAAAAGATCAGCAGCAGACTGATCTGACACTGGACTTCGTCAAATTCTGGCTGTCTTATGCTGGCTATACCCCCTATCTCGAGGCCATGGCACAGTCTCCAACGGCGACTTTTTCCGGACCACTTCGCGTGCAGGACGTTCGGGATGTTCCTGAAGTTGAAGCCCTCTGGGAAGATATTCAGTGGATGGGAAGTTCTTCTGCCAGCTATAACTATGAATTCCTGAGCTGGGGCGGTGGCGACGTTAGGACCAGAGCCTTCGAAATCTGGAGAGAGGGTCTGGAAGGTATAACCAGCCCAGAAGAAACGGCTGCCAACCTGCAAAAGCTCATCGATGATAATTTTGAGACAATTCTGCAAAATCTGGGGCTGACACAGGATGATTTAGACAATCCTGCTCGCCAACCCGGCTCATAAGCGTCTTTACTAAACTACCTGCCCCATGAGTTAATGGGGCAGGTTCTAGTATTGGATTTGGGCAGAGAATGAACGATCAGACGCGAAATGAATCGCCTGATATTGCGCGATTTATGTTTGTTCTAAGGCACTACAAAGTTCCGATAATATTGTTACTCATTATTATTTCAGCAAATATAGGTTTTATCCTGTTGCTGGGAATGGTTGATAAGCCGCTTGTCGAAGCGCGTGTAGAACAGAGTGAGCGGTTTGTTGCAGCGCAGTTTGTAGATGAAAATCGGGCCTTTGTCTTTACGATAGGGAATGACCTGCTAGAACTGGCGGCAGGTCAAACGATAAATCAGACAAAACTTCCGGTTACGATTGGTGGCCTGATCGCTGAACAGGATCGTATCTATGTCGGCACGACCGATGGAAAAATTGTCGAGCTTGACCACACCCTAGAAAACGCGCATGAAATTACCCTGGTGGCCGGGCGCGTCGTCGCCATGAAAGCCTTGCAAGACCAAAGCGGCTACCTTATCGCTCATGGTGTGGGGCCATTTAGCGATCAGTATTGGGTCTCACGCTTCACCTATGATTCCAAAGAACCTCTGTATTCTACGCAGACCGAATTCACAATCAGCGCAATAGATGCACTCGATAATCGAGCCTACTACGGTACAGCAAACGCTCGTTTGGGCGCAATAGATGCTGAAACAGGGGAAATTCTTTGGAAGGTCGTTGCCTCACGACCCATCACGGCCCTGGTTGCTCTCCCCGACCAGGGCGGCGTAGTGGCTGGTGATGAAAGAGGTAACGTCCTACGCGTGGACGGTAATGGGGAAGTGGAATGGGAAACCACGATTACGCAATACCAGATCCGCACCCTGGTTTTTGATGATGACCACTTTTTTATCGGCGATAGCTTTGGGAATATCTTTATTATAGGCCACGATGGGCAAGTTCAACGCAGTTTTCAGGCGGCCGAGGGTGACATTGTTGCCATTTATCCGCTCGATTCTGGCAGTTGGGCTATCGTGCCACGTAACGGCCCCTGGATGACTTTCCACCCCTCTGTACTGGATAACACAGTGCTGGTCAGTGGCTTGCATACCATATGGTCTGCCATCAATCTGACTTTGATACCTCTATTGGCAGTAGCGGCGTTACTGGTCAATGAGACGGCGAATCGGGCGACCCGCCGCGTGCTGATGAAAATGTGGCGACAGCGGGTCGGTTATGTTCTGCTGCTCCCGGCCCTGATTTTGATCCTCATATTCGGATACTATCCCGTACTAACCTCAGTTTATTACAGTATGACAAACTTTTCGCTCCGTTCACCAACGACCGAGTTTATCGGACTGGAGAATTATTGGCAGATTCTGACCAAAGATGTCTACTTTCGTATTGGCTTCAAAAACACATTGTTCATTATCATCACAAACGTACTTAAGACGGTAACCATGCCCCTGCTTGTGGCCGAGCTGATTTTCTGGCTGCGGCGCTCGTCTCATGCTTACATCTTCCGCACGCTCTTCCTGCTGCCGGCTGTGATCCCTGGCTTAATCAGTGTTTATATGTGGAGGATGGTTTACGATCCCTATGATGGTTTGCTGAATCAGCTTTTGGCAATTCTGGGCATTAATACCAATATTGCCTGGCTATCGAACGAGAGTACGGCATTGGGAGCCGTCATTGGGGCAGGGTTTCCATATATAGGCGCATTTCCTTTGCTGATTTACCTCGGTGGATTGCTAAATATCAATAGTGAGATTTTCGATTCAGCGAAGATCGATGGCGCAACGACGTGGGACCGATTCTGGAAAATTGATGTTCCTTTGCTGGCAACTCAGACGCGGCTGCTGCTGTTCTTTTCTTTTAGTGGTGCTATAAGCGGTTTTGCCAGTATTCTCATTTTTACAGGTGGAGGCCCCGGAACGACGACCTATGTACCTGGGCTGCAAATGTACTTCAAAATCGCTGAGGGCAATCTGGGATACGCATCAGCGATAGGCGGCATTATGTTTGTTCTCATTTTTATTGGCACGTTATACATCGTGCGCTTTCGCCAGTTTGTAGCGTCAACCAGTTGAGAGAAAATCATGTTTTCTCGTAGTCTAGGCTCAATATTTAAGAACAAGACAAACGTACAGGATTTTGTGCTGCGTCGCTCGCACATAACCACTGTGCTTCATTATTCTCTGCTGATTATACTGCTAGCACTGTCATTCGTAGTGCTGATCATTATGGTGAACATGTCGCTGCGTCCGACTGTTCTCATTTATGCCAATTTCTGGGGGCTGGCGATCCCACCCATTTTCGATAACTATCAAAACGCATTTGAACGCCTGGTTGACCCGATGAGCCGTACTTTGCTCGTCACCCTTGTTTCTATTTTGGGTATTACACTGATTTCCTGCCCCGCAGCATATACGTTAGCGCGCATTGATATTCCCGGCAGAAAAATGATTTTCTTCGGAATTCTGGCACTGATGATGGTTCCGGGTGCAGTGCAGCTTGCGCCAAATTTCATATTGGCAAACCAGCTTAATCTGCGTGGCACTCTGCATGGGCTGATTATTTTCTATATTGCTGAAGGACAGCCTTTTGCCATCTTTTTGATTTCCTCTTTTTTCGCGCATCAATCAGGCGAACTCTTCGAGGCTGCGCGAATTGACGGCGCTTCAGAATTACAGGCATTACGATTTATAGCAGTTCCTTTGGCCTGGCCGATCATCATGACCGTAGCCGTCCTGAACTTTCTGGGAATCTACAGCGATCTTATCTGGCCGAGTTTAATGCTGACGAATCAGCAGCAGACGCTCATGATTGCATTGCAGAGCTTTGCTACACCTGTCGATGAGTTCGTAACTCGGCCCAATTGGGGTGTCCAGGCAGCGGGTTATACGATTGGCATCATCCCGCAACTCATTTTATTTGTTTTTGCTATGAAGTATTTTATTCAGGGGTTAACCTCCGGGGCTGTGAAAGGATAAAAGGTAAGCGTGAACAAGCAACCCAACATCCTATTTATTATCGCTGACCAACATAACGCAAAGGTATTTGGGCACAAAGGACATCCTCACGTCAAAACACCCAATCTGGATCAGTTCGCGAGCGAGGGCGTACGATTTGAGAATGCCATTACACAGGCGCCTATCTGTATGCCCAGTCGTACCTCTATTTTCTCCGGCCAGTATCCACATAATCATGGTTACTATGGCAACGAGGGGCCGCACCCTGGGGGTTTGCCCAGTCTGTTTGGCTTTTTCCGGCAGGCGAACTATCGCGTTGGTGCTATGGGCATCGTTCATTTGCCTGATCGATGGGCTTATGATGATTGCGATGTCGTTCATAATCTTAGGGGCGTTGATGCCGGTGGCGCGCAGGGATATGCAGAATATCTGGCAGAGCGGGGCCTGGAAAACGAAATCACGTCTGATACGGTTGATGGCCGTGTTTCCAACCTCGACCATGAGGACTCGCTGGAAGGATGGACGGTTCGCAATGCCATCAATTTTATGGAACAGAGTATAGAATCCGGGCAACCTTTCTTCCTTAACGTCAATTTTCTTAAACCTCATTCACCCTATTTTCCGAGCCGACAATTTTGGGATATGTATGATCCGGAGCAGCTTACATTCCCGCCGAATATGGACTACGACATGTCGTTGAAGGCTCCAAACTTGCAGAAACAGGTGGCATATTTTCGTAGTGGTCAGTGGACAAAATATGAACCGCGTACCTTTGAGGCCGGCCGACTTCGCAAATTGCGGGGCTACTTAGGCTGTGTATCCGAGGTCGATTACTCTATGGGGCAGCTACTGGCATGGCTGCGGGATAACAACCTCGAGCAGGATACCATTGTGGTTTATACCAGCGATCATGGCGATTACGCCTGTGAACACAGCCTTATGGAAAAGGCTCCTGGTATCTGTTCAGATGCGATTACGAGGGTCCCTTCAATCTGGCGTTGGCCCGGTCACTTTAAAGCAGGACACGTAGCCAAAGAAATCATCGAAAATGTGGATATCACACCCACTCTCTGCGCATTGGCAGGACTAGGAACGAAGGAAACCTGTGACGGCGTAGATATATCCCATTTGCTGCAAGGCCAGAGTGGTGAAGTTCACAGGGTTGGCGTAACGGAGTTTGCCTGGAGCAAAAGCGTCCGTAAGGGAAACTACAGGTACGTGTATTATCCGCGTGAGATGTTTCCCGCAGAGTATCCAGACGGGAATTTTGGTGAACTTTATGACCTTGAAGCCGACCCCTGGGAAATGAGAAATCTGTATTTCGAGCCAGAGTACGCTTCTGTCGTTAATGATATGCGCCTTGAACTTATGAACTGGTTGGTTACGACGACTCGGCCCCGTACCGTTCATGCGCTGCCGACATACACCAGTCGGCAAACCATTACACGCAATGGACATACGGTGAATCTCGACGGCAAAGTACATCCTAACCGGCTCCGCCAGCTTAAGATGCGTAATTATCTATAAACGTATCAATTTGTTACCCGTGTGGCAACGGGCTTCGCTGCCGGGGAAATCCCCGATCTGCTGTCCATCGACCTGATTTATGTGCCCGCATTCGTCCGGGCACGTCAGTTGGTGGACATCACCGAACGGGCCGAAAGCTGGACTACTTCGAGCAACTCAGCCCGTCTCATGTCCGGCTGGCTCGCTATGAAGATGGCCTGTACGCGCTGCCGTTCACCGCAGAAGGTTCGGTGCTTCGGATATGTTCTCTATCAGCGTGCTCAAAAACGACCACTCCGAAATCGACTTTGGCCTGACGTTCCTGCCGGGCAAGACGACGGTAGGTCATCCTTCGCTGATCGTGATTCGATTGCGATTCCTGCTGGAGCGCAAAATTCGACTGGGTTCGGCGGTTTCACTCTGAATGAGCGCCTTCGCTGCGGAGTGTCCAGAGCATAAAGTCGTCAACCCGCAGATGGCCATCACCTACCAAGGCAAAGGATGTTGTTCCAGGGGGCAGCCGGGCCAGATAACGGATGGCGATGTATTCCACACCATCGACAACCAGACGGATAATATCATCGATAGCAGATAATTGAGCAGTGTGCCATCCGTTTTCTGAGTTGGACGATAGTGGAACCGACCGCACCAGAATGTCGCCACGATATAAACGCACTTCATTAGCGTCAGGATCGACGACACCCGTATAGCTGCCTGCATCGCTCTCCCGCAGGCTCAGCCGCGCGCTCCCACCATCCAGTTTGAAGCGAATTTGCACCGCTGCGTTCATCAGGGTTCTGTGACGAAACGTAACCGGGGCGCTGCTGCCACTCACCTGGAGAGCCTGACCATCGCCGTCGCTTACAAATGACCACGCTGAATCAACCTCCCAGACATACAGGACACCGGCATCGAAAGTGTCTCTAAAGAGCAGGTTGAGCGGCAGCGGGGCAGCCAGGTAGGTGACAGAAGTAACCTCGACCTCGGCAGTGTTTTCTGGTGCCATTTCTGCCTGGTAATCTTCCCCCGTTTCCACTGCGGAAGTCGAAACGCGCATCGGGGGCAGATTGTTGAAGACACTGCCGGAGGCGAAGGGTGAGGCATAAAACCGCACTTCCAGCGTGAGTACAGCCCGACCGGTCGCGCTTTTGATCTGTATTCCGCGCAGTGTTACGCCCGGCACGGTGGCCTCGCGGAAGCGTGTCACAAACTCCAGCAGCCGGTGAACTTCGCCTTCAAGTTGCAAGCGAAACTCACGGATCTCGTAGCCAACCTGGCTGGATACCTGCATCGTCTGCTGAGCCTGCAAGCTGGTGATCTCGACGCCGGCTTCAGCAGCGTATGTGAAAAGCTGGTCGAGCATATGGTTGGCCTGGTCTTCTGTGAGAAGGTCCGCAGCGGCAGCAGCCCGACCTGTTTTTCTGCTTTCGATCTGCCGCTGGAAAATCTCGACGTTCTCCGAGTTTGCTTCTTCTGCCCGTCGCATTTCCAGCGCAGTTTCTCCGCTATCGATCTGCGAGCTTAATTCCAGATAGTCAGACCAACCGGGCAGGATGAATCTCAGGATGAAAAACAGATTCCCCAACAACATAATGGCGACTACCAACAGCGGTAAAACAACACGCAGGTTGACGGGCAGCATATCTTGTAGGTCGTCGAAAGTCATCGGTCTCATCCCGTTCGTTATTTAAGAGCAGTCAGGATCGGACAGGGGGCACAGCCAGCGATCTTTGGCGTCACCTTCCCCGACCCACCCCTGCAACCCGTCATGGTTCACATACCAGTAGAGAATTTTTTCGCCACGCCATACGCCACAAATGGGGCCATCCAGCAGGCGCAGTTGCGCACCGTCATATACCTGAGTCAGGCTTTCCATGCTCGAAGGATGCTTCAGGATTCGCAAGGCGCCAATCTCGTTAAAATCGACTACAACTGTGTCGCCAACACGGAACAACGTGGTCGGCGCGCCGGGGCAGTCAACAGCGGGAAGGGGAGGGGTATCCTGAGTATCCTGCAAGGGGAACTTTACTGTGTCTGTACGCACTTTTGCGGGCTGAGGTATTGGGGTCGCCGGTTCCTCAGGCAGCGGCAAGGTGAACAGGTCATTGGATGCGAAGGTTGATGTATGCATTACAATGTTCAGGGTGAGGGCTGTTGTGCCTGAAGGTATGGGGACAGCAGTGATCGAGTCCAGGTGGATGGCAGGGTGAGCTGCTTCCTGTATGGCGCTGATGGTCTTAAGCAGGCTGTGCATTTGGCCTTCAATTTGCAGGCGAAATGCCTGAACTTCATAGTGACTGCTGCCGCTGGAAAAGGGGGGCTGCTGTGCCTGGAAATGCGTAATTTCGACCCCGTGATTTCGGGCATACCAGTACAACCGGTCAATCATTTTATCGACCTGTGCAGGTGTGAGCATCTCATAGGCGGCAGAAATCAGTCCAGCTTCAGCGCGCTCAACCTGTGCCTGCAAAACTGAGATTTCGCCGGCGTTCTCAACTTCACGGCTGGCGAGAATATTCTGGCCCACTTCGATATGGGACACTAACTGCTCGTAGTTCTGCCATCGGGGCAGCACAACTGTTGCCACAAATGCAAGGTTGGCGGCTGCAATCAGCACAATCAAAGCAGCGGCAAGAATTCTGCCCGACACACCCGAGCGAAGATCATCCAGGCTGACCATCGCTGCCCATCCTGAGTGTGATGACCACCACAAATTCGACAACCCGGCTGTTGACTGGCTCAACCGGTGCTGGGGTTGGCTCTCCCCGGCGCACCGGCGTGGCTGTTGGCAGCGTCATCAATCTTAGTGACTGTACCGCTACGTGGGTGAAATATTCTGAGTCGCGGAGGAAGTCTGCATATGCCGTCACCACACTTTCAACATTTGCTCTGCCACTCAAGCTGAGTTGGGATTCGGTCTGCGTGAGTTCAGTGATCTGCATCAGGGCTGGATCATAATCCGCGATCACGGCCATGATCTCAGGCCAATTGATCTGGCTGGCAGCCAGTTCTGTTGTGACGACCTCCAGCGCACGAATTTGCTGATTCAAGGTGAGAAGTTCGGCGCGGAGCCGCTCCTCCTCAGCATTGGGGGCCGGTGTCGCCGTGAGCTGCGCTTCAAGAGTCGCCAACTGGTGACGCAGGGGTTCTGTTTGCTCTTGAATTGCGCTGGAAACCAGGTAGAGGGGCACAAACAGAATCCCCAGGCTGAGGGCGATCAGCCAGATGATAATCCGGGATGAACCGGTTGCCGCCTGTGGTGACGTATCCGAGGTCTCTGTGTTCATCTCGGCAATATTTTGTGAGATCATGATAGTCCCCCGACTTGCATCAGCACCAGTGCAGCCAGCCCACCAAAGCACAGGAAAGGTGCATATGGAAGTTGCATTTTTATCGAAGCGGTATGCCTTGCAAACAGAAAAATGAGAAATACAGTGGTTGCTGCTGCCCCGAATATCAGGGCAACGAGAACACCCGGGAAACCAAGCATCAGCCCGATCAATGCAGCAAGTTTGATGTCTCCACCCCCCAGGCCACCGGGTCGGATCAGTGCTGCTCCATAGAAAACCAGAAAAGCGAATGCGCCCCCCAAAAGCAGGTTGAGCACGTTACCGGGTACTGCAACCCCCTGAATCAGCAGGATCAGGACAGCAGCCGGGTACAGCACCACATTCAGGACAAGGCGAAACTTAATGTCGATGACTGTGATGAGCGCGAAAAAAATGTAGCCTGCCAGCAGGATTGACCCTTGCTCCGATACACCCCTGAACAGCCACAGGCTGGCGGTGAAGATCGCGCTGGCAATTTCCACAGCGACATGAAGCCTGATCCAGGGCTGATCCGATCCGCCGTGAAGCCAGTTCCACAGGGCAGGCTGCCGGCTGGAGTGCAGGGTTAGTGCTGCGGCGCTGGATTGTACGGCGGCAAATCGTGGCAGATAATCTGAAGCCTGGTTGATGGCCCAACCTATCGACAGACCCAGAAGCAGCGCGAGAATAATCATCGATAACGCCCTTTCTCAGACAACCCGCAGCGTTGCTGGTAGTTTGACGATAATTTCCGCGCCGCCTGTTTCATGGTTGCGTGCGGTGACACTCCCTCGATGAGCTTCGGCAGTTGAGTGTACCAGTTCCAGCCCCAGGCCAATACCGATTTCGCCATCCACCGAGGGTTGGCTGGGGAAATAGCGTTCAAACAAGTAAGGCAAATCTTCCTCTGAAATGCCCGGTCCGGTGTCACGTACCTGTAGCACAATCTCGCTATCTGAGTAGGAAAGGTTGACTTCTACCTGACTTTCATAAGGGGTGTACTTGACCGCGTTGTCCAGCAAATTCAGGATACTGCGATAGAGTCGGCCAATGTCACCATGAATGTTATAAGCAACCCCGATCACCTCGAAGCTGATGTCGACAGCTTTGGCGTCTGCCTTCTTCTGGATGGCTGCGATAGCGCGGCGCGCGATATCCACGACATTGCAGGGCTTGTGATGGGCGGTTGACTCATCATTCAGGACCGTGACTTCGATCAAACGCTCAATCAAGCCCAGCATCGAATCACCGGTTGTGAGAATTTGGTGAATTGCTTCGGCAGTATCGCTATCCAGAGCCGGATTATCGGCGAGCAGGCCGGCGTAGCCGACCACCGATTTCAGCTTGTTTTTCAGGTCATACGACAGCGCGTAATTGAGGGCGGTGAGCAGTTTAATCCGATGAGTCAGTGCGTGCTCAGTTGATTGATAAAGCCGGGCGTTCTGGACAGCTACGGCTGTGAAATCGGCAATTGCCGTCATGAGTTTTTCTTCGCGCTGATTGAATAACTTCCCCGGCCCGTGATGGACAGCGGACAGAACCCCAAAAGTCACGCCTCCCAGAGTCAGAGGGATATAAATGACGGCTTCGACCAGATAACCCGTCTTGACCTTGACCATTTCGCCATCTGCCTCGCGGCTGGCGCGTAAAGGTTTGCCTGATTCAATGACCTGACCGGGGAGTGTGCTGGCGACAGGCAGGCGGGTGATCTGATCGTTGTTGATGCCCATCCCCGTTTCCAGAAACAATTCGCCAGTGCGCTCATCGACCAGCCAGATACCCGCCTCGCTGGCTTCGGTCAGGGCGAGGGTCATCTCAAGCGCCTGTTTCAGCGCCTCCTCGCGCTGCAACTGCCCGGTAATGGCGCAGGCCACCGACGGGATCACAGCCGCCAGATCGCTGGTCTCTTCCAGCATTTTGGTAATGTTGCGGGGCCGCTTGATGATTTTCACGACCATATCGAGCCGACCAACGGTGATAAGATCACCATTTGCCAGGCTGTAGGGTGTGTTCAAACCAATCGAACGTCCATTTAGCCAGGTTCCGTTGGTGCTGTTCAGGTCAAGGATATAGAGTTTGGTTTCGGTGGGGCGAAGCAGGACATGACGGCGCGAAACCCCCAAACGGTCGGCAACGGCTTCTTCAAACAGTGCAACAAAATCCGGCCCTTCGCCGCTGCGCCCAAGGATCAATTCATCATTTATGTCCAGCCCAATAGCCTGGCTGGGATCATAAGCGAGTTCAAGCCGAACACGCCAGGTTGGTCGTGGCAGGCCATCCTGATGCGGCACGGGATGATATGTGATTTCATCAGTGAGATGTAACTGCTCACGCATCAGCTCGTCACTCAGTTCGCTGGTGACCTTTTTGATTTGATCCATAGGTCTGGACATGCTGTTTATGCTCCTCGCTCTGTTCCGCGAGCATGTAACTGGTCTGCAACTGCCTGACAGCGAGCAGCCAGTTCTTTGATTTCGATGGGGGTGGTATGGCGCAGCAGCACGCTGTAACGTTTATCTGCTGTTTCATCGGAAAATACAGAGGCCAGTAGTGATTGAATCTGATCGGATACTTCGCTATCTCTGGCCTGAGGCTGTGCTGCTTCCGCACCGGGAACCGGAGAGGCTGCCGGCTGCTGTGCGTGTGTTTTCGATAAAGGTGTCGCAGCAGTTGATTGGACGCTATAGTGTGGTTCAGGCTCGGCGGTCTGGCGTGCCATATCCTTTGCGCTTGCTGCATCTTTTTGGGGTATTCGCCGAACGCGCTGCCGCACCAGCCGGCGGAAGCCTTTGACAATCATGAGCAGGAGAGCCGCAGCGAATGGCAGAAGAGCCGCGAGCAGGCCGATGAGGATGATTTTCTGGTCAATAATCAGGTCAAGAAGCGACATGCTGTTTTCCCTGTCTGGTGGTTGCCCTTATTTGGTCAAAACGCCTGCAACAATACCCGGTATAACCAGAATGCTGACCCCGGAGATGAACAGCGTCATTGAGAGAAACAAGGCCATCTTCAATTTGTAGCCGCCATCGCTCAGAATAATTGCCAGAGCGGTCACAAAGGCCATCAGAATGACCATGCCCGTCGTCACATTCGTGAGAAATTGCAGTTCGCCCGGGGTGAAGCTTGCCATACCCATATTGATCTGCGCCTGACCTTCTACTGCGGCTTCATCTACGGGCATAAGCTGCTGCACCATCGCAGCAAAACTGAGCACAATCGACAGCACAAAGATCAGGAGACAAGCAATCACCGCCTGCATAATCGTTGCCAGGCCCGAAAATGTACCGGATGTCAGACGGCGTTTTGCACGCAGTCGCGCTGTTTTGGAAGTGAACAGTGAACACAGGTAGCCGACCCGTTCCGGGTCACCACCAATCTTGATCGCACCATAGAATATGCCCACCACTTCGCTGATCAGTTTGCTGCCGGTTTCCTGCCCAAACTGTCGCCAGCAAATTTCAGGTTCGACCAGGGCTTGCAGGCGCTTGCTCAATCGTTCGATGTCGCTTTCTAGGGTAGGGAATGAACTCAGATCGATTCGGGTCAGGGCCTGCTTGAGGGTGGTGCCACTTGAACTGGCAGTGCCGCCAACGGATCGCATAAAGGTGCTGAATTCCTCATCCTTCTTCGAGGTCAGGCGATCACTCTTCAGGCTGATGATGCCAATGGGCAGCAGCATGACGGACATAAGGATCAGAAGGAAACCGAGTGGTACCCCCACCAGATTGAGGATCATGACCCCCATCAACCCCAGCGGCACGAGCAGACGAAATAAGCGCATAGCCTGTTTCTGCTCGGCTGACCCCTGCGCAGGTTGGACCGTGATGACTTCGTGCGGCGCAGAGCGACGAATGATGTAAGTGCCAAACAGGCTCATCATGACACCCGAACCCATCAGGCTGAGCATCATCGGGGGATTGAGCGATGAAATCATGGATGAGATGACCTGAATAATGACGATCAACGACACCGAAATCGTCAGCGACGTAAAGGCGCTTGACCACTGTTTCAGGGCTTCAAGGTTGCGCTCATATTCATTTTCATAGTCACCGCCCTGCACCTCGGCCTCACGAGCCAGAAACTCGGCCAGCGGTTCACCGGAACGCAGGGCGTCGGACATGCGTAACAGGAAGCTTTTCATGTTGTCCGACTTTGCCTGCATCCCGATGTAACGACAGGCTTCCGGGTAGTCGTAGCGCATCTCATCTACCAGGGTGTTGATGGCGACAAAATACTCGGCAACAGGCGATGACGACTGCGCCGCGATTTCAAAGACCTTGCCCCGCGCAATGCCCGACGATGCCATCGCAGACATGTAGGTAAGCTGATAGAAAAGATCGAAGGGCGAAACCGCCTTAAAGGAGGTTTTGCTTGCGCGCTTCGGTGAGGATTTGGAAGAGGTCATAGTAATCCTTTACACCTTTGTCTCGGTGGAGCTTCTCCAGGATAGTGGCCCGCCGCTTAACCTCGTCGTAGATTGCCTTGCGTTTGTGCGGTGGGATACCCCGCTTAACGGCGATGATTTGCTCCAGCAGGTAACTGTTCATGTAACCCGGAAACTCGAAGCTTTCCGTCGTCGGATTCCAGCGGAAAGCCTCCAAAAAGGAGAAGCTTTCCGATACAGGGTCATAGCCGATAATTTCATTGATACTCATGACTCGGCGCGCGCTTTTACCGTTTGCCAGGCGCACCGCTTGCTGGATGAGAACCAGATTGAGATTGTCGATGTAGGTTTTGGGAATGTTGATAGGATCACCCGTCAGACGCTGGATCAGTTTTTCGACAGTTGCCGCATGAAAAGTGGACATGACGCCGTGACCGGTTTGCATCGCCTGGAAAGCAACGACAGCTTCCACCCCGCGGATTTCACCGACGATAATCATTTCAGGGCGCTGCCGCAGCGCCGCCTTGAGCAGCTCGAACATGCCGACATCGCTGCCTCTTTGATCGCCGCCGCCGTGACGGGTCGATTCCTGCACCCAGTTCTGATGCGGAACCTGCACTTCCGGCGTATCTTCAATCGTCACAATCTTGGCTTCTGGCCGGATAAATGTTGTGATGGCGTTGAGCAGGGTGGTTTTGCCGGAGGCTGTCGCACCTACGACAAAAGTATTCAACCCGGCTTCGAGCATCAGCGACATGTAGGCAGCCATCAGGTAATTGATCGTGCCGAATTCGACCAGTTCAAGCACACTGATGGGAGTGCCAGGCGCTTTACGGATTGTGAAATTGCTGCCCCGTTTGGAAATTTCGCGCCCGTAGACAATATTGATACGTGAACCGTCGGGCAGCACAGCATCTACCAGCGGATTCCTCACGGTTACGGGGTGCTTGATCCATTCCCCCAACCACACAGCAAACTCATCTACGTCATCATGGTCGACAAATACGATGGATGACTGCACACTCTTGAAAATTTTGTGTTCGACAAAAATGTGACCGACACCACTGCAACTGATGTCTTCGATATTGGGGTCGAGCAGCAAGGGCTGCAGCACACCCAGGCCAATTTTGTCGCGCACTACCCGGTAGCGAATGGCTTCTAATTCCTGGGGAGTAACAAGGATTTTGTCAGGTTTGCGTTTGCCGTTGGTCGCTGCACGATCTGTGGTGCAGATGTGGTCGATGAGCTTGAGCAGGAAGGCCCGCTTTTCCTCAGTATCTTCGATTCTGCCAATATCTTCGGCCCAGGCGACCAGCTTCTGGTCAATCACTGGCATCAGATGGTCGATAGGTACGACACTCGTCGGCTCGATAGCTATATGGTGATCGCGTGAACCCAGAAGATCAGGGTAAATATGAACGTACAGCCCCTCTTTGATGGCATAGATCAGATTGCGGTAATCCAGCGATCCCAGACTGCGCGACGGTTTCTCATAATATTCAGGAACGCCAATTTCGTGGATGGGCAGCACTCTGAGATATTCAACCAGAAAGGGTGATCGGTCGCAGGCCCGCTGGAAATCCGGGGCAAACCCGGCGTAAAGCTGCTGCCATTCATGGTCATTGAGGCGTGTTTCAATCTGGAAAGGTAGAACGGATTGCGCCATTCGAACTAACCTCGCGCCTTGCTGATCGGAATCACGCGCAGACCCCAACCAGGTTCCACATCGAAGCCGAAGATCGCGCCCGTGACACTGGCCGCACCGCGAATTTTGGCAACCTGCAGCGTTTTCACCAATCGCTGTCCATCCTGTTCAGAGAATAACTTGAGGTGGGCATCGCACATCGACCGAATCGGATTAATGACATCAGAGTCGAATGCGTCGGCGTGGATCGTAACAATGATCGAAATTCCTCTGCTGCACAGACGCTTGCATTCCTCGAAGAAGTTCAGTAGCTGAGCATCGGTAGCCCCGTACATGGCCGCTGAGGTAAACGAATCGACGATGATGACCTCACAATTACGCTCAGTTTTGAGGGCGCGGATCAGGGCTGATGGGGCATTCTGGCCGAGATGACTTAGCTCTATGGGGTAGATGCGCAGATGCCCCAGCAGCAGAAAGTCGAGAATATCCAGGTCAATGCTTTGCATTTGCGGAACCAGGCTCTTGACTGTATTTTCCGTGGTGAACAAAGCCGCCTTGAATCCATCCTGAAGCGCCCCCCAGACAATTTGCTGTGACAGCACCGATTTGCCGGCGCCCGAGCTGCCTTCGATCAAGGTCAAAGAGCCAGTCGGCAGCCCACCACCCATGCGGCTGTCCAGTTCCGAATTACCAGACGAGATGACCCTGTGTAACGTTTCCTTTTCGATTTGCTCGTGCATCTGCGGTTTCCTGTCATGCTGCGCTAATCTGGAATGTAAATGGGCCAATGATGTTTTCCCCATCCGTAACGCTGAACTCGAAGCTGTCATCTCCAGTGCTGGTGCGGGTGTAGGTCAGCAGTCCCGAGTCAATGTGTTCCTGGGTAAATACGACACCGGGGTTCAGGGTTCCCCGCGTTGGCAATGAGGTGACCGTATAGGTCAGGCTGTTGGACAAATTATCTGCGTCCGTTACCTTGAGCATTGCGCTGGTGATAGTGCTTGTGCCGCCGCCGGCGGCCAGCCCCGTATTCGCCGCTAAAGCCGGTTCATTATTGATGACGGTGATTTCAAAGGTATACGGGCCAACCGTGTCTTTGCCATCAGAGAGGGTGAACTCAAATCCGTAATCCCCGCTGAGGGTGTGGGTGTAGGTCAGCAGACCGTTATCAATGTCTGCCTGAGTAAAGGTATCGGCCAGACTGAGTGTGCCGCCGCCGGGACCATCCAGAACCGTATAGACAATGGCCTCGGCGGTGTCATCTGCGTCGAAGGCT
>Ga0079224_100000551_pt1 | contig 37358 bp, 29 predicted proteins | sample Stecom2015_FD_80414 | JGI IMG/M metagenome (GOLD analysis project Ga0079224, IMG submission 80414) | Agricultural soil microbial communities from Utah to study Nitrogen management - Steer compost 2015 | ecosystem: Environmental > Terrestrial > Soil > Agricultural land | place: USA: Utah... | reverse complement strand
GTGCTCGTCGATCTCGTGCGATCGCCGCGCCGCGTGCGCGGCGCGCGCAATCCGTGGAGCGCCGGGACGCTCGAGTGGCTGTCGCGGCCGGAGGAGCACTGGGGCGTGCGCTCGGTGCCGCTCGTCGAGAGCCGCTATCCGCTGTGGGATCAGCCGGGCTTCGTCGAGAGCCACGACGACGGCCGCTTCTTTCTGCCGGACGCGGAGGAGGGCAAGCGCGAGCTGATGATCTCGAGCGTGCTCGATGCGAAGCCGCTGCAGGTCGGGCGGATCGGCGGGCCGACCGTGAAGCCGATGCTCGCCGCGGTCACGCTCGGCGGCGTGTTCATACTGACGACGTTTCACCTGTGGATTCCCGCCGCGGTCAGCGGCGTGCTCGCGCTCGGCGCGATCCTCTGGTGGCTCTGGACGGGCACGTCGGTCGTCCCCGAGAAGCCGACGAAGCTCGCGGGGCGCGGCGTCGTCCTGCCGCTCTACTCGTCCGGACCGATATCCCCAGGCTGGTGGGCGATGCTGATCACGATGACGGCGGACGCGACCGCGTTCGCGAGCCTCGTCTTCGGCTACTTCTTCTACTGGACGGTGCATCCCGAGTTTCCGCCCCCGCCCGGACCCGGGCTGGCCGGGCCCGGCGTCTTCTGGCCGACGACCGCGCTCGGCCTCTTCGCGCTCGGCTGGGCCGCGACGCTCGCCGCGCGGCGCATGAACGCTCGGGATCGCGTCGCCGCGGCGCGCGCGCTGCTCGTCGTCGCCGCGGCCGCAACGCTCGCCGCGGGGCTCGCCGCGCTCGCGGGACCCTGGTCGGCCGGCCTCGAGCCGACGTTGCACGTCTATCCCGCGATCGTCTGGGTGCTCGCGATCTGGATGGCCGCGCATGCCGCGATCGGCGTGATCATGCAGCTCTACGCGCTTGCGCGGAGCCTCGCAGGCAGGCTCACGCCCGTCTACGACGGCGACCTGCGCAACGTCGCCGTCTACATGCACTTCGTCGCCGCGAGCGCCGCAGTGACGTTTGCCGTGATCGCGCTCTTCCCGGAGCTCGGCGCGTGAGCATGCTGTACGAACGCGCGCAGCGGATGCGCTCGACGCTATGGGCACTGATCCTGCCGCCGACGATCTGGGCCGGGCACTTCCTGTTCTGCTACGTCCTCGCTGCGATCTACTGCGCGAAGGGCGGCGCGTTCGCCCCGCTCGGCGCCGTGCGCGCCGCCATTGCGCTCGCGACCGCGGCCGCGCTCGCCGTCGTGCTCGCCGCGGGCTTCGTCGCATGGGCAAAGTCGCGGATCCCCGGCGACCCGCCGCCGCACGACGAGAGCACGGACGAGGATCGCGTGCGGTTCCTCGCGGTCGCGACGCTGCTGCTCGCGGCGCTCAGCTTCGTCGCGATCGTCTTCACCGCGCTCCCGGCGCTCGTGTTCGAGGATTGCCGATGATTCTCCGTGCGACGCAATCGGCCCCGATCCGCGTGACCGTGAAGCGCGCGGCATCTGCCGCGGGCGTCGTCGCGCTTCTCGGCGCGTGGGCCGCGGCCGCCGCCGGCCGCGGCATGACGATGCACATGATCGCGCACATGACGTCCGTCGCCGTGGCCGCGCCGCTGATCGCGTTCGGCTTGTCCGGCACCGCGCTCGATCCCGCGCAGCGCTGGCCGCGGGTCGTCGCGCCGCTCGCGATGTCGATCGTCGAGCTCGTCGTCGTCTGGGGCTGGCACGCGCCGGCGGCGCGGGCGCTCGCGGCCGGAAGCGCGGCCGGTCTCGCCGCGGAGCAGATCTCGTTCGCGGCGGTCGGCGTCGGCCTTTGGTGCGCGTGCTACGGCACGCGCGACGCGCCGTCGAGCATGCGCCGCGCGGCCGCGATCCTGGCGCTATTGTGGACGACAATGCACATGACCCTGCTCGGCGCCCTGATCACGCTCGCGCCGCGGCCGCTCTTTCCCGCGCACGCGCACGGCGGTTTGCCGTGGGGCCTGAGCGCGCTCGCCGATCAGCAGCTCGCCGGGGTCGTCATGCTGCTCGTCGGCGGCGGCGCGTATCTCGGCGGCGGCCTCGCGCTGCTTGCGGGGCTCTTGCGCGAGCGCGGGGCGGAGGTCGCGCCGCGATGACCGTCAGGATCACTTGGCGAAGGATTATCACTGCGATCGCGGCGCTCGTCGTTGCAGCCTTCCTCGTCGCGTGGTCCGGCGTGATCCACGTCGGCGCGTCGACCGGCCACGCGGCGATCACCGACTGGTTCCTGCACTGGGCCATGCGCAACACGGTGCGCACCTACGCCGCGCTCACCGTCGACACGCCGGCCGCGGATCCCGAAGGCCTCGTCTCGGCCGCGGGCCATTTCGCGGGACATTGCGCCGTCTGTCACGGCGCGCCGGGCGAGCGTCCGTCGCCGCAGATGCAGGCGGCGACGCCGCACGCGCCGGATCTCGCGATCACCGCGCCGAGCTACAGCGACGCGGAGCTGTTCTGGATCGTGAAGCACGGTGTGAAGTTCACCGGGATGCCGGCGTGGCCTTCGCTCGAGCGCGACGACGAGGTGCGGAGGATGGCGGCGTTCGTGCGCCGCCTGCCCGACATGACGGCGCCGGAGTATCATGCGCTCGCGTACGGTCCAGGCTCCATTGTCGGTACGCTCGCCGGCGCGCGGCCGACGACGCTCGAGCACGCGCTCGCCGAGTGCGAGCGCTGCCATGCCGAGGACGGGCGAGGGCAGCCGGACATTCCGCTCGTCGCCGGGCAGAAACGCGCATACCTCCGCGACGCGCTCGAGGACTTCGCGAGCGGGCGGCGCGACAGCGGCGTGATGCAGAGCGCCGCGGCGCGGATCGACGAGACGCTGCGGGATGCGCTCGCCGAGCACTACGCTCGGCAGCCGGGCCTCGTCGAGAGGCCGATCGTCGAGCCGGCCGAGCGGCAGGCGGATGCGCCGAGCGCTGCCGATGCGACGGCCGCTGCGGTCGTCGCGCACGGTATCCCGGAGCTCGACGTTCCGGCGTGCGCGAACTGTCATGCCCCCGGCAAGCGCGAGGACTACCCGATCCTCGCGGCTCAGAAGGCGGCGTACCTCGCGGCGCGCCTGCGGCACTTCAGGCAAGACGACGCAGGCGAAGTCGAGGCGCGCCGGCCGGACGCGCCGATGCCGATGATCGCGCGGAGGCTCCCGGAGCGCCTGATCGAGCCTCTCGCGCGATACTTTGCGGAGCTACAAGGGACGGAGCCATGACCGGCGACGCACCGCTCGTCAGTATCTCGCCGCGCGACTACGACGCGGTGCTGTTCGATCTCGACGGCGTCCTGACGCGCACGGCCGCCGTGCACGCGAGCGCGTGGAAGCGCCTCTTCGACGAGTTCCTGACGCGCCGCGCCGAGCGCGACGGCGAGCCGTTCGTGCCGTTCGACGAGATCGACGACTACCTGAGATACGTCGACGGGAAGCCGCGCGTCGAGGGCGTCGCCGCGTTCCTCGAGTCGCGCGGCATCGATCTGCCGGAAGGGGTGCCGGACGACGCCGAGGACGCCGAGACCCGGAACGGGCTCGGCCGCTGCAAGGACAGGTATTTTCTCGAGCGGCTCGAGCAGAGCGGCGTCGAGACGTTCGCTTCGTCGATCGAGCTCGTGCGCCTCCTTCGCGACTACGACGTGAAGACGGCGGTCGTCTCGTCGAGCCGCAACTGTAAGGCCGTGCTCGAGGCGGCGGGCATCGACGAGCTCTTCGACGTGCGGGTCGACGGCCTCGACCTCGAGCGGCACGGGCTCGCCGGCAAGCCGGCGCCCGACACGTTCCTCGAAGCGGCGCGCCGGCTCGGCGTCGAGCCCGCGCGCGCGGTCGTCGTCGAGGACGCGCTGGCCGGTGTCGCGGCCGGGCGCGCGGGCGGCTTCGGTCTCGTCGTCGGCGTCGACCGGACCGGCCGCTCCGCGGCGCTGCGCGACGCGGGCGCCGATGCGGTCGTCCACGATCTCTGCCAGGTCCAGGTGACGATCGAGCCGCCGTCCGCATGGTCGCTCGTCTACGAGCAGTTCGACCCCGAGCACGAGGGGACGCGCGAGGCGCTCTGCGCGCTCGGCAACGGCTACTTCACGACGCGGGGCGCGGTGCCGTGGTCGAGCGCGGACGGCGTGCATTATCCCGGCACCTATATCGCGGGCGGCTACAACCGGCTGCGCACCGACGTCGCCGGGCGGACGGTCGAGAACGAGGATCTCGTGAACTTTCCGAACTGGCTGCCGCTGTCGTTCAGGATCGAAGACGGCGATTGGTTCGACGTGCGCCGCGTTCGGATCCTCGAGTATCGGCAGGAGCTCGATCTGCGCCGCGGCATGCTGCTGCGGCGCGTTCGCTTCGAGGACGACGCGGGCCGCCGCTCGGCGCTCGACGAGCGCCGCTTCGTATCGATGGCCGACATGCATCTCGCCGGGCTCGAGCTCGCGCTGACGGCGGAGAACTGGTCCGGCAACGTGACGTTCCGCTCGGCGCTCGACGGACGCGTCGTGAACGACGGGGCGCAGCTCTACCGGCCGTTCAATAACCGTCACCTCGAGCCGGTCTCCTGCGGCGCGGCCGGCGACGAAGGCATCTGCCTCGCGATGCGCACGAGCCAATCCGATCTTCGCGTCGCGATCGCCGCTCGCACGCGCGCGTTCGTCGGCGCCGGCCGAGTCGATGCCGCCCGGGACAGGATCGAGGAGCAGAAGTATGTAGCCGAGGAGCTCGAGGCCGCGCTCGCCGAGGGCGAGACGCTGATCGTCGAGAAGATCGTTTCGCTCTACACGTCGCGGGACGCGGCGATCTCCGAGAGCCGGCTTGCGGCCTGCAAGGCAATCGAGCGGGCGTCGGCGTTCGACGCGCTCGCCGCCGCGCACGCGCTGGCATGGAAGCAGCTCTGGAGACGCTACGACATCCACTTGCGGGCTGCCGGGCAGGGCTATCCGCTCAACGTGCCGATGCTGCTGCGGCTCAACATTTTCCACCTGCTCCAGTCGGCGTCGCTGAACTCGATCGGGCTCGATATCGGTGTGCCGGCCCGCGGCTGGACCGGGGAGCACTACCAGGGGCACGTGTTCTGGGACGAGCTCTTCATCTTTCCGACGCTGAATCTGCGCACGCCGGAGATCACCCGCTCTCTGCTGATGTATCGCTATCGCCGTCTGCCGGAGGCCCGGGCCGCGGCGAAGGAGGCCGGCTACGCGGGCGCGATGTTCCCGTGGCAAAGCGGCAGCGACGGGCAGGAGGAGACGCAGGAGATGAACCTGAATCCCCGCTCGCGCCGCTGGGTCCCGGACAACACGCACCTGCAGCGGCACGTCGGCAGCGCGATCGCATGGAACGTGTGGCAGTACTACCAGGTCACGGGCGATATAGAGTTCATGCAGTTCTACGGCGCGGAGCTGATCCTCGAGATCGCGAGGTTCTGGAGCAGCATCGCGCACCTCGAGCCGGAGCGCGGGCGCTACGAGATTCACGGTGTGATGGGACCCGACGAGTTCCATGACGGCTATCCCGACGCAGCGGAGCCCGGCCTTCGCAACAACGCGTATACGAACGTCATGGCGATGTGGGTGCTGCGCCGCGCCGCCGACGTGCTCGAGCTGCTCCCCGATGTGCGCCGCAACGAGCTGCGGGCGAGCCTCGGCCTCGGTAACGACGAGCTCGAGCTTTGGAAGGACATTTCGACGCGGATGTTCGTGCCGTTCCACGGCGATGGTCTGATCAGCCAGTTCGAGGGCTGGGAACGGCTCGAGGAGCTCGACTGGCAGCACTATCGGATGCGCTACGGCAACGTGCAGCGTCTCGAGCTGATCCTCGAAGCGGAGGGCGACAGCGCAAACCGCTACAAGGCCTCGAAGCAGGCCGACGTGCTGATGCTGTTCTATCTCCTCTCGTCGGAGGAGCTCGGCGAGCTCTTCGAGGGCGCGGGCTACGCGTTCGATCCCGCGACGATTCCGAAGAACGTCGCGTACTACGACGCGCGCTCGTCGCACGGATCGACGCTGTCGCGCGTCGTGCATGCGTGGGTGCTCGCGCGCTCGAACCGGGCGCAAGCGCTGACGTACTTCGCGGAGGCGCTGCAGAGCGACGTCGCGGACATTCAGCAGGGCACGACGCGGGAAGGGATCCATCTCGGCGCGATGGCGGGCACGGTGGACCTCGTGCTCCGCGTATCGACGGGTATCGAGGTCACCGGGGATATGCTTCGACTGAATCCGTCGATGCCCGAGGAGCTCGACCGGCTCGATCTGCGGATCCGGTACCGCGGACATACGCTCGATCTGCGCCTGACGCGCGACGCGCTGATCGTGCGGAGCCGCGACCGGCACGCGCCGCCGATCCGGCTCGGGTTTCGCGATACCGTCGAGGAATTCGCCGGCGGCGCGACGAGGACGTTTGCGCTGCCGGCGTCGGGCGGCGGCCCCTCCGGCGTCGTCACGTCATAGCAGACGTGCCGGGCGGACGACGAAAGAGGGGCCTCGAGCGGCTCGCCGCGAAGCGCGCTCAGCGAACGGTGTGGTAGAAGCCGATCAGCGCATTCATGACCCCGGTGTCGGCGGTGCCGAGCGTCAGCACGTGCGAGATCGGATTGTGCCCTTGCAACTGCGCGAAGGCCGGGCAGTCGCGGTACTTGCGGCAGAGCTGCGCGTAGAGCTCGGCGACGCCGATCTCGGTCGGGGCGGGATCATGCTCTCCGCTCCACAGCGCGAGCGGTACGCGCGGCCCGTCGTACGCATCGACCGCGTCCGTAAGACCCGGCGCCTGATCGCCGAACAGCCCCGAGATCAGCACGGCGGCCGCGAGGCCCGGGCCTGCCGCGGTCTGACCGTCGCGTGCGAAGAGGTAGCGTGCCGCGTGCGTCGCGCCCTCGCCGGCGGCGAGCAGAACGATCGTATCCGGGTCGCCGCCGAAACGCGCGACGTTGCGCGTGAGCCAGGAGAGCAGCTGGCGCAGATCCTCGATCCCGGATACGACGTCCGCCGACTCGGCGTCGCGATAGCTCGCGATCACGCCGAGGCCGCCGAAGCTCGCGCCGAGCTTGCCGAGATGACTGTAGATCAGGCCGTCACTGCCGGGAGCGGTCGGAGCGCTGTCGCCGAGCCCGTTGCCGTGCAGGAACAGGAACACGGGCCCCGGCTCGCTGAACGCCTGCTCCGGACGGAACAGCGATAGCGTCTGCCGGGGATCCTCGCCATACGCATGCGTCTCGGGTGCGAGCACGCCGGGCCACGGGACTTCTCGATGGACGGCGGTGTAGAGGCGGATCGTCTCGGCGAAGGCGTCGCGGTCCCAGCGCTTGCCGATCGCGCGGACGCCCATTGCGGCCTCGTAGGCGAGCTGCCGTGCGGTGTCGGCGCTTGAGGGTGTTGGCGACTGGGCGTAAGCGGCCATCAGGCCGGCCGCGGCGACGAGGGACACGAGGACGGAGGGCAACGGGGAGCGCATGGCGACGGACTCCGTGGTGCAGGGAGCATCGATACTACCGGCTCCGAGATGGCTATGTCAAACAAATAGGACATCGAGTCAAAAAAAACTTGCATCGAGGAAATAAAAAGGTACATTGAGTCCGAAATTTTCCACAAAGGGTTGCCCACATGTCGTTCCGAGAGAAGAGCGCCTGGGTCACGCTGATCACCCTCATCGTGTTGTCGATCGCTTTCGCTTTGCACGTGCCGCAGCCGTGGACACTGCGGCCGGCATCGAGCCCGTTCATGTTCCACGTGCTGCTGCTCGCGATCGTCGCGTTTGTCGTGATCGAGGTCGTCGCGCATGTCGTGATCGCGATCTTCTCACCGAGGGATGCGCGCGCGCCGAAGGACGAGCGCGAGCGGCTCATCGAGCTGAAAAGCATCGCGGCCGCGGCCTACGTCTACGCGTTTCTGAGCCTGTCCTCGGTGTTCACGATCCATTTCGGCGCGAACCAGATCGGTGTCGGCTATCTGATTCTCTTGTCGTTCATCGTCGCCGAGATCGTCAACTATGCACTGCGCATCTACTACTACCGGCGGGGGTTCTAGCGCATGCGTAAGACCCGCATCGAGAATCGCATCCGGCGGCTCCGGTTCGATCGCAACGAGATGACGCAGCAGGAGCTCGCCGAGAAGGTCGGCGTGACCCGGCAGACGATCAATGCGATCGAGCTCGGGAAGTATTCGCCGTCGCTCGAGGTCGCGTTTCTGATCGCGCGGGCGCTCGGCGTCGAGCTCGAGGAGGTGTTCAGCTATCCGAAGGACGCGGCGGAAGAGGCCGAAGCCGAGCGGGGCACGAAGCGCGGCTGAGCCGCTTTTAAACCTTTGACGCGGGCGGAAGGCGGGCGGGTATACTCGCCGTAATTGAATACAACATTCCGGACGGCCCGCGACGGGCGCCGCAAAGGACGGGGCGATGCCGATGAAACGAACGACGAGCACGGCTTGGGCGATGATGCGACTCGGCGCCGCCGCGGCCATCACCTGCGGCGCGTTGTCTGGCGCGCACGCGCAGGGCGGTGCGTCCGGGGAAGGCAGCTCTGCCGGGGATGCCGACTGGACTCACCCGATGACGGAGTGGGGCGATCCGGATCTGCAGGGCATGTGGCCGATCTGGCATTTGATCGGCACGCCGATGCAGCGGCCCGAGCAATACGGCGATCGCCGCTTCATGACCGACGAGGAGTTCGCAGAGGTGCAAGCTCGGGTCGAGCAGCGCAACACCCGCTACGACGAGGAGATCCAAAGCAACCGGATGGGCGGGGGCCACTGGGCCGAGCCGACGCAGGCGCTGCGCCTCACGTCGCTGATCGTCGATCCGCCGAACGGGCGCTTCCCCGCGCTGACGGAGGCGGGCGTCGCGAAAGCGGCGACGATGAGCGGCAGCTACTATCAGAACGACAACTTCGACGATCTCACCGACTTCGACTCCTGGGATCGATGCATCACGCGGGGGCTGCCGGTCTCGATGCTGCCGCGCAACTACAACAACGGCATCCGCATCGATCAGGCGCCGGGCTATGTCGTGATCAGCCTCGAGATGGCGCACGAGTCGCGCATCATCCCGCTCGACGGGCGGCCGGCGCTCGCGCCGGAGATCAGGCAGTGGCTCGGCGAGTCCCGCGGACACTGGGAAGGCAACACGCTCGTCGTCGAGACGACGAACTTCAACGGTCAGACGATGCTCGCGAACGTCGGCGTCCCCGGGGCGCCGCGCAACGTCAACCCTTCGTCCGAAAGCTTGCGTATCGTCGAACGTTTCACGCGCGTCAGCGACGACGTCATGGAGTTCGAGATGACGGTCGAGGACCCGGTCACGCTGACCCGGCCGTTCACCGTTCAATACCCGATGTGGCGCGACGACGACTACAAGATCTTCGAGTACGCGTGCCACGAGGGGAATACCGCGGTGCGCAACTACATCGAGACGTCGCGATACGAGCGGGGCCTGCGGCGGTAGAACAGCGCCGCAGCGCTGGCTCGGCGGCTAGCGGGCGAGCGTGCCGAGCGCCTGCTGGGTGCGCTCGTACCCGTAGTCGATCAGTGCCTGCGCGCGGTAGAAGTCGAAAAAGCCGCACAGGTTGCCCGGGATGCGGATCAACAGCGTCGGCGCGTAGCTTGCGAGCTTGAGCTGCGTGATCGTCCGTTGCATCGCGTCCATCGAGCGGGCGGCGAGGTCATGGAAGCCGAGCTCGGCCGGCGCCGAGGACGTTTCAGTCGTGCCGAGCAGCGCGTCGATGAAGCCCAGGATGCTTTGCCGCTGCGCGCCGTGCGCAGAATCCTCTCGCCCGGCGCGGATGCGAACCGGCGCGTCGGGCTCGTCGGGCGCGTTCAGATCGACCGCGATCGTGACGTCCGTCTGCGCGTTCAACGTCGGCGCCACCGGTACCGGGTTCACGAGGCCGCCGTCGACGAGCACGAGCTTGTCGACGGTGACGGCCGCGAAGACGGTGGGCACGGCGATCGACGCGCGGATCGCGTCGAAGAGCGACCCGCGGTTCAGCCACATCTCGCGGCCCGTCGAGAGCTCGGTCGCGATCGCTGTGAAGCCGATCGGCAGCTCCTCGATCCGGCAATCGCCGATCAGGTCGCGCAGGACGCGGATGATCCGCTCGCCCTTGAAGAGCGAGCCGTTCAGCGACCAGTCGAGCAGACGCAGGATATCGAGGCGCTGCAAGGCCGTGACCCACTCGGCGTACGTATCGAGCTTGCCGGCGGCGTAGATCCCGCCGACGAGCGCGCCCATCGACGAGCCCGAGATGTAGCGGATGTCGTAGCCGTGGGCCTCGAGGCAGCGGATCACCCCGATATGCGTGAGTCCGCGGGCGCCGCCGGCGCCTAGGACGAGCGAGGTCGGGATTCCTGCCATGCTGCTGCGCTCCGGGCTGAGTCGAAGCGCAGTGTAGGGTGGGCAGCGGTGGAAAAAAATTGGTGTCAGACACCCTTTTTCCCGCTTTCGGGAAAAAGGGTGTCTGACACCAATTTCCTTGGGCTAGTGGATCAGCTCGACGTGCGGCATGTGCGTCTCGCCTTCGGCCGCGACCCACAGATGGCCCATCATCCCGGAGTCCGCGTGGTCGAGGATGTGGCAGTGGTACATCCACATGCCGGGACGCTCGTCGAAGCGGACCGCGATCCGCAGCGACGACTCCGCCGGCACGTCGACCGTGTCCTTCCATTCGGGGATGCGCGTGTCGTCGAGCACCTGGAAGAAGTAGCCGTGGAGGTGGAACGGGTGCGCGAACGCGGTGTCGTTCACGACGTTCCAGATCTGCGTATCGCCGATTCGCGCGACGAGCGGCTCGCTGTCCCAGTACGGGATGCCGTTGATGCCCATCACGACCTCCTTCGCCCGGGACGTGCTCCGGGTCTCGATCGTGAGGTCGATCGTCAGCTCCTCTGCGCCGGCAACGTCGATCCGCTCGATCTCGCGCAGCTCGACGGGTATCTGCTCGGGAATCACGGGACGCGCGTCGACCGTGACGATCTCGAGCATGTTCTCCCGCGGGCGATTGAACACGCTGCCGAAGCCGCGCTCCGTCGGAATCCACTGCATGAACGTCGACGTGCCCGGAGGATCGGCAGGCGTGAACACGAAGTCGGCCCGCTCGCCGGGGACGAGGATGATCCGGCTGACCTCCTGCGAGCGCTCTGCGAGGCCGTTGTCGCCGCCGAGCTTCACGAACGTGTGATTCGGCAGCCGCAGCGTGTAGTAGCGGGCACGCGCCGCGTTGATCACGCGCCAGCGCTGCTGCTTGCCGTTGCGCACCTTGAGCTGCGGCCGCACCTTGCCGTTCACGAGCAGCACGTTGCCTTCCCGGCCGAAGAGATCGCCGAACTCGCCGCCGGTATCCTCGGGCAGGAATCGACCCTCGTCGTCGAGCGCGATGTCCGAGAGCACGACGACGAGCTCGTCGCCGAACACCGCAGGATCCTGCGGATCCTCGACGACCAGCGGCCCGTATAGGCCCCAGCCGACCTGGGCGGCCGAGTTGATGTGCGGGTGATACCAGAACGTGCCGGCGTCTCGCGCGACGAACTCGTAGACGAACTCGCCGCCCGGCGCGATCGGATCCTGCGTGAGACCGGGCACGCCGTCCATGTTGTTCGGCAGACGCATCCCGTGCCAGTGAATGCTCGTCGCCTCGGGCAGGGAGTTCTTGAAGCGCACGATGACCTTATCGCCGACCTTCGCGCGAATGAGCGGGCCGGGCAGCGAGCCGTTATACGTCCAGACCGGCGTCGTCTTGCCGGGGATCAGCTCCATGTCCGTGATGCGGGCCTCGAGCTCGATCTCGACGACGTTCGGGTCCGGATTGATGTCCTCCGGCTCGGTGAGCGCAAGGTCGTCGGCCCAGCCCTCGGGCTGCTCGACTTCGAGCGCGCTTTGCGTCGGCCCGCATCCGCCGACGACGAGGGCGCCGATCGCGAGGCCGGCCAGACTCGCACCCCTGAGAAGAACGCGATTGCGTGATCGTCTCGGTGTTCCCATTGCGCTCGCAGATCTAAAAGAAGTAAATTAGATGCATCTTATCGTACAAGACGCTCATGCAGCTGACAAGGTTCACGGATTACACCCTACGCGTCCTGATTTCCGTCGGTCTGAATGACCGCAGGGGCGAGAAAAGAGGTGTAACGATCGGTGAGATCTCGACGCAATACGGGATATCACGTAATCACCTGATGAAGGTCGTCCAGCATCTCGCCCGGGCAGGGTATCTCGAGACGCTGCGCGGCAAAGGCGGGGGGCTTCGGCTCGGCGTACCTGCCGGGAAGATTCGCCTCGGCGACGTCGTGCGCGAGGTCGAGGGCGGCTTTCAAATCGTTCCGTGCTTCGATCGCGCTCAGCCCGGTGCTTGCGTGATCGCCCCGGCCTGCGTGCTGAAGGGCGTGCTGAGCGATGCGCTCGACGCGTTCCTCGGCGTGCTCGATCGCTACACGCTCGAGGATCTGCTCGGCTCCGAAGGCCGTCTCGACGCGCTGCTCGCCTTCGAGCCGGGTCGACGCAAGCGCAAGGGCGGAATGCCGCCGGCGGCGCCCGCGGCTTGACCGGCCGCCGAGGGGTCGCAAGCGCGCGGCGGAGAGTCGTGGAGCAACGAAGGGATCTCGGCTCGAACGGAGGATAATGGCATGGCAGCCGTGGAAAGAACTGTCGTCGTCGGGACGGCGCCGCGCAGCGACGCTGCGGTCGTCGCGCTCGCCGTCGTGTCGCTCGTGTGGCTCGGGGCACTGCTCGGCGTCTCGTTCCTTGCGACGCCGGTCAAGTTCCTCGCGCCGACGCTGACGATGCCCGTCGCGCTCGACGTCGGGCGCCAGACGTTTCACTGGTTCAATCGGATCGAAATCGCGCTCGCCGTTGCGGCGCTCGTGGTGGCCGTCGCGTACGACCGACCGCGGCTCCTCGACAATGTCGGCACGGCGGTGCGACCCTACGCGACGCTGCTCGCCGCGGTCCTCGCCGTCGCCGTAGGCCTGCAGGCGCTGTGGCTCCTGCCTCTGCTCGATGCGCGCGTCGAAACGATCATCCAGGGCGGCACGCCGCCGCCGTCGTCGCTGCACGACGTCTACGTCGTGCTCGAAGCGGTGAAGCTCGGCGCGCTCGTCGGCGCTGCGTGGCTCGCGGTCGCGGCGATGCGTCGCGGCGCGCCGCGCCTCGACGGCTGACCGCCGGAGGCGTCATCGTGCAGACGTTCCTGTCGTACGGCTTTCGGCCGTTCTTTCTGCTGGCGGCCGCGTGGGCGGTGCTCGCGCTCGTGCTGCTGGTCGTCGCGCTCGCCGGAGGCGGCTGGTCCGCCGAGGCGTTGCCGCTCTACCGGTGGCACGGGCACGAGATGATCTTCGGCTTCGTCGCCGCGGCGATCGCAGGCTTCCTGCTGACGGCCGCGCCGACGTGGACGAGCACGAGGCCGGTCTCGGGCACATTGCTCGCGGGCCTCGCGCTGCTCTGGATCGCCGGACGGATCGTCGCAAGCCCTCTGACCGGCCTGCATGCGACGCCGGCCGTCCTCGTCGAGCTTGCATTCTTTCCCGCGCTCGGCGCCGCTCTCGCGGCGCCGCTCTTGCGCACGCGCAACGTCCGCAACTATCCGTTCCTGCTGTTGCTCGCATTGCTCTTCGCCGCGGATGCGGCGTTTCATGCGGTCTTGGCAGGCCGGCTCTCGCTGCCGTTCGATCCATTGCGCCTGGCGGCGAACATCGTGCTCGTGATGGTGGTCGTCGTCGGCGGACGGATCATCCCGGCATTCACGCGCAACGCGCTCGTGCGCGAGCGGATTTCGACTTCGATTCGCCCCGCGCCGCTGCTCGAGCGCGCGTCGCTCGTCGCGATCGCCGCGGTCGTCGTCGCCGACATCGTCGCGCCGGACACGCTTGCGGCCGGCATCGTCGCGGCCGCGGCCGCATTGCTGATCGCCGCGCGGCTCGCACGGTGGGAAGGCTGGCGTACGCTGCGCATGCCGATCGTGCTGATTCTGCACGTCGGCTACGCGTGGGTCGCGGCCGCGCTCGCGCTGAAGGCCGTCTGGCTGCTCGCGCACGCGCCGTGGGCCGCGAACTGGCTGCACGCCCAGACGGCGGGTGTGTTCGGCACGATGATCCTCGCCGTCACGACCCGGGTCGCGCTCGGGCATACCGGACGTCCGCTCGTCGTGCATCCGGCGATCACCGTCGCCTACGCGCTCGTCGTCGCGGGCGCGCTCGTGCGCGTGTTCGGACCCGGGCTGCTGCCGCTCGGCCCCGTGCACGTCCTCGCGTGCGCGATGGTGCTCTGGGCCGGGGCGTTTGCCGTCTTTCTCGCGATCTATGTTCCGATTCTGCTCGGTCCGCGCGTCGAGTCGTCGTGACTAGATGCGGGCGGCCGAGTGCTCATCGTCCTCGTCGTCCGAGCCCTCGCCGGGATCGAACACGAGCTCCGGTGAGAGCAGCTCCCCGGGCTCGGGCTCTGCGGCAGCCGGCTCTTGCGGAACTTCACGCGGCGGGCTGCCCGGCTCGGCGATAGCACCCGCGCCCGCGATCAGCCTCGCGATCGTATCCTCGTCACCGGGCTGCCGCTGCTCGCGCAGCTCCGGCGGCATGCGCCGGCCGTCGAACGAGTACATGTCGCGCAGGCGGTCGCGAACGGCGGTCACTTGCTTCAGCTCCTGCGTCGTCTCGGCGAGCAAGACCTTGAGCTCGGAGAGCTCCTGCTGGGCCGCGTCGCCGGCCTCTCTCGCGTCGGCAAGCTGCTTGCCGTAGCTTCGCTCGAGGACGTCGAGCTTGAACTCGAGGGCCTTGACCGCGTCCTCGAGCTCGGCGCGCGCCGCGCGCTCGGCTTCGAGCTCACGCTCGAGGCGGGCGATCGTCTCGTCCCGCTCGTCGGGCGCATTCGGGTCGTCGCCGGCGGAAGCCGCCGCGGCGACGGGCGGCGGCACTTGCGCGGCGTCGTGCTCGTGCTCCTCGGGCTCCTCGGCTTCCCGGCCGGGTCGCGCGGCGGCCGCTGCCGTCCTTGCGGCTGCCACGGCCCGCGCGGCGAAATCCATGAGGCGCCGCCGCGCCTCGCTCATGTGCTCGTCCCTCATCCGAAAGCTTTCAATGGGTTGCTCGGCCGCAGCCTAGTCCGCGAGGCCGCGGGCCGCGTTGAGGCGGGTCACAGACTGCCGCCGGCGCGCGGGGAGCGAGGAGACCGCCGCCTTGTCGGCGATATCGAAAGCAAGCATGCTCTTCCGGGGCCGTCCGTCCGGCCCCGCGGCTCGGCCGCGCTCACTTCGAAGGAACCGCTCGATGCGCTCGCTGAAACGACCGCTTTCCGTCGCCGCGCTCGTCCTTTGCGCAGTCCCCCTGGATCCCGCGCGCGCCGTGCCGGGCGACGACGAGATCCGTGAGATCCTGCGCGAGCGCGTCGGGGAGCAGGCGGACCGCACCGGCATCGTCGTCGGCGTCATCGAGCCCGACGGACGACGGATCGTCGCTTACGGGAGCGCCGGAGCCGGCGCGGACCGGCCGCTCGACGGCGACGCCGTTTTCGAGATCGGCTCGGTCACGAAGGTCTTCACCGCTTTGCTGCTTGCGGACATGGCCGAAGGTGGTGAGATCGGTCTCGACGACCCTGTCGAGCGCTACCTGCCGGACGGCGTGAACGTGCCCGAGCGCGGCGGCCGCTCGATCACGCTGCGCGAGCTCGCGTTGCACCACTCCGGGCTGCCGCGCCTGCCGGGGAACATGGACCCTGCCGACCCGACGAATCCGTATGCCGATTACTCGGTCGAGCAGCTCTATGCGTTTCTGTCGAGTCACGAGCTGCAACGCGACATCGGCGCACAGTACGAGTACTCGAATCTCGGGTATGGATTGCTCGGCCACGCGCTCGCCCGCGCAGCCGGCGTCGACTACGAGACGCTCGTGCGCGAGCGCATCGCCGAGCCGCTCGGCATGGCGAGCACGGCTGCTACGCTGAACCGCGACCTTCGCTCACGTCTTGCGACCGGGCACGACGTGCGGCGGCGGGAAACGTCGAACTGGGATCTTCCGACGCTTCCCGGTGCAGGGGCGCTCAAGTCGACGGCGAACGACCTGCTGAGCTTTCTCGCGCTCTTTCTCGGGCAGCACGACGAGCCGCTCGAGGATCCGCTCTCCGTCATGCTGACGGAGCGGCGCCCCGCGGGCCCCGGCATGGAGATCGCGCTCGGCTGGCACATCCGTCAGCGCGCCGATGACGAAGGCATCGTATGGCACGACGGCGGCACCGGCGGCTACCGCTCGTTCGTCGGGCTCGATCCGGCCGCCGGGGCCGGCGTCGTCGTGCTGACGAATGTGTCGACTCCGGCCGGCGTCAACGACATCGGCTTGCACCTGCTCGATGCGACCCTCCCGCTGCTGCCGGCGGATTCGCCGCTGCTGGAGACGCCTCGCGAGCGTACGCGAATCACTCTGGAGCCGGAGGCGCTCGACCCGCTCGTCGGGCGCTACGCGTTCGGCCCGGGGATCGAGATGACCGTTACGCGCGAAGGCAACCGCCTGTTCGTGACGCCGACGGGGCAGCCCCGCACCGAGGTGTTTCCGGAGAGCGCGACGCGGTTCTTCTTCGATGCGGTAGACGCGGACATCGAGTTCCGCACGGACGAGCAGGGCAGAGTGCACTCGCTGGTCGTCACGCAGCTCGGCACCGCTCAGGTCGCGCGCAAGCTCGACAGCGACGCCGACGAGCCGGAGGAGTGGTTCGGTTACCGCGTCGCGGACGTGGATCCCGCGATCTACGACGGCTACGTCGGGCAGTATCGCCTGACGCCCGCGTTGACGTTCACGATCACACGGGACGGCGATTCGCTCTTCGCGCAGCTCACGGGGCAGCCGAGGGTCGAGATCTTTCCTGCGAGCGAGGTGCTGTTCTTCTACAAGGTCGTCGACGCCCAGATCACGTTCGAACCGGATGAGAGCGGCAGGGCGAACGCGCTCGTGCTGCATCAGGCGGGGCAGAATCCGCGCGCCGAGCGGATAGACTGATCACCCGTCTCCGAGCTCCGGATGCGCCGGCCGCAGGTCGGGAGGCTCTTCGCGGCCGGTACGCGGAACGTTGCGCGAAGGCCGCTACGGTTCGCGTGCGTCGATCCGGAACGGCACGCGCGCGACCTCTCGCAGCGTCTCATCGTCGCCGAGGCCTTCGATGACGACCTCGTAGTCGCCGGGCGGAAGCCGTTCACTCGGCACGCCGATCGCCAGCGCATCCTCGTAGCCCGGCTCGATCGCGCCGGTGACCCATATCGGCTCCGCGGTCGGCTCGGCCGCGCGGCGAACGGCGGCCCGGAACCTTGTGTACTCCGCAGGTCCGGGATCGACGAGCAGCACGAGCACCTCGCCGTCGTCGGCAGGCGCGATAACGGCCCCTTGCGTGCCGCGCACCGCATAGAGCGGCAACACGCGATAGGGCGGCGCTTGGGTCACTGCCGGCACCGAGCTCTTGAGCGCCGCGTTCTCGACGTAGAGAAGCGACGCGACGATCAGCGAACCGACCAGCAGCACGGACGCCGCGGCCGCATACTGCGGCGAATGGAGCAGCGCGGGCCAGCGGCGCGAAGGGGGCGCCGGCAGCTCGCCGCGCTCGGCGAGGTCGGAAAGTCCTCCCTTCAGCCGCTCCGCGAGCTCGAGCTGCTCGACGAGCTCCGGATCGCCGAGATACGTCTCTTCGAATGCCGCCTCCTCGGTCGGGCTGAGCTTGCCTTGCAGGTAGCGCTCGACAATCAGCTGCTCTTCGATGCTTTCGCGCTTCATATCTATACCAGTGTCCTCCGGGCCGCCTTCCTCTCAGCGTACGATCTCGAGCCGTCCGCGCCCCTCCGCGCGGCCGAGTAGCGCCTTGAAGCGCTGCTTCGCGCGAAACAGGACCCGGTTGAAGTGCGATGCATCGATACCGAGCGCCGCACAGATCGCATCTCGGTCCTGGTCCTGCAGATAGAGGCGGACGAGCACCTCCCGATCGCGGGCCACGGGCAGCTCCTCGAGCAGCGCGCGCACGGCGCCCGCGACCTGCGCGCGCGACAGGTTGTCGCCGGGACCCGAGCCGCCGTCGGCCGTCGTATCGATCGCGTCGAGATCGGGCGTCGTCGCGCGCCGCTTGTTCTTGCGCCATTCGGCGGAGAGCAGATTGATCGCGATGCCGCGCAGGTATGCGGCGAGCCGCTGCGGGTCGTCCAGCGATGACGCGCGCAGCTTCTCGATGGCGATGATGAAGGTCTCCTGGCGCAGGTCTTTCGCGAGCTCCCGATCCCCGGTACGCCGCTGCAGCAGATACAAGAGACCTCGGCCGTAGCGCTCGATCATCGCGCGCTCGGCGCTTCGATCGCCGTGGGCGATACGCCTGACGAGATCGACCGATACCTCGGCTTCGAAATCCGTCTGCTCGGAAGCTGCGGTCATCGGTCGACGGCCAAGGCAAAAAGGATGGTCTCGGCGGTGAGACGGAAACGGCGGCCGCGACACTTTACTCGTGACGGCGATGCCGTCGACGAATCGAGCCCCTCGTTCCTCCCGCAAGGGATCACCAGGAGACGATCATGAACCGCACAAGCGAAAAGAGAGTCGAGCGTGAGCCCCGCAATTTTCAGTGGGTATTGGAAGTCTTGATCCTCGTGACGGTGACACCCGCGCTCGTGTACGCGGTGACGTCGCTGCACAATCTTCCTTCTCCCGTCTGAGCGACGCTCGTGAATCGGAGCGACTCGGACGCGGCCGTGCCGGACCGACCCGTGCGTCGGTTCGGGCCGGCCGGATGCCTGCATGCGTTTGCGCTCGTTCGTCCCGCCGAGGCACTGAGCGTCGCGCTGCTCTTCTGCTACGCGCTCGTGCTGCTCGTTTGCTACTACCTGCTGAAAACCTTGCGCGAGCCGCTCCTGCTGGCCGAAGGATCCGCCGAGATCAAGAGCTACGCGCAGGCGGTAATCGCACTCGTGCTGCTCGTGCTCGTGCCGCTTTATGCGGCAGCGTTCAAGCGAGTGGAGCGTGCCCGGCTCGTGCGCGGCATCACCGTGCTCTTCATCGGTAACCTGCTGCTCTTCGCCTTCCTCGGCGAAGCCGGCGTCGACATCGCTTTCGCGTACTACGTGTGGGTCGGAGTGTTCGGCGTCGTGATCCTCGCGCAGTTCTGGGCTCACGCCGCCGATGCTTTCGACGTCGAGAGCGGGGAGCGCGTGTTTCCGGCCATCGTCGTCGGCGCGACGCTCGGCGGTCTCGTCGGCCCGCTCGCATTCCGCGTGTTGTATCCGGCGGTCGGCATTCGGGCGCTGATGCTGATCTGCGCCGGGTTGCTCGTCGTGACGCTGCCGCTCGTCGGGTGGAGCCGGCGCGCGGTCCCGGCGGATTCGCGGCGCGGCGGGGCCGTCGACGTTCGAACGTCCCCGGCACGGTCGGTCGGCGCGAGGTCCGGGTTCGCGCTCGTGCTCGCAGACCCTTATCTGCGGCTTCTCGCGCTGCTCGTCGTGCTGCTGAACTGCGTCAACTCGACCGGCGAATATCTGCTCGCGGAAGTCATCGTGGCGCGCGCCGATGAGCAGGTCGCGATCGATGCTGCGGCGGACCGCGGCGCGCTGATCGCAGGCTTCTACGCGAGCTTCTTCTTCGTCGTCAACGCGCTCGCGGTCGCCGCGCAGTTGCTGCTCGTCGGCCGCCTGTTCGGCTGGATCGGCGTGCAGGGCGCGGTGCTCGTCGCGCCGGTCATCGCGCTCGTCGGCTACGGCCTCGCGGCGTTCCTGCCGGTCTTCACGCTCCTGCGCATCCTCAAGACGTTCGAGAACAGCGTCGATTACTCCGTGACGAATACGGCGCGGCATGCGCTCTACCTGCCGCTCCCGCCGGAGGAAAGGTACGCCGGGAAGACGGCGATCGACGCGTTCTTCTGGCGCTTCGGCGATCTGTTGCAAGCCGGCATGGTCTATTTCGGCGTGAACGCGCTCGATTTCGGGTTGCGTGAGTTCGCGTGTGTCAATGCTGCGCTGGCCGTCGTGTGGATCGGCGTCGCGCTCGGACTCGCGCGGGGCTATGCGCGGTGCACCGCACCGGCGGCGGCTCGTCACGCGCTCGTGTCTTCGTCCCATTCGAGCACCCCGGCGAGCACGATCGCTACTCGCTGATCTACAGCAGCCCGAAGCGGTAGCTTCGACGATACGCAGGGACCGGCGAGTCGGACGGTTGCCGCTGACCGTCCTCGGCTTGCGAAGTTTGCGGCGGAGCGGACGGCGGCCGCTCGCCTTCCGGCTGCCGATTCTGAATCGGAGCCATCTCGGCCGCCGCAACGCTCAACGCCCCGGCGATGTCGAGGCGGCCGTGCCCGAACCGCTCGTCCCACTCGGCCGGACTGTTCCCGAGATACTCGGCACCCTCCTGAAGCCAGTGCTTCACCTGCGCGGGCGTCGCCGCAGGGTACTTGGCGAAAAGGAGCGCCGCCGCACCGCCGACGAGCGGCGCGGCCATCGAGGTCCCGAAGAAGCAGTAGTAGCCGCCGCCGTTATCGGTCGACCACATTGACGTACCTGGTGCCGACAGGCTGATCTCCGGGCCGTGGTTGCTGCCCCAGAACCACTCCGCGTCCTGGCTCGAATTGGCGTCGCAGCCGATGCTCTTGAACTCGTCCCACTGATTCGTCGCGCTCACCGCGATGACCCCCGAGCTCAGGGACACGTCGTCGCTGCCTGCAAGGAGAGCAGGGTAGTCGACGACGCGCGCATCGGGAGCGGGGCAGGCTGCGCCCAGGTAATGTTGCCCCGCGGCGAATACGACGACCGCTCCCGAGGCGATCGCGTTCTCGATCGCCAGCTCGAGCTCGCCGTCGTCCGTCCAGTCCCACGAGTTCACGATTACGCGCGCACCGAGATCCGTTGCGGCTTCGATCGCGAGGGCGGGGGCGCTTCCGAGCACCTCCCAGCTGCAGCCTCCGGCTACACATCCGCTCGTTGCGAATCGCACCGGCGCTATTCGCGCGTGCCAGTCGACGCCCGCGATCCCCACGTGATTGTCGGACATCGCGGCAGCGATGCCGGCGACGGCCGTGCCGTGGTAATCGTCGTCGTCCTGAGGATTCGTGTCGCCGTCATTGTCGCCGTCGTTCGTGACATCCGCTCCGGGGACGATCTTGCCTTGCAGGTCGGGATGATCGCTTTCGACGCCGAGATCGACGACCGCGATGACGACGTTCGGCGAGCCGGTCGTCGTCGCCCAGCCGGGCACCGCGTTGATGTCCGCGCCGGACATTCCGAGCGACGCGCCGCTCGCGACGTTTCTGAGCGGCCATTGCAGCGGAAAGATGTCGTCGTTCGGCGAGCCCGCGAACGGCGTTGCTTGCGCGGGCGATGGGCAATACGGCGCCGCAGGGAGCGAGCTCGCAAGGTTCGTTGGCCCGCCGGCGTTCAGGCGCACGGGCAGAGGCGCGAGGTCTCCGGCTCGCCCGAATCGCGGCGGAAAGACCCGTACGAGCTGCGGCTGAGCATGCCGGACGCGAGGATCGGAGTTCAGCGCGTTCACGCGTGCAAGGGCTCGCTCGACGGGAACGTCGGGAAACGAGATCGTGAAGCGGTTGCGCCGCTCGTCGGTACGCAGAATGCGCGCGTCGAGCTCGTCCTCCAACAGCGCGCGCCCGGTCTCGAGAGGGACATCGGGCTCGAAGCGGACGACGAACTCGTCGACGAGCAGCATCTCGATCTCGTCCGCCCGGTAGACCGGGACGCGCGACTCGACCGCGGCGTGCCGCTCGAGCGCGGCCGCGGCCGCCTCGAAGGCCTCGCGGGAAGCGCCGTCAGCCGGTCTCAAGAGCACGACTCCGTAGCGCTCCTCGACCGTCGGCAGCGGCACGAGCGTGACGGCCTCGCTGCGACCGACCGCCTCTCGAAACGCGGCCGTCTCGCCAGTGACGATGCGCAGCGCACGCGATGAGTCGGATGGCGTCAAAGGCACCCTTCGATCGCCGGCAAAGTAGAAGTCGTCCTGTCCGTGGGCCTCGAGCGCTGCGAGCGCGACGGCGAGGAGAACGATGCGGAGCTTGATACGAGTCATGGTGGCATCTCCGAGCGGCGCGAGGCGCGCCGGCACCCCACGCCGGGCTGAAGATCAGTTGCTCGTCAGATGAGCGATACCGCCGTGCTGCCCCAGGCTTCCCTCATGAGGCGGCGTGAAGATCGACACGCTTCGCGGTCCGTCCTCTTCGGCGGCGACGATCTGCATGGACACGGCCGGATGCACGGTCGCACTCTGATGCTCCCTCGTGTCCCGAACTCTCACGTCGAGGATGTTGTAAACGGGGCGCTCTTCGGTGCTGCTTGTTCCGGCGTTGCTTCTTCCGGCGTTCCCTTCTTCGGTGGGGTTCTTCCATGCGAGGTAGGGCACCGGAATCCAGCGGGTCTCCGCACTCTCATCGACGGGCAGCGGGATAAGGAGGTAGTCGCCGTTAGGGTTGATCGGCCCGATGATGCTGACGCGCTGTCCCTCGTCGAGATGAACGCCCGCTCTCTGAACGGTCAGCACGACGTGATTCACCTTGGGCTGTGGACCCGGCTCGAGGCCCGGCGGCTCGGCCGCCGGCTCGGCGGCCTGGTCTTGCGCGAACGCGCCCCCGGTGGCCATGACAAAGGCGACCCCAATCGGCGCGAATCGATAGAGCTGGTACCTCATCTCGTCTCCCTCTCATTATTCGTCGTTGTCGGTGCTTTTCTCGATGTCGGTCGAGCGCCGCGCAGCGCGCTACCGCCAATCGCCCATCAGCACGAATGCGCTCCAGAAGTACGGATCGCTCCAGCGGCGCTCCGACGCGATCTCGAGCTGTGCGGCACGCAACGCCTCGGCCGGGCGGAGGCCGCGTGCCAGCATGCCTTCGTAGAACCGGCTCATGAGCTCGGCCGTGGCCCGGTCGGGGACTTGCCAGAGGCCCGCGGCGGTCGCGCGCGCGCCGGCATACATGAAGGCCTGTGTCAGCCCGAGCAGCCCCTCGCCGCGGATCTCGCGTCCGAGCGCCGTCTCGCACGCGCTCAGGACGACGAGCTCGGCGTCAAGGCGTAGAGCCTGAATGTCGTCGAGACGCAGAAAGCCGTTTCGCCGAGCGCCGTGTGCGTCGACGCTGGATAGCGCGAGGCCGGAGAGCGACGGATACTGCGAGTCGACGAGGCCGTGCGTCGCGAAGTGGACGAAGCGGAAACGGCCGAGACCGGCGGCGGCCACGGCCTCGCGATTGGCGTCGACGCCCGTCAGCACGAGTCGCTCCGCCGGCGGCAGCAGCGCGGCGAGCGCCGCCGCTTCGCGTCCGGAGAACGGCAGCCGTGCGAGCGGCGCATCGAGCAGCGCGGAGCGCGGCTCGAGGCCGGCGTCCTGCGCGTCGGCGGCGTCGACGATTCCGCCCGCGCGGTCCGTGTCCGCGCTCGCCAGCGCGAGCCGGGCGTCGCTCGGCTCGAACACCGGGTCCGCGATCACGGCCAGTGTCTTCTCATACGCCCGCGCACGCGACTCCGCGAATCGGGCCAGCACTGCGGACATCGACGGAACGCTTACGATCTCGTAGCGCTCGAGCAGGTTGCGGCCCGCGCCGTCGCGAGTGTCCGGCAGTGCGCCGAACGGGACGTATTGCAGCGCGCCGTCGCTCGCGACGACGATGCGGCGGCCGTCGATGAACGGGAGGGCGGGCGCGACGATCGCGTCGGCGAGCGCCTCGAGCTGTGCGGCGAGCGCGCGCCGGCTTCGCCCGTCCGGCCGGTAATCCACGAGCGCGTCATACACGCTCCGCGCCGCAGACTCGAGCGCGTCGCGGCGAGCGAGCTCGACCGCGTGCACCTTGTCGCGAGTGACGATCCACACGTAGCTGCGCTTCTCGCCGAGCGCGTACTGAAGCAACACCGAGTCCGCGTCGAGCGCGCGTTGGATATCCTCCAGCGAGCGCGTTTCCGGCGCGGCGAACGCGGGATACCGTGCCCGGTCTCGCCGCAGCGTCGTCTCGAGCACTCGAAGCTCGTTCTCGACGATCGCCATTTGCTCGACGACCGCGTCGACCCCTTGCGCCGCTTCCGGCGTCGCCGGCGACGCGAGCAGCCGGTCGCGCCGGTGGCGAAGCTCCGCGAGCCGCTCGATCAGCCTCGTCCGCTGCGCAAGCCGACGCACGTCGTCGCCGGCTCCGGCGTCCGTCGCCGCCTCGTGGATCAGGTCGACCGTTACGCGTGCGCGCGACCGCTCGCTCGTCTCGAAGGCCGCTCGAAGATGGGCATCCGTCGCGACGTCCGCCGCGCGATGCCGCTCCATCAGCATCTCGATCTGCGTCTCGTAGTAGTCGCGGCGCGCCGCGGCGTAGTACGCGCGCAGCTCCGGGTCGGCCACCCGGCTGCGGAGCGTCTCGATCGTCGCGAGCGCGGCTTCGCCGTGAGCGACCGCGTCGCCGAAACGTCCGTCCGCCGCCGAGGCGAGCGCGAGGCCGTTGAGCGCCTCGGCCTCGCCGGCCGGAACGGCGAGCTCGCGATAGAGGGCCATCGCGCGGCGCAGCTCCGCAACGGCCTCGTCCGTTTGCCGCAAGCCGATCCGTGCTCGGCCGCTCTGCTGGAGCGCGTTCGCAAGCAGCAGCCGCGCGCCCGCGTCCTCGGCCGCGGCTCGGGCGCGGGCGGCGAGCGCATGGGCTTCGGCGTACCTTTCGAGCGCGACGAGATCTTTCGCCATCAGGATCTCGACGCCCGCGGCGTCGACCGGGGCGGTCGCCGCGGCCAGCGCGGCGCCGTGGAGCTCGAGCGCGGCTTCGTGATCGCCTTGCAGGAAGGCGACGTTGCCGAGCGCGCGGAGCACGGCCTCATGCAAGCGACCGTCGCCCGCCTGCTGCGCGAGCGGCAACGCGCGGCCGAGGAACTCGGCCGCGAGCTCGAGGTAGCCGAGCGCGAAATACGTCGTGCCGATGCCGCGCAGCGACAGCGCCTCGCCCTTTACGTGCTCGGTCCGGCGATGCAGCGCGAGCGCTTCGGCGTAGGTCGCGAGCGCTTCGTCGAGATTGCCGAGGAGCTGATGGCTTGCGGCGAGGTTGTCGAGCGTCGCGGCCCGCTCCTCATGCAGGTGAGCCGGCTGGATCTGGACGATTCGGCGGAGCACCGCCACCGCGTCGACGAGATGTCCTTCCTCGGCAGCGATGACGGCCTGATTCCCGAGGGCCTTGAGCTCGTCGCCCCATTCGTCGAGGCGCTCGAAGAGCGACGCGGCCTCCTGCCAAGCGGCGATGGCGCGTCGGTACTCGCCCATGTAGTAGTACGTGAGCCCGATGTTATTGACGACGAGGCCTGCGTCGTAGGGCCGGCCGTGCTCGTCGAAGGTTTGACGCGCCTGTCGAAAGAGCGCCAACGCCTCGTCGAACAGGGCCTCCGCGAGCGGCGGCAGTCCGTCCGGCGACGATCGCTCCGCTCCGGTCGCGTGCTCGATCAGCGCCGCCGCGCGCAAGTGCAGCGCGCTCGCCGAGAGCACGGGCTCGGCGATCTCGGCGTAGAGCGCGGCGGCGGAGCCCGCGAGCTCCGCCGAGCGCGCCCAGTCGGAGCGCTGCCAGTACTCGATTGCTGCGGCGCTGAAGAGCGCCTGCGCGCGGTTGCGACGCTCTCCGGCCGTCGCCCAGTATTCCGCCGCGCGCTCGTACGCAGCGACGGCCTCGGCCCAGCCTTGCTCTCCGCCGCGACGATGTGCGGCTGCCGCTTGCGTCATCGCACGCCACGCGACGACGTGGTCGTCGGATCCGAGCGCGGAGACCAGTATCGAGTGGCTTCCCGGAGCACCTGAATGCTCGTCCGAACGGACGCTGATTTGATATGCGCCGGCCAGGGTGTTCTCGAGCAGCACGAGCTCACGCTCGTCCCGCAGCAACGGCGAGTTGTACTCGTGTGACTCGCCGGCCGGGTCCTCGACGATCAGGATGTAGTCGAGCCCATCCTGCTCGAGCTCGATCGTGTAGGTCCGCCCCGCGTGTGCGGTAAAGATGTGCTCCGAGCGCGGCCCCGCGCGGAGCGGCGTCCGCACGGCTCGTCCCTCGAGAACGACGGCCGGCGTCCCCGTGGAGGCCGGCTGGCCGTGGGCGAGCGACGACACGAGCAGAGCGATCCAGCCGGCGCGCTTCGCGCTTCCGAGCCGCTTCGCCTTCGCCTCGCCTCCCATCGTCGCCCTCGCGCAGTGCAAGAGGAGCCGGTTGAAATCGGAAAGGACGGGCCGGGGCGCGTGGCTGCGATGACACGTTCTCGCGGCCGCGCGTCGTTCAAAGGCAAGTAGGGTCCCGAGCTCAGGATCTGCCGACGTTGCTCGGACTTCGCTCGAGTATATGCCTCGACGGCCCGGGAGCGAAGGGGCCGCTCGCCGTCATCGCTCGGCGGGCACGCTTCGACGATCTACTCGCGGCGCCTTGGGTTCCAACCGATCGGCATGGCTCTTGCACCGCCGCAGCGGACTGGAGGAGCGATATGGCCGCAACCGAAGCGAAGACTCTGCAGCTGCAGGTGGCGAACGCGCGTCCGGAGGACGCGGGGCGCGGCATCGCACGCATCGACCAGCGAGTGATGGACGAGATCGGTGTTCACGAAGGCGATCCGATCGAGATCATCGGTCAGCGGCACACGACGGCAATCGCGGTGCGGCCGACGCCCGAGGACGAAGGGCTGCGGCTGATTCGGCTCGACGGATTGCAGCGCGCGAACGCGGGCGTGCGCAGCGGCGACCATGCCGAGATCCGCCGCGCGGACGTCAAGCCCGCGACTCGTATCGTGCTCGCGCCCGCGCAGAAGAACGTTCGCCTGAGCGGCCCCGGCGAAGCGCTGCGGCGCACGTTCCATCGACGCGCGGTGATGGCCGGCGACGTCGTCTCGACGTCGATCTATCATCGCGAGGCCGATCGCGGCATCCCGGAGGAGCTCCGCGAGATGCTGAACCTGCCGGCGTACGGTCTTCAGGAGATCCGCCTCGTCGTCGTCTCGACCGTGCCGAGGGGGATCGTGCAAGTGACGCCTGAAACCGAGGTCGAGCTCCGGCCGCTCTACGAGGAGCCGAAGGAACCGCGCCGCGCGGACGTGACCTACGACGACGTCGGCGGGCTCGGCAACACGATCGATCTGATCCGCGAGATGATCGAGCTGCCGCTGCGTCATCCGGAGCTGTTCCAGCGCCTCGGCATCGACCCGCCGAAGGGCGTGCTGCTGCACGGGCCTCCGGGCACGGGCAAGACGCTGCTCGCGCGGGCGGTCGCGAACGAGGCCGAGGCGTCGTTCCATCACATTGCGGGTCCGGAGATCATGGGGCGCCACGTCGGCGAATCCGAGCAGCGTCTGCGCGACGTGTTCCAGGAGGCGCAGCGGGATGCTCCGGCGATCGTATTCATCGACGAGCTCGACTCGATCGCGCCGAAGCGCGATCAGGTCACGAGCGAGGTCGAGCGTCGGATCGTCGCACAGCTGCTGACGCTGATGGACGGTCTCGAGCCGCGTCAGAACCTCGTCGTGATCGCCGCGACGAACCGGGTCGACGCGATCGACGAGGCGCTGCGCCGGCCGGGCCGCTTCGATCGCGAGATCGTGATCGGCGTCCCGGATCAGGACGGGCGCCGCGAGATCCTCGGGATCCATACCCGCGCGATGCCGCTCGGCGACGACGTCGACCTCGACCGCTTCGCGCGCGTGACTTACGGCTTCGTCGGCGCGGACCTGTCCGCGCTCACGCGCGAGGCGGCGATGGAGGCGGTGCGGCGCATGCTGCCGAGCATCAACTTCAAGAACGGCATCCCGGCCGAGGTGCTCGAGGGCATGGAGGTCACGGGCGCCGACTTCGAGAACGCGCTGCGCCGAGTGCAGCCGTCCGCGCTGCGCGAGATCATGATCCAGGTGCCGAACGTCGGCTGGGACGACATCGGCGGGCTCAAGGACGCGCAGGCGCGGATGCGCGAAGGCATCGAGCTGCCGCTGAAGAGCCCCGACGCATTCCGGCGGGTCGGGATCCGCCCGGCGAAAGGCTTCCTGCTGTTCGGGCCGCCCGGCACCGGCAAGACGCTGCTTGCGAAGGCCGTCGCGCGCGAGGCGGAGGCGAACTTCGTATCGACGAAGTCGTCCGATCTGCTGTCGAAGTGGTACGGCGAATCCGAGCAGCAGGTCGCGCGGCTCTTTCAGCGCGCGCGGCAGGTCGCGCCGACCGTGATCTTCATCGACGAGATCGATTCGCTCGCGCCGCAGCGCGGCGGCGGACTCGGCGAGCCCGCCGTGACCGAGCGCGTCGTCAACACGATCCTGTCCGAGATGGACGGGCTCGAGGAGCTGCAGGGGGTCGTCGTGATCGGCGCGACGAACCGGCCGAATCTCGTCGATCCGGCGTTGCTGCGCCCGGGGCGCTTCGACGAGCTCATCTATGTCGGCGTGCCGGATCAGGACGGGCGCCGCCATATCCTCGGCATCCACACGAAGAGCATGCCGCTCGCCGACGACGTCGACCTCGACGAGCTTGCGGCGCGCACGGAGCGCTATACCGGCGCGGACCTCGAGGATCTCGTTCGTCGCGCCGGTCTCATCGCGCTGCGAGAGTCGATGTCCGCGGACACGGTCACGGCTGCGCATTTCGAGCGGGCGCTGAAGGAGACACGTGCGTCCGTGACGCCCGAGATGGAGCGCGAGTATGAGCAGATGCTCGGGACGCTGAAGCAGGAGCGGCCGCGCCGCCAGCCGATCGGCTTCGTGCGGCAGCGGGAGGCTTGATTCGCGGCGCTTCTCAAGCGGCGACGAGCCGCTTGATCCAATCGACGAGCACCACAGGCAGCCGCGCCGGCTCCTGCAGCAGCGCATAGTGATGCGCGCCGAACACGCGCGGCAGGTAGCTCGCCGCGTGCCGATCGATCGTCAGGCAGAAGGGCGAGATGCCCTGCAGCTTCGCCTCGGTCACTGCCTGGCGCATGTCCTCCGCGCCGTAGCGGCCTTCGTACTCGTCGACGTCGTTCGGCTTGCCGTCCGAGAGCAGCAGCAGCAGCCGGTGCTGCGCGCGGCGGCGCATCAGGAGCGCGGTGGCATGGCGGATCGCGGCGCCGGCACGCGTGTACCGCTCGGGCTCGAGGCCCGCGATGCGTCGCGCAATCTCGCGGCCGTAGGGCTCGTCGAAGTCTTTCACCGTGCGCAGCGTCACGCGGTTCGGCCCCTCGCCGGAGAACGCTTCGACCGCAAACGGCTCGCCGAGGCTCTCGAGCGCGACGGACACGATCAAGAGCGCTTCCCGCTCGACATCGATGATCCGCCGGTTCGCCTCGATCCAACCGTCCGTCGAGCCGCTGACGTCGATCAGGAGCAGCAGCGCGAGATCGTGCTCGCCGGCGCGGCGCAGCTCGTAGAGGCCGTCGGTGCTGCGCCGGCCCGCGGCGAGATCGGCGTGATGCTCGATGCACGCGTCGAGATCGATGTCGTCGCCGTCGAGCTGCCTGCGCAGGCGCACGCGCCGCGCGCGCAGCATCTCGAAGCGCCGCCGCACGACGTCGAGCATCGCGCGATGCTCGGCAAGGGTCGCATCGATCCACTCGTCGGGACCGTGCGGTGCGACGGACGGGCGGACGCCGGCGCCGGGCTGCCGGTAGGCGAGCTTGCGAAAGTCCCACTCGGGGTAGCGAATGCACGGCTCACGCAACGCGTCGGCGCCGAGCGCGAGCTTCACCCGCGCATCGGGCGGATCGTCGGACAGCAGCACCTCCTTCGGCGGCGCCGGCGTCGCGATCGTCCGCGCCTCCGGCATATCGGAGATCATGTCCCCGAGCTGATCGGCGCTCGCGTCCTCGTCGCGGTCGACGGGTCGGCGCAGACCCATCGGATCCTCGGCGTGCGGGTGCGGGTCGTCCTGCTGAACGCCGACGAGACCCGGGTCGTCCTCGTCGTCCTCCTCGCCGTCGATCGGGTCGCGGCGCTGCGGCGTGCGGCGGAGCCGCGCGGCGCGCGGCGTCTCGTCCGGCTTGTCTTCGGACGCTAGCGGATCGCCCGGGAGGTACGCGGGGCCTTCCGCCGCCGACGGCACGAGCAGCGCGCCGGTCCACAGGTCCTTCAGCAGCGGCTCCGCTCCGAACCGCTGGGTGCCGGCGTTTGCCGCGATCTCGGCGGCGATGCGCTCCGCGAGCACGAGCGACTCGGCAGGCTCGCGGGTGACGAGCGCGTCGAGCGGCCGGCTGCAGCGGCTGTCGAGCAGCTCGCGCGCGAGACGCTCGATCGGTTGTCTGCGCGGCGGGAACGCGTCGATCTGCGGCCGGCGCTCGACGGCGAGGCGGCGAAGCGCGTCGACCGACGGCGCGAGCCCCGGCAGGAGCTCTGCGAGCATCCGGTCCGCCGCATAGGCTTCGAGCAGGAGGTAGACGTCGGCGACCAGGCTCGAGCGAATGCGAGCAGCGAGAGGGGCGCTGCCGCGGACCGCGCGCGCGGCCTGGGACAACGCGATCGTTCGATAGTGGAGCGCGGCGAGCCCGTCGTCGTCGAGATCGAGCGCCGGCGGCAGCCAGATGCTCGCGCCGTCGGTCGCGGGCACGGGCCGAGTCGCGCGAGGTCCGCGGTCCGCGCCGAACGTCTGCCGCAGCAGCGTCGTCGGCGGCGGAAGCTGCGCGACGCGGATTCGCCGGCCTTCGCCGAACACGGCCGTGATCAGCAGATCGAGGCGCGGCGCGACGTCGACGAGGGCGAGCCGACGCTCGACCCGGCCGCGCCCGCGATGCCGGCGCCACAGGTCGCGCGCGAAGACGGTCGCGTGGCGCGCCGCATCGGTGATGAGCTCCTCGGGCTCGCTCATCGTCCTTGCCGGCCGAGGTCAGACGAACGTTGCGTCGACGAGATCGCGCAGCGCCGCGCCGAGCGCGTCGTCGTCGGTCAGCGGTGCAACGATCGCCGCGCGGCACGCATCGCGGACCGGGACGCCGCGCGTCACGAGCGCGCCGGCCGCGACGAGCAGGCGAGTGCTCGGCACCTCGGGTAGGCCGCGGTCGCGCAGCGCGCGGATACGCTCGGCGAGCGTGACGATCTCGTGCGCGGTCGCGTGATCGACGCCGCTTTCGTGCGCGACGATCGCGGTCTCCTGCTCGGGAGCCGGGAAGCCGAGCTCGAGCGCGACGAAGCGTTGCCGCGTGCTTGGTTTCAGGTCCTTGAGCATGCGCTGGTAGCCCGGGTTGTACGAGATCACGAGCTGAAAGCCGGGCGCGGCCTCGATCTGCTCGCCGGTCTTGTCGATCGACAGCATTCTTCGGTGGTCCGTCAGCGAATGCAGCACGACGACCGTGTCCTGCCGCGCCTCGACGATCTCGTCGAGATAACAGATCGCGCCGTCGCGCACGGCGCGAGTGAGCGGGCCGTCCTGCCACACGGTGCCGTCGTGTCGGATCAGGAAGCGCCCGACGAGGTCGCTCGCGGTCAAGTCGTCATGGCACGAGACGGTGACGAGCGGCCGGCCGAGGCGCCATGCCATGTGCTCGACGAGCCGGGTCTTCCCGCAGCCGGTCGGGCCCTTCAGCATCACCGCGAGCCCGCGCGCATGGCATTCCGCGAAGATCGAGACCTCGTTCCCGGTCGGAACGTAGAACGGCTCCTCGCCCGACGACGGAACGCGCACGGTATTCGAGCTCATCGCTCGAAGGTAGCACACCGCCCCGCCCCCGACGCGAAATGGGTGTCAGACACCCTTTTTCCGAAAATTCGTGTCAGACACCAATTTCCCCGAAATTCGTGTCAGACACCAATTTCCCGAAAAAGGGTGTCTGACACCGATTTCCGGGAAATTGGTGTCTGACACCAATTTTCGTCAGTCGGTGTCCGGGATGCCTTGGGCGGCCATCGCCTCGAGCAGGATCGCCTCGGCTTCGGGAAACTCGCGCGACGCGTTCGCGAGAAACACGCCGCGTGCCATCATCAGCGGCGTCCAGCCGAGCGCGTTCTTTGCATCGACGTCGGCGCCCTGCTCGACGAGGTAGCGGGTGATCGACGGCTGCCCGGAAATGATCGAGCCATGCAGTGCCGTGCTGCCGTCCCAGCGCGGATCGCCGGCGCCGAGGTCGGCGAGCTCGTCGATGTTGTGCGGGTAGTAGAGCAGCGTGTACTCGGGGTCGCCGACCATCTCGAAGTCGCCGAAGTCGGCCCGCGCATTCACGTCGTTGCCGAGCTCGACCGCGAGCTTCACCGCTTCGAGGCGCTCGGCTTCCGTGACCCCCGTATGCGGCCCCGGCGTCTCGCCCTCCCACGTGTCGAGGCCCGCGGCGACCATCAGCGGCGTGACGCCGAAGCGATTCGTGATCAGCGGATCCGCGCCGTGCTCGACGAGGAGGCGCATCAGCGGAGCGTCGCCGTTCTTCGCCGCGACGTAGAACGCGGTAGCGCCGTTGTACGTCAGCAGATGGCGGCCGAGCGTGAGGCCCGGCGGATTCCTCGCCATGCCGGCGACCTTGTTGAAGCGCATCTCCTGCCAGTCGATACGCACGTTCGGGTCGGCGCCGGCCTCGAGCAGCTGCCGCGCAAGCTCGAGGCTCGTCACGCGGCCGATCGGGCGCGGCGGCGCATCCGCTTCGTCGCCGACCGCCGCCTGTCCGGTCGCGCCGGGCTCGCGCAGCCACGCGATGATGTGCAGCGGCGAGCCGCGCGGATCCGGCAGGTTCGGATCCGCGCCGGCCGCGACGAGCGCGGACGCGACCTCGTAATACGCGTTCACGATCGCCATGTTCAGCGCGCTCGTGCCGTCGGGCGCGACCGGATCGACGTCCGCGCCGCGCTCGATCAGCGCCTTCACGGCATCGAGCTGCGCCTCGCGCACGGCGAACATCAGCGCGGTGAACCCGCCTTGCGACCGGGCCTCGAGATCGGCGCCGTGATCGATCAAAAGATGCATCGCGTCCGCGTTGCCCTCGCCGGCGGCCCACATCAGTGCGGTCTGGCTCCGGTAAGGCTCGACCGCGTTCACGTCGGCGCCGGCCTCGAGCAGCAGACGCACCGCATCGGGACGCCCGTTGCGCGCTGCGAGCATCAACGCCGTCTGACCTTCCTCGGAGCGCTCGTTCGGATCGGCGCCGGCCGCGAGAAGACGCTCGATCACCGCCGCGTCGCCGGTCAGTGCGGCGAGCGACAGCGGCGTGACGCGGTTGCGGCTCGCAACGGTGGGATCGGCGCCGGCCTCGAGCAGCGCATCGACGATTTCGACCGCATGCCCCTCGACGGCCCAGTGAAGGGCCGTCGAGCCGTCGCTGCTTCGCGCGTCGACGTCCGCGCCGGCTTCGATCTCGGCCCGGACTGCATGCAGATCGCCCGCCTTCGCGGCATCGATCAAATCGGCGTCGGCACCGGCCGCGGTGCCGAAAGGCACCCCGATCAATGCAATAACAACGAAACGCGGGGTACGAAGCATCGCATCACTCATGCATTTTGCATGCACTCGAAGGTACCATAGCCGAAACGCCCGGTCTCGGGGGAGTTGGATGTCATTGGGGACACGAGGCAGGTTTCTCGCGATAGGGGCGGTAGCCGTCGTCGGGATCGGGGGATATGCCGCCTTTTTCGATTTGCCGGCCCTCGGCGGCGCCCGAGGCGCGGCGCTCGCGGAAGAGACCGTTCGCTCGTACTGCATCGACTGTCACGATCGCTCCATCCGCTCGGGCGACATGCTGATCGATCCCGCGCACCTCGCCGAGATCGGCGCGCACGCCGAAAGCTGGGAGAAGGTCGTCCACAAGCTGAGGTCGCGCTCGATGCCGCCGCCCGAGGAGCCTCGGCCGGACGAGGCGACCTATCGCCAGGTGGCCGCGTATCTCGAGCGGCAGCTCGATGACGCGGCGGCGGAGAAGCCGAACGCGGGCCGGCTGCCGCAGCTCATCCGCCTGACGCGCACCGAGTACAAGAACGCGATCCGCGACATGCTCCGCCTCGAGCATCTGCCGGCCGAAATGGACTACGCGGTGCTGCTGCCGGCCGACAACGCGAGCAGCGGCTTCGACAATATTGCCGATCTGCTCTTCGTCTCGCCCGTCGTGATGGAGCGCTACATCGCGGCCGCGCAAAAGATCAGCCGGCTCGCGGTCGGCGACATGCGGATGCCCGAGATGGTCAACCTGCACCGCTTGCCGCTCGAGCTCCCGCAGGACGAAGCCGTCGACGGCCTGCCGTTCGGCACGCGCGGCGGCCTGCACGTGAAGAGCCACTTTCCGCTCGACGCCGAGTACACGTTTCATGTCGAGATGGAGCGCGCGGCGCGCGAGCCTCACGAGATCGAGATCACGATCGACGGCGAGCGCGTCGCATTGGGAAAGATCGGGGAGGGCGGCGGCAGCGGACGGGGCTTCGCCGCGGAAGTGCTCGAGTTCACCGTGCCGGTCAGCGCCGGCCCTCACGACGTCGGCGTGACGTTCGTGCGCCGGACGCTCGCCCTCGACGAGTCGACGGTGCGCGTTCAGCGGCGCAGCCGCGGCACGCTGCCCGCGATCGAGCTCGTGACGATCAACGGCCCTCACAATCCGACCGGTCCGGGGCAGACGCCGAGCCGGGAGCGCATCTTCGTGTGCACGCCCGAGAGCGCCGAGGACGAGGCGCCGTGTGCACGGAAAATCATCGCGAGCCTCGCGCAGCAGGCCTACCGGCGTCCCGTCGACGACGCGGACGTCGATGCGCTCTTCCCGTTCTATCTCGCCGGGCGGGACGAAGGCAGCTTCGACAGCGGAATACAGCGCGTGCTCGAGCGCCTTCTCGTCAGCCCGCAGTTCCTGTACCGGATCGAGCGGGTGCCGGAGGATGCGGCGCCGGGCGAAGCGTTTCCGGTCAGCCCTCTCGAGCTCGCGTCTCGTCTGTCGTTCTTCCTGTGGAGCAGCCTGCCGGACGAGCGTCTGCTCGAGCTCGCCGTCTCGGGCAGGCTGATCGAGGACGACGTGCTCGATGCCGAGGTCGAGCGCATGCTCGCCGATTCGCGCGCGGACGCCCTCGTCGACGATTTCGCGTCGCAGTGGCTCTTTCTGCGCGACCTCGAGCTCAAGGAGCCGGACGTCTTCCTGTTCCGCGACTTCGACGACGGGCTGCGCGACGACTTCGTCGAGGAGACTCGGCTATTCGTCAGAAGCATCCTGCGGGAAGAGCACAGCGTGCTCGAGCTGATCACGGCCGATTACTCGTTCCTGAACGAGCGGCTCGCCGAGCATTACGGTATCCCGTTCATCAAGGGCACGCACTTCAGGCGCGTCGAGCTTCCGGCCGGCAGCCATCGAGGCGGATTGCTCGGCCACGGCAGCATCCTGACGCTCACGTCGTATCCGACTCGCACGTCTCCGGTGCTGCGCGGCAAATATGTCCTCGACAACCTGCTCGCGTCGCCTCCGCCGCCTCCGCCGCCCGACGTGCCGGCGCTCGACGCCGAAGAGCCGGGCGAGCACGTGACGAGGTCGCTGCGCGATGCGATGGCGGCGCATCGCGCGAATCCCGAGTGCGCGAGCTGCCATGCGCAGATGGACCCGATCGGCTTTGCGTTCGAGCACTACGATGCCGTAGGACACTGGCGCGACGCCGAAGGCGGGCTGCCGATCGAGGCGGCAAGCCTCCTGCCGGACGGCACCCTGCTCGACGGCATCGACGGCGTGAAGCAGCTCCTGCTGAGCGATCCGGAACGATTCGTCGGTGCCGTGACCGAGAAGCTCCTCATGTACGCGCTCGGCCGCAACGTGCAGTATTACGACAAGCCGGCGGTCCGGAAGATCGTGCGGGCCGCCGCCGAGGACGACTACACGTTCGCCGCGCTCGTGCGCGGCATCGTGAAGAGCGTGCCGTTCCGAATGCGCCAGGCCCCTGCCGCGGACGAGGCGCCGACGGAGCTGAGCGAAGAGCCCGGTCCGGAGGAGGCCGGGACGGACGGGGCCTTGACGGCCGAGACGCGACTGATCGAGGGTTGAGCCGATGTTCGTGACGAAGAAAGCCATCGACCGCCGAACCTTTCTCCGCGGAGCGGGCGCCGCGGTCGCGCTGCCGCTGCTCGATTCGATGGTGCCCGCGTTCGCAGCCGATGCGCCTCTCGCGCCGCGGCGGCTCGGCTTCATCTACGTCGGCAACGGCATCGTGCATGCGAACTGGACGCCGGCGACGCAGGGCAGGGATTTCGAGCTCACGCCGAACTTGAGGCCGCTCGCAAGCGTTCGCGACTACCTCAACGTGCTCAGCAATCTCGCGCACCGCGAGGCAGACACGAAGGGCGACGGCACCGGCGATCACCCGCGGTCCTCCGCCGCCTGGTTGACCGGCGTGCACGCGTACGACCGGACGCGGCCGGGCGTCGAGGTCAGGCTCGCGACGACGGCCGATCAGATCGCGGCCCGCAAGATCGGCGCGGACACCGCGCTGCCGTCGATCGAGCTCAGCGTCGATCCGCCGATGCAGGGGCAATGTGATTCGGGCGACTGCTTCTACGTGAACACGGTGTCGTGGCGTAACGAGACGACCCCGAACCTCGCCGAGATCCATCCCCGGATCGTATTCGAGCGCCTGTTCGGCGACGGCGGCTCGAGCGAGGAGCGGCTCGCGCGGGCGAGGGCCACCGGCAGCATTCTCGACTCGGTCAGAAGCGAAGCGGCCGCGCTCGCGAAGACGCTCGGGCCGGGCGACTACCGCAAGCTCGACGAGTACCTCGACTCCGTCCGCGAGATCGAGCGGCGCATCCAGAGCGCGGAAGCCCACAGCAGCAAGGACCTCGATCTGCCCGCTCGTCCGACGAGCATCCCCGACTCGTACGAGGAGCACACGCGGTTGATGTTCGATCTGCAGCTGCTTGCGTTCCGCGCGGACGTCACGCGGGTGTTCAGCATGATCATGTCGCGGGAGCTCTCGGGGCTCAGCTACCCCAACATCGGCGTGCCGGACGGCCATCACAACGTCTCGCATCACCGCGATGATCCGGGTCTGATCGACAAGAAGACGCGGATCGACACCTACCACGTGCAGCTATTCGCGGAGTTCGCCGAGAAGCTCGCGGCGACGCCCGAAGGCGACGGCAATCTGCTCGATCACAGCCTCCTGATCTACGGCAGCGGCATGGGCGACGGCAATCTGCATCGCCATCACGACATTCCGTGTTTGCTGCTCGGCCGTCTCGGCGGCACGCTGAGGACAGGGCAGCACGTGCGCTATCCGGACGATACGCCGATGACGAACCTGCTGCTGACCGTGCTCGACAAGGTCGGCGTGCACCTCGATTCGTTCGGCGACAGCACGGGGCGGATCGAGCCGGATACGCTGTCCGTTTAGGACCGCGGCGCTTCGGTTGGTGCGGCTGCCGGTTGGTGCGGCTGCCGGTTGGTGCGGTTGCCGGTTGGTGCCGCTGCCGGTTGGTTTGGTGCCAGTCGTCCGTCCCGGAGGCGCGCTCGTATCCGCGCTCGCGGGACACGCGGGAAAAGCGTCCATGCCGCTCGGTCGCGGCCGTCCCTGGCCGCTCACGGTCCCGCGAGCGCGGATACGAGCACACCTC